>LFIK01003031.1_pt1 | contig 13657 bp, 15 predicted proteins | sample 643401 | NCBI WGS metagenome assembly LFIK01 (sample SAMN03777447, study PRJNA286221) | soda lake metagenome | biome: soda lake; feature: Kulunda steppe; material: water; isolation source: sample T5-Br brine of Lake Tanatar-5 | place: Russia: Kulunda steppe | collected 2010-07 | reverse complement strand
GTGTGTGTGTGTGTGTGTGTGTGTGTGTGTGTGTGTGTGTGTGTGTGTGTGTGTGCGCACGCGCGCGCGTACGTGCGCATGTTCGCTTTGTTGTTCCAAGATCATGAGTTGTACAACCTGGTCAGTGTTAATGTGCACACCTTTTTGTGCGCGAGCGCAGAACATGGTCTTGGGGCAGGGTGACCACGTTGTGGCCTATGCTGACAAAGGATGCTACTTCAAGTTCCTGCTGGTTGCTGGCCAACCAATCGGAGAGCCCATCGTGCAGCATGGACCTTTTGTGATGAACACCAAGGTGAGGACGTGCATAACAGGAGCTCCGAGCACGCCAAATATTGGTAATTAGTAACAAAAACAAACGACTCAAATTCTTGCAGGCAGAGATTATGCAGGCTTTCCAGGACTACAGCAGTGGCAAATTCCAGTCCCCGGAAGATAATCCTTGGACAGCGTAACAAGCCCCAAGGGACCTCGTACAGAATAGCACTAGTCCTCCATCCTGATATTTTTTAGCCGAGTACTGCTTACCAAGGGCAGCTTAGCTGAAGCCTATCAGGCCCACATAAATGTTCTCAGGTGGTATTTTCTCAGAAATTCTCTTTAACTCGGTTATATCCATTCAGCATTTTACAGATTAATTGCTTTTTCGTTATTTACAAACGACTGGCGAACTCGACAAACTTGACAAAGTTGGTTAGATTGGTCGACCTTTAGCATGACACCTTCACAGCCTGTCGAAGCCTCTCCATACCCACGCCATGAAGGCTACATTGCACAGAAGCTGGAGTTGATTGGAAACACCGCAGGCAAGCCCAGGGCGAGACTGGTCGAACGATCTGGGAGTCAGGAGCATGCATTATGCCGATCAATCGATTTCTGGCGCACACAAACGTCGCGCACAGTATAAGATGCAGTTTTGGAACACAGGTCTCCTTTGGGACCGTCTCAAGTCAACTTGGAAGGGGCGTCGGTGGTTGCAAAAGCCGCAGGGCATCCCGGCGGCCGCGGCCCAGCCTGAGCAACCCATGACTAGCACTAGTGGGCAGCAGGAAAGCCACCTCCAAGGTACGATCAAGAGACGTCATTAAAGAAGTACTCGGGGCTGAGATCTGGGACTGGTGCTCTGAATGCCTGTGCTAAATAGATTTAATGCTCTTGGCCAATATTGCTCTGCCCACAGCTGCAAATCCCCCATCTCCAGAGCAAGAGCAGCCCGCTCAGGAGGGCCCCTCCCTTGTGCGATCAGCTTCAGCTGGGGCACACTCCGCACTTGAGAAGATGCATGCAGATTCAGGTGAGGCGCAGATTAAGTAAGCCTGGTGTGGGCCCCAACAGCACTGCATGCCAGACATTGCTTGCACTTCATGTCTGCCAGAAAGGGTGAAAAGGGTGCAGCGCTCTGGTGACTCTGTGACCAGTGACTGGTGACTGGGATGTGCTGTAGGGTTTGTCCAGATTGCCCCACTTTTGTCGACCAGGAGCAGGAGAGCCCTAAAACCGCTATAATAAAGCTAATTAGCCTTATCAGCCAGGTCGGGGAGGAAGTCTGCTCCATGCCACGGTATTTCATGCTAAAGGGCATGTCTCCTGTGCTGTCTGCAAGAGTGTGATCTCCTGGAGGCTCTTGTACCTCCGGCTCGTTTGGTTTCACTTTAACAGTTTTTCACATTAACACTTTTGAGCTACATAAGTTCTAGCATGAAATCGCTGCCTGAAAGCACTGCCTAGTCACCGCCGACCGGCTAGGTTGTAGTAAATGGAATGCCACTTCAGCTGCCACAGTATATGTACTGCCCGGAAGCCACTAGGGTTTCCGTGACCAGGAAGTACATAAGCCAGTCTACCAAGGAGTTGACACCCTGATCCTGCACACAGAGGCGGTATCTCAGGCAACAAAAGAGCAGCTGGATGCATGGCGAGGGCATTCGGGGCCTGGATCACCTGAGTTCAGCTCTCATTTTGTGGAGGAGCACGGCAGCGCGTCACGTGGCCAAGCCGCCCACCCTGCTGCTGCAAGTAAGTGATTGAGATGCTGGACCTGTGGAAATGTGCCTCTGCTGCCTAATGGCTCTTACGTAACACACCTCTCACCCCTTCCCTGAGGGTAGTCCTAAGAGTCAAAACATTTATTATTTTTGGGCAACCTGCCACCATGCTCAGTCTGGCAGATGATCTTCTTACGTGCTCTGCAGCCGAAGGGGGCAAAGTCCAAAAGCCAAAAGGGCTGTTCAAACGATGGGCCAGGAACGTACGTCGCACACTGACCAAGGTTGGAGGAGCAGGAGGTACGAGGAATTACATATGGGCATTCATAGCATGCTCGTTCACTGGTACCAGTCGCACAAGCATCCGGTATACTATTACAGCTATGCAGGCCTGCTGGCAGCCCAGTAATCCAGGGAGTACATGGACAGTTTCCGGCACACAATTTGCTTGTTTTGCATGTCACAATGCCTGTGCAATGTCGCTCTTGCTGCCCTAGGCTGCTTCTCAGCATCTCACTTTGAAATTGGCGGAGGATCAACTCAGCTGATAGTCATGATCATGGACAAGTGCTGCTAGCACATTATTGGCAGGTGCTGAGGGGGCTTCTGATCGTTGCTTCTGTGCTGTGTCGCATCCTTCTCCTTGATCATGGTCTTGGTGCAGGGACTGAGGATGTAGAAGAGCTGCGGGACGCCCACCACCGCGGTTTAGGACCACCCACCATTGCCTCTCAGCCTCTGATAGGCCAGACATGAGCTAAGGAACTTCAAATTGTGGAGCAAGGAGGTTGCTGTGGCTAAACACAGGCAGCCAGCCATGCTCTCCATAAGTCTATTTGATGTTTTCAATTCACATGTCGCAACCTAGATTTAGGAAGTAGATGACCTCTTTTTATCATCATGTAACTGCAGGTGCATTTAGGAGGTTAAGAGCTTGCACTGCTGAGCTGGTGCAAGCACCCAGGCAAGCAAAACCCACCATCAAAACAAGCAGAGATACATCAGTGAGGGTCCGGCGTGACCTTTACTTTTTTGTTTCAGCCTTGTACCTGCATTTATGACTCTTCAGAACGAAGTCATTCATCAAAGCCACGTATGCTTTTGGGGCCTATTTTTTGGTGCATCATTCTTATAACTCGGGCACTACCTTATAATACGTCAGGATGTGTGTTGATATCTTTCAGGTTGCAGGCCGAAAACAGGCTTCAGCTGAGCTACCCTTGTTTGGCAGGTGTTACTATGTTAAACTTATCTTCACTCACACCTTGTCATCTTCACTCACACCATGTTTGTGCAGTGTCAGATTTGTGCTGCGTTGGGACCAGGAAGTTTAGCCGGTTGGCCGAGTACTGAGCTTGAACAGCATTACACAGCTGCAACTGTGTTAAGAGTACATCCCATGACTCACTGTTATACCATAAGTAGCGCAATAGCCGTATGTAACAGTGCATCTCATAAAGTGAAGACAAGACTTGCCCTTGTGGTGACTAGCCACAAAACAACCAGCCTGACATCCAGGCTGGTGTTTGCCCCTAGAATTGCACTCACTGTTCAGGAGGGAACACGCAAGGCAGCGTTTTCAGTTCATCCATCCAATCCCGTCTGGTGTAAGTCCTGTTAAGAGAACACCCCAGTAATGCTTACCCCAGCAAGCCTTGTTTTCAGGCTGAACCAGGAGGGGTAAGAGCATCACAAACTCCTTGTTCTCATCGCAAGCAACCAAGACTTGTCCTTGAACAGCGCTCTGGCCTTCAAGTGGTCAGTTAGGTGTTTAGGTGGTAGGAATCCGCATGGGGTGATTCACTAGCAAATCACAGCAACCTGTTGTCTGCTTGGTGTGCGTTTTTGCTGTTTGTGTTCGTTCCTTTTTTGGCCAGACTTTTTCTGCATAGCCGCCTTACCTCTTGAAATTTCCATATTATCTGTAGATGTCAACATACAATCATTCCCGGGAAGGACCTGGTATGATCACTGAACGCCATGATGTTGCATGCAGACAGTCATGAAAGCAAACAGCAAGGGCTCTCTGGCAGGTTGTTTGGTCCACTTGAACGCCAGCAGCACTGACCGTTTGGCCCAACAAAACCTTCAAATTCCTGAGCATGCTAGCAATAGGATACTTTCCGGCCGGCTTTTTGATGCTGAATTGTCTGTCAGATATAGGCTAACTTCTAGCCGCCCCATTGCCAATTTAATCACTCCCTTACCTACTACACTCAAATTGCCTAACGATCCCCATTTGCACCAGATGTCACGCTCAAGACAACCTAATAGAGATGTGTGCAGACCTCACAAGCTCAAATTTAGCAAGAGGGAAGAACACCTCGTACAAGTCAAATACTGTGAAGATACACGGCCTGGACACCAATTGGAGGCCTCTAGAAAACAACATGAGATTCGCTGCAAGCGCTCCGAGGCTAGAAAGTCATCCTTCATACCATCCTTGTTGGTGTCGGAGGCTCCGTTTCTACCTCTAATTCTTGACAGCATCTTAATGAGCTCAGCCTTGATACACAAAAAGCCTTAAAGACTGCTTTAAAATTCCATGCTCACTCTGTATTATTCGCACAAACCTACTACAACCAGACACTCTTGTAAAAAAGACAGTTGCGCTCAATCTCTTAATCTGGAGCAGGGGGCTGCTTGTAACCCTCCATATCTATCAGTTCTTCCTATTTTTCCCTGGTGGAGGAGGCTCATGGCTCTTCAGGCCAATGTGTCTCTTTTTCCTTAATTTATGCAAGGAGTTCTATTACTTGTGTAGATTTACAGGTAGTTTTGCCTGTGGTAGTTTTATCTTCTTTTCTTTTCTGTTACCTTTTGAATGTCTTAAAAATTTTAGACATCATGGACTCCAGGAAATCGGATTTCCTCTTGGCTGGCAGTGCCAGCCACAAACCAATCAGCCTAACAACTGGGCTGGGCGGTTGGCCCCAACATGTGAACTTCAAGTTGACTACTTAGTGTGTGTTGCGGCTCCGGAGCCAGTCAACACACCATTACTTATGTTAAGCAGTACGCTCTGAATACCTGGGGTAAAGCTCTCTTTGTTCCTAAGGCATCATCCATCTTGAATGGACGTGCGCTTCCTGTAGTTCAGGCTTAGGCTCAGATTGTTGGCCTAATTGGCTGTCTTTCCTAAGCTGCCCTGGCTTGGCAGGTGCAGCTGCTAGCATACAGTCTCCAATAATCTGTCTGAGCTTGTGCAAGTTCGTCTTAGCCATCCTTTCTGACACCAGACTCATGATTTCTGCCTGTCACGGTCACGTGTGGATTGATTTCAAGTCTGGCAGTCACCCCATTTGACTGAGACTAGAAAAGGAAAGCTACGCAGGCAGTAAGATGCTCCCTGCATCAATTAAGGGAAAGGAGACACATTGGCCCCACTAGAAAAGGAAAGCTACGTAGGCAGTAAGATGCTCCCTAAATCAATTAAGGAAAAAGAGACACATTGGCCCAAAGAGCTGTGAGTCTCCTCCACAAATCCTTATTGACAACAGTCAGAGCACCCTTACTGTAATGTAATGGTGATGGGTGACTAACTTAGTACGTGGAAGCGTAAGAATTTATGGAGTGCGCATGGGATTCAAATCACCCGAGGGACTTCCTTGCACGCTACTTACTTGTCACCAGTACATTATTCGCAGCGTGGCTCGCTTCAGACTCCGTGCCCACATCCTACGAATTGAAACTGTGACCTGGACTCACAATACCTCCCTGACTTGTGGCAACACCTCCCCGACTTGTGACTTGTGGGATGCTAATGATGTACAAGATGAGCAACATGTCCTTTTTCACTGCACCCATCCACACATGGTCTCTCTCCAAAGGACTTATGCGTCGCTATTTCCTCCCGCAGGCTTCAACAATGTGTCTGCTTGTCTGGGCCAGGAAAACGACAAACTGAATTTCTTCCTTCAAGCACTGATAGCTTATGATGAGCAGGCTAGCAGTCACACTTCTTGACTGAAGGCCTTTTCTTTGTAACCCTTACTGTCACCAGCATTGCCCTTACTGTCACCAGCATTGCTCAGCATTAGAAAGGATCCATACGCAGAAGATGCATACATTCTAGTGGATGGTCCTAAGCGCGTTCGTGCCGTGCCCACACGAGGTGTCAAACAGGGCTGCCCTTTGTCCCCCCTGCTTTTTTCACTAAATTAATTGCGGAGGGTGTAGAAGGAGCAATCATTGGCTCTAGCACTGTACAGGTCACCCACATGCTTAATGCAGATGACTTGTGCCTTACTGCAAAGAGGCCAGACCAACTGCAAACCTTGTTCAATCGTGTGGACGAGTATGGCAGGAGGAAAGGGTTAACCTTCAATACCGCTAAGTCTGAAGTTGTCCGTTTCAACTCACATGGCTTCAACGTCCCCGCTTTCAGTGTGGGGGGTGCTCCGTTAGCCAACAAGGATTCTTTCAAATACCTTGGCATGGTTTTCTATAGGATGCATAACTGCTAAATCTGCTGAACATATCATGATGCTTGGCCCTTTCATGGCTGGTTGTCACAAAATTAGGCAATTTGCGCATCTGAGAGAGCATCATATATTGACAGACCACATGCTCTCCTTTGGTTGGCCAAATGTTATACTATCCCCGCCAGTATATATGCTTGCCAGATCTGGGGAACACAATTCATGAAGCAGGGCAGTGAGTTTGACAGCCCCCTTCAAACTGCGCATCTGTGCTTTCTCAAGGGTGTGCTTGGTGTGAAAAGGTTTACGCCCAACTGGGCTGTGTTGCGAGAGTGTAGCCAGGAGCCTTTGCAGTTTTATTGGTTCCGCGCTGCTGCCAAGTTTTTCAACTCTCTACTTACAGGAATAGTGAAGAAGAAGAAGAAGACTACGCTAACAAGGTAGCCCCTGTTTGCGTGAATGAAGGAAGAAGTTTACACCTGGTGCAAGCACCAGGCAAACTTCCACCATCAAACGAAGAAGGTCATTAGTGGGGGTCGGGAGGGTCCTGCCAGGACTTTTCAGTGAAAAGAGCCGTATAATCTTTCCTTGATGTTTTTTAACCTCCTACTTGTATTTATGATCTTTGTTTTAGAGGCTTGCTCACGAAGATTGTGCATGCAGACATTGCTCAAGGTGCTTCCAACAGAAAGTGCTGTACTGCGGAGTTCATAGAGGTGTGTGTGGGTCTACGTGCGGCAGATACATATGCCAATTGCATTGAGGCTGCAACTCCCCTTCCACTAGAAGACTTCGTGGTGGATTTGTGTGAGCGCTTGTGTGCGGTATGGAGGGAGTTGGATGGTGCAGATCCTAGGACACGCTCAAAAACTAGCTACTTATCATGCATGGATGGCCTTGCCTTTCAAACCAAGCACTGTACGGGGCCCTCCCCATTTGCTGCTTAGGTACCTATAGCTAGAGCTGGAACTGAGTAGGCATGTGTTTTGTAACATTGCTCGTTTTCGCTTGCGTGCCCATAGCCTGAGAGTTGAAACCGGTTGTTGGTAAATCCACAATAGGCTCTGTGACGAATGTGACTTGCATGATGTCCAGAATGAAAAGTATGTCCTTGTTTTATGCTCTTGCTTAGAAATGTGCTATTTGAGAAGGAGATTCGAGGAACAATTTGCTGTGTACTACACACCACCAGTAGTCCTACACAGCACCAGTAGTATTGGTTGGACTTATATTGGAGACACAGACAATTTTTACTTTAACAACATTGGTGCTGAGGATGTGAAATTGTTTCTCTTGAAGCAGACATACAAATCATTTCTTTTTGTTTCTGAGACTATGGATATTTTTGGTCTGGCTGGCAGTCACTGCCAGCACACGGTGTCTAGCAAGCCCAGCAGTCAACCCATCTGGCTGAAGGTCTAAACCCATTGTGACTGAACTTCCTAGGTAACAATTCAGGTTGCAGGCCTGGTAGGCGTCGGCTAAGCTGCCCTCGTCCGGCAGATACAGCTATGTAACTTAGGTTGAACCTCACCTGGCCTGTGAGCCTCTTTGTAACGAAACCAGGCTTTCCTTGATCACCAGATCACCTCCAACTACCAACCCAACCACCATGCTCAGGCTTCTGGCTGGACCAGGCTGGCCAGTTCACTTATCGGGATCGTTCCCTGCCAGTGGCCAGCCCATTCAGGACCAACCTTTGTAGCGTTGCTTGCATTCTTCCCATGAAAACGTCTTCAGGCTTTCCTAGATTCACAGTTGAGCTAGGGTGGATTATTCACACGCGGTCAGCTCCCTAGATGAGACTAGTTTGTTGTGGCAACAATGGTCTTGATTTGTGCTCCCACACAGAAATTGATGATGAGTACAGATGGCAGATTGCACAAACACTGCTAAAAGTTCATGTCCACGTGAATTGATCCATGTAAAAGAATTGCAAGCAGGCCTGAGTAAAGATCGTGCAGTATAAGGATGTCCCTCCATACACTGCAACTGGTTTATTTTCCAACTCAACCAGTGGGGGTTGTGTGATTGGTGAGTCCCTCACCCCGCCCAAGGTCCTGACCAAGCGTTTGATGAAGCATTGGCTGCCGAAGGCTAACTAACAATTGCATCAGCGAAGTGATCAATAGCAGGGCCATCTCAATGATGGTGGCCTCCACCCCATGAATGCCACCATGCTCCTCTCTAGGCGCAGGATGATGCACAATGGTAGTTCACAAGTCTCATGCATGGCAGGCACTGATGACGATGCAGCCCTGCATGCCCTTGAGAGCATACGATGGTGCTGGTGCTGCCAAGTCCATAGGCGCATTCTTCCTTTTGTTGGGCTCATGCTGAAGCCTCACGAAAGCCAACAGCCTCACACATCGTCAACGTTACATATGTACACAGAGGCGCCGCCGCCTCATGCCCGCTCTCGCCTGGTCTGCCCCCACAGAGCCCTCTGGAGCCATGCATTAGCTCTGCCAACGCTCTGCATGCTCACCCCTCTGCCTCTGTGAACACACCACTCAGCCTTTTACTCACTACTTTTGGATGAATGCCTCATCTAAGCCCCAGCATCAGCCACACTCCACACGCCAACCGGCCAGAGAATCTGGCATCAGGCGCACGCCTGCGCCCCCTCACAGGCCTCGCGTTGCCCTGCTGAGGGCCTCCCCTTATAGGCGCAAGATTGCGCACAGCAGCGCTGTCCGTGGTGGGCGTGCATCCACCCCCAAGCACTGCAGCCCTATGCTTGCTGGTGCAGGCAGGCATCCCCATGCGCCACAGCCCTGCTTGCAAGCAGTGCTGTCCAAGGCTCAGTTGCTGGCAGGGAGGGGGGCACCGCCCTGTCGCAGCAGAGCCGTGCTCCTGCCCACGCGCAGCAGTGCTGAGCTCATGGCAGGATGGGCGCCGTGGAGGGGACATTATAGGGTGCCTACCCAGAGCACCCACGTGCCCCAGGAGTGGGAGGTGTGGTCCGTGGAACCTCACTACTTGGCAGAGCGCCTGGCGGGCGCGCGGCTGCCTTGATGCTGGCCCTGGTGAGCCTGCTGCTGCTACTGCTGCTGCTACGCGCCCCCTGCCTCATGCTTAGCATGCTTGCCCGGCGCGCCATTGTCATCTGGTGAGTTCGAGCCTGCGCCATGGCGGGCGTGGAGGGCGCGCGTGCAAGGGGCAGCTTGAGCACGCATGCCAGGCGTAGAGAGCACAAAGGGTGTGGCGCAACTGCAGCAGGTTGTACAAACCTCACAGGGGCACTCTCCTGTGGGCATATCTCACTTTCCTGTGAGCATATCCCACCCTCCCATGGGCATTTCTCACTCTCTGTGGGCATATCTCACAGGGGCACTCCCCTGTGGGCATACCCCACCCCGAGGGCTCGCGTTCTCAATGTACCTCAGCAGGCCCTTCCTTGGCTCCTTGGCCCCCCATACGTGCAGCTTCTCAATGTACCTCAGCTGTTCTCAGCTTCTCAATGTACCTTCTCAACGTACCTTAGCAGGCCCTTCCTTGGCAGGCCCCCCATACGTACAGCCACAGCACACTAGGCCCTGCCTGCTCAAGCCACGCCACATTCATGCAAGAGCCCCGTGGCACAAACGCTGCCGCCAGCTCGCACACAGCGCCACATGCACGCTTGCACGCAGCACCACACACATGCTTACACACAGCACCACATGCACGCTTACACGCAGCGCCACACACACCTGAGTCCGAGCCGCCGTTCTTGGCCGGGGCGCCATCTGCGCGTGGCCGCGGGCCGGCAGCTGCCACACCGCCTCCCTGTCTGGGACCTGGGCCGGCCGGCGCTGGGCCACCGCAAGGATTCTGCTGCGCCGCCTCTCCACCGTCCCTGCCGCTACTGCCAGCCCCCTGGCCCTCACCGAGGGGCGGCGCGGCCTTCCCCTGCAGCTCCTCGCCTGCCGCGCTCGTCTGTTTACACTCCTGATGCTGCTGTTGCTGCTGCTGCTGAGCACCCAGGTTGCTGGGCATGTCTTCCTGGCCCCTGGGAGGCGCCAGTGTCAAGCCATCCAAAGGGTTATCTTCAGCCTCTGCGGGGGCTTTGCATGCAGCCTGCGGGCAAGGCAGGGTTGGGCAGATCATCCATGAAAACAAGGGTCCTCCATGAGGATGCAAACAGAACTGCGACCCTCGTTGTGGAAGTGTGGTGGATCCCAGGGCAAGGAGGATTGAAGAGAGGACCCTGAACGACTTGAGAGGGGATGCAGATTGAGAGGCGGATGGCACGCAAGGAGCACACACCGCGGACACACTCCATTGTGGTGAAATAGAGCAGGGCCTGCTCGTTGCACATGCCTCGTGCACTTGTGGATGCAAGATGGTGAGGAGGAGCTTTTCACACATGCCTTCACCCACAGGCGCACCCGCAGCAGGCTGCACCGAGGGGGGCGGCTGGTAAGGGCCAGGGCTGCACAACCCTGGCTCTATTTTCAGGGTTGGCCGGGTGCAACAGCTCATGCTCAGACATTCAACTCACCCCTTGCAGTTGCTCTGCACCAGTACAGCGTCGCTTGGCTGCCCCCTCCTCGTGTGCTGCGGTATCCGCTCTTGTCCTGGCACAACCACTGGGCTCCAGATTCTCACCCTGCGTGCGCGTGCGTGCTTGTGCATGTAATGCATGTGCATGCATGTGCGTGTATGTGTGCGTGCGTGCGTGCGTGCATGCGTGTCTGGGTGTGTGTATGCGTGTGTATGTGTCTGTGTGTATGTGCGCATTTGCACGCAAGTGTGCGCATTCATACGTATGCACAACCCCACTCCTTGTAGGCTGCCCACAATACAGGCGGCCTCAATTGTGGCATTAAGGGGCACAGATTGCAGGGGGCATTGCGTGTGTGCGTGGGATGCACGGATGCCGGAATTGCATTGATCCTCCTGTCTATGGCACCGCAAGCACATTGTCGTCCGCTGGCGAAAGCCTCTTTTTTTGGTAGTGGCAGAAGGCCGAGCGCCCCAATCCATCTCTCCCCACAGCCGTCCCGCAGCAGTCCCCACAGCAGCAGTCCCCACAGCAGCAGTCCCGCAGCAGTCCCCACAGCAGTCCCGCAAGCAGGCGATGCAGAAGCGTATGAGCAGGCAGAGCAGGCCTCACGAACAGGCCGCACACAAGAGCACAGCTAGACTTGGCCGCCCTGTAGGAGAGGCAGCAAAAGCATGCAGAGGCAGACAGCACGATGCATTGCGTTGCCCCCCGGACTCCCACCTGCAGCGGCCTGCTGGCTTGATCCACGCGTGGCACCTTAGCTGCCGGCGGCTCGCAGCCCGTGCTGCTGGCCCTCAGCGCCGCCCGGGTCCGCTTGCCGCTGCCGCCAAGCGCCGCCGCCGCTGCAGCCCCTTGTCCCGCCCACTCCTCTACCTGGTCTTCCTCCACTGCCTCCTGCGCCTGCTGCGGCTGCGGCTGTGGCGACGGCAGGTCCTGGCAGTGGGCAGGCGGCAGCACGTGCTTTGTGGCGCGCACAGCCTCTGTGGCCTCCGTAGGGCTGCTCTCCTCTTCCATGCCCTCCTCATCGTCCTGCTCTGCGCCCGGGTCTGGTGTGTCCTGTGTGAAAAGCACAAAGGGCGCCAGGGCAGCGGCGCATGGGTTGCGACTTGTGCCAACAGGATTAAGCCTGCACAGTGCGTGGCTCTTGTTTGCATGCACGTGTGCAGGCTCATGTGTCAGTGCGTGCGCGCGTGATTGTGTGTTTCATGTGTGTGCACGTGTGTGTGTATGTGTGTGTGCGTGCGTGTGTGTGTGTGTGTGTGTGTGTGTGCGCGCGCGCGCATGCATAAGCAACTGATCAGGTGGAGCAGGAAGGCCAGGAGGACCGGCATTATCCGAGCAACAGGTGTACAACAATTGGCAGTTTTCCTGCAATGCTAGGAGGACTGTGATGCAGCCTTTCCAGTCTGGTTTGGCGCAGTTGACCTATATTTAAGCAGCAGCACCGGCCTGCATAAGTGCAGGCGCACCTTCGAAGAGCTGAACTGCTGCTCCTGCAGGCTCCCAGATGCCGCCTTTGCCATGGCAGACGCGCCTCCCTCCGCCGCGCCAAACCCAATCTGCAGCGACAAGCGTGCGCGCGCGCTTGTGTGTGTGCGCGCGCGCTTGTGTGTGTGTGCGCGTGTGTGTGCGTGTGTGTGTGTGTGTGTGTGCGCGCGCGCGCGCGCCAGTCTCGGCAAAAAGCAGCACACAGCCATGGCCGAGGCATCTCCCTCTCCCAAGCCAACCCCGACCTGCGACGGCAAGGCCTGCTGCTAGCAGCTGTGTTATTGCGTGTGGAGGTATGCCTGTTTGTCCCCCAAATGATGGGGGCAGAGCTTTAGGGCCCCTGGTGCATCACCCTTTAGCGCCCCATACCCTTTCCCCCACTTCTGTTTGTCCATGCCTTCGCATGTCCATGCCCCGTGTGCCAATGCGCAGCATATCATTCCGCCTGCATGCCTGCACAGTCAACCACAAGCCTGCAAGCCCCCTGTCTGCGTCCGCCCAAGCCCCCTGCGTGCACGCGCCTTCCTCCAACGTGCCCTCGCACCTTTTCAGTGTCCACGCACTTGGCAAACTGGCCCTTGATGCGCATGCGCGTCTGTGCCATGGCCTTGCGGTTCTCGTAGCGCACCGCTGAGCTGAAGCGCAGGTTCTGCGGGCAGCGCAGCAGCAGGAGCGCGGCAGCCTGTTCACCTGCACAGCCTTGCACCCATCCCGCTGGTGGTCTTGGTGCCTGTGGCTGCAGAAGTGCCGCTGCAACACACGCGCATGCACACACATGCACGCACACACAAACACAGCGGACACGTGCCAATCAGCGGCTGTCTTGCTTTCACCCCTTGCATGCACACCACCCGACCGACACACAAGCGCCCTCCCTGGCACAACTGGGCTTTGACTGTCATCCCACACAGCCACCAGGAGCACAGCTACACAAAGCGCCATGTGATCTTGGGCAAGCAGCACCTTGCTAGGCTTGCTTGCCACGCTCATACAAATACGCAGACACACGCAAACACACCGGCACCCAGGCGTGCATGCTCAGCAGCTGTGCCCACACCTTGCGCTTGTTGCGCCAGCGTTCCAGCGCGACTGCGCGGTGCTGTGCGCTGCTCATGGCTGCGCCGCCGCCGCCACCCCGCTCTGCCCGGCTTGCTGCTGCACAGCTGCCTGCTGCCTGCCGCTCCCCCAGGCTACTGCTGTTGCCGCCGCCGCTGCTGCCCCAGAAGCCACTGCCGTGCGCGCCAGCGGCTTGGAAGGCCAGGCACGCGAGC
>LFIK01003030.1_pt1 | contig 13660 bp, 18 predicted proteins | sample 643401 | NCBI WGS metagenome assembly LFIK01 (sample SAMN03777447, study PRJNA286221) | soda lake metagenome | biome: soda lake; feature: Kulunda steppe; material: water; isolation source: sample T5-Br brine of Lake Tanatar-5 | place: Russia: Kulunda steppe | collected 2010-07 | reverse complement strand
TGTGCCTAGACCTTAGAACACTACCTAGCTTGCCTTTATTGGTCTCGGTTGCAGGCCTGTTTGGCTTCAGCTAAGCTGCCCTCGTTTGGCAGATACAGCTATGTAACCTAACCTAACCTAATCATTGCCAGCCAGGAAACCCCTCAAATGTCCTAAATGAGATTTTAAAAAGTGAGGCAGGAATACTTAGGGCATGCAATCTGCTGATTGCAAGGTAGGTATGTAATGTCACCCTAGTGTCAAAAACTGCGGTGGCTAGCCAAAAGAAAGCAGGCAGTATTTTTCCTGTTTTGAGTCCATCTATAGCGGTATTTGAGTGAATAAGTCATAGTCATTGTACAAGTTTTTTTTGGTGTGCAGCAGTCAGCGTGACAGAGGGCCCTCTCCTACTAACCCTCAAGGCTTTTTACACTGTAAATTCAATCCAAGTTGGACTTTTATCCGAGTTGGACCTTTGAAGTGGCACTTCAAGAGTCCAATCCAGGCTCACTGAGGGGAAGCAGTGTGACACTATTAGATGGTTCCCATCTTTTCAGACAATACAGTACATATAGCATGCTCACTTTGTGGCATTGCTGTGCTAGTCTTCAAGACTGCAAAGTTTGCAAATCTTTTGCGCTGTTTGGTAGCTCCTGTTAGTTTTTGTTCTGGCGTGTCATCACAGTCCTTGGTTTTGACAGGGCATCCCACTGGGAGTGAGAAGGGGCAGGCCATGTCATTGGTAATACATACTCTTTTCCAAGTGTAAAAAGAAGCTGCCACCAGCATGGGCCCAATACCCCAGACCGGAACCTAGGTCTCAGATTGGTGCGTGTTGATACCAGTGGCTTCTAGTTAAGGCTATCACAATGGAATAGGCTGATGGTAAGGGAATAGAGGACTTCTACTGAACTCTTAAAAAGGTGCTGGGAGGAGATGTTTGCCAACAGCAGTACACACAATCATGATCTTGCACTGCGTAACCGATTATTTACTATTGAACATACAGCCAATGAAAGAAATCCTGTACCCAAGAGGGATGCCATACTGACCTCATGACAAATACACTTGTGCCAACCAACTAACCATGCAGAGGTAATAGATCAAACCCTGGATGAAGGTCTTTAAAATGACCACATATAACGTGTGAGAGACCATGTGACAGCAAAAGGCTCTTCAAGCCATGGAGTTCTGTGCAGTTTTGTTTACTTCAGTGTTCACACGCCTGTGCAAAGGGGTAACCTTGGGCCAGACTTGCTGCAGCCCTTGATACGATAAAAGAGAAACATACAAGTTTAGGCAACATAGAAAATGCTGGAACTAGCACTGTGTACCCTGGATTGTAAAGTACTAGGGCAATGACAGTGGCATGCGTAAAAGTAGACGCGCTAGCCCATGCGCACATAGATGCACAGGCACACATGCACACTAGCTTGCACACCAGCGCACAAATATGTCCCCATGCTCATTTGGCAATGATTAATTGCTCTCAAACTAAATGAATACATTTGTGATATATGTACCAGAAGTATGGAGGCGCACATGTAGTTCTTGGCAAAGATGGCCCAGATTTATCCACAGACGAGGCGTAGAAGACAAGAAGGAAGCGCACCCTGCAACCTTCAAGTGTGTACTTGCCCAGGCCCCTGACTGCGCAATCTCAGGCTCTCCTTCAGGCGGCTTGGCTAGGCCACATAAACGCGCCAAACGCGCCCAGCACTGGTGTTGCCCCAACTGCACAAGCCTCAAGATGATGGAAGACTGCACAAGCCTCGAGTTCATAGATGATGCAGCCTAGATCAAAAGGTGACATACCGTGACAAAAGATGGCAGCCTAGGGATGGTGCATATGCCCCAAAGGAGCCCAGCAAAGGAGCAGCATGTACTACGCACGAATCCAAGCAAGGAAAAGCACATGCCCAGCAGGAGCCCCGCATACGCGACCTGCTCCCTCAAAATCCCCAAAGCACCCTCTGCCCAGCCCCAGCATTCACCACTGAGCTGATTACACCTCCCCTCCCTTGCTCCAAGAGCTCTGCCCCCACAAACCTGCCCTGGCCTATTGGCCACTGCCTGCTTTGGCACAGTGCTGGAGATCGCATGTGCCTGTGCGGCTGCTAGCCAATAAACATGCAACCATAGCCATGACAATACGTCAATGCTCAAAACACAACACTGTCGCACCACTGCATACAAGGGATGCACACATATGACAGGCACACGTGCGGAAAAACATGCACATGCTTACATGCAAATCAGTTCGAAGTAGCTAATTGGCTGGGATAGCACTGGTCCCTGCGACAATGCTGCCCACACGGCTGTGGTGGCCAGGGGTGCGCCTGTGATGCACACACACACACACAAGAACGCGAGAGAACAAGATGAGGGAGTGCCTGCAGCAGTAAGGCCTGGCCTTGCTGTACCATTGTGCTGCATGGTGTGCTTATGCATCATGTACGTGATTGTTCTAGGGGAGCTGTCATTGCTGAATCATTATGAGCAGCTCAGGCAGGGTGGACTGAATGACCCCTGATAAGTCCAGGCTGAGAATGATGGGCACTTGTCACTATGTGCACCTGTGTGTCTTACTGAAAGTCAGGAGGCAGAGGGATTCAGCGTGTGCTGGGCGTGCACACATGCCAGACCTTTTCCACAATAAAAGCACTGCCCAAATTTCAGAGTTGCAAAGGCAGGGCATTTTTCCTGGGTAAAATGACTCATTTACGTCCCAAAGCATTAAACCAGTGAGCTCACAGTTAAGGCAGCAGCGTTGAAGTGCCAGTGACACAGAGGCGATAGATGCGAGGGGGCAGTACACACAGTGTAGCATAATTCAGTGTGTAACAGTAAAATGTTAAAAAAATACTGAGGAATGTCAATGGTGTAGACAGCTCATCTTTTTTAAGGTGTAGGGCAATGGCTAAGTTTATTACTTAAACCTGTGAGCTTTGCTTATTGCCACAGGACCGCTCTTTGCCATTTTAAGACAGAGCAAACTTGAGGCACGCAGAGGTAGCGACAGGTAAGCATTCCAAGGCACTGGCACACAGGGTCACATGGTGCATCCAACACACATGCACATTTGCAGCAGGTACCTTGTAGGGATGAGTTCCTCTTCGTCTTCATCAGGCAATGGGAGAATGACTCCTTCCTGCACAAAGGACCACAAATGGCACGTGTTGAGAGGGTGTGTGCTCAGCTTAAAGATTAAGATGCATTCATCATTAAAGCACTGAGTCAAAGCTTAGCTAGGCCCATTCCCTATTGGGAGACCACCACAACTAAAGTGAATAATAAAGCAGGGAAACTACTAAGAAGGCTAAGCTGATTGATGCTCTGCTGGGCCTACATCCCCCCTCACAAAAAGGGAAGACATCGTCTGAATTCAGGGTTCAAGGCCTCCATGCATGTTTTAAGTGCTTAAATAAGTAGTTTCACTGTCTACAACTCATACACGTAAACAAAGGGCCAGTGCCACAGTGCAGTTCTGATGACAGCATAAAAGTGCAATGCTTCTTCGAAAACAGTCAATTCCTAGGACAGCACAGCTTCAGGCTTGCACCAGACAAAGGCACAAGGCACGGTCACACCAAGGTTGCATGATGCTGCGAATGGTCTCCTTCATTTCTTTTCATGTGCGCCCAGCGTACCCGGAATGTGAATATGCTGGTGGGTGGGATGTAATTCTTGATGATGCGGTTGACCGTGGTAAACAGAGGGTAGCTCGCCTCCCAGCCTCGTACACGCAACATCTGCGTGCGTGCACGCATGGGCACATAAGTTGCTATCTATCACTGCATTCCTACTTGCTCAGCCAAGCCTCTTTGAAGGTGAGAGGTGCAAAGGTCCCTGCCAGCACACAGAAACCAGTTTGGACAAGGCACATCTGAGCTTGTTGTGTACCGCAGCGTGCAAGTGTGGACGAGATCATCACCGCCTCAACCAGGTCTTGTGCCAGCCACCGATCACCTGCAGCACATGCATTTCTGCGCAATGACAAGGGCAGACACAAATGTGCCCACACGCACGCGCTCACACACGCACGCATGCTCTGACACACATGGACGCACACACACAAAGTCAAACACACATCGCCTATACTCACTTCTTGGACCTCATTGCTTGTGCCCACTCCTTGTAGCTTCTGACCTCCCAGATCCTCCTCTTCGAGCTGCGTCCAGGTCTTTGGGGCACCCGACTGCACACAGTGCAAGAAACAAAACAACGGTTTAGACACCAGCATTTGACAGGAATCCATGTATAAAAATGGCACAAGATTCTATCTCAAAGGCGATTACGTGGCTGATGACTCTTGCCGGAGCAGGCTTGGTGTCCGTGCGCCAGTAATGCATCCTTAGTTCTGACTGAACTGCAGCTTCGGCTCATCGAGATACCAGGAAATACATGCCCACGACAAAAATAGTAGAGATCCCATAGAAACACTTTACTGCAAAGCCACACCTTCCAGGTCTGGGTCCAACATGTAAGCATCACATGCAGGTAAACGTAAGACAGACGTAAGACAGGGTGCCTTCAAGGAGACAAATAGAACCCCCAACATGCGCCCAGCTCATTGAACTTACCTTCCAGGCGCGGGTCCAAGCCTCTGCGGTGGCACGGTTGCGGCCTCCCAAGCAAGTTGTGATCAGGTCCCCCAGCCCACAGCTCTCAAAAAACGTCTCATTGCGCACATTAGGGTACAAAGTCTTGGACAGCCTGTGTGGACGCATCCACATATCCATGATTACGCACATGTGTGTGTGATGTGTGGGCGTGTGCACGTTGCATATGTGTGTACATGTGTGTGCATGTGTGCACGTGCACGTGCGCGCCTTGCGTGCAGAGCAACATGATGCAGCTTCACTTGAGCGCCCTCAAACTCTGTAACCGTACTTGAAGATGTTGTGAGGAAGATACCTAGCGCATCAAAAGAATTAGCAGGAGAGAAAAGCTTCTGCACCATTTGAAAAAACTAGCTTTTTTACACATCACAAAGCAGGGGAGTATGATTGCGTGCACACAGCCCCTGCGCGACAATACCCACTTGCGCATCTCTGTCAGTCCCTGACGTATGATGACTGCTTTGGCGTTGCAGCCGCACCCTAATCCATCGACAATGCCCACCGCCAGGGCCACAATGTTCTTCAGGGTGCCACACATCTCCGCGCCCGCCTGCATCAAGTGCCGAGCATGTGCCAAGTCCACTTTCATTAGAGCATTGGCAGCGGCGACCTGCATACCCACCATCAGGAACAGATGTGGGTGCCCCACATCTCCGCGCCTGCCTGCAACATGTGCTATGTGTGTGCCACATGCATTTTAATCCGCGCATTGGCAGCGTTGACCTGCAAAGAGCTTGATCAGGATGAGGCTGTGCCAAAAGGCCAGGTCTGCAAGCACGCAAGGCAGGTGCCCTGCCTGCACCATGCCAGGCACTGGGTGGCTGCCGCAGCTGCTGCTCCTGCTGCTGCTGCTGTAAGGACAGCGCTCATGCAGCTCTACAGTGAGGGCGCATCGTGGACCGCACGCAGCAGTCATAAGGGAGCAGGCGTAGGCATCCTGCCACGCCCTCCGGCGCAGCCCAACCCCTTCTGGGACACGGCGAGGTTGATGGTCACCACGCCCTGCACACCACCCGCTTCCCTGCAAAAGTCATACGGTGGATGCGGGGCAAGGAAGGCCCCCTCCCCGCACATGCTGCCTGACACGGGCACGCTGAAGGAAAGGGCCACCCACCACGTCCTGCACGATGTCCACGTTGAAGTAGGGCGTCTGGAACAGCTTGCGGAACAGCGCGCCTGTCTCCCTGCTGGCCGTGCCCACCACTGCCTCGCTCAGCTCCTTCTTCGCAATCTCGTACGCCACGTTGCCACCCATGAGCACGCTGCAGTCGATGCCCAGATTCCTGCAGGCAGGCGCGCGGCGTGCCCACGTGAGGGTGACAATGGTGGGGCGCACCCTCCTGAGGGCGCCCCCAGCTGTGCTGCGTCAAGCCCAGGGGATTGGCATGCAGGATCAATCGGCCTCTGGCGGTGAGAGCCCACAAGCTCCCAAACGTTCACCCTGGCTCCTACGTGAGGCTGTTACAGGCCTGGGCGATCGGCATACAGGAAACGGCACCCTGGTCCCAGAGCTCACAAGCTCCAAAATGTTCACCCCAGCCGCTAGATGCGGCCAGCTGCCCCCGGTGCCCAGCACAGTCCTCCAGGTCAGATGGGGCAGGCAGACAAGTCCCAGAGCCACTCTTGCACAGACGCTTGCCGGAGCGACTATGCAGACTCTCAGATGCTTCCTCGAGTGACTAAGGAGCACTCAGAGGCCTCCTCTTTGAGAGCCCACATGCCCAAAAGGTGCCATTGGCTCCAGTGTCAGCACAAGATCACCCCCCCACCCCCCCGGTGTCAGACCTGCGCCAGCCCCTATTTCCCCTGAACCTCAGGCATGCTGCTCCACACAGAGGTGGAGCTTTCCAGGTCCATGGGGCCGGCAGGCAGGCAGGAAGGGGAGCTTCCTAGATGCCACACACAACACACGCGCACCAGCCAGCCAGGGGAACACGCAACACAGACATTTCCGGAATTGTGCTGTCTGGCTCTCCAGAATCTGAACATGCCAATTAACAGCCAAGAGGGCTTGCAACACAGGTATCCTCACAGACACACAAAAAAGTCTGGTTGCAGACGCTGCCAGACGAAGCCTTGCCCCCTGCCCAGGGAGCAAACACTCACTCATAAAAACGCACACTCCCGTCAAAACCTGCCCGAGAACACACATGCGCACACAAACACACTTACTTTCGGACCATCTGGCTGACCAGCTGTGGTCCATCCCTGCCCACACGCATGCCCTTGACCAGACTGATCGCCACAGCCTCTCGCTTCACCTGCATTGGTCCGATGCAAAACCACACATGCCGCTCACAGAAGCGGACACGCAGCGACCGATTCAAGCAAGAGCACTGCCTGTGCGTAGCGCAGATTACTTCAAAGGGAAAGGGCTCCTTAGCTCAATGGACACACCAATCATGCTGCATGCCATGGTAACGGTATGTACATGCACACATGCGCGTCCATGGGCCCACATCCAGGCTTGGTATTGCACTAGCCATGTGTGAGAAAGAAGTATGCACCCTGGCTGGCTTACGACTGGCTTACAAGGCGACCTTGAGCAGGAAGGACGCCTCACAGACAGAAGCGCTTGCGTGCGCATGCCTGCACCAACCTTGCCCATGAGGCGGCGCGTGATGCCCTGCATGTACTGGTGCGGCGCGCAGAAGATCAGCACATCCGCATCACAGGCAACCTGCAAGGAGGGCGTGCATCCAGGGCTGAATGAGAGGCATTCTTCAGCAGCGCTCGTCCTCCTGGACCAGGCCTGCTTACATGTGCAATTAACACTGTGCAGTCTTGTTAGTGAAGGCAAATCAACCTTGGAAATTCGAGGTTTCATAGTTAAGCAGCGTGTCCAAGTATGCAGCTCTACACCGGATATGCATATCAATTCTTTTGAAGAGAGGCTCACCCATTCCAAGTCGCTACTGGCAACTACTTTGTCCCCTAAATGTACGCCAGGCAGGTACTTTGGATGGTGATGTTCTGTATTCACAATATCAATAAGCGAGCGACCCTGCGAGTAAGTGACATGGTGCGTTTAGCCATAGCATTGGTCTTTGCTGAGACAAGGCATGTCTTTCAGGCATATTTGGCACATTAGCAAAACAACCGAATAGAAGTGCGCAAACTCCATGCTGCAGGCTGCATACTTCAAATATAGTTTACCTGCGTTGCTTCTCTTCGTGGTATAAACTAAAATCCGGCAAAGTAAGTGTGCTTGGCTTTAGGCATGAGGCCTCTAGCACCATAAGCCAATGTTCAACAAGGCGACCTTAGCGCATTCAATTCTTGAACAAATCCTTAAACAAACAGTGCGCAGATGCAATATTTTGTTCCATCAGGCTCCAGACTCAAAGCGGTGAAATCGCTACAACTCCTTCCCAAGATCTTGCTTGCGTGCAGGCCGTGTTGCATTTGAGCAGCCGTGCCTCTGGCAGAAGGCAGGGAGGAAATTTTGTTTTGCAGTCGGGAGGTGCCGCTGGACCTTGTCTGGAGGCCTTCACATTCAAGCGATCCAAAATTTAGACAGTCTTCACCAGACAAATCCTTTGCAGTCTGGAAACAAGCAAAGCAGATTGCTTAGGAGTGTAAGCCGCATAGCTGTGGGCTGACGCATGACTCACCTCATACTCGTCCAACGGATTTTGCACCCAGACTTTAAGGCAGGGGTCAAACTGGTCATCAGCCTCAATGTTTTGTGTCAACAGGTGGATGGCGGCACAAGCAAATGGACTGATGCCAACCATGGCTACCTGCGCGTAGAAATCACAGGCAGCATTGATCACTGTTGCAGGAATGAAAGTGCAGCGCTGCATTGTCAAGGCTGGAAGCCAGATAAGCGCAAGGCGCATGGCACAGAGAAAACAAGACTGCAGCTTGTCTTGCATGCATCTCTGGTGCATGGTTGCCTTAGAAACAGGAAATAATGTAAGACCTGCCAACAATGAGGGACACCTCATGATCCATCAGCCACTTGTCATGGGCGCACGTCATGGGACACCTCCTGATCCATCAGCCACTTGTCATGGGACACCTGATCCATCAGCCACTTGTCATGGGACACCTCCTGATCCATCAGCCACTTGTCATGGGCGCTGGCATATGCCATGACACAAGTACCCTTGTTGCCTCCAACAGTCTCGTTACCCCTCCTCCTCCTCTCCTTTACCTCCTGTCGGGGCTGCTGGCTTAAATCTCACGCCTGTTCATACTTTCCAAGCCATGATAGCCGCAGGAACCATAGAAGCAAGACTGCCTTGCTAGATTCTTCAGCCCCTGTCTCAAGCCATTATGGTCATTCATGCTGCGCTGATCATTTCATTTCAGACTTGAAATTAGCTCCTGAAGCAGATGCCAGGCCATGCTCGGCTGCATGGCACACTTGATGGACACATTGCACACCTGTCTTGCAGGACACATGGCACGCCTGCCCTGCTGAATGTACTGCACGACTGCCTTGCTGGGCGTACAGCACACCTACCTTGCTGCACTTCAAGGCCCGGGTCAAATCATCATGGTCGTACACAAACCACTCCGCCGCCTCGGCGACGGCGGGCCGCTCCACGACACCACCATACCCAATGAACAGGTCGGCGCCCTGGGACGATTGCACTGCTTCCATGTCTGTCACACCATCTGAAGGCGTGGAGGGTGGGAGTATAAGGTGGAGGATCTAGGGTTCAGCCATAGGGTATCATGGGGGGTGCGAGCGGCGCTTTAAGGGCTGGCTGTGTAGCGAGGCTAGGTCTGGGAGGGGGGCTGCACCACCTAATGCACATGTGTGCACAGTAGCTGATGTATGGGCGGCCCCCTTTTGCTCTTTTCTCTGTACTCATGAGCTGCCAAGGATGCAGAGTGAGGTCGCTGCGAGGTGTTTGCAACCAGCAGCCGAAGGCTTGCCAGCCCACTGTCATACTTTGCCAGCAAGTGTGGTTTGCCCAGTCAGTCAGTCAGTCAGCCAGTCAGTCAGCCAGTCAGTCAGTCAGCCAGTCAGTCAGTCAGTCAGTCAGTCAGTCAGTCAGTCAGTCAGTCAGTCCATCCGTCCGTCCGTCCGTCCGTCAAGCTGTGGCAACGCGAATCAACCCCAGGCATGGTTGGGGGTGACAGTAGACAAAGTGGACGCCGGCCCTATTCTAAGCATGCCTTGTGCAGGGGATCGCGGGCAGAAGCCTGGCACACCCAGAAACATCTGGCTGAGAGGAAGCAGCCTAGGGCGCACCGCCGGCTAGTCACGCGCTTACAGAACAGACCATAGCTACACTCGATCTGGCAGATCCCTACTTCATGGCAATTGACAGAAGCACATGTTCCACACACGAGAGCGGATATTGCTGCTCTGAAGCCCACCTCCTATCATGACCACCGTGTTGTACGGGTTGTCTTCTCGGATCTTGGAAATGGCTCTGATCTTGCCCATGTTAAAGGCGGTGGGTTGCGACTCATCAAAGCCCGACAAGCGCGTTGGCAGCCCTGTTTCGTCATCCCATTGCCTGCAAGGTGTTCATGTGTGAATGTGTTCCAAGGGTTTCCTAGGAAACTGTAAAGGATCTCTGCTACAACATCTACATGTTGGTCCTGGCAGCAGTAAGCCCCCACCCAGGTCCAGCAAAACACCGGCTTCTCTGCATGCCCATTACACTGTGCACAATGGATGCGCGCACCCTCCTCCCTCAGTGCGTCCCCCACCTGTCCACAACCGTTGAAAGCAAGCGTCCTCCGTCAAAGCATGCACCACTTCATGCTATAGCTTGCACGGATTGTAATCACGGAACCGAAGCTGGGAATCCATCTGGTACAGTTCTAACTTAATCACACCCCTCATTAACGGCCCCTACCCTCACTTATACCCCTACCCTGACTAGTACCCCTCACTACCTGGTGCAGTCCCAACTTGACCACGCCCCTCACTGATTTGTGCAGTGTTCCCTCACTCTTCTGCCAGGGCATGCACCGGCTCGTACTTGAGAAACCTGACACCTCAACTTCATGCCCCTTGCTAACCTGAGGTGTGAAAGCGCCACCACAAACTCCGCCAGAGCACTCGCCAAGTGCTCCACCACATGCTCACACAGAGGACCCGCCACACGCTTTGCCACATGCTTCGCCAGAGCCTCCCCCATGTGCTCCACCACACGCTCCCCCAAATACCCGCCACGAGCTTCCCCTCATGCTCTGTCCGTCAGAGCACCCACCGTTTCATGCAGTCAGCAAACACAGCACCACCAGAGCACCCACCAGTTCATGCGGTTGGCAAACACATTCTCCTTGGGCACGCCCAGGTACTTGGCGATGGGCATGATGTCCTCTCGAAAGCCACCGCTGATCATATACACCGCGACGCCGCGTTTCTGCAGCGTCTTGATGAGATTCACAATGCCCTGTGCCACGCGCAGTATGCAAGGGCCACCACCACCAGCCGCTGAGTTCCACATGCAAGAGCACCATGCAAGAGCCATTACCACCAGCCAGCCAGCTGAGCTCCAAATGACCAGCAGGCATCTCACAGATGGTGAGGCTTGGTGGCACACCATTTCTGTGCTGGGCCTCCAGCGCAGGAAATGCTTGTCGCGTCCAAAGTAAAGGCACACAGTGAGACCTGTTCCCTCACAAGGCGCACAGTGGTACACACAAGGCGCACAGTGGTACACACAAGGCACACAGTGAGACCTGACCCCTCGCAAGATAAGCCAAGGACCAGCGTTACTCGCACACCCCCCAGCAAGCCAAATGGCCAGAATGCAAACAAGTGGATGCTCTGTGCAGCAAAACATAAGGTGGGTGCCTGCGGTTGTGCATGCATGCAAACATGGTAAGCTGAAAGATGGCCGAAGACAACCTCACAAGGACACCTAAAACAAAATCTAGAATCAAAGAAAGCACAAGGGTGAGAAGCAGATTTGCTCGTTGCCAATCCTAGCAAAGGTCAACTAGGTGAGGCACATCTTGAGGCTTGAGGGCTGCCCTGACCTCTGGCGCAGTGATGCATGTTTGGGAGCGCTGCCGCACCTTGGTGAGGCGCTTCTCTGGAGGGTGCTGCTGCACAAAGCGGCGTACGTCATCCGGGGTGCAATTAATGATGCGCAGGACCTCTTCCAGCGTTTCGCTCAGGTTCATGGTGCCGTCCTTGGCCTTCGACGCAACACAACATGTGGCAGAGCATTGACGCGTGTTGGGCCCAGATCCAGAGGCGATGCGGTGTCCGAACAGATGGTGCACCAATAATGAAGCAGTGGAGTGACATGAGGGCTGGTTAGGGTGTACACTGGGGGTGTAACCATAGACTTTGGAGATGGACCCATGGACTTGGAGGGCAACAGAGCCAGGGAGGAAGTGTCGCTATCCCATAGTTTTGTCTGTTGGCGCCATAGTTGTAGCTGTAGTTGTCGTCTATACCTGTTAAAAATATAAACTAAGCGAAACTACAGCGCCTACCAGCTGGCGCCTACAGCCTGGGAATTTCCGGGGGGACCCCCTAGACCATGGCGTCTACGGCGTCTTTGGAGCCTACGGCGCCAACAGGAATTTCCGGGGGGGGACCCCTGAACTATGGCGCCTTACGCGTCTATGGCGCCTACATGAATTTCCGGGGGGGACCCCCTGAACTATGGCGCCTAAGGCGTCTATGGCGCCTATGGCGTCTACAGGAATTTCCGGGGGGACCCCCTGAACTATGGCGCCTACGGCGCCTACAGGAATTTCTGGGGGGACCCCCTGAACTATGGCGCCTAAGGCGTCTATGGCGCATACAGCGCCTAAAGGAATTTCTGGGGGACCCCCGGAACTACAGCAACTACGGCGCCTAAGGCGTCTATGGCGCATACAGCGCCTGCAGGAATTTCTGGGGGACCCCCGGAACTATGGCAACTACGGCGCCTAAGGCGTCTATGGCGCATACAGCGCCTACAGGAATTTCTAGGGGACCCCCAGAACTATGGCAACTACGGCGCCTAAAGGAATTTCTGGGGGACCCCCGGAACTATGGCGCCTTAGGCGTCTATGACGCCTATGGCGCTTGCAGGCTTGGCCAAGCCCCTAACCCTAACCCTGACCCCCTAACCTTAACCCTTACCCTAACCCTAACCCAATACCTAGCCCAATTAAACCGAGAAACATTTTAACAATATTTAGCAAGGGGAGCTGCGCCCCCCCTGCACCCCCCTGCTTCGCGATGGGTGTTGGGCGCTTATGTATAAATATTATTTCAATTCAATGTTAAAATAGATTGCTTTGTAAATTAAATTGTACGCTAGCGAGCGTGAAAGCCCCGTAGGCGTCTTAGGCACTGTAGGCGCCGTAGACGCCATAGGCGCGGGGGGTGAGGAGGTGGGTGCTATAGGCGCCGTAGGCGCCCCTGTCGACGTCTATAGGCGTCTGTAGGCGCCTGATCCGTAGGCGCCCTACAGGCGCCTGTGGCGCCTACAGACGGAACTACAGGATAGCGTCACTATATGAGATTTTTCCTCATGCCGCTGTGAAAGGGCGCGGTGGGGCACTGATGGCGGGTGCCCACCAGGAGGAGCTCCCCAGGTGCTTACCCCCCGATGCCTGCACTTAGCTGCCTTAAATCTAATGGAATCTTGTGAGCAAGCAATAGCAAAGGCAAAGAACGAAGAGAAATGGCTCAGGGGAGAGGGCCGATTTGTGATGCTGGGGCTGGTTGCCCTGCATGGCAGACTACTCAGAAATAAGGGGAGGGATAAAAGCAAGAATGTGGCGAGCTTGGCGTGCAAGCATAGGGGCTTAAGGAATGTGTGGTGCAGGAATGAATAAACTAGGTCAAACGTTGGGTGTGCACAGCAAGATGGGTAGCAGAGAGGTGGTGAGCATGGTGAATGCAAGCAATCGCCAGAAGCTTCTTATGCAAGGGGGCCAAGAGGTTGAGGACGAAAGGGTAAAGGAACAGGAGCAGCAATGGTACCTACTCACAAGCGAGAACTGCCAGGGAAGTTTGGTAAACAAATGTAGCAGGCAACGTAAAACATTTCAAAAGCCGGCCGGGGTATTGTGAAAATGTTCTCAATTGCGAAGTGTTCGGCTGCATTCCCCCCCCCCCCCCCCCCCCCCCCCCC
>LFIK01003029.1_pt1 | contig 13660 bp, 11 predicted proteins | sample 643401 | NCBI WGS metagenome assembly LFIK01 (sample SAMN03777447, study PRJNA286221) | soda lake metagenome | biome: soda lake; feature: Kulunda steppe; material: water; isolation source: sample T5-Br brine of Lake Tanatar-5 | place: Russia: Kulunda steppe | collected 2010-07 | reverse complement strand
TGCAGCCCTCGACGTAGTGCACGTAGCTGCCGGGCTCGGCGATGATCAGCGTGCGCTCGAACTGGCCCATGTTCTGCTTGTTGATGCGGAAGTAGGCCTGCAGCGGCACGTCGACCTTGACGCCCTCGGGGATCCAGATGAACGACCCGCCCGACCACACGGCGGTGTTGAGCGCCGCGAACTTGTTGTCGTTGGCCGGGATGATGGTCGCGAAGTGCTTCCGGAACAGCTCCTCGTGCTCACGCAGACCGGCGTCAGTGTCGAGGAAGATCACGCCCTCCTTCTCCAGGTCCTCGCGGACCTGGTGGTAGAGGACGGTCGACTCGTACTGCGCGGCGACGCCGGCGACCAGACGCTCACGCTCCGCCTGCGGGATGCCGAGCTTCTCGTAGGTCGCGAGGATCTCGGGCGGCAGGTCCTCCCAGGAGTTCGCCTGCTTCTCGCTCGCCTCGACGTAGTAGTGGATCTTGTCGAAGTCGATGCCGGACAGGTCCGAGCCCCAGTTCGGCATCGGGCGCCGGAGGAACGCCTTGTAGGCGCGCAGACGGACGTCGAGCATCCAGTCGGGCTCGTCCTTGCGGGCGCTGAGCTCCCGGATGAGGTCCTCGTCGAGGCCCTGACCCGAAGTGAACGCGTAGCCGTCCTCGCCGTCGGCCCAGCCGAACTTGTACTCGGCGAGGTCCTGGGCGAGCGTCTCCTGGTTCTGCTTCGCCTCGCTGATGGGGACCGTGATCTCGGTCTGGCTCATGCGGTGCTCCTCTCGGGTGACTTCAGGTCGGTGCTTCGGGTCCGTGCTTCGGGTCCGTGCTTCGGGTCGGTGCTTCGGGATGACGCGTCGGGGTGGTTCGTCGGGCTCTGGTGGGCGGATCGGCGTCCGCCCGGGTCGATCAACCGGCGCTGGCCGTGACGGTGCACACGCAGGCGGGCGACCCGTCCGCGATGGTCGTGCGGCGCGAGAGCTGGACGTCGGTGCCGAGCGCCCGCGAGAACGCGGCCGCCTCGTAGTTGCAGATCTCGGGGTGCTCGCGGGCGACGCCCTCGATGACGCAGTGGTGCTGGATGAGCTGCAGGGTCGGCAGCGCGTGGTTCGCGTCGTCGCGCACGACATCCGCCGCGAATCCGGCGTTGGTGAGCGCCTCCGCGAGCCGGGCGACCCGGTCCTCGAGCGGCCCGTCCTGGACGGCGTCGGCGAGCGCATCGACCTCACGGTCGACGCGCCAGCGCAGGAACGCGAGCAGCCCGTCGCGGCCGTGCTCCGCGGTCAGGAAGTCGAGCAGCTCGTTGGCGAACCGGTCGTAGGACTGCGGGAAGAGCCGGACCGCACGCTCCGTCAGGGCGAAGCAGGCCGCGGGACGACCACCGGACGCGCGCGCCTCACGCTCCTCGACCAGCCCGTCCTCGATCAGCACGCCGAGGTGACGGCGGGTCGCGACCTCGGAGATCCCGAGGTGGGCGGCCAGCGCCGCGACCGGCTGCGAGCCGTTGCGGTGCAGGTGGTCGACGAGTGCCGCTCGGGTCACCCCGAGCAGACCGACGAGGGACGCACTTGCGGTCGCGGGCGACGGCATCGTGACCTCCTCGAGGGCCCTCGCGGGCTTGGGGACGTTGAGCGCCCGGATTCAGCGACTTCCGGAACACTTTCGTTACGGAAGTGTACGGGCGTGTGGAGGAGGCTGCAAACCGCCCGGTCGCGGCAGGCTAGCCGTCCGGCATCGGGCGCCGCGGAAGGCCGGAGGTCGCATCGACCGCGGGGAACAGCCCCGGTGCTCCGGGCGTGCCGAGCGGCTCGAGCGCGAGGCGACGCATGCTCACGTTGACCGACAGCAGATGCTCGGGCGCACCGTTGAACACGCCCCGCAGCGGCGCGACGTCGTCGTAGTCGCGTCCGCGCCCGATGGTGACGTGCCGCTCCCCGACCGGCTGACGGTTGGTCGGGTCGACCGCCCACCAGCCGAAGCCGGGGATCGCCGCCTCGACCCACGCGTGCGTCTCGACCTCGACCTCATCGGTCTCCGACACGGCCCCCGTGCTGTCGTCGACCGTGAAGAAGTAGCCCGAGACGTAACGGGCCGGGATGCCGAGCACCCGCAGCATCGCGATCGACAGGTGCGCGAAGTCCTGGCACACCCCTGCGCCGGCCGCCAGCACCTCCTCGACGTGCACCCCGACGACCGTCCGGCCACGCCGGTACTCGAGCCCGCTGACCTCCGCGTCGACCGCCTCGATCAGGCCACGTACGTCCGTCACGCCGTCGGCCACCGAGCGGGCGCGGTCCGCGACCGCCGCGCCCCACGCGACGTGCGGCGAGCGCTGGAGGAACTCGAGATGCGTGTCGCGCCAGCCGGCATCAGCCAGCGCCTCGAGCGGCACGTCCCGGGTCGGCTCGCCGCGCGGGATCGTCTCGACCGTCGCGGCCGCGACGACCTCCAGGCGGTCGTGTGAGGCGGCGATGCCGAACGTGTCGACGCGCGTGCCCCAGTAGTCGACGTAGGCGCTGACCCGCGATGCAGGCGTCGTCGTCACGCGGTAGTGGACGACCTGCTGGTGCGCGTCGCTCGCCGGGCAGGCGCGCAGCTCGTTCTGCGACTCGACCACGGTGTCGCCGTAGTCGAAGCGCGTCACGTACCGGATGTCGAGTCGCATCGCGTCCTCCTCCGGTCGCCCGGTCCTCGTCGTGGTCGCTCGTGGTGGCTCGTGGTCAGTTGCTGGCGATGGCGTGCATCGCGCCGGGCGGCTGGTGCCGGAAGAACTCGTCGGCGACGGCCTCCGCGACCTGCTGGATGCGCTGCTGCACGTCCTCGAGGAAGTCGTGCAGATCCTCGTCGAGCAGCTCGGCGACGTCGCGGTACTGCAGCGACGAGGTCGTGCGGCCGAGCAGGCGCACCGCGCGGCTCGGGCGACCGTTGGACAGCGCCTCCAGCTGGTGCATCGCGGACGTCAGGCAGTACAGGACGCTGCGCGGCAGGTCGTCGGCGAGCAGCAGGAACTCGATCACGTCGACCGGGTCGGTCGAGGCGCGGTAGCGACGCCGGTACGCCTCGAACGCCGACGCGGACTTGAGCACGGCCACCCAGTGGTGGAACCCGCCGTCCTCGACGATGACGCCGCGACGGTCGGGGACGCGCAGCGCGTCGAGCTGCCCGTACCGGACGTCGATGAGCCGGCAGGTCATCTCAGCGCGCTCGATGAGCCTGCCGAGCGCGAGGAACCGCCAGCCTGCGTCCCGCGGCATCGTCTCGCTCGCGACGCCGTAGATCGCCATCGACGCGTTGCGCACCATGCGCAGCAGCTCGCTCGGCTGCTCGGCGACCTCGCGGTCGAGGTCACGGGACCGCAGCTCGAGGTGCAGACCGTTGACCGACTCCCACAGCTCGCTCGACACCAGCTCGCGCACGCTGCGGACGTTCTCCCGCGCGCGGGCCGTCGCGGCCGCGATCGAGCCGGGGTTCTCCGGGTCGAGCACGAGGAAGCGCACCACGGCCTGTGCGTCGGACGTCGGGCCCAGCCCTCGCTCCGCCCACGACCCGCGCAGGTGCAGCACCTCGAGCAGCTGATCCCACGTGCGCCCCGCCTCCCCGAAGGGCGACTCCAGCAGCGTGTGGTAGGTCACGTCGACCATGCGAGCGGTGTCCTCGGCGCGCTCGACGTACCTCCCTGCCCAGAACAGGTTCTCCGCGAGCCGCGCGAGCATCAGCCGCTCCCTCTCCCCTCGGACTCGAGGACCCACGTGTCCTTCGAGCCACCCCCCTGCGACGAGTTCACCACGAGCGACCCCTCCCGCAGCGCGACGCGCGTGAGCCCGCCCGGCAGGACCTCGACCCGCTCACCACTGATCGCGAACGGCCGCAGGTCGACGTGCCGACCGTGGAACCGGTCACCCACCATCGTCGGATGCCGCGACAGCCCGACGACCTCCTGGGCGATGTAGCCGCGCGGGTCCGCCTCGATCGCCACACGCACGGCGGCGAGCTCGGCGTCGCTCGCCTGCGGACCGATCACCAGCCCGTAGCCGCCCGACGCACCGACCGGCTTCACGACGAGCTCATCGAGCCGGTCGAGCACCTCCGCGCGCTGCTCGTCGTCCCACAGCAGGTAGGTGGTGACGTTGGGAAGGATCGGCTCCTCCCCGAGGTAGAACCGGATCATGTCGGGGACGAACGCGTAGACCGCCTTGTCGTCCGCGACCCCGTTCCCGACCGCGTTCACGATCGTCACGTTGCCGGCGCGTGCCGCCGACAGCAGGCCGGGCACGCCGAGCATCGAGTCCGGCCGGAACACGACGGGGTCGAGGAACTCGTCGTCGATGCGGCGGTAGATCACGTCGACGCGTTCGATGCCCGAGGTGGACCGCATCCACACCACGTGGTCCTCGACGACCAGGTCGCGTCCCTCGACGAGCTCGATGCCCATCTGCCGCGCGAGGAAGGCGTGCTCGAAGTAGGCGGCGTTGTAGACCCCCGGCGTGAGGATGACGGCCGTCGGCCGGTCACCGGCGGCAGGCGGCGCGACCGAACGCAGCGCGCCCAGCAGCATCGGCCCGTAATGGTCGACCGGTCGGACCCGCTCGGCCGCGAACGCGATGGGCAGCACGCGCGTCATCGCCGCCCGGTTCTCCAGCACGTACGACACGCCCGACGGGTTGCGCAGGTTGTCCTCGAGTACCCGGTAGGTCCCGTCGGCGTCGCGCACCAGGTCGACGCCTGACACGAGGCAGCGTGCGGCGTGCGGGACCGCGATGCCGAACGCCTCGCGGCGGAACCCCTCCGCGGTGTGCACGAGCCATCGCGGCACGATGCGGTCGCGCACCGCCGCCTGCTCGCCGACGTAGAGGTCCTCGAGGAAGCGGTTGAGCGCCGTGACCCGCTGCACGATGCCGCGCTCGATGACGTCCCACTCGTCACCGGGGATGACCCGTGGCAGCAGGTCCATCGGGAACGTGCGCTCGAGCCCTTCCGCGTCGTCCGCGAGCGTGAAGGTGATGCCCTGCGTGCGGAAGATGCGGTCGCGGATGTGCTCGCGGCGGTGCAGCTCGTCGGGGGTGAAGCCGCCCAGCCGGCTCACGACGCCCGCGTAGTGGGGCCGGACCGAGCCGTCAGCGGCGAAGACCTCGTCGAAGAATGACCCCCTGTCATATCCCTCGAAGAGATCCCCCATCCGGGTCACGCTACCGCCACTGCTCGCAACCGCTCCGCCAGCCCCGTGTGCCGACGCGATGGCAGGTCCTGTCGGGCTGCGGCACGCAGCGCGTCACTGCGCCCGACGAGGATCAGGGCGCGCGCTGCGCGGGTCACCGCCGTGTAGGCGAGGTTGCGCCACAGCATCGTGCGATGCGCAGGATCGAGCACGAGGACCACGACCGGCCACTCGCCACCCTGCGCCTTGTGCACGGTCACCGCCCACGCCGGCACGAGGTCGCGCACCCGGTCGCGCGGGTGGGTGACCTCTCCACGCGGGTAGGCGACGCGCACGCTGCCGTCACGCACCGACAGGTCGACGACGGTGCCGACGTCACCGTTCGCCACGTCGAGCTCCGGGTCGTTGCGGGTCTGCATGACGCGGTCGCCGACGTGCAGCCCGCCGACGGCCGACCGGCCGGCCGCAGGGTTGAGCGCCGCCTTCAGCGCGGTGTTGAGCGCATCGACCCCGTTGGGTCCGCGGTAGACGGGAGCGAGTACCTGGATGTCGTCGATCGCGACCCCGAAGTGCTCGGGCGCACGCTCGGCGACGGTGCGCACGACGCGGGCGACGATCGCGCTGCGTTCCGCCTCCTCAGCGACGAACACGTCCCCGTCGACCCCACGCAGCTCGCCGGGGTCCCCCGCGAGGATCCCACGGGCCAGCGTGACGATGCGCGAGCCGGCCGCCTGCCGATGGATCTCACGCAGCTCGACGGACGGCACCTGACCGCTGCGCATCAGGTCGCGCAGGACGTCGCCGGAGCCGACCGACGGGAGCTGGTCGGCGTCACCGACGAGCACCAGGTGCGTGCCGTCGGGCACCGCATCGACGAGCCGAGCGGCGAGCCACGTGTCGCACATCGACGTCTCGTCGATGACGATCAGATCGAAGGGCAGCTGCTCGGCCGCACCGAAGCGGAACCGGAACCCGCCGTCCTCGTCGGGCCGTGCCTCGAGCAGGCGGTGGATCGTCGTCGCCGGATGGTCGGTCAGCTCCTCGAGGCGCTTCGCCGCCCGGCCGGTCGGTGCCGCGAGTGCGACGTTCGCGCCGCCGCGGCGGGCTCGCGCGACCAGCTCGCGCACCGTCGTCGACTTCCCGGTCCCCGGTCCGCCGGTCAGCACGCACACGCCGGCGGTGGCGGTGAGTGCGACGGCGGCCCGCTGGTCGGCGGTGAGCTCGACCGGCCCCGTCACGCCGGCACGTGCGTCATCGTCCTCAGCATCGTCGTCGTCGGTCTCGGTGTCGGTCTCGTCGTCGGTCTCGGCGAGGCCGGGCAGTGGACGGACGGTGTCGAGCAGCCGGCGGACCCCCGCGGCCAGCTCGCGCTCGTCGGCATGTGCGGCGGGCAGTGCGACGATCTCCTCCTCCGCTTCCCCGCCGAGCACCTCACCGATGAGTCGCCCGCGATCCACCGCCCGCGCGACGCCATCCGCGGCGAGCATCACGTCGACGCCGAGCAGGGTGGCCGCAGCCGAGACCGCCTCACGACGTGGGAGATGCTGGTGCCCGTCCTGACGACGCGCGGCCCGGACGGCCGCGACGCCACCGGCGACGAGCCGACGCGGATCGTCGCGCGGCACGCCCAGCTGCTCCGCCAGCCGGTCCGCATGCGCGAAGCGCACCCGCTCGGCGAGCAGCAGCACGTAAGGGTCGTCGCGCGCCACGTCGACGACGTCCGCACCGAAGCGGGCATGGGCGGAACGCACGGCGTCCATCGGCCAGCCCGCTCCCTCGACGAGCCGCACGAGCCGCGCCATCGCGAGCCCCGCCTGCCAGGCGTCGCAGACCGTGGCGGCCTGCTCGGGCGTCACGTCGGCGCCATCGACGAGCCGCTCGGGCCCCGACTCGATGGCGGCGCCCGATCCGGTCCCGAAGGCGGCGATGATGCGCTCGATGACGCCCGGTGGGACGTGCGCGAAGCGTTCGGAGGTGAGGAACGCGGTCAGCCCAGCGACGTCGGTCGGAGTGACCTGCTCGTAGAGCATCGCCTCGAAGGTCGGCCCGTAGCGCGGATGGACGCTGCGGCGCCCGACCAGCCGCACGCTCTGCCCCTCGACCAGGTCGGCGAGCGGACCCGTGCACCGCTCCCCCGGGCCGCCGTCGTGCGGTCCGACCTCGACGACCCCGAAGCCGGTGCGCGCATCGACGTGGTGCACGCCGAGCACCTCACCGACGAGCTCCTCGTCGCCGAGCAGCGTCGCGTCCCCACCACTGGCCCCACCACTGGAGGACGCCCGTCGCGCCATATGGGTCCCCCTCGCGGATCGCGTCCGCTGCTCCCGCTCGACGGGACGCGGACCAGGCCGATCAGGGGCAGGCTAACGCTGCACGCTCGTTCGAACGGTGCTGCCTCCTCGCCTGCGGACGCGCGAGGTGGGACACTTCGGGTCCTGTCTGAGGATGTGCTCCCGTGCCGCTGGTGTCCGACGATCGCACTCGCCCCGCGCGCCCTGCGGAGGGGCCGGTGCTCGTGCGCGTCCCGGCCGATGGGGACGCCTGGGTCCAGGGTCTCCCTCCGGTCCCCGACCTCGAACGGGTCGGCGTGACCGTCGGCGATGCCGCCCTGCGCGATGGCCGCGCCGCGCTCGCCGCACGCGGGTTCGACCTGATCGACGTCGTCCCGGGCCGGCGACCGGGACGCCATGCGGACCTGCTCGTCCCTGCGCATCTGCGGGAGTCCCATCCGCGCTGGTTCGCCGCACTGCTGCTCGTCGCAGAGCGCGTCTTCGACCTGCGGTTCGGTCCCGTCCATGTCGCGCTGCATGACGAGCTCGTCGCCCACCTCCCCGTCCACGACGGAGCCTGACGAACGGAGCATGCCCCATGAGCCTCCACGACCGCATCGAGGATGACCTGCGCGCGGCCATGAAGGCGCGTGATCGGGCGACGCTGGACGCGCTGCGCATGCTGAAGTCGGCGCTCACCAACCGTGCGGTCTCCGACGGTGGGACGCCCACGTCCCGGCTCGACGACGAGACCGTCACCGCGGTCGTCGCCACCGAGGTCAAGCGCCGACGTGAGGCCGCGACCGCCTTCCGTGACGGCGGGCGTGAGGAGTCCGCGCTGAAGGAGGAGGCGGAGGCGGAGGTCTACGCCGCCTACCTGCCGACGCAGCTCGACGACGACGCCTTAAGGGCGCTGGTCGCCGCGGCCGCCGAACGTCTCGGCGCGACCGGACCGCGCGACGCAGGTGGCGTCATCCGCGAGGTGCTCGCGCAGGCGGCAGGTGGCGCCGACGGCGGGCGCGTCGCGGCGATGGTGCGTGAGGTGCTCAGCACCGACTGAGCGGCGGCCCGACGGCGCGACCGATCGGCGGCTTCAGCGCACCAGGCGCAGAAGTTCCTCGAGACTGTCCGCGGTCAGCTCACCGAACACGCGGCCGACCATCGACCCGTCGCGATCGAACGCGACGGTGACGGGGAGCCCACGGCCACCGACGGCGGCGGCGACCATGCCGTCGAGGTCGAGGATCGTCGTGAACACGACCTGCTGCTCGGCGACGAACCGTTCGGCGTCACGCCGCGCATCCAGGTGCGCGACCCCGAGGAAGTCCGTCCCGATCTCGCGCGCGGCGACCGCGTTGAGCAGCGGCATCTCGCGCTCGCACGGTCCGCACCAGCTCGCGAACAGGTTGATGACGGTGGGCCGGCCTGCCGCAGCACTGCGTGCGACGTACGCCGCCGCCTCGTCCCAACCGCCGTCGGTGAGCACCGACCCCTCCGCCGGCGCGAGCGCGAGGTCGGCACCGTCGACACGCACCCCGGCATCGGCCGGCAGGGTCGGACGGTCGGGTCCGGGGACCGCTCCGAAGTCCACGACGCCGGCATCACGCTGAGCGAGGACCACACCGACCGCCACCGCCACGGTGAGACCGAGCGCGGCGATCGCTGCGAGCACGGGGCCTCGACGGAACGACCGTCGGGAAGCAGACACGTCCGCGCTCAGCGCGGTGCGACGATGACGTGACGCGCCATGTGCGGCGGCAGCGCCGCGTCGCGCACCGTCCCGGCCACCTCGACCCAACCGTCGCGCCGCGCCTTGATCTCGCCTTCGCGACCCGGCAGGAAGCCGCACAGCTCGAGCAGCTGCAGCGCCTCGTCGTCATCGACGATGGTCTGCGTGACACGGACGACCCGGCAGGGTCCGACCGGAGCGTCGTCGAGCAGCATCGCGTCGGGGAAGTGCGGCTGGTTGGCCGAGCCGGGGATCGGGTTGCCGTGCGGGCAGGTCCCCGGATCATCGAGCAGGTCGACGATGCGTGCCTCGACCTCGTCGTCCACGAGCGTCTCCCAGCGGGACGTCAGGCCGTGGACCTTCCACCACGCGATGCCGATGACGTCGTGGAGGAGCCGGGCGGTCAGCCGGTGCCGTCGGACGCGCCGGGTCGCCTCGACGCGCCCCTCGTCGGTCAGCTGCACGGACGCGTCGCGCAACCGCGCGATGCCACGGCCCACGAGCAGCGCGACCGCGGCCCGGACCTCGTCGGCAGCCGCAGGCAGTCGACGCTCGAGCTCGTCGCTCGGCGTCGCGAGCCGTGCCTCGTCGTTCTCGAGCAGGATCTCGAGCGCCTCGGTGGCGAGATGCTCCTGATCGTGCTGCGGTCCTGCGGCGTCGGCGACGGCCTGAGCACCGGCCCGCGCGCCGAGTACACCGGCCACCGCGGCCGCGCGCTCAGGGTGATCGGTCAGGACGGACATCGCGTCTCCACGTCGAGGCGAGGGCGTTCGGGTCGGTCCGCTCGATGACCGCGGACCGGACTGCAGGGGTAAGGGTACCCTTAGGTCGCGAAGCGGGGGTACGCCCTCCCACGGCGGTCCAGCGCCGGTCATCGATCCGAAGGTCCGACCCGATGCCGTCCGACGTCCCTGCGCTCCGGTGCCTCGGGATCACCCGTCATTTCGGGCCGGTGCGCGCGGTCGACGGGATCGACCTCGAGGTCCCTGCGGGATCGTTCACCTCGCTCCTCGGCCCCTCCGGCTGTGGCAAGACGACCCTGCTGCGCATCATCGCCGGCCTCGAGCGTCCGGACACCGGAACCGTCGAGGTCGCCGGACGCGTGGTCGACGGACCCGGCGTGCACGTCACGCCCGAGCAGCGCGGCGTGGGCATGGTGTTCCAGGCGCACGCGCTGTTCCCGCATCTCGACGTCGGGCGCAACGTCGCGTTCGGCCTGCGCGACCTCGACCGCACCGCCCGAGAGCACCGCGTCGCCGAGGTGCTCGAGCTCGTGGGCCTGTTCGGGCTCGACCGGCGCATGCCGTCGGAGCTGTCGGGTGGCCAGCAGCAGCGCGTCGCGCTGGCCCGTGCGCTCGCCCCGCGGCCGAGCCTGCTGCTGCTCGACGAACCCTTCTCCTCGCTGGACGCGGCGCTGCGGGCGAGCGTCCGTGAGGAGGTCCGCAGCATCCTGAGCGATGCCGGCCAGACCGCCCTGCTCGTCACGCACGATCAGGAGGAGGCGCTGTCGATCACCGACCGGGTCGCGGTCATGTTCGACGGCCGGCTGCACCAGCTCGCCGATCCGGAGACGCTGTATCGCGAACCGGCGACGCGCGAGGTGGCGGCGTTCGTCGGCGACGCGGACCTCGTGCGGGGCGCGCGCGCCGCGAGCTTCATGGTCGACACGCCGCTCGGCCGACTGGCGACGGTCGGCCCCGTCGAGCATGACGAGGTCACGGTCGTGGTCCGACCGGAGAACGTCAGCCTGCGTGCGTCGGATGACGGCGGCGCGACCGTGCGGCACGTGACCTTCTACGGCCACGACACGCTCGTCGAGGTCGTCCTTGAGGACGGCACGACGCTGCGCTCACGATCCGGTCCGGGTGCACGGCTGAGTCGCGGCGATCGCGTGCGCACCTCCGTCAGCGGCCCGGTCGTCACCTTCCCGCGACGGTCACGCGCTCTCGACGGCGTTCCTGCCTGATCATCGTCACGGCCAGCGGGAGCGAGCCGACGAGGACGAGCAGCAGCGCTGGCAGGGCGGCGCGGGTGTAGAACGCTTCCTCGGTCGCCGACCACACGCGGGTCGCGAGCGTCTCGAAGCCGGAAGGCGCGAGCAGCAGCGTTGCGGGCAGCTCCTTCACGATCGTGAGGAACACGAGGGTCGCTCCTGCGACCGCTCCCCCGCGGCTGAGCGGAACGAGCACGCGCGTCACGACCTCCCAGCGGCTCGCACCGAGCGTGCGCGCTGCTGCGTCCACGTCGGTGTCGACCTGCAGCAGCGACGTGCGGAGCGCGCCGATCGCCTGCGGCAGGAACAGCACGACGTACGCGACGAGCAGCATCCCGACCGTCTGGTAGAGGAACGGGACGGCGCGGATGCCGACGTAGACGAGCGCGAACGCGACGACGATCCCGGGCAGCGCGTACCCGACGTGTGCGGTGCGCTCGGTGAGACGTGCGAGCCGCGAGCGGTCCCGTGCCGACCACAGCGCGACGGGGAGTGCCGCGATCGTTGCAGCGACCGCACCGCCGGCGGCGACGGCGAGCGTGCGTGCCGCCGCGCCCAGTGCCGGGTCGAACGCCTGGCCGGCCGCGACGCCGCGGACCAGCCACCACACGACGACGACCATGGGGAGCACGAGAGCGAGGGCCAGGAACGAACCGATGGCGAGCGCCACGGGCCAGCGCCAGCGCCCGAGCGTGACCACTCCGGCCGGGCGGACCGGACCGGTCCGTGCGAGCGTGCGCCCGTCGCCCCGACCGACCCGCGCCTCCAGGACGAGCACCGTGACCGTCAGCACGACCAGCAGCAGTCCGAGCAGCGCAGCCGGCGCACGGTCGAACGCGATCCGGTACTGCAGGAAGATCGCGCGCGTGAAGGTCTGGGTCCGGAGCATCGTCACCGCACCGAAGTCGCTCAGCACGTACAGGGACACGAGCAGACCGCCCGCGGCGATCGACGGGCGGAGCTGCGGGAGCACGACGCGCAGCAGGGTGACGATCGGGCCCCGGCCGAGCGAACGCGACGCCTCCTCGAGCGCCGGGTCCAGTCCCCGCAGCGCACCGCGCACCGTCAGCAGCACGTACGGATACGAGAACAGCGTGAGCGCGACGGCGGCACCCCGGAAGCCGTACGGCGATGGCGGCGTCCAGCCGGTGACCGACGCGACGAGCCCACCCGGCCCGAGCGCGGACACGAGCGCGAACGCTCCGACGTAGGTGGGGATGACGAGCGGGAGCGCCGAGGTGAGCGACAGCAGCCGTCGACCGGGCAGGTCGGTCCGTTCGGTGCACCAGGCGATCGGCACCGCGATCACGATGCTCGCGAGCGTGACGGTCGCGGCGAGCCCGAGCGTGCGCCCGATCAGCTCGAGCGTCGCCGGCGCACGCAGGATCGCGAGCGCACGCTCCGGCGTCAGGGTCGCGGCGACCGCGAGGAGGTAGCCGACCGGCACGAGCATCGCAGCGGCGACGAGCAGCGCCGGAAGGCGCACGCCGAGCGGGACCGATCTGGACGTGCTCATGCGGCTCCCCGCCTCACTCGAACGCGCGGACGTCCTCGAGGAGCGTGAGTGTGCCCTGCAGGTCCTCGAGCCGTGACAGATCGAGGTCGGGCGCGCCGAGCGAGGCGAGCGGAGGCAGCAGCACCGAGTCGACACCCTCGCGCAGCGGGAACTCGGCGGCGTCCACGCGCGCCCCGAACCCTGCCTGCACCTCCTCGGACAGCAGGTACCGGACGAGCTCGACGGCCGCGTCGGTCCGGGACGAGCTCGCGAGCACGCCGACGCCGGCGACGTTCACGATGCCACCCACGTCACCCGGCAGGTAGACGTTGACCGCCGGGAAGTCGGGGTCCTCCGCGGTGAAGCGCGGGAGGTAGTAGTTGTTGGTCAGCCCGATCGCGATCTCCCCGCGCCCGATCGCCTCGACGATGGCGGTGTTGTTGCGGTAGGGCTGGACGCCGTTCGCGAGCATCCCCTCGAGCCAGGCCCGCGTCGCCGCCTCGCCCTCGATGAGACGCATCGCGGTCACGAACGCCTGGAACGAACCGTTCGTCGGCGCCCAGCCGACGAGGCCGTCCCATGCCGGGTCGACGAGCCCGAGCACGCTCGACGGGAGATCGAGCGGATCCACGAGGCCGGTGTTGACGACGAGGTTGCGGGAGCGACCGGTGACGCCCGTCCAGCGCCCGTCGCGCGAGCGGTAGCGCGGGTCGACGAGCGCGAGCAGGTCGTCGGGCAACGCCATGAAGCGACCCTGCGCCTCGAGCGCACCGAGCGCGCCCGCGTCCTGACCGAAGTACACGTCGGCGGGCGAACGCGCACCTTCCTCGAGGATCTGGATGGCGAGCTCCGCCGTGTCGCCGTAGCGGACCTCCACCGGGATGCCGGTCAGCGTCGTGAAGTCGGCGAACACGGAAGCGACGAGGTTCTCGTTCCGGCCGGAGTACACGACGAGTGGCCCGGGTGCGTCAGCGGCCGTCCCATCGGCCGCGGGGGCATCCCCGGCTCCGCCGCAGGCGGCGAGCAGCAGGGAGGCAGCG
>LFIK01003027.1_pt1 | contig 13663 bp, 17 predicted proteins | sample 643401 | NCBI WGS metagenome assembly LFIK01 (sample SAMN03777447, study PRJNA286221) | soda lake metagenome | biome: soda lake; feature: Kulunda steppe; material: water; isolation source: sample T5-Br brine of Lake Tanatar-5 | place: Russia: Kulunda steppe | collected 2010-07 | reverse complement strand
GGCACATGAACAAAGAGCACGCGTGTGCTTGAGGCCAGGCACATGAACAAAGAGCACGCGTGTGCTTGAGGCCAGGCACATGAACAAAGAGCACGTGTGTGCTTGAGGCCAGGCATATGAACAAAGAGCATGCATCTGCTTGAGGACAGCATTCGCCACGCCTCTGATGCAGAGTGCAGGTAAGCTGGCCCTAGCCCAATTGTGCAGCTGGAAAGCTCCTTCACTCAAATGCAAACGCATGCACTCAAACACGCATGCACACACATGCACACATGCACACACACGCGCATGGGAGGCCAAGCGCCCAGTTGCCTGTGTGGCCCTGCTCATAAACACAGTGTCCTGCTGGTCCTACTTATGCCACTTCAACGAACCTGCGGATTCGGCCCCTCCCCAATGAGCGCCACAAAAAGGGCAGCGTACTCGTTCTGCACATGACAGCCCACCATGGACACTATGTGAGAAATTGAAACATCAGAGTGATACACACTAGTGACCAGCCGCCCTAGCGAAGCAGCTGCACGTAGGCATGCCAAGCGTGGCCTGATCTGCGCCAGCTATACAAAAGCCATATGTCACACTCGTGACCCCTAAGGCCTTCGTGCTGGATCATACCTCCTCATGCGCACACACGGACCCAATCATGAGCACACAATTTGAGGATGCACATGCACAGATCCAAAGCCTGCCCATGTAAGGGGGGCCTTTTCGCACGTCATGGCCACCAGATGCAGCCAGCACAGGTGGTAGCCTGGCAAGAATGCTGCTGCAGTCGAGCCCGCCAAGTAAAGCCTTGTGCATGGACGTTCCTCGTTTTCATTCACGTTGGAGGGGCGCAAGCCGTCTGCCAGCAGCATTTGTGTGAAGAGACACGCGGGAGGTGCACCTAACACCTGTCCCACAGGCGCGCGAGTGGCTTGGCTGTGGCCCACTGGGGTTGCGCCAACCAACACCCGGGGGCATTGCATGGGTTTGCCTGGGGTGTGCCTGCGCGCCGCTGGGGGGCACGGCCGCCGCATATGCCCGTGACTTTCCATGTGGAATGCAGCAGCATTGCCCTGGCTCACCGTGGTGTCTCTCCGTGCCATGGCCATGTTCTGCTGCCGGGCAGCCGGCTGTGCAGCCTGCAGCCACAGGCAAGAGGGATGGGGCGAAAACATAGGACGGTGCCTGGGGCGGCATAGGTGCATGTGCCTGAGGATTCAATTACACTGGAGCCCCAGATACTTTGTAGGAGCAAGCACGCGCACATGCACACACACAGTGCGCGTACGCACACACCACTTCTGCTCAGGGACCTCCTCCCCAGCAGCAAGACAGTGGTAAAGCTGGCAGCGGCGGTGGCACTTGAGGCGTCAGCGGCAGCAGGGGCAGAGGCTGCGACTGCGATGGTTACACTTGCGACTAGGCAGTCCCTAGAACCAGGGCAGCCCTGCCGGCAAGTCATCCTCCTCAAACATGGCCCTGTCCTGAGCATGCCGCATTCGTGCACACTACGTGCCAGGTGCCATGGGAGGCACACATGCTGCGTACACAACCGTGCACAACTTCCGCAAGTTTTTTTGGGCGAGCTTGCCCAACAGTCTACCTAGCTTCAGCTTAAGGACCGACACCTATGGACGCAGAAACTTTAAAAACCTGCGCCGCAGATCTGCTAGGTGCAGCCCTCCTTTGCAGGAGGCCTGGCGGTGGCGCAGCACTCCCAAGCAAACCGCTGCCCCACCTGGCAGCGGGTGCAGCCCCCCCTTGCTGTTAATACCACCTGAACTGGGGGTGGTGCAGTCCTACACCTGGTGGCAGGTGCAACCCCCTTGCTGTTAATACCACCTGAACTGGCGGTGGTGCAGTCCTACACCTGGTGGCAGGTGCAGCCCCCCCTTGCTGTTAATACCACCTGAACTGGCAGTGGTGCAGTCCTACACCTGGCGGCAGGTGCAACCCCCTTGCTGTTAATACCACCTGAACTGGCGGTGGTGCAGTCCTACACCTGGCTGCTGGTGCAGCCGCCCCTAACTTTTTATATCATCAGAAGAGGCAGTGGTGGGGTCCTACACTCAGTTGTGCTGCCAGCCCTACCTGGTGGTGGTGTTGACCCGGAGCCAGCGCCGGTTGCCCGCCCAGCGCAGGCGGCCCACCTGATCCTTGAGGGCCGTCTGCATCCCCTGCATGTCAGGCCAGCACACCAGCGCTGCATGTCAAGCGGTCATGCCCACAAACACGCATGGGCGCCACGCACTCACATATGCGCCTGCATGGGCAGCTCCGCGCAGCCACACAAGCGGCCAGGTCCATGCGCAGGACAGTGTGGGCATGCTGGTTTGGGGCAGCAGCGCAGGGCTACATGGGCTGTGCCACTTCAAACGTAGGATGCATTGCATTTGTGAGCCCAGCGTGCCCCCTCCGCACGCCTGCGTGCTTCCTCACAGCCTTGCGCGCCAGGTGGGCTTGCGCAGACACATGGACGCAGGCCCTTTACCCACAAGGATGCAGGCCTTTAATCCACACAAGGATGCAGGCCTTTAATCCACTCAAGGATGCAGGCCTTTAATCCATACAAGGATGCAGGCCTTTAATCCACTCAAGGATGCAGGCCTTTAATCCACTCAAGGATGCAGGCCTTTAATCCACTCAAGGATGCAGGCCCTTTACCCACAAGGATGCAGGCCTTTAATCCACAAGGATGCAGGCCTTTAATCCACTCAAGGATGCAGGCCTTAAATCCACACAAGGATGCAGGCCTTTAATCCACACAAGGATGCAGGCCTTTAATCCACACAAGGATGCAGGCCTTTCATCCACACAAGGATGCAGGCCTTCAGTCCACAAGGATGCAGGTCCTCCACCCACACAAGGGTGAAGGCCTTCCATCCACAAGGGTGCAGGCCCTCCATCCTCTAGCACACAAGGGTGCACAGGCATAAGCCCTTGCGCTCACCACCAACGCGGTGCACCTGCACACCTACACGGCCACGCATGCTGCTGCCTGTCAAATACACATCCGCCGCGCGTGCAGCAGCTGCTTGGGTGCTCAAATGCGCCACACCTCAGGCCCACCTGCGTGGTTGGGCGGGATGCCTAGCACCAGCCCTGGCTGTTGCAAGGGTGGGGGGGGCACTTGATGGCGTTCTATCTGGCCTTGATCTGCTCCCCCCTGCTGTTCAGAGCTGGAGCTGCGTTTACCGTCAGGGTAGAACAGCAGGACCTGCGCATGCAGGCAGTGACAGGCATTGTCAAAGGGGAAGGAGGGTGTGGTTCCCTATTTGGGGCATGCAGAAAGAGTGCGCAGGTGGTGGGGGCCTGTGGAAAGCGCGCAAGAGCGGAGCTGCACACATGGACGCACACACCCATGCGCCTGCATGCCCAGAGCAAACATGCATTCATGCTCTTGGACGGTCCAGACATGGAAAACATTTGCAGGCGAGCGCGCTCGACAGCCTTCCATGCGGGTGGACCTGGCCTGACACTGCGCATGCACCTGGCCAGCATCAGCAGCCTGGACCGCGCTGCTATGCAAGCACAAGTGAGCACACTTGAACACAGAAGACTGAGGCCAAAGGAGGCACGGACATGCTGGGCAGAAGACTTTGGCAGGAGCGCCTGGGGGATGCATGGAATGCCCAGCACTGCCTACAGCCCAGCCAAGAGCGTCCTTGACCTGCTCACCAGCGGTGCAAACCCTGGTCTTTATCGCAGGTATATTTGAGGTTTCAGTGAGGCAGGTATCAAAGCGTGCTGTGTTGCCTGGCAGGTGGAATAGCGTGAAGCACTGGAAGAGAGCAAGACACGAAATTGAAAAGACAGCTTGTCTGCTTGGCACCCTGGCTCGCGCGGGCCTGAGCCAGCTTGACAGAAGCATCAGGCTCTGTGCCATGAGGATGACCAAGCATGTGCTTACCCACTCAGCCCTTGTGCCGTGTCAGTGCCAGGTGGGACATGGAAGGGCACTCTTTTCACGTCTGAAAGGGTTTCGCGTCGCCGTATGCCTCGACGAACAGTGTTCCCTTTCAAACTCCTCGCACAATTTTTCAAGCCCACTCACCCATTCGTGGCCCCCGACCGTGAAGCGCTCCGAGGCGATGGGCTCCCCGTCCCCTATGCCCTTGATAAGCGAGTAGCCTACGATATGGTGGCTATGCTCCCCAACAAGAGTGTCCGTGACGGTCTTGGAGTTCGTGCGGCAAGTCTTTTCTTGGCCAGCAGCAGGCGCTGCCTCCTGCATAGTGCGCTTTTAAATATCTAACAGGGATTTTTTCCCCTTGCTCAAATTACAATTGTGAAAAAGAGTTGTGTCGGGGAGCAGGAGTCCGTATGGGGATTCAAACAGGCGTTCAGGCACAGTCCACACCCTCTGTCCCAGGCTGCTTTCTTGCAGGACAGCAGCCTTCAAAAAGTGAGTGACTATGTAGTTCCAGATCTACCCATTTTTGCTTGAAAATGTCTGACTGATCACTTGCTGGTTGCAGTTGCCTTCCCAGACTTATGCTCTGGATCATACGGATTCTTGATCAATGTCAGCACGCAAAAGTCTCAAGCCTTCAGGTGAATCCAAAATGTTTCCTAACGATGGCCATGCGAAGGTGGCTGCTTTCATTGTACTGACCTCTTCGAAGAACAGAGTCTACTTTGTGATTTGAAAAGGTGCTCCACTCCTGCCTGAGCACGGCAGCAAGGCCCTCCCGCACACTTGAACCAGCTGCTGTAAGCAGGCTTGCACGAGCCTTGCGCAAGGGGCAGAATGGAGCCCCTCAAGCACCTCGAATCCAACCAACTGCGCCTGCCTTGACCATGCAGACCTTTGCTGTGCAGCATCACCGCACAAGCTGCCGGAACGCCTAAGCAGCGGGGAAGGGATGTGCAAGCCCAACCAGGGCTTCCTGGTGACCCCCCACAAGGGCCAGAGCCCTTCCCTGCTAATGGTGCCACCGAGAGGCCCGCAACAGAGGAGCCCCTTTCTGAGGACAGTCTGCTGGGCCCAGATGAGGACATCGCACCCCGCCGCATCAGCCGCAGCTTCAAGTGAGTCAGGGTCGCGGCCTCCGGCCAGTGTTGGGCGCATGTGCACCCTGGCAAGGGCCTCATGGGCCAACCCCTGGAGGCGGGTGCATCCTTGAGTCCAGCGCGCAGAGGCTTGCAAGAAGGGTGCAAGAGGGGGTGGGTGCATGGCATAAGGAAGGGAGGGCATGCGGGTGCGTGAACAGCAGGGCCCCTTGGGCTACCAGACGGTAGGCGCGCAGCAACCAACCTGCTTGTGCCGCCTGCAAGTTGACGCCCAATGCGTGCCCGAGCGCCAGCCCACCGGCAGGCTGAGCATGGTGTGTCTGCCTGGGGTGCTGCTACGCTCTCGGTGCTGGCCCCAGCAGCCACGCTGGGCAGCGCCCTGCACCAGCGCGCATGCGGAGCACGGGCAGGCGCGGTCCCGAGTGGTGCCTGTGTGTAGTGCACCCTGCTTTGTGCAGCCCTGCAGCCCTGAGGAGGCTCCAAAAGGGTATGGTCGGGCGAAGTGGCGCGCCCCCTCTGCGCAATGACCCACACAGCGGCCCTAGCTTGCGTACCGAGGCATCTAGCCAGTGTTCCGTAACGGAGCTGGACACAGCTCCCTTGGAGCTCCCATGCCCTGAGGTGGTGCTCTGACCCGACCCTACCAAACCCACTCTCTGCACTGATGGCCGCCCTCCCTATGCCGCACCCATCCTCTCTCAAGACACCCGACCTGCTGACCCACGCTCCGCAACGGCCTCTGCTCAGCAAAGGCGGAACAAAGCTGGTGCCCTGCCCGCCGCCTGCTGCCCCCGCAGCATGTTCTGCAGCTCTTGTAGGCGGCCCGTAGGTCAGGACAACCCCCGAGACCTCATAGAATGCGCCTGCTGCCACCGCGTGTATCACTGGCAGGTAGGGGTTGAACTGGCAGGTAGGGGTTGCAGGGGAGCTGGTGTGGAGTGGCTGTGTTCATTGCCTGTGTCCATGGCAGATGTAGGCGCCGGGTGGCTGTGTTCATTGCCTGTGTCCTTGGAGTGGCTGTGTTCATTGCCTGTGTCCTTGGCAGATGTAGGCGCCGGGTGACTGGTGGGCTGCTGTCACTTCATGCGTCGTGTGCTGTCGCTGTGGTGGGCTGCTGTCACTTCATGCGTCGTGTGCTGTCGCTGTGGTGGGCTGCTGTCACTGCATGCGTTGTGTGCTGTCGCTGTGGTGGGCTGCTGTCACTGCATGCGTCATGTGCTGTCGCTGTGGTGGGCTGCTGTCACTGCATGCGTCATGTGCTGTCGCTGTGGTGGGCTGCTGTCACTGCATGCGTCGTGTGCTGTCGCTGTGGTGGGCTGCTGACCCTGCGTACACCATGCGCATTGCTGGCGGGTGCAAGCATGGGGCCACCATGGGGGCCTTGCTGCTCTCACAGGTGTGGTGTGCGTTGCCGGCAGGCATGGACGCATCTCTCTGGCCTGCTTAAAAGCTGCTAGCTGTCACGCTGAGAGTATGCTGCAGGCGAATTAGTGTCATGGCAGCAAGGTAGCAATTCACCTTGCATGCTGCTGACGCGCGTGTGCTTTGGGTTCCCTGGAGCAAGCACACAGCGGCAAGAGTGCCTCCCATGCACACCTCCAGGCTGGTTTGTTTGTTTACCCACCCTTCAAAAGCTCTGGGAGCAGCTGGCATGCCCTAGAAAGGATAGAAAAACCACGCAGGCAGCAAGACGCTCCCTACATCAATTAATGAAAAAGAGAATGGCCTGTTCGTGCAGTCCTTTCCAGGCTTGGAGAACAGTTGCCTGATCCTTACCGTCATGCGGTGTTGGCGTGTGTTTACTGCGGTGTTGGAGTTTGTCCAATGCCTGTGTAGGGGCCCTACCCACGAAAGGTGCTCCGGGCTGTCCCCATTTGCCTCACATGCTGTTCGGGGCTGGGCTCATGACAAAGGAATGCCTACTGCCCTAGCCTTCCAATTAGGCTCTGAGAGTGTCGCTGCACCCGCACAATGTGCTCGCATGCTGTATGCTCCTCTGGTGACCAAGAAAACCTGCTGCACCTTTGGCCTTGTTTGACTCCGCCCTTGTCCCATAGTACAATGCACATGTTTCGTCATCCTATCAACACATGGGCAGGTCTCTTGAATCGCTCATTCAATAAGAGACAGGGCTTCCTTAGTGCACACGTATAGTCACATCAGCCTATTTAACGGACTCTTACCCTGTGCATGATTGTGAGCCTGTGAGACCCTTGTTGCTTTGGGCCCTGTGAGACCCTTGTTGCTTTGGACCCTTGTTGCTTTGGACCCTTGTTGCTTTGGACCCTTGCTGTGAGACCCTTGTTGCTTTGTTGCTTTGTTGATTGTGAGCCTGTGAGGCCCTGTGAGACTGTGAGACCCTTGTTGCTTTGGGCGCGGCAGTGCTATGAAGACAAGCACAGCAAGCAGGAGGGGCGGCCTACTCCAGACGCGCGCCAAATGGAAAGCGGACAACCTTGGTTCCACACCTCAGAATGCGAGAGGGTGAGGCGCGCGTACTGTGTCATGCAACACATCAGAGTGCGAGAGGGTTAGGCACGCGTACTGTGTCACGCAGCACTGATAGAGCACAAGGAGCACGCCAAGAAATAAGGAGCAAGAATCCAGGAACAAGGATCAAGAATAGGGAGCAAACCAAGGAACTAGAGACGGATTTCAAGAAACAGGAAGCACAATGGTCAAGAACAAGGAGCACACGCCCCCCTGGGCCCACACACCAGAGTGTAGGAGTCACAGGTGTCATCGCAATGCCGAGTATGGGTCTCAGCTTTGTAGAATGCAGGTGACGTACAGTACCGCCAGCAGCGATGCAAGCGAGCATGTTATGTGCCTTCGCGGGGTACCCCTGCTGTGTGGCCCTGTAAGTGAGAGCTGGTGTGTTAGGATGCCCTCATGCGTGTATGCGCGCTTGCTGTGCGCCTCAGGTGCACGCGTCGCTCAAGGCAGTGGCCAAGAAGGGAGACATGCCCCTCCCCAGCACCTCAGGCCGCGAGGAGGCAGCTGCAAGGAATGGGGAAGCCTTGCGGAGCTGGCGGCTGATCATGTGTGGAAGCGGAATGCGCGGAAGCGGCGGCAGCCTGGCTGCAGCGACAATGGGCAAGGTGCGTCCGAGGATCAGGAGCAAAAAAAGATGACCATATGTTCGTGGTTGTCTCAGCATCGCCTTCCTTAGGCTGAGGGCTCTACACCTCAACTGATTCCTTTGAAGGCTGAGGGTTCTATAACTCACTTATTTCCTTTGAGTAACATATCTTTGCTAGTTGTGGAGAAGTGGGTATGGCGTGGGGACCCCAATATCATTGTCAGTGCATGCAGTAAACAGTTCTGTCCATTTTCCACGGCAGGACTTGAGGAATGACTGCGGATCAAAGCATGCACACACACACACACAATGCAAACGCAAACGCAAACGCATTGCACATACACATCTGGCTGCAAGGTGCATGGCGTGCTGTCACAAGCTGGTTTCCGGTACCGACTGGCAGATCTTAAGTGAGTAGCAGCCCATGGATTTCATAGATTCACCGGGGCCTTGCGTTCAGATAAGGGCTTGCTCCAGCCTTTGTGGAAACCAATATCATCATGTGTGAAATCTACTATGGGTGCACATAATGAAGGTGTGCTTCGTGAGCTACCGGCTTCCACTTCTTCTACCATGCCCACAATTTGCACAGCCTGAAACAACATATGTGTGCTTTTCTTGCAAGCAGTTCCTTTGATGCTGCTGCTCTGATCCGCGTGGATGGTGTACCAGCATGTGCTGCCGTCTTGGACGTGCATGGCGCGGATGTTGCAGAGCTGTTTGTCATAGGGACACGTAGGTGAGTCACGATCATCAGCCTAACAACCAGCCTGCCCTCCCTGGCTTGAATCTTGTCACGACCAAATACATTTTTGTGATGCATTGAGGGTGCATGAGAGGATGACTGTAACTTAATAGTTTAAATTGTTCAAGTGCAGCTAATGTTCATGCATGCACATATTATTGAGACAGAGCAAGATTGGATCGGTTGCTGATTATTCTTTTCAGAGTTGACCTTGCTTGTTTGTGTGCAGGAATATGAGGAATCAAGGGCTGTGTCGCCAGATGGTAAGCTACCGAGAGCTTATGTCCTTGAAAGCTGGCTTGCTATGTCCCCCAAGCCCACCTGCACTTGTACCCTATTCCAGGCAACTCTAGGCAAGCATAGGTCACTACATACCTTAGCGTCTGTTAGTGCCGTATCAGCGAAGCCCATTGCATTCCCTCGTGCAGGTGACAGAGTTATCTAGCACCTTGGGCGGTGCTGGCGTCAGGCGTATGGTTGTGCCAATTGATGAAGATGAGGAGCAAACGCTGTGGACAAGGTGTGCACTAAGCATATGGCACAAGGGCCTGTGAGCATAGAGCATGGCCTGTGAGCATAGAGCATGGCAATAGGGCCTGTGAGCATGTAGCAATGCTGGAGCTGACAGGCGCTGACCTAATGCTTGGGTGATATGCCCCGATGCTTGATTCTGCTGAGTGAGCAAGCAGCCGTCTCATCTTCTTGCAAGAGCAAGAGAAAGGCACTGATTGGAAATCTGGCTCAGCTGCTCAAAAGGCTAGCTCGAGTTCTTCCGGGAGGCCCTCGCAAAGAGCAGACAAGAAAAGATGAAGTTTTCTGCAGACAGTAGAAACGCCCTGGGCTACCGTTGGAAGTGGTGTGCCTGTGCATACCTTAGGCTTTTGCACGTAAATGTTAAGACATTCGCAGCCTGCCCCGCAACCATCAGCACGTGCATGAAAGACAATGGCAGCCTGTCTTGCACTGACCTCAGGGAAGAATACCGATGTAACATGGCACAATTACCGCTAAACCAAAAGGTTATCCTGTTATGCTTCAAGCAACTTGCTTGTTAAACGGGCATGTGCACCACACTATGTTCGCTTTGTGCCCTGCCTTCGTTTGGCTTTAACAGCCTCGTCCTCCCCTTGCAGGCTCGGTTTCAAGCCTCTTGAGCAAACCACGCTGCGGCAGCTGGGGTGGAGTTTGCCCGCCTTCAGCAAAGGTGCAGTGGTCGGGAGCAAGCTTCTGTCCAAGGACTTGCCCAATCCTATGTTCCAATGGAGGTGAGTTGTTGCCTGTAGTCTGTTGATGCCTGAGGAGGGCCAGATTGTTGGAGCTTAAGGTCATCCAGCTAAACTGCCCTTAAATGCCTATACCATCGGTGCAGCCAGACAATCCTATTTTGCTTGTGCTGCACATGGAAGTACTTTTGTGCAGAGTAGAACACCTAATTCATTGTGCTTGTTGTGTCATCAGCCAGACAGCCAAATCCATGTCCTTTTTGGCTATCAGAATGCTTCAATTCAAAACATGGTGACAGAAAGACATAACACTGCTTCCAGGCTTATCATCAAAACCTTGAGCAAAGGTAAATTTGGAGGAAGCATCGTTTCCACAGGTATTGGAAACGAAGCCCAGATGGCTCAACAAAGTCTGGTCTTGCCAGAGCATGCAGCAAACAGGACTTTATCTCAGTGGCTTCTACCAAACCTTCCATCAGATGAACTTTGATCCTGCTCCAGACTAGAGGCTATATATATACTGCCAGCTGGAACGAAGAATGGCCATCAAAGAGACATTCAGGCTACACATCCTTTGCGCTGGGATGTACACCTCGTTGAAGTCAAATATCGTGATGACACACGGCCAGAGCAACAACTAGCAAGAGCAACTGAACAGCATATTAGATTGAAACATGCATTGTACAGCAACGCCACAAAGTGAACCTACATACCATCCTGATTGGAGTGATGGGGATCATCTATGAATCTCATACTGAGCTACCCCTTTCTAAGGGCCTTAGTAAGCTTGACCTAAACTGCTGTAAAGTAAGGGAACTTTCTCTTGACCTTAACACTCATTTAATCCAATTTGCGACAAAACCGAAAATGCAAGTAGGCAATTGAAATTAAGACGGAGGATGCACATGGCTCTTTTCAAAAACCTTCTGACCCCGGGTGCCCCACTAAACTAACCGTGGTGACTCATCAGGTCGGACTTCCGAGTCCTTCCTAGTTTGATGGTGGGGATTTGCCTGGTGCTTGCACCAGATGTAGCTCCCTTCCCTTATTTACTCAAACAGGGTTACCCTGTTGGGGTAGTCTTTTCTATTTCTTTTTCACCTTGGTGAGTCTAAGAGCAAATAAGTGCCCACCCACATTTATGCCACCAGACGGGGATCTTTCTGAAAAGCAGCCTGACTTTCATGCCTTTCTCATCTCTCTTCATCTCCCTATTTCTTGCAGGGCCCCATGGAGCAAAGGAAGCTAGGCATCCTGAAAATTTTGTCCAAGTCTGATTTGACATCCCTCAGGCTGTATTTCCTTAGGTCTAGTTTTTGAGTTACAGACCTTGCAGGCTTTGGCCATGCTGCCTTTGAGTGGCAAGTACACCTATGTGACCAAAACTTATGGTTGAACCTTGTGTACCGCCGGGCAAAGCTTGGCAAGCCGGACATTAACAACGTCATTGATGCGCACAAAGTACGGGCGTCAGCGCACTTGCATTTTACACAGCAGTTGCATTTTATAACTTGAAAAATATTGTACAAATAGAACGTACACAGAGACGACATTAAGCCATTCCTGCCAATCTGCTTATGTAAAAGCCTCATGTATTCCATTCGTAACGTCAGACATTTTTAACGACTGTGGCACACTATTGGCGGCTTGAACTCTGCCTGCTGCAATGAGCAGCTTTGCCAGGGCAATAGTCACCCAGACAAGCCAGCAACCTAAAGAGTATTCAAAAGTATTGCAGTACAATTTTCTTCTCAGACATGGGCTAATGTACAGACAATTTATGCACCAAGACCTCTGCCCTGGGCGCACGGATGCCAGCATACAAATGCCAAGGCACATGCAAGGGGCAGAGCAGTGTGGAAATATGTACAGCGGGTTGCAATTGCATATGTTTCCCTTACTCACCTTTCAAAAATACCGTGTTCAATCCGCAGTGCAGAGTTCACCATGCACTATCAGGGTAGCTGGCTGTCATGCTGATCAAGGGCAAGGGCCCCACAAAACAATCATTGACATGTCTCCGTAATTTGGCATCATGATCAGTATAAAAGATGCTTACCATGACCCTCTTTTTTTGAACTGTCCAGTGCTGCCTATGTCCTGGCAGAAGCCTGCTCAGCTTGCACACGCTCTGACGGCCTGAGCTCCTTCTTGGCAACTGTGGGCTTTGGCGCGTTGTATGGCAGCTTCAGGCGTGCGCTGACTGACCCCTTGGCATCATACTCCTCCACAATTCTGAGCATGGAAAGCACAAAACACAAAAGTTTGCTGGGACAGGCATGGGTCGCATCAAGTTGCTCCAAGCTTCCTGGCAGGCGATAATAACATCATAATCCTGACAAGAAGCACTCAGCCACCTACATACCAGAGCATCGTGCCTGCATTTCTAACATTAGTCGCTGAGCACCTGCCCTAGCATAACCTCCGAAAATGTTTCTGCTGTGTCATTTCAGGTAGCTGAATGGAATATTGCCCTTGCAAGGGCATAGTTCCAACATCATCTGCTGGCAATGCAGTGAACGTCATAGCCACGCACTTTTTAGCGAATGCCGGGATGTGCTGCTCTGCTCGCTTTTGGCCCCAATTCCGCTGCACATATAGCCAATTCCTGATGTAGTGCTGCGTGCAAGGGTGTGAAAAAAAGGGCCACGGGTACGTAAGGAGTGGTACATGCAGCACTGTAAGTGTGAGTTAGCAAGGGGGTTGCCTACTGGCACCTGCAGGCAGCCCCGCATCAGCGGCGGCGTCCTTCAATTCCAGATGGTTTGGTGGCTGCAAAATGTCCAACGCATGCATGCATTCTACCAGCTAAGATTTGCTTGAAGTAAGTAGCTGGAGTGTTACTTACATAGTCAATTGAGTATTTGCCGAACTCCAGGCCTTTCGGACCAACCTGCATGTAGCAGGTCATCATGACTATTCGCTTGCCCATTAATTTCTATGTATCACAAGAGCGCGCCAACAGTAGACACACACCACAATGCCACACTTCGCACTTCCAAACTTGACAAGGATTAAATGAGGCGTTGTAGTCACGTATTAGTTTCCTTCAGGCTTGCATATTCAAACAGCTATCCCAGGCGCTACACTGACAACCCTTGATGCACCAAGGCAAAGACATGGGCAGCATTGTTTGCGGCTTACCCTTAAGGGTGTATCCGGTGAGATGTGAGGAAGAATGCAAGCTGGATTAGCTAAGCCTTGGCTGACCCTCCACTGAGCCTCCTCTAAGTCAGCCGATCCTCCACCGGCCCTCCTGCTGCTTGCCAAAAGTAGGAAACCCCCCACAAACAATTGGCAACTGCCAACTCCTGTCACTGATCCACGCTTATCAGGCCTAACTCATGGCATGCTCTGAATCAGGCGAGCCAGTGATGCTTACCCAGGTAATTATCCGTGCCAGCAGGTTGCCCAGCCACAAAGGGGCAGGATCCTGGAACTTGCCGAGCTTTGCTTGGTCATCCGACTCCACCGTCTGTGGCGCAAGATTACAAGATTACAAGATAAGGGTCAACCGCCAGCCAGGTCGTTAGGCTGATTGGTTTGTTGCTGGTCTTCGCCAGCCAAAAAATAGTCCATAAGGTCCGAAATGAAATGGCAGAGTCTATTGTGCCG
>LFIK01003026.1_pt1 | contig 13664 bp, 11 predicted proteins | sample 643401 | NCBI WGS metagenome assembly LFIK01 (sample SAMN03777447, study PRJNA286221) | soda lake metagenome | biome: soda lake; feature: Kulunda steppe; material: water; isolation source: sample T5-Br brine of Lake Tanatar-5 | place: Russia: Kulunda steppe | collected 2010-07 | reverse complement strand
CTCAGGATATTAATGCTTAGTGTTGCTTTTCATGTTCCCGTCCTTTTTGCATGAAGTACCTTGTTGGTACCGCAGCAGGCTTACCTAGAGCAACGTGGCACAGGTCTACAGCCGCAGCCCCAAACCTTCGCACACCCTGAATTATGAGAGTCAGCAAGCGTGGAATGTGAGCACCATGTCTACTTCCAGCACCCCTGTGTTTCCTAATAAGTTGATGTAGGAGGCTTATTGAATGGGGGAGCGCACCAAGGCATGCCATTCCATCAGGTGCAGATGTGATAGGTACACCAATTAGCTAAAATTGAAGGACATGCATTGATGTCAAGTTCATACTATTCAGAGAAATTATGCCGTCTAATAAGCAGGCAGCAGTACGTGCCCTCCATCCATTGAGTATGGGTTGAATTGCTACAGGATCATATTCTATGGTCGCGCCACTTTGCTCACATCTGCCTTAGCAAGGAAACAAAAGCAGCATACTTCATGCTCTCTATTTCAAGGCATTGAGACAATGCAACAATAAGTCCGGTCAGGCCAGGTGCGTCATCGTCGTGAACCTGATGCAAACAACTCCTTGTAAGATTCAACTAATTCAAGTGAGATGCTAGGGCCTAGCCCAGGTGGGCACGGGCTCAGCTTGGTAACACGTGGTCCTGCAACTCAGCCACAAGATTGGTTTTTGTCGTTACATGTGTTGGCCACTCACACCTAGTGGAGCCCTTTCAGCATCAACATCTAACTATTGCACCAAACATACTTAGGTAATAGAGTTACCATGCCTGTACCATAAAGACTCAAATCATGCCTTGGATCAAGAATCGAACAGTCAACAGCCAGTGTACCTATGACAGTCAAGCTCATGAAGGATGCAAAATTGCACCTGCGATACATCCGTCAGCTCTTTAAAAAGCTCCATATTAGACTGCCAGGCTGGTCCATGATCGTAGCCAAATCCTGTGACCTGCATTGTTGAGGTTATCCAACTTCAACAACATCAGCTGCTTCACTTGCAGCAACAGCTTGATTTTGGCACCGGAAGCAAGCTAAGTGCTGCTGCCAGTCTCTTGGCCCAGTACCTGCACACAGGCTGTAGCAATTGAGGAGAGGACGATACCAAAATAGTCGGCCCTTGCCCCCCCCCCGCCCCCACTTCTTTATCTCTCTGCGTGTGGGTGTACCCCTGTCCCACACACTATCAGACACTCACTCCTATCCCTTCAATCGTTTAGCCCTCCTCCACTCGTGCTCTTTGCTCTGGACGAAGCACCTGCCAGCTCTACTCACCAGCAGAGAGCGGGTGACCTCAGGATTTGAGCTGGTGTGAATGGGTGTTCCATTGCAGTGTGCTCCTCCTCCTTTATGGGCTGTGTAGTTGCGAGTGCTCCAAGCAAGGGGGCCCCCCATGAACTCTATCACACACCTGTTTTGGCCCACACAGAACCCAACAGCTTCTTTAATTGATCAAGCAGCGTCCTCTGGAGAGGGTGCAGCTAATGTGTGATATAAGGTGATCCAGCGGCTGCAACAACCCTATGTATTAGGACAGGTGCATTGGCTGCATTTTGTGGTTGCAGCTAACTTGTGCACGGAACACTCAGTATTGAGGGCACGTCATACTTGAGATGAACCACGGCAGGTTCAATTAGCGGCATGTACTCACCCAACAATCGGTGTTCCAGAATGAAGCACCCCAACAGAAACTGTGTGGCACATTCCAGATGGAGAATGAAATGATAGCACTTGGTCATCAAAGCTTAAAAGCAAGAGACCAGCATGAGTGTCTGCTTGCTGCATGATAATGCCTTAGATGCACAGAATATGAATGTTCAGGACATATCAAGTGCAAGGCATATGATGGCTGAAAAACAGAGCGGCTACTCCCACAAACACCCGGACAGTAAGACCTGCTTGATCATGCGTCACCTTGCAATGTAACAATATTTGAGTAAGAGAGAGCACTGAAAATCAGCAAAGCACCCATTTTCGGCCACCTGCCCTTCACGCTTTGCCAGCCTACCATACACGTGGTCGAGGGTGGCTTGACCATGCACAGCTTATGTGATTTCTTGCACGATTTGGAATAAAAGACGCTACCCAAAATGAAGCCTGGCAGGCAGGTTCAGAATAAGCTAAGCGCCAGCACTGGGTGACTTAAGTCATGTTCTATTGAAGGGCCTTGACCACCGTAACTCCTCACCAGCAAAAGAAGGGTAGCTGTGGGCAAAATTAGTTGTGCCGTCAATAGGGTCCACCACCCACAAGTACTCTGACTGGGGATTCCCACTCACCCCACCCTCTTCACCGAGGATAGCATGGTCAGGAAATGCAGCAGCCACAACCTGTGTGTCCACACAGGTTTACAATAAGGCTGGCAGAGCTTGGAAGCTGCACAGAACAGCCATCAAAATGCATGGCTGTGCCGTCAAATCTCTTGGCAATAATCCAAGCATTGAGAACACACAGACACAGGAGATGACGCATAGCAAGCATTGGCACTCGCCTTGTGCACCCTTATCAGGAATGAGCATTGGCAACAAGGTTCTTACCAGACATACTTGTCTATAGCAGGCCAAAAGAACGTGAAGTGGTGCAATGCTGAAATCCAATTTTGTGTAAAACTGGGCATCAGGGTCCCTAGTGTTCTACAAACCTGGTACGAAATGGATGCAGACTCTCAAGACAAACGTTAGAATGGACACGGCAAGAGCCAGTGGAGGGCGGCTCACATTAAGGATCCTTGCATGTAGAAGCAAGCACATAGAAGGGAGCCCAAGATCTAAACATCAGAGAAGCGTGTTTCCAGGGTTTTGTTGACAATTCTTGGTTTGGATGATCTGTGATGCTGCTTATTGCTTCGCTAGCATGAGAGCAACGCACCCTAAGAATTGCCTCTTCACTTAAGCGGTCAGTCTCCGTAACCAGGTCCGTGGCACCCTTCATTGTAATCTTTCTGGGTTGATCAATTGCTGCTGTGATAACCTGAAAATTTGCATCATGCGCGTTCATGTCTGTGCATGCATGTCCGTGTTCGCATGTTTGCATGTGTTTGTGTGTATGTGCGTGTGTGTATATGTGTGTGATCATGTATCTGATGACGCTTTTTCTTCCCTTGCTCGTCCGCAGTAGCATGCAAGCACGGGCGTGCCGATGAGATTGAGTCCTACCAGCTCACTTAGTTTTGAGGTACATTTTGATTGGGAAATGTGCTAAAGTGAAATGCTGCCCACCTTTGCTCCTGCTTGGGCAGCTTCTGTTGCGACCTTCAATATATCAGGCAGAGGCACTGGGCCATGTTGGAGCCTGGCATCAGGGGTGGCAGAACTGCGGCAGAGGGCTGGCCTGTGCCCCAGCTGGCTGACTGGGAGAGACCTACAGCAGGAACTGATGGGTCCTGGACATGGGATGCGGTTTGCTGACAAGCACATGGATCTAGGTTGGCCAGTGCGGGCAGATTCTGGCTTGCAGATCCCAGCTTTAGCTGACACAGCCTTCTTGCATGGATCTTTGTAGAGGAAACTCTTTCTGAGACAAGTTAACATGGCTAAATCTCTCCACTTTTTAAAAAGTCCCCAGTCCCAACATGATGATCTGTACGACCTGCAAGCTTGCCGTGCTCGGTTGTGCACCTATGTGCAATAAAATTTCTTATAAGCCAATTTATATATCACTGCAGGCCTGTGCGGGGCCTGGTAGGCAAAAGTCTTTCCCGCTACCCCCTGAAACTCTTCGACTGCCCATCCCTTCTCCCCCCGAAAAAATTGGAAAAAGTACATATACCTTAACTTGAAGATGGGTCCCACTTAGCCGTGCCCGCTGCTCATACGTCCAGCAGCATCCTCGAGTGCCATCTCCCCGACCACAGCACCCACTCCACGGTGGTACACTGGTGAGTCCAGCGTGCTAAATTAGAGCACTAGGCATGGTCTTCAGCTGCCTTCCCTACACAGTTCCCTTATGCACACCCGGCCGACCTCGCGTCCTTAAGGACAAGCTTGATCCCCTCCTGCCCCACCCCCATGTCCTACCTGCGCCATTCCATCCCAAAAAAATAGATGCAATTATTATGCGCACATTTTTAAACCTTCAGACGCCTGAGGGCCGCGCCTAGGGAGCTCAGCGATCGAGGGGTTTTGTGCGTGCAGGCCCTCCCGACCCCATTCCGGCAGCCACGGCCCCAGACACGCAGGCAACAAGCATCGGAGATATCATTCGCGCAAGCTCTCGGAGTCTTCCTGCTATGGACTTGGCATGTGAGTCCAGCCTCTGGCTCCCACCCAGGCCCTGAAATGACCTGCGGGGAGTACACCTGTCGCTGGACAGTGGTGCAATGTGACCTAAATGTGACAAAAATAATTGCTTTGGGTGATAATGGGTCCTAGCTTCCGTGCTGAAGCACTTCCACTTGTGCGCGCCTAACTTGCATTGCAGGCATCACTGGCCTGGCCGGGGGCGCCTTGGACGGTGCCAGTGACCCAAACATATTTGAATGGTGGAGCAGTGACAACCTGGGGGCCGAAATTCCACCTGCTCTGCCACTCTTCTCAGAGAGGGACTGCGCCAATGGGCCTTCGCTACTGAACCTGTCCTCCATGGCCTGCGAGTCCACTGCCGCCTCGGCAAGCATTGCTTTTTCCAATATGAAGTCTGATATTTTGTCAAAGCCCAGGAGGAAGCCCCTCTGTAGCCTCAACCTGGCAGACCTGATGCTTTCCCAAAAGGATGATGCGCTCGTCTCACTTTTAGGTGCACAGTATGGCGGTGCAGTGGCGGAGCCAGGCTCGTCTGACCAGCTGCAACAGCCAGTGCAGAAGCTAATGGACAGCAACACACAAAAATTTGGGTGTACTCTGCAGCAACACGAGCGTGGCGGTATGAGCAGTGCTCAGCTGCATCAGCAGGTTAATTGCCAACGTGACATTCGGCGGCTTGGGCAGATTGCATCGGGCCACACTGCCTTGGAGGCATGCAACTTCGACCACTTCGAAGGTGGGTTAGCCAATTCATGCCAACAACTTGGCTATTAAATGCAGATTCTTGGGGTGCACGGTGCAAGAGCATACTCAGATGGACGCTCAAGGTCTCATGTGCCAAGCTCACAGGCACAAAGGCAGCCGTCGTAAGCTTTTCACCAGCCTGTTGAGCCGGGCCAACCTAAATCTCAAGATCTAGGGGTGAAGTATACGGTATGTGGGAATGGCCAGCGGCAGATGCACGGGGAAAGAACCAAGAAATGCCGTTGGATGTTAAGAACTGCTTGCAAACTCTGACGATGCACGCTTGACCCGTATGTCGATCCTAAAAGGCAATTAAAGGAGCAATGCTCTCTAGTAGAAGGCATGCATGCAAAAGCCCATCAGGATCACATGCTGTTCTAATTGGCATCTTTGCTACACCTTCCAGGCTGCACTTTATGTTCTGTGATGTATACAGAGATCTGTGCAGTTTAGTGTGGAGTCATGATAAAGGGCTAGCACGCAGCAGGTTTCAAAGAGGCATCTGTATGGCGCCAAATGTGTGATGCATTCATGCTCTTGTTTTTTTTTTGACAATTTTGGAGCTCATCCTTCCTGTTGGGCGCCTGTGCACACATGTACACACACACACCCCACTAGTACATGCACACGCATACACACACATGCACAGACGCACACCCTTACACAAGCTTGCAAGCATTCTTTGAGCAGGCCCAAACTCCTTCTCAAGGGGTAATCACACAAGTTAACACTGCATGCATGCACACGTGTACATGTATGATGCAGGCGTTCTTGAAGCTGGCCCAGCTCTCAACGGCCAAGCGTCCTTCCTGCCGGCCAAAGAGAGCTGCCACACAAAGGTGCTGGCCAGTATGCCTCCTACACAACGCATCAGGCAGTTGCAAGCACACACCTGCCTGATCCTATGCATGTGCACGCCTGTTCACATGTGCAGTGCACGTTACAAGATTAGCAGAATGTGGGTCCTGTGCACTTGAGCTGACCGCAGCTGGGAGCCGTCGGTCTGGGCACAGCTGCCTCTGAGCCTCAAGCACCCAGAGGGGCTGCACTCTGAAGGGAGCCCAATTCTGTACTGTGCAGTATGTCTGCAAAGCCTTGGAGCCTATGCACCCATATGTTGTCTGGAGGGTTTGGGTCCAGGAGATTAGCCTGAACCTTCAGTCACCCCGACCCCTGATTCCTTACCCTGGTGTGTAGATCCAAGCGATGCGTGCCCGGCAAGCATGCGAGATCCGGGCTAAGCTGAGCTTCTTCACCTGCCATGGATCATCCTCTGGGGCTCTTGGCACACCACTGCTAGCACCCAAAGCAGAGAAGCTTGCGGTTTTACTACGCACCTGCCCCCCGACCTGTGCCTGCCTGCCCGCAGCCTAGGGGCCACAGCACCAGCCCAGAGTGGACAGCCAACATGTGCCCTGCTCCCGCGCCATTTCCATGTGCGGGTTGTGACGTCCCTGGCCCTGGCACTCCCGTCCAGGCAAAGAAGCCCATGGTAATGGTGGAGGCCAAGTCAGCCAGGAACCACCCCAGCCACCGCAATAAGGTGCTTGCAGCACAACAGCAGCAGCAGCAGCAAGGCCAAGGCAGGGGCGGCAGCGGCAGGACCCCTGAAGCAGAGGGCATGGTGGTGGCCACATTCGTGCAGCCCGGGGCTACTGCTGCACATGGCCCCATGTCTGGGAAGGGTATTGGTGCACTGCCCCCCCGTGGCTTGGGGCAGGTGGATGTGTCTGCCACCATCACAGCCTTGCGCACGGTGGGGGAGGCTGGGGTTGACGCAATGGCTGTGGCTGGTGTTGCCAAGGGCAAGGTTGATGCCGAGGCTGGTGGTGGAGGTGCGGAGGTGGTAATAAGTGAGGAAAGCAGCAAAGGTGTTGGGATGAATAGCTGCCATGCCGGAGGCGGGGTTGGGGTGCAGCCGTTGGGACCTTGGGGTGGGGGTAGGGGTGGGGAGGCCCCGAGGGCGCAAGGGCAAGAGACCGAAGGACAGGGCACTGCTCGGGGCTGGGGTGTGGCGAACATGGGTGCTGGCAGGCCAGGGGGCGCCGGAGGTGGAGGCAATGGCGGCGGAGGCGGGGGGGGTAACGTAGGCGGGGGTGGCGCCCATGGCGGAGGCAGGGACCGCTACGCTGATGCCATCAGTCATGCCCTGGAAGACTCCCTGCCTGGGCTCATGGCGCCCATCCCAGCCATGCCTCGTGAGTGCGGCCTTGGCTTGTGAGCAGTGCGCTGTGGGCATCACAAATGGGTGCCACACAGTCACAGGGAGAGATAGTCATTTGCCTGAACGCATTGCTTGGCTACTTTCCAAGATGTACCTCGAAGTTGAGTTCTGGGGGGCAAAGTTCTAGCTCGAGTAAGGCATGACATCACAGCATTTTCCCCAAGCTGAAGCTCTTACAACCCTTTAGAAAAATGAGAAGGAAGTTGCAAATCTTAAACAAAAAAATGTATGCCAGCTACCCTTGAGCCTGCAGAGCAAGAATTGTTTGACTATCCATGTGGCAGCACGCAACAAGCCTGGCCAGCTAGGAGGCAGAAAGACCTCAGAGCAGGTCATTTGTCTGAAGAAGGGCCGGTATGCATGCTTTTGCAACTACATGATGTCTCTCATAAATTAGGAGTCATAAAACACGGCATTGAATGCCCCCGATGGGCGTGCAAGTGCCCGGCCTTGTAACACAGTTGCTTGAATGTGCACAACATAAAAGACACAGTGTCTGCTTTCTGGTGCTGTGTCCTGCAGAATTTGAGGCCACCATTCAAGCCCAGGTTGATGAGTGCATCTCCAAGGTCGCATTGAGCTTGGTCAACAACCTGGCAGAGTGTCTGGAGCACATGGGTTACACACATGAAGAGACAATGGCAATGGTTGAAGGTAAGCAGAGGCCTGCCCCAGTATTCGATTTAAGTTTCTTGTGTCACAGTACAAATTTGACCTCGTAAAAGCTTGCACTGACCAAGGAAAGGCTCGCACTGACTAAGCTGGCACAGATCAAATCTTCAAAAAGTTGTCTAGTTGTCCAGGAAGTTTATGCAGCTTGTCTTGCAGAAAGGAACTATGTTGCAGTCCATAAGCACTTTGGCAGGGCAGTTAGCTGGAAATGAAGAGAATAAGTAATTATGATGTTTGTGGGCAGTTGAGAAAGGGTGTGATCATTGTGTACGATGAATGTATGAGGTGAATATTGCCAAGGTACCACCAGTGCAAGATGGGTGGTAAAGAGGGGGACGCAGGGTAGAGTTTGATGTGCCGACACTTAGATTAAGCCTTGAAAGAAGGCTGCACTCTGCTTTGCACAGTATATTTGGTTTACAGTTTCATACAACAGGAAGTAAGCCTCACAAACGAGTGGGCAAATGTGCTACACATACAAGATTTGACATGGATTGGCAATTGCAACACTGCTACCTTGAGGCATTGTAATGCACTGCTCTGCCAGGTTTGACTGCTGATATGGATTTCTAATCCATCCTGAGCATTAAGACACAGATATGTTCAAATTACGTCGTTTACAGGTGACCTGTCCGGTTTTTCCCCCTTTGAGGCGCATCCTTTCAAGTTGGTGCTGCAGTACAGCCAGTTGATGCTCGATGCATACATGCTGACCATGCGCCAATCCAGGACCCAACCAGGTTTGTTCTGACTTGCAAGGGCAGACGGATTGGGGTGTAAAGAATGCACTGGCTGTGATCTAACTGCTGGACCAAACAGGTTCATCACTGACCAGATCTAATTCTATAACGGGGACCCTTAATTGTATTGGATCTTATTTTACTGGACCGGCAAGTTCTAGCCACACATGGGCCATGCCCTTGATGAAAGCTTTTTGAGCTGCTTTTGGTTCCAGTGCACTAACGCGTTGCCACAATCAATGCAATTGTTTAATTGAAAAGACTTGATCATCTTGCGTTGCACATGCACATCAGGTGGATTATGTGAGGCAGGTTTCAAGGCAGCCCTGGCTATCTCTACAGATACGGGGCCACAAGTGGCAGCACTGCACAAGCGTCAGCTCAGGTGTGAGCCGTTTCCGCTTAGTTGATCTTGAGGACAATTTGCCAATACAGAGCGCAGGTTACTTCACTTACCCTCCTCTGGCGCGAACACCCATATGAGTTGAAATATGAGTTTGATGGAGAAATCAAACCCGAATTTGATCCCATTTCTTGCTCATCCATGTCTTCCAAGATTCGGCTTGTTTGCCAATTCAGAGTAATGTTTATGTGCTTGTTGCAAATAACAATGGCAAGGCCGTGTTTGTCACATGGGTGGGCTAAAGAACGTATGCATCTTAGGTCATGAGTCTTGATGCAGTGTCTTCCCACATGAGCTGCCATTCCCACTCCCACCATGCAGGGCTTGTGCACTTGATCTATGGTCCCTGATGCACGTCTTGGACCCCAAGCCAGAGGCACACAGGAAGGAGAGCTTGGCTGCCTATACTGGACGTACACGCAAGCAGGCAAGCAACAAGCGCACGTTATCGCCAATGGTCAACTTCTGAAGATCTCTTCATCAAATGTGTAGCTAGCATACACACAATGCCTGCCTGTAGATTTAAGGTGATTTAATGCACTGGTGATGATGTACCTCATAATCTACCGGATCCCATTTGGGAACTTTCTCATCATTACAGCATGATATCTTTAGGCTTTTCTGAAACACACTGAGGAGACTTACCTATTTGCACCGCAGGTCACAGACTGGTTCACAAACTGGCGCGCCAGGCACTGGAAGAGAATCATCCAGGGCATCGGCCTGTCATTGGATCAGGTGGAGGCCACAGGCGCAGATCAAGCTTGCAACGGAGGATCAGACACAGAAGCATTCTCCTGCATGTAATGTCTAAAGAAAAATGCAGATCAACGGAAACTGCAAGTTGTCCACACATGTATTCTTCTTGCCTGGGGAAGGGGGGGGGCAGGCTGCTTCTCTTCAACAGGAAGCATACGCTGGGGGCCTTTTTTATGGATGTGTGGTATGCAGAGACATGAGAATTTTGTGTTCCAGCCAGCCTACTGCATAACGCGGTTTTCAATACAAGTGATCATGTATTGGGTTGGTTCAAGCTGCAAGCACATCGAACAATTGTGAGGTGCTTCTTATGCTTTGGCAGAAACATTTTGCCACTGATGCTTCAGCACAATCATTATTGCAGGCAAATAAGCTAAGTTTTGATATCCTGGTAGGTGCAAGCAAGTCCGCCTTATCTGTTAGTGATCATGTGGGTGTTGTTGGAGGAGGTGCCATGCTTTTCTTCAACAATTACTGGTATGCTGGAAATTTTTGAGCCGCGGGCCTATGCTAAATTCCATGTGGCAACTCATTTGTTTTCGTATGAAATGGTTTTGCCGAGCTGTTGCTCATACCTGTCCAGGAAAACTTCACAGGATTAATCTGACTCTAGCTACATAAACGTAGGAATTTCTACCGGCATCTAGAACAAAGAATGTCGCAATTTGATGTAAATTCAAACAGCTTTGTCACACTCATATACCAAACGATGAGTATAAGGATTACAAGGATAAAAATTATAGGGCTCTTTTCTATCTGGAAGGTTGCAAATGATCCGTTTGGTGTCCGTTATTCAGAATTCCACCCTTGTGTTGAATAACACTTTCATTCCTCCACACCCCTACAAGATGACCTTTTTTGGGCCTGGATATAGGTGAAAAAAAGGCAACTGAGCACTTATGGTACATGAGGAAATGTCCCCCCAGCGCAATACCAGCAATAAATCAGCATAAGACTAAGAAGGACGCACAAAAACAGGGTCAATTATTAGTGAAGATGGACCTTGTCAGAGGGAGCTATCCGAGCAGAAGTCTGGGCATACTCGATTTGATAAAAATTTTATATCACAGAAATAGTGCTGAAGAAGATGACTTTGGGTTTAAGATGGGTGACAGGCCTCTGATTTTGGCCTGTTTTTGCATGAAATACACCAAAATAAGCCACTCCGCCCAAACCACTGTGGTTGTGACAAACAATCTTACCTACAAACATTATTATAGCATTTTATGTATGCTATAATTCAATTTTTGAGGGTGTCCAATTTATGACCCATTTTGACACCCTTGTTTTTTAATAAATGGATCTGGCGGCCAGACTCTGGCCAACGACTCAGTGTTTTGACCCCATTTTCATATTATATTGTAAGGGCACCATAACACATGGAGTCCTGCAATTTGGTGCAATAGGCGACCTGGTATGGAGAGTTGGATGTGAAATGTAGGGTCCAAGCCACGGAAGATGAGACATAGTCTCCCAGACTGGCTATTTTCAAGTAATTATTAGTGCTTTGGGAAACTCGTGAACAGAGCTACCACTGCTGGTGCTGAGCTTAAAAATATCCAGTTAGAAAGACTATACCCTGAGTGTGTGCCCAAAGCATACCCATGTTGGGCCTCAGATAGCCCCTTCTGGAATTTTGTGCAACGATAATCTACACAGACATACTATGCTAGGTAGCCAATGCCGGATGACTTGGCAGAATCTAGTGGCGTCCCCCCTGATTTCGGGTGGGACATTCCTCTGCTGGCTCCTGCCATTTCACATAAAATTGGTGATCAACACACCCCAAGACCAGATGCAATACCCATGTATCTACTAACATTGCTTCCAGGCTTATCATCAAAGCCTTGAGCAAAGGTGAGGTTGAATGAAACATCATCTTCACAGGTGTTGGATTTGAAGCGCATATGGCTCAACAAAGTCTGGCTTCTCTGGCACATGTAGCCAACAGGACTTGACCCCATTGGCTTCTACAAAACCTTTCAGCAGATGAACTTCGCTATTTCTAGACAGGTGCTCTTTGTATACTGCCAGCTGGAAGGTAGGATGGCCACCAAAATAACATCCAGGCTATCATGTCGAAAGACTGTTGAATTCAAACCAGAATCACGGCATGGCAATAACAGCTGTATCTGAACCAACGGCAGGATCAAATATTCCACCAAATAATTCATCCAACCTCCAGGTCATAATGCAGCATGAAACTGGCACTGCACTTTTCTGGCGTGACAAGGCTTTACACCCTTCACGCTGGGATGTGCACCTCATTGTAGTCAAAAAGTGTGAGAACACACGACAAGAGCAACAACTAGCAAGAGCAACTGAGCAGTATATAAGATTGAATCACGCCCTTCCAGGGCAAGTCGCACAGCAAAGTCACAAAGTGAGGCTACATACCATCCTGATTGGAGTGATGGGGACCATCTTTAACTGTCAAACTGAGCTACCCCTCAGTATGCTTGGCCTAGGCCTGTGTAGAGTAAAAGAAATCACTCTTAATTTCAACACTCATTCTAGTCAACATGCAAAAAAAATCATAAATCCGAGTAGGAGGTCGAAAAATAACGCGGAAAGAACATATTGCTTTTTTTTAAACCCTTATGACTGTCTTCCTTATTTTTGATGGTGGAGATTTGCCTGGTGCTTGCACCATTGGGAAACATCTTCCTTCATTCATGCTCAGGTTTTTCCCTGTTGGTGTTTTTCTTTTCTTTACCAGTTAGCTGCCAAAGTGTCCCTGATAGTAAAATGCACTGACTCCACACCATGAATGATAGGTGTACCTCATTCCAGTCAAAATAATTTGATGATACTCTTCCAGCACCACAAATACAGAGAATATATGAGCAGCATCTATACATTTGAAGAATGCTCAAAGACCAGAACTGCATCAGACTTGACCTACGTAATAATCCTGGAGGTTGGTTGTCACCATTTTCAAGAGTCTCAAGAAAGGCCGTTCAGTATACTGGGCATCCATCACACTAACATCCAGATGCCGACACCAGGTGGATCTTTAGTTAATTTTTCAACAAGAACAACATCCAGAGGCTGACACTAGGTGTAACCTTAGCCATTTCTTGATATCTTGTTTTCTTCAACAAAAACAATATGAGGGGAGAGAGAAGTTCTTACAAATTCCCCCTGACACCAATTATGTAAAAAGGCAGAGCTCTGTCTTGGATACCGCGCTTGCTAATCGATAGGGATATGTATCGTTACACATAAAGCAACTTATGTCCTTTTCCCATGGTGGGGGTGAGCCTGGTGCTTGCACTAGGACACACCCTTCCCTTAACACAGGCCATCAGGATTATCCCTGCTGGCGAAGTCTTTGCCTTTCTTTTGTGCTTATCTTTGCCCACGGCGGCTCACCCCTGTTTACCATCCAAGAAGAGCGTGCAGCAAGCATACTTCTCCCTGAAGCATGCATTTCATTATGGTGATTAATTGCACTACATTCAACATTTGGCCAGCTACTGTGGCTGGACTAGACTGGTTTTTCAGAGTGAGGATATTGCTACAGGAGATTACAATAGCAAACCTGTGCCAGCCGCGAGGGGCCGAAAGGGTTGGGCTGCAAATCCCCCACGTCTTCGAAGGAGTAGGAAGATGTCAAAGTGGTATCCGCCACCAGAGCTGGTAAAACCCTTTTGGCATGGTCTATGAGACTGTTCTGTAACTAACATATGCCGGTCTGCTTGGCTTATCTAAAGAGATGGCATTTGTGCCATAAAAGGAGGGATCCACTTTTGCGGCTACTAGCCTGGTTTAATAGCAGAGGGGGTTATCTGAGGCCCAAAATGGGTATGGTTTTGGCATGCTCCCAAGGCATGGGCCCTGTGACGTGCAGTTTTCAAGCTTAGATTTAG
>LFIK01003024.1_pt1 | contig 13668 bp, 15 predicted proteins | sample 643401 | NCBI WGS metagenome assembly LFIK01 (sample SAMN03777447, study PRJNA286221) | soda lake metagenome | biome: soda lake; feature: Kulunda steppe; material: water; isolation source: sample T5-Br brine of Lake Tanatar-5 | place: Russia: Kulunda steppe | collected 2010-07 | reverse complement strand
GGACGGCAGCCAGGAGGAGATCATGGGCTTCCGGCATCGTGAACTGGACGTGGAGGGCGTGCAGTTCCATCCGGAATCGATCCTGACCACCGACGGCCACGCCCTGCTCGCGAATTTCCTGGGTCCACGGGATCGGCAGCCCACGGTGGCCGCGGGCTGAACCAGGCCGAAAAACCAACCAGACAGGTACACGCCATGGATATGCAAACGGCAATTCGCTCGGTCATTGAAGGCCGCGACCTGAATCCGGAGGACATGACCTCGGTCATGCGAACGATCATGACCGGTGAGGCGACGCCGGCCCAGATCGGTGGTTTTCTGGTTGGTTTGCGGATGAAGGGCGAGACCGTCGACGAAATCACCGCCGCCGCCCGGGTGATGCGCGAGCTGGCGACAACGGTATCCGTGCCGACCGAGCATCTGGTGGATACCTGCGGCACCGGCGGTGACGCCTCGGGCACGTTCAATGTCTCGACGGCCACCGCCTTTGTCGTGGCCGCCGCCGGCGGCCGTGTTGCCAAGCATGGCAACCGCTCGGTATCGAGTTCCTCCGGCAGTGCCGATGTGCTGGAGGCCGCCGGCGCCCGGCTTGATCTCACCGTGCCGCGGGTCGCCGAAAGTGTCGAGCAGATCGGCGTCGGCTTTCTGTTCGCGCCGCTCTATCACTCGGCGATGAAGCACGCCATCGGTCCGCGCAGGGAGATGGCGGTACGCACCATTTTCAACGTGCTGGGGCCGTTGACCAACCCGGCCGGAGCTCCGAATCAGTTGCTGGGGGTGTTTTCACCTACCCTGGTGTTGCCGCTTGCCAGTGTGCTGCAGCAGCTTGGCAGCCGCCATGTCATGGTGGTCCATGCGGAGGATGGTCTGGACGAGATCACCATCGGTGGTGAGACCCAGGTGGCCGAGCTGCGTAACGGCAGCATTCGTGAACACACCATCCGGCCCGAGGATTTCGGCATGACCCGGGTCGGTCTTGATGCGGTCCGGGTTGGCGACGCCGGACAGAGCCTGGCGATGATCCGCGCCGCGTTCGCCGGCGAGGCGGGACCCGCGGCGGACATGATTGCGCTGAACGGCGGTGCCGCGATCTACCTCGCCGGGCTGACCGAAACTCTGGCCGATGGCGTGCTCCGGGCCCAGGAAGTGCTCCGCTCCGGAGCCGCTGCGGACAAGCTCAGCCAGTTCGTCGAATTCTCCCAATCGCAGCACGAAGCCTGAGGTTTTTCATGGATCTGTATGCCGATACCCCGGACGTGCTCAAGCGTATCCTTGGACGCAAGGCCGAGGAAGTTGCTGCCAATTCCCAGGCGCTGGATCTCGGGACGCTGCGCAACGAGGCCCGGTCCGCGCCGGCACCGCGCGGCTTTCGCAGCGCGCTCAAGCGCACGATTGACCATGGTGGGGCGGCGGTCATTGCCGAGATAAAGAAGGCCTCGCCGTCCAGAGGCGTGATCCGGGAGCATTTTGATCCGGCGGCGATTGCGCAAAGCTACGAACAGGGGGGCGCAAGCTGCCTGTCGGTGCTGACCGACCGGGACTTCTTCCAGGGGCATGACATTTTCCTGCAGCAGGCCCGGCAAGCCTGCCAACTGCCGGTGCTGCGCAAGGATTTCATGATCGATCCCTATCAGGTCTGGGAGGCGCGCCTGCTCGGTGCCGACTGCATCCTGTTGATTGTCGCCGCACTCAGCGACGACCGCATGGCCGAACTCGACGGCCTGGCGCGGGAGCTGGGCATGGATGTACTGGTGGAGGTGCACGACGAAGCCGAGCTGGAACGTGCACTGGCGCTGGAGCCGGACCTGCTGGGCATCAACAATCGTGACCTGCGGACCTTCGATACCGATGTAGGCACGACACTGCGGTTGTTGCCCCGTGTGCCGGCCGGCACCTTGCTGGTGACGGAAAGCGGGATCGCCACGCGGGAAGAGGTCGCCACCATGCGGGAGGCCGGCGTGCACAGCTTCCTGATTGGGGAGACCTTCATGCGCGCCGACGAGCCCGGCCAAAAGCTCAAGGCGTTATTTGGTTAATACACGTTTTATGTTTAACGTTTAAAGTTTTAAGCTGTTGACGTAAAACGTAAAACGTAAAACGTAAAACGTAAAACGTAAAACGTAAAACGTAAAACGCTCACCGCGTATTGAAGATGACCATCGTCTTGCCAGCCACCGAGATCAGCTCCCGCTCCTCCAGATCTTTCAGTACCCGGCCTACCATTTCCCGCGAACAGCCGACGATCCGGCCCAGTTCCTGGCGCGTGATGCGAATCTGCATGCCATCCGGGTGGGTCATGGCGTCCGGCTCGCGGCAGAGATCGAGCAGTGTGCGTGCAACCCGACCGGTGACATCGAGAAATGCGAGATCGCTGACCTTTCGGCTGGTACGTTTCAGGCGTTCCGCCATCTGCGCGGCCAGACAGAAGACGATCTCCGGATCTTCGTGTGCCAGCTGCTGGAACTTGCTGTAACTGATCTCTGCCACTTCACAGGCGGTGCGGGTGCGGACCCAGGCGCTGCGGATCGTCTCCTGCGAGAACAGACCCAGTTCGCCGAAAAAGTCGCCGGCATTAAGGTAGGCGAGCACGATCTCGTGGCCGTTTTCGTCTTCCATGACGACGCTGACCGAGCCCTCGACGATGTAGTACAACGCATCCGATGAATCGCCGGCGAAAATGATGCCGTTACGCGCCGGATAGCGTCGTCGGTGACAGTGCTTGAGCAGGGATTCGACGGTGTCCTGATACGGCCGGTTAGGGGGAAGCGCGACTCTATCCATGGACTGGGATCCTTCGACAACTGATCTGCTTGTGGAAACGCTTCTGATTACCGCGTCTGTGCCTGGGATCGGTCTGGTCCTGCCCAACTCGCGGTGTCCAGTCCGTAGCTTAAGCTACCCGGCCGCATATTTCCCGACTGCCGCGCAGAGCGCCTCGGCTCGGCTGGGGGAAAGGCAGATTCCAAGGCAGCCGGAACGATACCTCAGCGTTCCCTTATGGGGACATGCTCAGGGGTGGGATGCAAGTCTGCTGACGCTACGCCTTGCCGCAACTTCTGCTGCATCGCAAAAACGGCGTTTTACCGGGGCAGCGCAGTGTTTATAATGCGAGCCCTTTTTTCGTCGGCGAGAATGCTTGCCGCAGAAGAACGCGCGCAGGGACCGATGAACGTGGCGGTCCGACTAATGAACGGGAGATGCCTGTGCACGCCACCGTGAAATGGCTCGGCGAAGCCAGTTTCGAGGGAACCGCCGACAGCGGACATACCGTCCTGATGGATGGGCCACCGGATGCCGGTGGTCAGAATCTCGGTACGCGACCGATGGAGATGTTGCTGCTGGGTCTCGGCGGCTGTACCGCGTTCGACGTGGTGTATATCCTGCAACGGGGCCGGCACCCGGTCAGTGATTGCCGGGTGGAGGTTCAGGCGAAACGGGCCGAGACGCCGCCCAGGGTGTTCACCGAAATTCATCTCGTTTACCACGTCAGCGGAGACGGCCTTAGCGACGCCGCCGTGGAACGCGCCGTGCGGCTGTCGGCCGAAAAATACTGCTCGGCCTCAATAATGCTTGGCAAGGCGGCAGCACTCACACACGAATACGTGCTCGAAAATCACGGCACGTAACACACCATGCGTCTGTCGCGATTTTGCGGCGCGTGATTCGGGGAGGGCCCGCTTTGGTGCAATGGGACACGCTGAGACTGCACGGCTTCAACAATCTGACCAAGTCGCTGAGCTTCAATATCTATGATGTCTGCTATGCGCGCAGTGCAGGGCAGCGGCATGCCTACATTGATTATATCGACGAGGTCTACAACGCCGAGCGCCTGACCCAGATCCTGACCCAGGTGGCCAACATCATCGGTGCGAATGTCCTGAACATCGCGCGGCAGGACTACGACCCGCAGGGTGCCAGCGTCACGATCCTGATTGCCGAGGAAGAAACCGTGCCCAGCGAGGAAATCGGCGAGGCGGCGCCGGGACCGCTGCCGGAAATCGTGCTGGCGCACCTGGACAAGAGCCATATCACGGTGCATACGTATCCGGAGACGCATCCGGACCATGGTGTCAGTACCTTTCGGGCCGATATCGACGTTTCCACCTGTGGCGTCATCTCACCGCTGAAGGCGCTGAATTTCCTGATCCACTCCTTCGATTCCGACATCGTTACCATGGACTACCGGGTGCGTGGCTTTACCCGCGATGTCGAAGGCCACAAGCATTTCATCGATCACGAGATCAATTCGATTCAGAACTACCTGTCGCAGGATACCAAGGAGCAGTATCACACCATCGATGTGAACGTGTATCAGGAAAACATGTTTCACACCAAGATGCTGCTGAAAGAACCGCGGCTGGCGAATTACCTGTTCGGTGAATCGGCTGAGGAGGTGTCGGAGGTCGAGAAGCAGGATATCCGGCGCAAACTGCGGCGGGAGATGGCCGAAATCTTTTACGGTCGTAATGTGCAACCGGGTCAGGAAGTCTCGCTCGGGCTCGAGTTCCGCTAGGGAGACGCCGATGGCGTATTACCAGCATCACGTGTTCTTCTGCACCAATTGCCGGGACGGCGAGCGGGAATGCTGCGCCGACAAGGGTGCTTGCGAGGCACGGGCCTACGTTAAAACCCGTATCAAGGAACTGGGTCTGAATGGACCCGGGCGGGTACGGATCAACAGCGCCGGTTGCCTGGATCGTTGCGAGGAGGGGCCGATCGTCGTGATCTATCCGGAAGAGGTCTGGTACACGTATGTGGATCGCGAGGATCTGGATGAAATCATCGAAAGCCATCTCGTTGGCGGGCAGGTCGTGGAACGGCTGTTGATCTGACCGTCAGGGAGATGCCGAGCGACTTGCCAGATGACCAAAACCGGTCTCGGGCGCAGACGCGGGAATCAGTCAGCGTTTCCTTAACACCGCGCGGGTATGCTTGAAGGGCCAATACCTTTCGGGTACTATCCGCAGCCTTCGCAATTCGGAGCACGCGCTCCCACATGGTGGACGATTTACATGAAGACGTTTAGCGCGAAACCGGCTGATGTCGAGCGGGACTGGTACGTGGTTGATGCCGAAGGCAAGACGCTTGGTCGTCTATCCTCGGAGATTGCGCATCGCCTGCGGGGCAAGCACAAGCCCGAATTCACCCCGCACGTTGATACCGGCGATTACATCGTTGTTGTCAACGCGGACAAGATCCGTGTCACCGGTCGCAAGGCGAGTGACAAGATGTATTACCGGCACACTGGCTATATCGGCAATCTGAAGAGCATCAATTTTCAGGGCTTGCAGGCGAACAAGCCTGGTGAGGTGCTGCAGATTGCGGTCAAGGGCATGTTGCCGAAAGGTCCGCTTGGCCGCGCCATGCTGAAAAAGCTCAAGATCTATGCCGGCGTCGATCATCGGCATACCGCGCAACAGCCCAAGCCACTAGAGCTCTGAGCTGAGCCGATAACCACCTGGACGGATTGAACCATGGCAGAACAGCATTATTACGGCACCGGTCGTCGCAAGACCTCGGCAGCGCGCGTTTTCCTGCGTGCCGGTGGCGGTCGCATCACGATCAACGGCAAGTCCATTGAGGACTACTTCGGCCGGGAAACCTCCCGCATGGTCGTGCGCCAGCCGCTGGAGCTCGTCGAAGTGACCGACAAGTTCGATGTCGACGTCACCGTTTCCGGTGGCGGCCCCAGCGGACAGGCCGGCGCCATCCGCCACGGCATCACCCGGGCGTTGATGGAATACGACGGCGAACTGCGGGGCAACCTGCGCAAGGCCGGGTTCGTGACCCGTGATGCGCGCATGGTCGAGCGCAAGAAGGTCGGTCTCCACAAGGCCCGCCGCGCGACCCAGTTCTCCAAGCGCTAAACCGCTTTTTGGGGGATCGTCTAGCGGTAGGACTACGGACTCTGACTCCGTCAACCCAGGTTCGAATCCTGGTCCCCCAGCCAACAAAAAAGCGGGGCCCCAAAGGGGTCCCGTTTTTTTGTTGGGTAGAAGAACCTCCAGGGTTCGAACCTGAAAGGTTCGAATGCGTAGCGCAGCGGAGCCAACGCACGCGCAGCGCGCGGGCGGCCCGAAGGGCGAGGGGCGCAGCCCCGAGTAATCCTGGTCCCCCAGCCAACAAAGAAGCGGGGCCCCCAACGGGGGTCCCGCTTTTTTGTTGGATAGAAGAATCCCCAGGGTTCGGACCTGGAAGGTTCGAATGCGTAGCGTAGCGGAGCCAACGCACGCGCAGCGCGCGGGCGGCCCGAAGGGCGAGGGGCGCAGCCCCGAGTAATCCTGGTCCCCCAGCCAACAAGAAAGCGGGGCCCCCAGCGGGGGTCCCGCTTTTTTGTTGGATAGAAGAACCTCCAGGGTTCGAAGCGTGCGCAGCCATTACCGCAGGGCGCGGCCATGCCCGAAACCGGTTTTGGTCATCTGGCAAGGCGCGGTGCCGGTTCGGTAGCCTGAGCTACCGGGCCGGTGGCGCAACACCGCCAGGGGCCAAAACCGGCCGGGCCCTTCGGGTTGGGCCGCATTTTTCCCGACCGCTGCGTTGCGCTGCTTGACCGCAGAATGACTGCGGCGCCGCACAGCGCGCCTTGCTTCGGAAAAAATGCGGACTCCAACATGGCCGCGCTCTGCGGTAATGGCTGCCCCCAGGTTCGAATGCGTAGCGTAGCGGAGCCAACGCACGCGCAGCGCGCGGGCGGCCCGAAGGGCGAGGGGCGCAGCCCCGAGTAATCCTGGTCCCCCAGCCAACAAAGGAGCCCCCCAAAAGTCAGTTCTCCTCTGACACGTCCGAGATGGTCCGGGCCAGTGCAAGCTTTTTCTTGGCCTGACGTGCCTTCGGCCCAACAGGGCCAAGAAAAACCTTCCACTGTCCCTACCAGGCTTCGGGTGAAGTTGCTTCGTCGGAACTGGGGCCGCGGGGCCGACATTCTCGGCAGGACTAACGCCATGCCGGCTGGCACAGAGTGCCGGGGGAGGAGAAGGTTTTTCTCCGGCCCTTTCGGAGCGAAGCGACGCGAGGACGGAAAAAAGCTTGTCCTCACGCGGCACGGGGCCAGGTGCGGAGAATCCGGTACGTTGCAGCAGGCACGGGCTTGGCTCGGAGTTGATAGCTTCGGTTTGGCTACGGACATCACTTCCGATCAGGCGAAAGATCCAGCAGATAGCGGCGGCCGGCCAGGGCGTCGTCGAGGCGGTCGGCGAGGATGTCGACTACGCGCGGATCTTCGCCGGCAAGCCTGGTCATGCTTGTCGACAGGCCGGGGTGGCGTTGTCTGGCTGCCGCGCAGATATCGTGGACATCGCCTTCGTCCCCGGCATGGCGTCCCGGTGACAGGAACAGCATGGACAGGATTACCCGTCCGGCGTTGAAGCCGGGCTGGTCGAGCAAATCCTCCAGCAGTGGCTCGTTGAACCGATAACTGTCCCCTTCACGCCTCTCCATGGAGGCGGGCATCAGCCGCGCCACATCGTTGCCGAGCAGCGCACCCAACTGTCCGGCGAGCACATTGCGCACTGCGGTGACTTCGGGAATCGGGCTGCCGTGATCAACCAGCGCGACCGATGCAGTCGCGTCGTCCTCCAGGCACTCTCTCACGCCGTCGCACAGGATCCGTGCGAGACGCAGGTCGACTGCGCCACCGAGGTCCACCAATGGCGCCGCAACCCGGATCGCCAGGTCAGGCCACTCCTGCTGAATCTGGCCGATTCGACGGGGCAGATAATCCGTCAGTGCCTTGCTCGGGCCGAAGAAGAACGGCACCACCACCACCTCGCTTGCGCCGGCGCGGGCGTCCCGGGTGACGCAGGGTGCCAGCGTCGGCGCCGGGATTCCCTCGAGATCGTCGGCCGGAATCTTGTAGGAATGCAGCAGCGAGGCCGGCGTCACGGTTAGTCCCATGCGCTTGCCGAGCAGCAGCGCCGTCCGGCGCAGGTTGAACGTGGCTGCCGGACGAAGCGATCCGTTGTCCACCAGGTAGATGGTGCGCATATCGATACTGCCGTAGTCGCTTTTCTGGAGTCCGATTCTCAAGGATTCTGAGGGGCACGGAAAGCAGCGCTTGCCAACCCTGGTTCGCTGCCATCCGGCAACGATGCTTTAATCGGGTGAACGCTGTCTTTTCCTGTCACGGCAGTATCGGCTCGCGGCCCCGTCAGCATGGAGAACCGCCGTATGTGTGTTGCCTGTTGGAATCCGGATGCGGCGCAGCAGGCCGGCATCGACCCCTGTCTTTGTGGCGCCCCGCAGACCCGCGCTATCTGCGCCCGGATCGAAGCTGACCTCACACGCCGACAGTTTATCGGGGGCATGGCCGCGGTGCTTGGCATGTTTGCCGGTTTTGGGCTGGCGCCGCGTCATGTCTCAGCCGAAAGCCCGGGCGGGCCCCTGTTGTTGACCAATCTCCGTTTCTTCGACGGCGTGACGCTGGAGATGCAGCAAGGGCGGGATATCCTGATTGAAGGGGGACGAATCCGGGCGCTGCCGCCATCGGGGAGCGGTCCCGCCACGGCGAGAAAGCTGGACTGCGGTGGTCGGTCGGTGATTCCCGGGCTGATCGATGCCCATTGGCATTCGACCCTTGTTGCGGTCAACCAGATGGCTGCGCTGACCGGGGACGTCGGTTTCATGCATCTGATGGCCGGTCGTGAGGCCGGCGCCACGCTGATGCGTGGTTTCACCACGGTGCGCGATGTCGGTGGGCCGGCTTTCGGTCTCAAGTTGGCCATAGACCGCGGTGCGGTGCTCGGACCCCGCATCTTTCCATCCGGCGCAATGATCTCCCAGACCTCCGGGCATGGAGACTTCCGCCTGCTGCATGAATTGCCGCGCACGCCCGGGACGCCTCCTTCCCATGCCGAGCAGCAGGGTGTGACGCTGATCGCTGACGGTGCCGACGCGGTGCTTCGAGCGACCCGCGAACAACTCATGAAGGGCGCAAGTCAGATCAAGCTGATGGCCGGCGGCGGTGTGTCCTCGCTTTACGATCCACTCGATTCCATGCAGTTCACTGAAGGCGAGATGCGTGCTGCGGTCGCGGCGGCGGCGGATTGGGGCACCTATGTCTGCGCTCATGTCTACACATCGGATGGCATTCGTCGGGCTGTCGCTGCCGGCGTTCGATCCATTGAGCATGGCCAGCTTGCGGATGAGGACACGGTTCGATTGATGGCTGATGAGGGCGTCTGGTGGTCGATTCAGCCGTTTCTGGCCGACGAGGATGCCAATCCCAAGACCGATCCGCGGCAACGCGCCAAGCAGCAGGAAGTTGCCGAGGGCACGGTGCGGGCCTTCGAGCTGGCACAACGCCACGGTGTGCCACTGGCCTTCGGTACCGACATTCTGTTCAACCCGGAGGGTGCCGCCAGCCAGGGAAGGCAATTGAGCAAGTTCACCCGCTTCATGTCACCCCTGGAAGCCTTGCGTACGGCAACCGGGGCGGCAGGAGAGTTGCTTGCCATGTCCGGCCCGCGCGCACCCTACGATGGTCGGCTAGGTACCCTGGAGGAGGGAGCCCTCGCGGATCTTCTCGTGGTTGACGGCGATCCCGAGGCCAGCCTCGACTGGCTGGATGATCCGGCGACTCAGCTCAAGCTGATCATGAAAGATGGGCGTATTCACAAGAACGGACTGGATACAAACGCTTCAGCCTGAAAATCATGCGCTCGGCTCCTGGCCGATAGATAGCCTGCCAAATCCTGGTGCCCTCCGCCCTGTATCGGCCTTGTCTAATATTTGACAAGGAAATGGCCGCTGATGGTATAAGAAAGCTTCAGACATGCAGGATGCCCCAGGATGGTGCGTTGCAATAAGGTTTCCGCACCGGGGCCCTGTCATCTTTCATGCATTGGCAGGGTTGGCGACTATGGATGACCGGACCTTCTCCGAACTGGACCGCTGGCGCGAAGCGGCGCTCGCTCTGGAGGCGGATGTCCGCGGCACCGTGGTCGGCCAGGCTCGTCCAATTCGCCTCTTGCTCATCGCCCTGTTTGCCCGCGGGCACGTGCTGCTCGAAGGCGATGTGGGTGTGGGCAAGACCACTTTGCTGCGGGCTTTGTCGAAAGGAATCGGTGGCGGTTATCAACGTCTCGAAGGCACCATCGACCTGTTGCCCCACGATCTGATCTATCACACCTATCTGGATGAAAACGGCCAACCGCGGGTCGATCCGGGTCCGTTGCTCCGGCATGGCGAGGATCTGGCGGTGTTCTTCTTCAACGAGGTGAACCGGGCCCGTCCCCAGGTGCACTCGCTGCTGCTGCGGGTCATGGAAGAGCGGACGCTGACGGCGTTCAATCGTGAACACCGGTTTCCGCACCTGCAGGTCTTTGCCGACCGCAACCGGGTGGAGAAAGAAGAGACCTTCGAGCTGCCGTCCGCGGCCCGGGATCGTTTTCTGATGGAGATCAGCATCCGGCCGCCGGAATCTGCCGAGGATCGCCGCGCACTCATGTTCGACAGCCGCTTCCATGATGTGGATCGTCTGATCGAGCAGGTTCCGACCGGGCGGCTGCCCTATGATCAGCTGGCCGCGCTCGCGCCACGGATTCAGGATGCCGTATCGGTCAGTGACACGCTGCAGGACTATGGCTTGCGCCTGTGGCAGGCGACGCGAGAGCCAGCGGCGGCAGGTGTCGCCCTGGAAAATGTCGATATGGACCGGCTGATGGTTGCCGGTGCCAGTCCTCGTGGCGTCAGCCTGCTGATCCGGGCGGCTCGTGTTGCCGCCTGGCTGGCAGGCCGTGACTATGTGTTGCCGGACGATGTGCGCGAGATTTTCCCGGAAGTCATGACCCATCGTCTGTTCTTCACGCCCGCCTATGAGCGTCGTCGTGATGTTCTTGGGCCGCAGCTCAGCGAGGCGATCCTGCAGAGGGTGCCATCGCCGTGAGCGATGCGGGCTGGACGGCCGCTGCATCCCGGGAATTCGATTACCGACCGGGATTTCGGCCCCGTGGCCTGATGCCGGGTGCACACAAGGGTCTGGCCGCGGGTGCGGGGCATGAACTGCGCGATCGGGTCAGCCTGCTGGAGCATCCGGACCCGCGGCGTCTCGCCCTGCGATCCAGCGTGCAGGATCCCTTCAACCAACTGCACGTGCATGTGTTCAACCAGCACAGTCGCATTCCGGTGCATGTGATCCTTGACCTGACCGCATCCATGGGCTGCGAGGGGCTGGAGCGGAAGTGGCAGCTGACCATGGATTTCGTCGAGGCCCTGGCCTTCTCGGTCTGGCGGTCCGGCGATCAATTCGGCGTGATCAGCGATGTTCCCGCCCATTCCGACCTGCAGCTCCACGCCACCCGCAGTGAGTCACTGGTCAGTGCCTGCATCGCCGCCTTACGTGATCATTCCCCGGCGGCGATCACTGAACCGGACTGGTTGTCACTGGCGGAAGGGGTGCCGGCAGCGCCCGGCATGGTCTTTCTGGTTTCCGACTTTCATGGCGCGGATGCGTCGCTGGAGGCAGGGCTCGCCTCGCTGACCACGCTGCACGACGTGGTGCCGGTGGTGGTCTGGGATCCCGCCGAGGATCTGCCCCAGCGGCGAGGTGGATTCCTGCTCACCCGTGATGCCGAGAGCGGCGTCGAGCGCCACATCTGGCTGCGACCCGGCTTGAGGAAGCGCCTCAAGGCCGCCGCCGATGAACGCCGTGCCGCCCTGGCCGTGCTGTTCCGCAGCTTCGGTCTGGAACCCTTGTTTCTCGGTCAACAGGTCGATCCCGATCGCCTCAATGCCTACTTCGCGGAACGCTGAATCATGTTGCTGCAACGCCTGATTGTCCTGGCCTGCCTGTCAGTGGCGTCGACCACAACGGCCGCTGTCGCCGCCACTGACCAGGTCGTGTCGCTGGGCTGGACCGAGCAACCGCTGGTGGACGGCGCAGGCGTCACGCTGGAGGCGGATCGCGCCTACGGCCTGGTGGTCGGAGATCGTTTCGAGCATCGCATTCATCTGCGGCCCGAGGCCGGCGTTCAGCTGGAACCCGGCAGCGTGCCGGCGGTACAGAATTTTCCCTACGGCCTGGAACGTCAGCGTGTCCAGGTGCTGACCCACGCTAGTGGCGCGGAACCGCATTACGAGGTCCGGATCGGCTATCAGATCTTCGATGCGCCGGAACAGCCCCGGGTGCACACGGTGCCGGACTTTGAATTGCGGCTGACGGATGGCAACGGCGGCGAGTCAGTCGGCGTGCCGATTCCGGAGTGGCCCTTCGTCGTCACGCCGCTGATAGGCGGTGCCATTGACCGGACGCCGGGCGAGGGCCGGATGTTGCCGGCCCTCGCGCCGGAGCCGATGGACACCGTGACCCCCAGACGCGGCCTGGTCCTGACCGCCGGTGGCGGCGTGGCGCTCGCGTTTCTGGTCTGGGGGCTGCCCATCCTGCGCCATGGTCGTCGCCGTAGCGTGTTTGTCGGGGCGCTGGAGGACCTTCGGCGGCTGCGTCGTGAACCGCCCTCGGATGCCATCGCGCAAGCCGTCCGCCTGGTGCATGGCGCGTTGAACCGGTGCGCTGGCGAGACCGTGTTCCTGCGCGGTCTGCCGGCCCTGCTGGAACGGCATCCCTGGCTCCGTCCGGCGCAGGCGGAACTGGAGGAATTCTTCGAGCTCTCCACCGAGGCCTTCTACAGCGACGGCGCCGGCCCCGAGGATGAGCAGCGCACCTTGCAGGACCTGGAGAAGCTGCTGCGGCGATGTCGGCAGCTGGAGCGGCGACGGTGACACAACTCAGCCTGGATCAGTGGTGGCCGTTGCTGCTGCTGCCGCTCCTGCTGTTGCCGTTCCTGCGTTCCGGGCAGGATCGCGTGCTCTACCCCTGGCTTGGCCTGCTGCCGGTGGACCGACTGTCGCGCCTGTCCGACTGGCTGATTCGCGGGCTGGCGGCCCTGGCCATGGCGGCACTGATCATTGCCCTGACCGGTTTGCATCTGCCGGAGGAGATTGAAGAACGCAGCACGGAGGGCGTTCAGGTCATCCTGGTCCTGGACCGCAGCCGGAGCATGAGCGACAACTTCGAGTCCGACTCGTCCGTGAGCCGCAGCGACAAGGCCCGGGAACTGATGCAGGAGCTGGTCGAGCGGCGGCCTGATCTCCTGTATGGCGTGATCGGCTTCTCCACCAGTCCGCTGCGCGCGCTGAAACCGACCAGCAGCAGTGAAGCGGTGATGGCCGCCGTGCGGCCGGCGACCAGCTCGGCGCTGGCGCTGACCGAGGTGGCCGGACCCCTGGTCCAGGCGCTGGACAGTTTTCATGGCCGGCCCGGCGAGTCGGAGCGCGTGATCCTGCTGGTTTCCGATGGCGAGCTTGGGGTGAATGGCCAGCATGCGGTCCGCCTCCGACTGTGGACCCGGGATGCCGGCGTACGCCTGCACTGGCTGCGGTTCCCCTCGCCGTCGGATGACGTGGTGGGGCGGCCCAGCGGCTGGGACAGCCTGCGTGATGCAGGCATCCCGTTCCCGGACGTGCTGGCGGCGCTGGAGGTGCCGACGGTGGAGATTTCCGCCAATGCCGACGACGCGATGGACGCGCTCGTGGCGAGCCTGGATGCCCTGGAGAGCGGGCCCGTGAGTTACCAGCATGTGGTGGCGCGTCGTGATCTCGATCGACCGCTCTACGGCTTCGCCGCATTCTTCCTGTTGGCCCTGGCCGGGCTGCGCAGCATGGAGCTTGAACGAT
>LFIK01003022.1_pt1 | contig 13684 bp, 16 predicted proteins | sample 643401 | NCBI WGS metagenome assembly LFIK01 (sample SAMN03777447, study PRJNA286221) | soda lake metagenome | biome: soda lake; feature: Kulunda steppe; material: water; isolation source: sample T5-Br brine of Lake Tanatar-5 | place: Russia: Kulunda steppe | collected 2010-07 | reverse complement strand
GACCCACTTGGACAGCCCCAGAGCGCGATGGACGTCAAACCGGGCTGAATCGGCCACATAGAGCGTTTCTGCACGCTCAGGCTGGACGAGGCTGGACGCCCGTGGACCGCTTCAGCACGGTTGAGGGCCGTGTGTCCTAACGGACATGGGGGTTCAAGTCCCCCCTCGCGCACCACCGAAGAAACCTAGTCTGACCAGCAGAAACGCCCCGGCCACCGCGCCGGGGCGTTTCGCGTCGCGGGGCCGGATCGGAGCCCGTGGCCACGCCGTGGCCACATAATCGGCGCAGGGCGGACACGCGCGGCGGACACGCGGGTCACCCCCGGCGCACCGCCGGACCTCGGCGGTAGGCGTCGACCAGGCGGACGGTCGGCGTTCCGTCGAGCCGGCGCCGGGTCGTCGGGAGCGATCCGCGCCCGCCGTGCTCCCGGAGGCGCCCTCTCGGCACGCTGAGACGCAGACCTCGCCCGGCGGGGCGCTCCACCAGCTCGGTCGCGGCGAGCGCCAGGGCGATCGCCCGGTCGTCGTGCCGGCCGGAGTCGTGATCCATCCGCACGACGCCGGGGGAGGACTCCCGCAGCCGCACGTGCCCCAGCTCGTCGAGCAGCTCCTCGTCCGGTGGCAGCGCGAGCAGGCGGGCGCCGAGCAGGGAGTGCAGGGTGACGGCCAGCCGGCCGACGCTCTGCGCCGAGAAGGTGTGCTCGGTGACCGAGACGCCTCGGGAGCGGAGGCGCTGCGCGAGACCGACGGCCTGGTGCGGGTCGATCCGGACCCGCGGACGGCGGTAGGTGCGGTGCAGGTCGAGGAGCGCGGCCTCCACGTCCGCCAGGCGGACCGGGTTGGCCCGCGTGCCCTGCCACACGAGCAGCCGGTCGAGGACGACCCGCAGCGCCTCGCGGCCCTGGTCGTCGGCGGTGGGCTCGCCGTGGCAGACCGCGACCACGGTGCGGTCCCGCACGAGGCCGAGATCGACGCCGATCGCGTAGCGCTGGCCGGGCTCCGGATCGAGGGGGCCGGGCAGGGTGACGCAGGCGCGCAGCGTCTCGGCATCGACCAGGCGGTCGTCCGCGCTCGTCCACCGGCCCTCGTGGAGGCGCACGTACTCCCACGCGGTCAGCATCCGCCGCTGCTCCGCGAGGTCGTCCGGGTCGATCCACGGGACCGGCCCGGGGACCTCCGAGGTGCGCCACCGCGGCGAGGAGCGGGCCTCCTCCAGTACGCGGAACGCCCAGCCGGCCGGATCGCCGGGGGAGGTCAGCACCGCGAGCCGGGAGCCGGCCACCTTCGGCAGCGCCGAGACGATCGACGACCACAGGCGTCGAGGGCGGGGCGTGTCCGGCCATTGCGCCAGCTCATCGACCACCGTCAGCCAGGGCCGGCGTCCCCATGAGCTGGCATCGTCGCTGCTCTCGATGGTCAGCGACGCCCCGGTCGCGGCGACGGTCGCCCGGTGCGTCTCCACGGTGAGCGCGCCGGCCAGCCCGGGGGTCCGCTCGGCGAACCCGGCGAAGGCGTCGAGCAGGAGCGACGCCTGCGACCGGTCGGCGGCGTAGCCGTAGCTGCGGCTGCGGCGTGGTGCCTGCACGAGCAGGGCAGCCAGCGCCGCACCGGCCAGATCGGTTGTCTTCGATCCGCCGCGAGGGCGGGTCAGGTAGTGCAGCCGTGGCCCGGCCGGATCGAGCAGCGCGGCGGCGTCGTCCCGCTGCCAGCGCACCGCGGCGTCGCCCCACCGCCGGCCGTCCTCCAGCACCAGCCCGCCGAGCAGGTCGAGCGCCTCGCCACCTCCGGTCCGCTCATCCACCGTCATGCTCCTCGTGTGCCGGTGCCTGGTCGCGTTCGCTGCCGAGCACCTCGACCAGCTCCCGCTCGGTCAGGGCCTGCCGTCCGGCCGCACGGATCGCGTCGAGGTCCGCCACGTGGCGGGTCGCCTCCGCGCGGGCCTTCGCCAGCTCCGCGTCCGAGCGAGGATCGAGGCCGAGGTCCCGCCGGCCCTCCCGGGCCTGCTTCTCCAGCGCCGAGAGCCACTTGAGCGGCCCTGACGTGCGCTCCACGAGGCCGTCGTCGTCGAGGATGTCCCGCTCAGCCAGCCAGGCGCGCAGCAGCGCAGCGCGGGCCTCCGCCTCGCTCCACGACGCCACCGCCTCGGGGTAGCTGGCGAGGTCCGGCCGGTCCGCCAGCAGGCCGGCAGCCAGCTCACGGGCGAGCGGTTGGTAGACCTTCGCGCTGCGGGCGCCGTGCCGTTTCGCGGCATCGTTGCCCTGCCCGAAGGCCGGCGCACGGGCCGAACCTCTCCCGGCGCCCTTCGCGGGACCGCCACGCCCTGCGCCCTTCGCCGGGCCGTGTTTCCACCCGCCGCGTCGCTGCGGCTCCTTCGCCGTGCTGTCCGTCATCGTGTCCTCCTGGTCTCGGCCGGTCGGCCATCGGTATCGACCGTGTCGTCGCTGCTCCAGCGCAGCCAGCAGGCCCGGCACAGCCAGGCACCGCCGTAGGCGTTGGTGGCGATCAGCCCGGCAGCGGCGTGCGGCGCACGACGCCAGCCGGCACAGGTCCGCGTCGGGTCATCCCACACGGCGCGCACCCGTAAGCGTCGGGGGCGGCGGCAGCGCCACCGAGCCCACCGCGGACGACGCCGCGACCGCCTCCACCTCGACGGCGTGCCCGTGGAGCGCCTCGGCGATCCTGGCGGTGGCGGTGAGCCAGCGGCCCGGTGCGATGACCGGCCCGGCCAGCGGCGTCGTCGCCCCGTCGAGACCGCAGCCCTCCACGCCGCACCGCTCCACCAGCTCGACCGGCCCGTCGTGCCGGGAGGTGCCGAGCGCGCGCACGTAGGCGTCCCGGCAGCCGGGAGCGCACCAGGCGGGCGGGCGTCCCTCACGGGGCGAGAGCTGCCGTCCGCACCAGCGGCAGGCGCGGGCCGTCATCGCGGCACCTCGGCGTCGAGCCCCGGCAGGGGCCAGTAGCCGGCGGCGCGGGCACGCCGGTCGAGGTCGTCGAGCTGCCGGTCCACGTGCGCGGAGAAGTCCGCGACCCATCGCCGCAGCTCCGCCTCTGTGGCGTCGTCCTCCGGGCCGATCACGACGCCACCTCACGCCGGGGCGGTCCGGCCGGTGTGGCGCTGGCCTCGCTGGCTGGCAGCCACAGCATCGCGTCTGCCGGGATCGGGACCGACGCGGGCGGTTCGGGCTCGGCGGTGTCGATCCGCACGTGCTCCCACCGGGTCCGCCCGGGTTCGGGTTCCGGTGCGCCGCGCTTGCGGGCGTCGAGGACCCGCGCGCCGAAGGTGACCCCGGACAGGCGGGTCACCTCGACGTTGGCGGCGTCGAGGCCGAGGGAGGCGGTGACCGCCGGCAGCCCGGGGCCGTCGTGCTCGACGACCGCGTCGTCGCAGCCGGGGCACAGGTAGCCGGAGACGTAGCTGCCGGAGGGCGGTGCGCCGATGGACCGGGGCTGGCAGACGATGTGCTGCCACAGGGTGGCGGCGAGCCGGTCGCGGTCCACGTCCGCAACACGCAGCGCGCCCCGGGCGGTGGCGAAGGTCGCGTGCCCGGCGATGGCACGGCCTCCGCTCCCGTCCGGGTCGGGCGCCAGGGCGGGCACCTCGACGACCCCGTCGAGGCGCTGACCGCCGGGGACCTCCACGGCGCCGAGACCGCAGAGCAGGCAGCCGGTGGCGACCACGGTGCGGGGGTCGGTGCGGGTGGGGTCCGGCGGGGGCGGGACGCGGACGACGATCGCGGCGAGCAGCCGCTCGCGGGCCTCGTCAGCCTGGCGGCGTAGCTCGGCCTGGTCCTGCGGCGAGCTGGCGGACGGTCGGGTGCGTCGAGGGAAGATCACGACGGGCCTCCTGTGCGGCGGGGTGCGGGGCTCGGTGCCCGCGATCCGATGGGTGCGCGGCCCTCGACGACGTCGCGGGCTCGGCGGGCGATGTGTTCGGGCCCCTCGACGCGGACGGTGCGGCGGGGGCGGCTCTCGGTGGTGGGCGGGGCGGCAGCCGGGGCGGGCGGTTCGGCCTTCGGGGTGCGCGGCGGTGCGGCGGGCGCCTTCGGTGCCGAGGTGGGCGGCGGCGGATCGGGCAGGCCGAGGCGAGCGCTGCCGGGCCACGGCACGGGCACGGGTGCCCATCGCGAGCGGTCGAGGGGCATGGGAGCTACCTCCTGGTGGTGGCCGTCTCGGCAGCCGAGGCGCCGAGCCGGTCTCGGTGGGGTTGGGTGGGCGCTGGTATCGACGGAGCGGCGTGTCCGGTCGTGTCTGACACGCGGACACGCTCCGCGGGTGTGACGGGGTCGGGGAGGGGGTGCGCGGCTCTGAGGCGCTCTCGGAGCGTCTCGACGCGCTGCGGTGCCGAGGTGGGGACGGGGCGGTGAGCCATCCGGTCCTCCGCGGCGCGGCGGTCGTGCGGTGCGAGGACGGCGCCGCCGGCAGCGCGCAGGTGCGGGGAGATGAGGTGCCCGAAGGGCTCACGGGCCACGGTCATCCGCCGCGACGTCACCCGCGAGAGGGCGAAACGCAGCGCGGCCACCTCGGCGGAGAGCCCCGCCTCGACCAGCTCGACGGTGGCGAGCTGCTCCACGGTCCGGCGGTCGAGGTCGAGCAGCAGCGCGGCCACCAGCATCCGCTCCGCCAGGGCGCGGCCGTCGTCCCGGCCGGCCAGGAGCGACGTGCGGGCAGCCAGCGCGTGCGCGACCTGCCGCAGCTCGTCGCAGGAGGGGCAGCGCAGGCGGCTGCGGGGCACCGGGAGACCGCACGTGCCGCAGCCCCGGGCACCGGCCGGGGGGTGACCGATCGCGGGCTCCACCCGCCGCTCCGCTGCGGTACGGACCAGCCTCGCCACGGCCTCGGCCTTCGGTGGGATCACGACGGCGCCGGTCACGAGCACCACCTCCCGGCGAGCAGGCCGGGCAGGCACGCGGGGCAGACCAGGCGGGGCGATCCGCGGTAGAGCAGCACCAGCTCGGCGCCGGGCGGGTCGAGCACGTCGCAGCCGGCGCACGAGCGGGCCAGACGGTCAGCGTCGAGCCGCAGCCGGGTCGCTGCGATCCTGGCCAGCGTCAGCCGAGGGGGCCGGCGGTCAGGGCGGCACCGCGCCTCCAGCATCGCGGCCAGCCTGCCGATCCGCGCGGCGTCGTCGAGACCGGCGGCGAGCTGGTCGAGCGACGCCACCAGCGCCGGGGACGGGGCCGGATCGGGGGGCGTCATCGGGCACCTCCCGAGCCGGTCCGGGGGGTCGATGTGGCCACGGCCGTGGCCACGCGGCGCGACATCGGCGGTAGGGCGGCGCAGGAGGGCGATCCGCGGCGGTCGGCGCACGGCTGCCCACCATGTGTCCGGCTCGGCGGAGGTGCCGTGCTGCGCGGCCGGTCAGCACCTCGGCGGGGAGGTCGCGCGCGCGTCGTGTGTGCGCGGCCGCGCGCGGGGCGGGGTCGGCGGTGGTCGCACCACCTCGCCCTGCCTCTCCCGCTCTGCCTCCGCGGGCAGCTCGTCGGGGTCGCCGGGTGGGGGTTGGGTGTGAGCTGTCCACCAGTCCACCAGTCCATCCGGGCTCGCGACCCGTCCACGGGGGACCACCCCCCTACGGGGGGTGTGGGGTCCCCGTGGATCGGTGACGCGATCAGCCCCGGACCGATCCATGGACCGATCCACGACCAGTCCATGGACTGCTCGGCGGGGTGCGCGATCATGGCCGCACCTCCCCATCCTCGGTGTCTCGATCGGGCTCCGCAGGCACCTCGACGTCGGGCGCGAGGCGGTGGACCTTCGACCCGCGGGCACCGGGTGAAACCAGCACGGACCTTGCGGCCACGAGCCCCGCCACGGCCCGGCTGTGCCGGCGCAGCGGCTCGCCGCCGTTGGCGACGCCCACCTCCTGCCGCAGCCGCGTCGTCGTGAGCCCGTCGGGGTGTGCGGCCAGCACCCGCAGCACCGCCCGGGCGTCGTCGTCGCCGAGCACCGCGTCCGCGTCAAGGGTCAGCTCGTGCTCATCGAGCGACGCTGCCGGCGTGCCCTGCGGCGGGTCCAGGGAGACGGTCAGCGAGCCGTCGGGTGCGGTGGCGTCCACCAGCAGCCGGGCGAGCACCTCGTCGCCGCGGGTCAGGTGGGCGAGGTGGCCGTTTCGCTCATCGACCAGGCGGATCGTCGCCCACCCGCGCAACCCCCGGCCCATCCGCTGCACCCGCTCGACCGACAGCTCCGCGCCGGTCACGAGCGCGCCCTTGCGGTGCGATCCTGCGGAGCGGTCGGTGGTCGCGTTGCCCTGGTGGTCGATGACCACCACCGCAGCCCCGGTCGCGGTCAGCGTCTCGGTGAGCAGCGGCTCCACCCGCTCGGTGTCGTCCGCGGCGTTCGGGTTGAGGCCGTGTCGGCCGAGGAGTCGGCCCAGGGAGTTGACCACCACCAGGGCCGGGCGTTCGGTGGCGAGCAGCTCGTCGAGCGCGGCGTCGTGCGCGTTCGGCGTGCCGGGGCCGTAGCGGTCGCCGACAGCGCCGAGCCGTGCGGAGCCCGGCCGCAGCACCGTCACGTGCCGGCGGGCCTCATCGTCGAGCCCCATCGCCACCAGGCGCTCGTGCAGGTCGGCGACGCCGTCCTCCCAGTCGATCCACAGCACGCCCCGGCCGGTGCTGGCCACGTCCGCGGTCCACGCCAGCGCCAGGAAGGTCTTGCCGGCCTTCTTGCGCGCGTGGACGATGCTCGTGGTCCGCGGCGCCAGCATCGGCACCCCGTCGGACCGCCGGCCCAGCTCCGGCCGGGAGGGCGGCTCAGGCGGCGCCTGGTCGAGACGGTGGCCGGTGCCCCACGGTGAGGGCGGGCGGGGTGCGGGCTCGTCCACCACCTCGACGGCCTCGCTCGCACCGTCCGAGGTTCCCGCGGCAGGGGCGTCGTCAGGCTCCCGCGCCGGAGACGCGGCCTCGGCGGGTTCGTCGACCAGCTCGACGCTCAGACCATCGAGCAGGCTCCCAGCCAGCGCGTAGCGATCCGGGCGTGAGCTGCCGTGTGACCATCCATCACGCAAGGCGCGCTCGGCCTCGCGGCGGTGAGTGGCGTCGGCCATCCCGGGCGAGCCGTCGGGGCGGTCACGTGCTGCGGCCTCCAGCAGCGACGATCGGGCGCGCTGGTCGTCAGCCAGGGGGCCGAGCTGGCTGGCGTCAGCGCCGGCAGCGACCAGGCCAGCACGCACGCGCGCCAGGCTGGTCGCAGCGGCGAGGACCGATGAGCGGCGCTCGCCCTCCTGTGCCTTGCCCACCTTCGCTAGCGCTCGACGGACCGCGGAATCGGCGAAGGCGGCGGGATCGGAGACCACCTCACCGAGCAGCGCTGAGGTGTCGTCCGCGTCGGCGGGTGGCGTGGTCTGCGGCGGCGCGTCGTGAGCCTTCGGCGCGTGGGAGCCGGCGGGGGTCAGCGCCTCCACGAGCCCCTCGGGCAGCGGTAGCGGTCGAGACCACCGCACCGCGAGCTGCGGCTCTGTCACGAGGCGAGCGAAGACCTCCGGGGCGTCAGGCGCGAACCTCGTAGCTGCGGGGCCGTTGCGGTCGTGGTCGGTGGCATCGCGGTAGTGCTGACCGCTCGGGTGCAGCGACCCCGCAGCGACCACGTAGCTCCCGCCGCTGGCACCTCGCACGTCGAGGTGCGTGGCGAGCTTGCCGGTGGTCGAGGGCGGTGCCTCTCTGCGGGTGACGCCGTAGAGGTGCCGTCCACGGGCGGTCTGCACCACGTAGGTGCTGCGCGCCCAGGCGCGTCCTCCGTCGATGCCACCGAGCAGCTCGTCGAGCGCGGTCTCGCCGTCCGGCCCATCGACGTCGATGACGACCAGGCTCCAGCCGTCGAGACCGGCCTCACCCGTGAGGACGCCGAACCCGGGCCAGCGTCCGGGGCCGTCCTCGCCGCCATACTGCTCGGCGACCGCGACCACCTCCTGCGCCGATCGGAGCCGGGCGCCCTCGTGACCCGGTCCTCCGGCGAACAGCGGAACCCTAGAGCCGTGCCGCAGGGGCACCACCGGCCACCCCGCCTCGGCCAGCGAGGCAGCGACGAGCACTGCGTCGGGGTAGTGCTCGGGGTCCAGTCTGAGCGGCTGACCCGCCGGTACCATCGTCATCGGTCGTGCTCCTCGATCCGTGCGACCTTGCGGCCCTCGACCTTGCCCCGGTCGGGGGTCGCCGCTGTGCGGGGCATGAGCGCGGACGACCGGGCACAGCGGCAGCCGGACGTCCGCGCCGGTCATCGCTCGGCGCCCGTGCCGCCGAGCCGATCGCGACGGGCGGAGGCGACACGCGCGGCACCGCCGAGGGGGACCTCGGGCACGACGTCGCCGAGGCGATAGAGGCGCTGCACGTGGCCGTGGCAGTAGCCCCGGGCGGAGACGGGCCGGGAGCAGCCGGGGACCGAGCACGATTGCTCGGTGTTGGCCGTTTCAGGCATCGGAGCACCTACCTGCACCGTGTTGGTGCTGAGGCACGCTCCCGGCCCGTAGCCAGCAGAGTCGTCACTTCTCGGTCGAGAAGATACGCCACCGCCCCACGGCTCCGCACCTGTAGTACGGCCTCGGAGGGCTCCAGGGAGCGGCTGTGCCTCGGGGTCCGAGCGCTCATCGAAGGGCCGTGATGGTCGGGTCTGCGTGGGCGTGCTCGGGCGCCGCGTCCTCGGGGAGACCGCCCGCGAGGAAGTGCTCCAGGCCCTTGCGGCTGACGCGGAACACGCGGCCCATGCGGACGACCGGGAGACGCTCCTCGTGGATGAGGGCGTAGACCGTGGCCCGATCGACGCGGAGGAAGGCGGCGACCTCCTCGACCTTCATCATCGCGGGGAGGTCGGCGACCTCATCGGGGAGTGCGAGGGAGCGAGCGGGTGCGCCGCGCTCGGGCTCGGTGAGTTCCTCCAGCATGGGTTCCTCCATACGTTGCATCATTGGGTGACGGTTGTGGCCCGATTGGGCGGGAGGCCGTCCTGTTGGCCTCGTAGGCAGGAGACCGCGCGATGCGTTTAGAGGCAAGCTAATCGGCCACAGACGGCCGATTAGCGCATTACGGCTCTACGGTGACCGTGCGCTGAGCGCTCAGTCTCGCGGCCCTCGCTCTAGCCCATCGTCGCTTATGTGTTGCATCGCTGCTACCGTGGAACCCGCACGGGGCCACGGTCAGGAGGCAGGGATGAGTCCGAAGATGGGCAGGGTCGAGGTGCAGGTGCTCGACGTGCTCCGCGAGGCGAGGGAGCGCGGCGTCGTCTCGCTGACCACCGCCGCGGTGATCGAGGCGCTCTACGGCCCGGAGCCGACGCGGTCGCAGGGACAGTCCCTGCGCCGAGCGCTGCGGAGCCTGGAGGGCAAGGGGCACATCGAGACCGAGCGGCTGCCGGGCGGGCGCCACAAGGCCGTCCGCCTCGGGAGAGACAGCGCGGTCCGAGGCGAGAGCGAGCTACCGAGCAAGTTCCTGTACGGGCCGGGATCGCTCCAGGCGCTCCGCCCCGACGGGAGCTACGCGCCGCTGGAGGAGGTCGTCGGCCAGAGCGACGACGACGAGGACGAGGAGGAGGATCGATGAGCAAGGGCAAGCGACGCACGACGAACGTCACTCCGTACCAGACGACCGCGGGGGAGCGGTGGCGTATCCGGTGGGAGGCGACCGCTCCTGACGGCAAGCGCCGGCAGCGACAGCGGCGCGGCTTCCTGACGAAGAAGGAGGCGCAGGCGGCGCTCGCGAAGATCGTCCACGAGCAGCAGAACCTCGGCCGGCAGACCGTCCACTCCACCGCCACCGTTGCCGAGCGGGCACGCGCCTGGCTCGACCTCAAGGAGGCACAGGGCAAGCGCGCCACCTCGCTCGACAACTGGCGGGTGAGCATCGAGACGCACATCATCCCGCGCCTCGGCTGGGAGCGCGTCAGCGCGCTCACGCCGAGCACCGTCGAGCGGCTCTACCTCGACCTCGCACGGCACGGCAAGCGCGCCGGCCGATGCCGCACCGCGGGGGTGACCTGCGCGGACCACGGCTGCTCTCCCGAGCGCCACGCCGGGCTCGCGCCGAAGACGGTGCGCCACGTCCACGGCGCCCTCCGCGCCGTGCTCTCCCGCGCGGTCGAGGACGGGCTCCTCCCGAGCAACCCGTGCGACGCACAGAAGGTCCGCGAGGCGCTCCCGCAGCAGGCGTCGGGGACGCAGCGCGTGCGGCGCGATAGCTACTGGAGCGACGACCAGGCGCGTCGGTTCCTGGTCGCCGCGGAGGAGGCCGAGGACCCGCTGCTCGTCGCGTGGACCGTGCTGCTCGGGACCGGGCTCCGGCGCGGCGAGCTGCTCGGGCTGCGGTGGACCGATATCGACCTCACGGGCGGGGTGCTCCAGGTCCGCCGCTCGATCACGCAGGTGCGCGGCTCGACGGTCGAGACCGAGGGCAAGACGGCGAACACCGAACGGACCGTGCCGCTCGGCGGGCGCCTCGTCGAGGTGCTGCGGTCGCACCGGACCGCGCAGCGCGCGGAGCGGTTGGCCAGCGGCGTCCCGTGGAGCGAGGACGGCCCGGTCATAGCCGACGCCGCCGGGCAGACGCTCAAGCCTGACCGCGTCTCGCGGGCCTTCGCCGCGTCGGCCGCTGCGGCCGGGCTGCCGGCCATCGGGGTCCACGGTCTCCGGCACACGGCCGCGACCGCGATGCTGCGCCGAGGGGTGCCGATCCCGACCGTGGCCCGGGTGCTCGGCCACAGCAACCCGAGCGTGACGCTGACGGTGTACGCCCACGCGGTCCCGGCGGACGACGAGCTGGTCGCCGTGGCCCTCGATCGGGCGGTGTTCGGCGAGACGGCTGCGGTGTGACCGTTGCCGCGCCGTGGCCACATCGTGGCCACATAACCCGGCATACGAGAGCAGACGAGACCGGATGACCGAATCCCGACCGTACTACGTTTCCGCTGGTCAGAGCAGGTTTCAGCCTACGAGACCACACGAGACCGGATGAGCCCCACATGTTTGAGGGCCGTGTGACCTAACGGTCATGGGGGTTCAAGTCCCCCCTCGCGCACCACCTCGGAAACAGCCGCTGACCAGCGGAAACGCCCCGGCCCCGTCGCCGGGGCGTCGTCATGTCCGGGGCCGGATCGGCGCTCGTGGCCACATCGTGGCCACAAAAGCGAGAAGTGTGTGTTGCCGGGCGTCGTCACGCGGCCCCTGTAGGCTTCAATCTCAAGGCGAGTGGCCGGCTGTGGTAGTAGGGGCTAGGGAGAGCGAGCTTTGGTGAAACCTGAGTTGACAGCTGTCGATCTGTTCTCGGGACCCGGGGGTTTGGCCCTTGGCATGAAGGCGGCTGGAATCCGGCCTGTCGCCGCAGTAGAGTTCAACAAGGACGCCCTAGCGACCTATTCTCGTCACTCCCCAGAGGTCAGGCACGCCGGGGCCGACATCCGAGACGTCGACTTCACTCACTTTCGCGGTGAAGTTGATGTCGTCTTTGGAGGGCCTCCATGTCAGCCCTTCTCCACAGGCGGACTTCGGCGTGCAGCTGAGGACCCACGCGACATGGTCCCGGAGTTTCTCCGCGCGCTGGACGAAATCCGCCCACGCGCCTTTCTGATGGAGAACGTGTACGGCTTAGCGAGCCCATCGCATCGTGGCTACTTGAAGGAGATACTCCAGGCCACTGCCCGCCTGGGCTTCAACATCGTATGGAAGGTGCTCTACGCCGCAGACTACGGTGTGCCACAGAAGCGGCGTCGATTGTTCCTCGCAGGCGTAGCGGAAGGAGAGTTCGACTTCCCCGAACCGACCCACGGTGAAGGCAGGTCTCTGCCCCATGTGCCCGCAGGCCAGGTGATCGGTAACTCACCCGTAGGGGAGCCGGCGCAAGCGCCGGTGTGGTACGCCGAGAAGGTCGACCTCCGCAAGAGCCCGTATGCGGGGCTGCTCTTCAACGGCGGCGGCCGTCCCATCGATCTCGAACAGCCATGTTCTACGATTCTCGCCTCGGCAGGTGGCAACAAGACACCCTGGGTGGACACGCTGTCAATCGTCCCGGCCTACCACGCTCACTTGTTGAGGGGGGGAGCCCCCCGTGAGGGAATAGTGCCGGGCGCGAGACGGCTGAGCGTCGAGGAGTCGGCTCTTCTGCAGACGTTCCCCGAATGGCTGCCGTTTGCTGGGTCGAAGAGTTCGCGGTTTCGGCAAGTCGGCGACGCCGTACCTCCACGCTTGGCGGAAGTGCTGGGTAGGCAGTTGGTGGCCAAGCTCACAGGCGTTCGGCCGGAGGGCGAGGATGGCAAGACGATCGAGCCTGCCGGGCAAGCAAAGCTCTGGGCGGCGTCGGCGTAGGCGGAAGGTGGGAAGGGTGGCCAGGAACTACGACGTTGAGTCAGCTGTTGCCGCAGCCATCGAGACGGTGGACCGTTGTCTGACTGGGAAGCCACCTAAGGTGTTGCCGCCCCCGAAGTTGCGGCATGCAGCAGACGATCAGCTCAAGCATCGGTCGGGGAGCGTCCGTCTCGCGAGCTTGTGTCTCGCGTACTACAGCCTTTCCGACGCTTCCTGGGATTACGACAGTGTGCCTACCGGAATCCGAGGCCAATACGGTGACAAGAGGCTCTCCGACGCGTTTAGTAGTCGAGAGCTCACTCTCCACAATCACATCACTGCATTCGGCGAGAATCTCGGCTGGAAGGGCAATGTCAGCCGGTTTCGACTGTCCACCGATGACCGCTTCGCGGCCTTCATCGATGTGCTAGCTGAGGCTGACGACAGGCACCGTAGGGCGGTAGCCGACTACATGGCTAGCCGTTTCGCCGACTCTCAAGCCCAGTACAACGTGTTGCCTCCGCTGGGTGAGGACGTCCTGACCTTTGCCCGCGCTAGAGCGCTCTTTGAGTTGTGTCTTGCACTGAACACGGAAGGTCACGTGCAGCAGTTCGTAGTCGCCGCGCTTCTACGTATTCATCGTAGGCGATATGGCTTACGTGTTGAGACCCACCATCCTCACGCGGCGGACAAATTCGACAAGTCCGCTGGCGATGTTGAAGAGTTCCGTGACCGGGATTTGTTAAGGGCTTACGAGGTTACCGTCCGCTCAGACTGGAAGAACCGACTCTCAGACTTCAAGGCAAAAATGGACTTCTTCGGGTTGACTAAGTACGTCATCTTCGCCTCAGAAGTGAACAACGATGAGGAACTGCGCGAACCCGCGAATCTTCTGACATTCGTTGAACCTTACGGCCGTGACATCGCTATCGTTGATCTGCGTGATTTCGTAACCGTCATGTGCGCGGAGTTGACCGCAGAGGAACTTCGCGAGAGCTTAAACGAGGCCTATTCCATGCTCCGAAATCCAAAGCTCTGTGGACGGACCACCTTCGTGGACGATTTCGTGAACGCAACTGAGGTGTGGCTCGATAGCTTAGTCGAGACGACGACGGAAGGTCAGTGAGGCCGGTGAGGCACGGTAGAAGGCGCCCTATCGATTCGTCGACTAGTGATGAGAAGCGTCGCGCTTCCGTGGCGCCGACTCATTCGGCCGCGGGGCACGTGAACAGTTGTCGTGCGGCGTGTTCCGTGTCGCACAAGCGACTCGGCCGCGAGCGCCAGCGCGATGGCCCGGTCGTCGTGCCGGCCGGAGTCGTGATCCATCCGCACGACGCCGGGGGACGACTCCCGCAGCCGCACGTGCCCCAGCTCGTCGAGCAGCTCCTCGTCCGGTGGCAGCGCGAGCAGGCGGGCGCCGAG
>LFIK01003021.1_pt1 | contig 13687 bp, 15 predicted proteins | sample 643401 | NCBI WGS metagenome assembly LFIK01 (sample SAMN03777447, study PRJNA286221) | soda lake metagenome | biome: soda lake; feature: Kulunda steppe; material: water; isolation source: sample T5-Br brine of Lake Tanatar-5 | place: Russia: Kulunda steppe | collected 2010-07 | reverse complement strand
TGTGTGTGTGTGTGTGACATGCACGCTCTTAAACGCGTGCATGTGACATGCAAGCTAGAGTGCATTTTATTACACGAACTCGCTGTTGCCATGGGTGACGCAAAAGCTGTACTCTTCCTTAGTGGGGTGTCTTTGGTGCGGCTTAGTTGCAGGGCTCACCTTCCTGGTCATGGCTATCACTTTACTACCAGGTTAAGCTCATGAAATGCCTTAAAATTGGTCAATCAAAGGCCCTCTCAACAAAACCCTCTCTAAGCAGCACCAGAAAGCGCATGCACGCATGGCAAGAGACTTTACATGGTGTATTTTATAAAATGAATGAGATATCGTCTTGTTTGAGTTGATCGCCGTCCTGTCTCGGTCCAGTTTGTCGGTTAAGCTATCTCGCTTTTTGGGGGCCCAGACATTCAGCTGCTCTCTCTTCATCAAATCATCCTTTACGCCTACCCCCCTTCATCATGGAGGAGTTCAGGCCCACCGGCGTGAAGGATGTTTCAGCGAACGAGTTCATTGCGACCTACGCTGCTCACCTGAAGTCGAACGATAAGGTAATGATGGGGGTGAAAGGGGTAGTTTGCGTTCTTAGGCCTGTCCATCCTGGGGCTCCTGGCTGTCTAGGTGCCTTAGCACCAAACGTCCTTCCCCTCAATCAGGCCTCATCCCATGCTGGCCATCCTCGTGTATATGGTTACCATGAGGCTATTTTGCCCAGTTATTTGTTGGCTGGGCTCCCATGAGGGCCTTCGGCTCCCATGCATGCTTGCCTTACCTTGCTGCCGGCTATCCTCGCGTGCTAGGCCCGGTCTCATTGCAGACAGCATGCGTCAGGCTCAAAAGCATGTACATCCCCAGTTTTTAAAGTGCTTGTGCAAACTTGGTGTCCAATTGAGTGTCTGGGCCCTGAATCCCAGGTGAGAGCCTTCTAGGGAGGCTTGCTCCTGTCCTGCTGCAATGTGCAGCCAGCTCAAACTTCCTTGCCCTTTACTTACTAAACCACAGCTCCAGCTGCCCACCTGGGTGGATGTGGTGAAGACTGGCGTTGCCAGGGAGCTGCCCCCCATGGACGAGGACTGGTACTTTGTGCGGGCAGGTGCGGTTTGAGGTGCTTGCATGCGGCCAAGCGGATAATAATTTGTGCTTAGACTTTATGCCTGGACAGAGTAGCTACGCAGCGTGGGGGGGATGCTGCTCGTGCGCAGTCGCTTTTTGGCTCGTCGCATACAGACCGCACCCCCCCTGATTTCCCTCTTCTCGCAGCTGCCATCTGCCGTCGCCTGTACAGTCGCCAAGACATTGGCGTTGGCCGATTCCAGACCCTGTTCGGCACCAAGATTCGCAGGGGACAGCGCAAGGAGAAGCAGAGCAAGGCAGCTGGTGCGTGTGGGCTGGCCAGGCAGGCCCGGCTCTCAGCAAGGGTGCGGTTGCCCTTCGTGGCTGTGTATACATGTTTCATGCTGGCTTGTGGGGTGTGAGGTGGGAGACCGCGGGCTGCAGCAGGTGCAGCTGAGGATGCAGGTGCAGCTGAAGCATCAGCAGCAGGCGCGCCACTGGTAACAGCTTCATTCAGCCACATATGCGTGAGCTGTCCAGCTATAGGCATCCAGCTACAGAGCCGAGGCAGCAAAGAGGCGAGGACGTTTGTCATCAGCAGCAAGCCCAGAGGTCATGGTACAGGGCAGCCATGCTCTGCAGGAGGAATCTGAGCTTAAGCAAGATGAGCTTGCACAAGGCGTGCAGCAGATTGCACATTAGCTGTTGCCATATCATCTACCAGCAGATCCCTTGCAGCGCAAAGCTTGCCGAGGTGGGCTAAGCACATGCTATGTTCATGTCCTAGTATGTCCTTTTTGCGTCATTGGTGCGCACCTTGAAATTGCCTGGGTTCCTATACAACTGCAATTCGACGCAGCATAGTTGCTGCGATGGAGCTCAACCTCCCACCATTCCACCATTGCATGCATCCATCTAGTTTGTGCGCGCTACAGCAAACATTCGTCTGTGTGTACATGCATGTGTTCATGTGACTTACACATCATGCCCGCATGCTGCAGCCGGCTTGATCCGCCACATCTGCAAGGCCCTGGAGGAAGTGGGCATCTTGGAGAAGTCCACCAGCGTCAAGGGTGGACGCAAGCTCACTGCCAGCGGGCAGCGTGACATGGACCTGATCGCTGGTGCGTTGAAGTGTCGGGAATGTCCAGCAGTGTGCCTTGCGCTGCTCTCCAAAATTGCTCAGTAAATTTAAAGATTGTAGCTTTTCCAGTAGCCTTCACCCACACAAAGTTTCTCTGTTTTTATCAACTCGAGAAATAGTGAAGGTTTATAGACATTGGACCAGGCACAGATTTGACATTACTGGAGGGACAGAATTGCATGATGCCTCCTTATGTTGAGTTCAAGTAGGGTTTCTGAAAGCTGTGAATATTTGCAGAAGATTTGCAGAGTTGTGTGCCAAACTGCCAAAACTTGAGGGGTGTTTGTGTACAATCTTCTGACTGTTTCCCTACCCTAGGCAAGCCATACTAAGAAGCAAGTTTAGGCAGGCCTCCTCACTGTTATTTGTCGGCATTTCCTTGCCTGATTTCCTTTTCTCGCGTGTAAAACACAGCTTGGAGCCAAGCTCCAATCCGAATGTTGCATGCGATTGCCAGAACAGTTGACGAGGAGAAGGACTGCCTGGCTTGCTGCGCTCCTCTGTCATGCTTGCTTGCCATGAGTTTCCTGAGTTAACTTGTTGTCCCTTGTTTTCGTGATTACAGGCCGCTGCCAGGTCACCATGCCCGTCTTTTAAGCTGTGTTTTCGAGATCGTACGTGTTGCCAACGGACAGCTCTGACGCAGGGGAGGAAAATGTTTTGAGACCTGTATGCTACTACCATCTAGCCTGGATGACATGCAGGTGGTATTCTGAACAAATATCCACTCTGTAATTCTAGCAACTACCTGGTGCCATCTTTTAACAAGGACTGAAGATGGAGGTTAAAGTAGCAGCTGGTCATTCCTGCATACGCTCTGATAGGCCAAATGACTAAGCCTGGGACAACACCAGCAGGGTCTAATTAGGTTAGGTTACATAGGTTTGTATCTGCCGAGCGAGGGCAGCTTACTAAGCTAGTAGTTGATGCCTATAAGGCCTGCAACCTGAACCAAAACTGAAAGGCGCTCACAATAGATAAGGGTTTATATTACCTACAAGTGTACAAGTCTAAATTTGACCTTCAGCCAGGTAGTTTGCCTGTTCAGGTCGCTGGTGAACACCAGCCGTACAGAAAACATCCATAAGCTCTGTGATAGAACGACAGGAATCATTCATAATGATTAGTTTGTTTCTGGAAAAAAAATTGATGACATCCTCAGAACAAGCTTGGGAGAAATAAAAAGCTTCAGTCTGATTGACAGTAATTTGTGTGCCAGTGGTAAATCGCGAAACAAGTCTGCAAATTGAGGCCTCAACGAACAAGTTGCATGCAAGGAAACAGGAAAAGAGCGTGTTTTTCGTCTTGAATTGCCTGCAAGCCACATTATCACAGGTACAAGAGGGTTACAAGAAAAAGGCCTTCAGTCAAGAAGTGCGACTGCAAGCCTGCTCATAAAAAACTATGAGTGCATGCAGGAAGAAATATAGCTTACTGTTTTCCCGGCCCAGAAAAGCAGACACGTTATTTAAGCCTGCGGAAGAAAAAAGGGAAGCATTAGTCCTTCGGAGAGAGACAATGTGTGGATGGGTGCAGTGGAAAAGGACGTGTTGCTCATCCTGTTATCACAGGTACCATCATGATGTTCCCAGCTTCTTGCCTCGACATGCAGCGCATGGGAATGTAACCTGAGACATGCCACGTTGCGCTGTGTTTGCGTGCCCAAATCCAGATGCAGATACCTAGGTACACGTTACAAGTTAAGGGGCCCCTTACCGGGTTAACCGCCAGCCAGGTCGCTAGGCTGATTGTTTTGTTGCTGGTCTTCGCTAGCCAAAAAATAGTCCATAATGAAATGAAATGACAGATGCAGATACCTAGGTACAGAAAAAGGCGGTCCATCAAGAGTCACCAACCTAAGAGGCAAGGCAGCCCAATTATGGTATTTTGCAGCCTTGTCCATCTGATCTTCATTGCCTAGCTGGTTTGCCTGGTTCCAGATACTCAACCTCTTTCTCACATCAACAACAAATTCTGACTGTGGGATCGTTTGAATTGTTCTCACGCGATGTTGGAAATCACCGCTCCTTTCCAGATCATGAAAAGCATCCAAGAACTCAGCACTCCAGCACTTCTTGTTGATAGTGCTCATCACAATATCAGCCTTCAGGACTTTGGCAAGAGTGCTACTATTACTGCATAGCAGAGCATTATAAAATCTTACAGTCGCTCGGAACCAATAGAATTGCAAGGGCTCTTGGCCACACTCATGTAACACAGACCAGTTGGGAGTGGTGCGCTTTACACCTAAGATACCTTAAGCAAGCACATGTGATATATATTACCTACCATAGCCAGTAGCTGTACATACCAAATAGGTATAGCTTAGCTGAAGCCAATCCGGCCCATATCGACAAAGCTGCACTAAGGCAGTGTAAAAGTGCATGCTGTTTATCTTGCACACAGTGTCAGTTGCATTTAGAGCAGATTTTGAGCTCTTGGGGAGTGTGCGATGAGGTTTAATAGAAAAGGCCTTTAGTCAAGAAGTGCGACAGCTAGCCTGCTCATAAAAAGGAACAAGTGCATGAAGGAAAAAATATATAGATTTTGTTGTTGAGCTCAAGAAAGCAGGCACAATTTGGAAGTCTGTGAGAGGAAACAGAGAAACTTTCATGCCGAATCACCGTCCTAAGCAATTAAGCGTCTCAGCAACATTATATTTACTGTCCTGCGGAGAGAGATTCCTTATTGGATCAGATCTGGACCCAATAAGAATCCATACAGTGATGGTGTTACACCATTGATATAGCAAAGCTTTTTTAAGATGGGCCCCAATTTCCCATAAGGGCCAAAGCAAAGTGAGGAAGCTCAAAATAAAGGAAACGGCAAGAGCCAAAGAAAGGCAGGATAGGCAGGAAACACAAGTTACAAAGACTGCGATACGCCTGAGGTAAGGTAAGATAAGATAGCTGTATTTGCCGGACGAGGGTATACCCTACATATAAGCTACATAGCTTAGCTGAAGCCCTGGCCTGGGACAAAAACCTAGAGTAAAGCAGGTGTTTAAGAAGAAACAAGCTACAGACGCCGAAAGGAACACAGTTTTTGGGTGAAACACGAGAGCCTGTTTGAACTGTTGAAGCCAAGATGCACAAATCTTAAATTTATGAATCTTGAAGCAAATCTAAAGTCACCTTTCTTAAGAACTCAGTACGTTAAAGATAGCCTAATAAGGCTAGATATGCAAAAGGGCCTGCAAGGTCTCCTTAGATAAGACAGGACCAAAATCACTTCCCCTCCGGCCACCCCGCTTCTGCTGCTGCCGTTGCTGCTGTTCCTCCTGCTGCTGTTGGGCATGGAGCTGCCGATGCTTGAAAGGGTGAAGGCTTTCCCAGCTGATGGAGTTTTGGATCCTGTCTTCAGTTCAGCTATGGCTGTATTTGTTGGGACATGCCACAAGTCTGATCTGGATGCAACAGTCTCTCAGCAATACAGGGATTCTATATTGTAGCTTGTACCTTGGAAAAACCTTGAGGACAAGGGGGGGAAAGTGCATTAGTTTTTGTGATATTGCAGGACTGAATAATGCTGCATGTGCATCACAGCACGGAAAAATGCAGTCAATGAGTCTACCAGGATCAACCAAATGCAGCACAAAGGAGGGGAATGATAATCAATTTGGGCAAAAGCACAGGGTCTAGCACACTGAGGTTACCAGGAACGAGGTAGGCAAAGATGCTATACAATAAATCTCAAGTGCGAGGACAGCATAAGGAAAAAAGCAAAAGAAAGCCCAACAAAAGGGTCTGGAACTAAGTCTGGTTCATCATTCCTTGCTGCAGGCCCTGCTGCTAGAAGAGCTTTGAAGGAGCACTTCCCGGGCTAGCTTAACTTGAAGGCAATATGAGGCATTGAAAGCATTGTGGTTTCCGATGTCGAATCAGATTTAGCTTAGCAGGCATTACGCGGTTGTTTGCTGTTTAATACCATAATTGCAACGCACAACAGAATTAAAGACGCTTTTGAACAAAGCAGCATATTTGACACTTTTTTGTTTGCCTTGGAACCAATGCACCTCGCAGCCAAGATGGAATTGCCCTTGTTACAGGGAAAGCACTGCTGTTAGTATGTCTAGCATTTTACATTTAAGCAAGCGTCTACATGAATGAAACCTCTCTTACCTATGCAGACACCACATCCTCAGTTCTGTTAACCACCCCATTCAATATTGTATTGTCCAAGAGAACACAAGAAAAGAAAAGACTGCACCAGGAGGGATACCCCTGTTTGCGTGAATAAAGGGGCAGGATCACAGCTGGTACAAGCACCAGGCAAACCCCCACCCTCAAACAGGGAAGTTGAACGTTAGTGAGGGTCAAGCGGGTCTAGACCAGCCCTGAAATCAGCCATGTGCTTCTTTGGTATTTTGCTTCAGCCTTCTACTTGCATGTATGTCACCATGCTGGTTTTTGTTGCGTGATAAGCTGCCTTTAGCGTGATATGAAGAAGCTTCAGCTCATTAAGGTACATGCAACATGTTCCCATGTGGTGTGTCCCCTCCCTCTTTGTGCTTGTATGTTCGTGCTTGTATGTCAGGCGCCAGTGCTTGCATCCCCGTTCTCTTGAAACTTTACGCACAGCAATTCAGGCACTCATGCACAAATGGTCCTCTGGTGATGGGCAATTAAACTTGGATGAAGTGGTCCTATGGGTGATTGGCAAATAAACTTTAATGTTGGAATGTGATGTTGTGTGGCACAATGTTCTGTCTGCAAGACCAGACCTTGTGGTGTGAGGCTTAACCAAGGGCAGAACACAGTGCCTAGTGGCAGTTGTAGTTGGAGTTATCCTCATATTTTGGGCTCGGTGATGAGTCTTTGGTAGTTGGAATTACCGGTCATTGTATGGCCAATGAATTTTGGCCTGGTCTTTAGTCTGTAACAAATTGCCGCCGCCAAAGCAACAGGTTATGGGCCCCACGCGCTTCTACTGTGCTTACAAGTAAGCTTTAGCATATAGGGTAACCTACAGGTTTAAGTGCCAGCATGGTCGCTAGGTTGATTGATTTATGGCTGGTCATCAACAAAAAGCAGTTCATGATTTCATAGTAAAGTTTGTCATGCCGCTGAGAAAGGAAATGAAAGACACGTCTTTTATTACTGTGCAGTCTGTTATGACAGACTAATAAGGCAAGGCATGCAAAAGATCGGGACCCCCACAGAAATAAAGCCTCGGCCTGGCAAGGAAGAAATAGCTATTTCCTATATAGGAATGGAAGTTTCTCTCTGAGGGAAGCACACAAACAAATTTTGTTAAATAATATATTGGAAAAGAACATGCTACTCATTTTTACACAGCAGCACAAGCTTGTGCACGAGTGCAAAAATTTGGGCTAGAGTTGTCTAGCCCAGATTTTTCGGTTAGAGTTGTCTATCCGTTAAAGTTTCCACGAAGTACTGCTGTAGCAACCAAGCAAGCCGCCTGGGGCCCACCATAAGAAATTACAGGAAGGGAAGCTGAGGTTACATTGCTGTATCCGCCGGATATCGACTTAGCTGAATGTGTTGGTCCGGCGGCGGCAATTTGTTACAGACAAAAAGACCAGGCCATAATTAACTGGCCATAATTAACCAAAATTTGCGGATCTAAGCAAAATTTGCGGATCTAAGCATGAAACTGGCCAAATAGATAGCCCAAAATACTGAGCTATATCACACATTCAAATTTTCGTGATTAAAGATGCAAGTCATGTTGTCCGGGTGCGAAGTGGCAGTTGTGCGTCAAAAGAGCTGCAAAGCATGTACTCCAATCTCATATTCCAAGCATGAAAAGAGTGTTGAACCATGCCTGCATGAGGATGTGCAGCGATGGGAACGGCCCAGGAGAGCACAGCTCGCCAGAGGAAGTCCGCACGTGCATGTCAGCGGGAGTGAGGTCAGCCTTTCTCGCATAATCAGCCCAGTACGCCCCGTGGATAGCCCTCCACAAGGTGGACGTCCTCAGTCCTCCTGCTGCTGCGGATACACCCTAGTTTCCGTGCAGCAGACAGGCAGGCGCGCCAATCTACCTGTTTACAGAGTCGTGGGTGCACACACCTGTGGGCGGGGTGTACTTCACCCTGGGCAGCGATGCAAGCACCATGAGGGAACAACACATTTTGAGGTGTGGCAGGTTCGGCATGCAGCAGCAGCTCAGCAGCAGGGCAGTACTGCTCCATCCCTCCACCAGGCCATGCTGCTGCACTCTTGCAACACCCTCCACCAGCTGGCACGCTTCTTCAACTGCCAGAAGTTGCAGGTGCGCCCGTAGACTGGTAATGAGAAAGCCTTTACTGACTGGGCATGTGCATACTTGCCTCAAGGACGTTTGTACTGTATTAGTTGCAGATAGGCCACTGTACAAGCTGGAGAGGTTAGGCTGTTTGTCCCAGTGTGAAAGGCTTTCCATCTGGCCCTTATCCCATGCAATTTCGGCATGCAGCTGAAGGAGGTGCATTGTGCATAGGGCAAGGCATCTAGATTTTGAGCAAATGTGGCACAGCCCGGCTCAATTTGTGCGCACGCCCGTGCAGCTGGTGGACCACTGGGGCATTCCAGGAGGCAAATTGGAGGACCACCTGGTCAGGCCAGGCCTGCCTGTGCAGGGCACAGGCGCTGCCGCAGAGCCTCTGCCAGCATGGAAGAGGTGAGGCAGTGCCTACACTATTAAGGCTACACTCTTAATCACAGAAGGCCGCCTCTGATACTTGAGAGCCTCCCACGTTGCATTTGTTGCACATCTTTTGTATTGTGATGCGTGTACAGACACGAATGCCTCAATGATATCATATGGTCATGCTCACAATAAAATACACCCAAGTGCATTCACACGCCGGCCATGGATTCATGCTTTTTCCAAGTTCTTCAGCATTCATTCTGCTGTGTCCCAGGGCGCAGCGCTACAAGCAGGTCAAGAGCCACAATGCCAGCACCAAGGGCTTACAAGCTCATGGCATGGAGCAGCCTGTTGAGTTGCTGGACCTTCCAGGCTTCCACCCCTGACCCACATGGCTGGATGACAGCCAGATGACAGACACCTCAAGAGCAGGAGTCACTGGTGGCGAAGCATCCTCACATTTTGATTTGAAGCGGTACACCGGGCTACAGACGCGTGAGGCTGCTCCTGCAGAGTGAAGCTGCTTCAATTCCATGCACAACATGACTTCTTTTGCGGCGCGACAATACCACTCATAGGAACCAAGGTGAGCACTTGTCTATTGCTCAATGCTCCTGCTGCACTTATGGCTTGTAGCCTCGAATGAAAGCTTTGTTGTTAATGTAGCAGCTACCTTTCCCTTTCAGCAAGCTAAGTTTTGTGTGCACCCTGGCTGTCACGCATTCCTTTTGCCATTTGTTAAGAGTACGATAAAGAATGAGTTGTGGCCCAGGTGTCCGCAATTCGCTCTTTTCTTGGTGCCTTGCAGGAGGGCGCTGAGGTCAGGCTAACTTATAGTATGGCAGAACAAGATCACTAGTAGAAGCAAGTTGAGGTTTTCTTCCGTCACGGCCAACGGAATTGAACACTGTTATGTAAAGAAAAGGTGGACGTCTACAATTTGAGTAGGTAGGGAGCCTGGTAAGCAGCAAGCCTGACAACAATACTGTTTGGTAAAATTAGGTTGCAAATTTATTTGGCAGCAAAGCTATTTGGCAGTTAGCATCATGCATGCATTTACGCCGAGGTTGAATTGACTGTACGAATGGAATTGTCAATTTAAGTTTTCCCCATAAATTCCAGTGGACATGTTTCGTCGTCAAGGTCAGGCCTCAGCGGTCAGCGGTCACCGAACTGACTGCCGCCAGGCAAGGAGCGTCAACCCTCTGAGGCAGAGACATTTACCTCGAAAATCCTGCATTGTGGCCTTCAAGGATTCCAGGCGGATCGCCGAGAGCAACAGCACGGTCCTTGTACCCCAAATAACCAATTTTGAGCTCCTGGGGCTGGACAGGGCCAACAGCAGCGTAGAAGACATAAAAAGTGCTTATGAGGCGCGTGTCAACAGCCAGACTCAGGTGATTAGGCAGCAAACGAGGAGGACGGTGAGGGGCGGTCAAACCGTGGCATGCACAGGGTTGACTCTGCTTTTTGGACCTCTTGAAAGCCTATGTGTTCCCACATGCGCATACAGCTTAGCTTGCCCGTGCACGTGCACACGCATGCGGGCGCGCGCACACACACACACATGCGCGCGCATTCACACACACATGCACCCACACACAAGCGCGCGCATTCTCACTCACGCGCGCACATGCACATACACATACACACACAAACACACGACACACACGACACAAGCGAACACACACTAACACAAACACAAACAGAGAGGCATGCAAACAAAAACACATTCGGAGCATCAAAAGCAGTCCCTACATTGCTGCTCCGCCGCTACCCAGGCCGCCTACTCAGCAGACACACTCTTCTCACGCGCCGTGCTGCTCAAGAGCGCTTTGGAGTGCCTGCTTGATCCGCAGCGCGCGGGAGCTGAGCAGAAGCTAGCCATGGGAGGTAGCCCAGGCCTGAAGGTAGGCCCCAGCTGGCACATGCACAGCCAATTTGTACTCCCGCAATCGCTGTCAGGGAGAACCTCAGGCTTCCCTGTCTGCCTGCCTGTCGACGAGAACATGTGGGACAGCTGCGGTTAGGGCCTGTTGGCCTGCGTGTGTTTGAACCCTGTTAAGGGAGGACAAAGCCTACTGTGACTCAACAGCCTTACCTTGAATAATTGCTCCACCTGCTCCTGGCCTGAGCCAAAAGCAGGGGGATGGCCCTCTGTTGAATCTGATGTCTGGCAACATGCCTGCGCGCACAATCCCACCTTCAATGCCTCCAATGCTCTGCACCGCCTGACCCGCCACCCTCCTTGAAGACCCACCTCCCACTCCTGTGTTGCCTGCCACAGCCTGCGCTCCTGGGCATACGACCCTGCATTCAAGCCCCCCCAGGTCTTTTTTAGAATTGATCTATATGCGCACAAACAAAATTCTGTCGTCTTAAAGGAGCAGTGCTGAGTTTCTCAAGTGCTGGTCATGCCTGGGTGATGTGCCTGGCCCTTCTCCACCTCCGATCAGCCAAGACCCGCCCTCAAAGTAGCGCATGGCCTTGGGTGTGTGTGCAGGATTCCCACCCCCTCCATGACCCAGCGCGTGCTGTTGCATAGTGCTGTTGATCCATCTGGCAAGCTCATAGTGCCCCAAGCGGCAGGCTGCAGCACCGCTTGCTAACACCCACCACCACCCCTTCGCCCGCCCGCTCAGCGCCCTGCCCCCACCCACCCACACATCGCTGCCTGCAGGTGTTCCAGTCAGACCTGCCTGGCGTGCTGGTGGTGCTGCAAGAGGTCGGCTGCCATGCAGAGGTGCTGTCCCTGGGCCCCCCTTGGCTGGAGGCAAACGGCAGCAGCCCTGACGCCCCTGACGTGGCAGCGTGTGTCGCCCTCGCGTACTGCGACCGAGCCAGCCTGGCGCTGGATGCCCTGGAGCAGGCGGAGGGCGCGGAGGGCGAGACGCAGGTGGGGGCAAGACGCACACGGCTTGGTGGGGGCAAGTGGGGGCAAGCATGGGCAGGTGGGGGCTTTGAGTGGATGCACGTGTAGGGCATGTGAACCAAGGGTGCAAGGCCATGGTTGCAGCAGTGTGCACATGGGTGCAGCGGCCGCATGCGTGCACGTGCGTGGCGGGTGTGGCCAGAACTGCTGTTGGGCAGGGTGGTCACATGCGCGTGCGTGCGTGGTGGGATGTGGCGATGACTCCTGTGTTGTATCAATGCTCCCTTGCGCCCTTGGGCAGAGGCTTTGCCTCTCCTCTTGAATAAACCAGACCCATTCACGCATGCATGTTGCAGACCGGATAGCTTAGTTGTTGGCTGACTCCGTTTGCTGTACATCCAGAATCCTTGCAAATCAGCATGGGTCGTTGGCCCCATCTCGGTATCATCGGCTTCACTGCCCATGCCCATGGTCTGCACCAGAACATGGAGGCGCGTGCATGCAGTAGACATGCACGCGTCAGCATCAATGTGTCCGGGGGATGTGAGCGCGTGTGTGCGTGCGTGCGTGTGTGTGTGTGTGTGTGTGCGTGCGCGCGTGTATGTGTGTGTGTGTGCGCGCGTGTGTATGTGCGTGCGTGCGTGCATGCATGCATGGCGGCGCACAGTGCGCCCCCGTGAACAGTGGCTATACATGTGTGATGGCTTTTGCCCTCCAGCATGCCACCCACGACGGAGTGTGGCTGTTCTCTGTGCAGGTGCGTTCACACCAAAGTCAATCCTGCACCTGCACGCTGCCATGCTGCCTTGCTGGTCTCCTGAGGCAGCGGCCAACACCTCTGCAAGCACGCACACGTGCACCCACGCGCCCTGTTGCTCTTGGCACCCACGCGCCCTGTTGCTCTTGGCACCCACGCGCCTTGTTGCACGTGCACCCACGCGCCCTATTGCTCTTGGCACCCACGCGCCCTGTTGCTCGTGGCACCCCTCCTGCCCTCAGGCACCAAGCAGGTGCTGGGCGGGATGTTTTGGAGGACGGAAGGCCCCACGTTGGGGACCTACAGAACCTCACACTCCTCCTACTACTACTGCTGGTCACAAGGTCTTCTGACCACCACGCGTGCTTGCGCTGTGCAGGCCCTTGAGATTGCTCCCTCAGGCACCCATGTGGTGGCTGTTGAGCAGGTCCAGGCGACGCAGGCAACCCCTTGGACCTGTGCAAACCGCGTGACTTGCACTGTTGATACATACCCATGTTCATTTTTGCCTGGCAGGTCCCTGAGGGAGCACCCTCCCCCCTACTGTCCGCGTGCCAGGACCTGGAGCAGGCAGCGCAGCTGTGCCGCATGCACGACGTCGCGCACCAGCTGCAGGAGCAAATTGCGGACGCGCTCAAGGTGCGTGACCCGCGTCTTTCCTTGCATGGACATATGCCCTTTCCTTGCATGGACATGCCCCTTTCCTTGCATGGACATGCCCTCTCCTTGCATGGACATGCCCCTTTCCTTGCACGGACATATGCCCTTTCCTTGCATGGACATATGCCCTATCCTTGCACGGGCATGCCCCTTTCCTTGCATGGACATGCCCTTTCCTTGCATGGACATGCCCTGCGTGCAGCTCCCGCGCGAATGCGCGTGTTGGTGCTCTGGGCGGTCGGCCATGCTGTTGTGGGGCCTTGCATGTGTGTGGAGGCTGCCCGGTGCAATGGATGAAGGCTGCCAGGTGCAATGGATAAAGGAGTGGCTGCTGGGTTGCCTCCGCAGGGCTATGCGCATGCGTACGCGAAGGAGCTGGTGGCTTTGCCGCTGGGGCCGGCGCACGCCAGCCACAGGAAGAGGGGCGTTGCCATCATCAGGTGTGTACGCTGTTGCAAGGCTGTTACACTTGGAAAACCAGATAAGTGGTTTGGGATGGGTGTATGTGTGCACGTGGGTGGTACGTGGGTGTGCATGTGTGTACGTGTGTGCGTGCGTGGGTGCCCACTTTTATGTGCAAATGCGTGGGTGGATGCATGCACATGCGTGT
>LFIK01003020.1_pt1 | contig 13688 bp, 21 predicted proteins | sample 643401 | NCBI WGS metagenome assembly LFIK01 (sample SAMN03777447, study PRJNA286221) | soda lake metagenome | biome: soda lake; feature: Kulunda steppe; material: water; isolation source: sample T5-Br brine of Lake Tanatar-5 | place: Russia: Kulunda steppe | collected 2010-07 | reverse complement strand
TGTGTACGCGTTCACGTCCGTGAGTGTGCCATTCCCAAGGGGCCGGCATGGTATGGGCCTTGGCCCTGTCAAGCAATTGGGGCAGGAATAATGTCACAGCAGGCAGAGCCCCAGGGGGGGCATGCCGAGTGCAGGTAAGACGGTCAATCGCGCTGGCTGGTCATTCTGAGTTTTGTAGGGTCCACATACAGCAATTTGTGCCCCGTGTGCTGGCGCGCGAGGTCTACGTCCAAGTCTGTGGGTACCCCGCGGGGGCAGCCATGTTCCGGTGAGCAATGTTTCTATTCAATCTGCAAAGCGTGAACAAATAGAAATATTCAAACTATTTCGCTATTCGCCTTCACCGTTTCCAGAGCTGTTGTAATCACTTTTTCTCCAGTCGGAACGAATATAATTGCCGGAAATAATCGCGCAGTTGTAATTGCGGGCGGTCCTCGTAAGGTATATCAATTTTGAACCATTTTCATTTTTCGGCCATTTAAGAAAAAGAGCCTAATGTGAATTCGCCGTGAGTGCTGAGTACCAATTACTCTCCCCATTGTGTCCAATTGCAAGGTGGGATGGCGGTGCCAAAGGGTATGCGCAGTGTGGAGCAGCTGCAGTTCACCTGCCAGCCCCTGCTGCTATTACGCTTTTATCCTAAGTTGCAGACACTGAAAAACACACACCTGCAATGCAAGCATGCATGCACACTTGCAACGCACTCATGCAACCAAACATGTGCATGTATATGCATGCAGATGGATGCAGATATGCGTCCACGTATTTCTGTGCGCTAGCAGAGGACTTACAGCAGGAGCAACCATTCCTGCAGTGTCAGCAGGAAGGAGAGCAGCTGGAAGGGAAGGGCTTCCAGAGGCAGTCCAGACGCACATCAGAACCTACTTGGCTATCCCTGGGCAAGGGCGATGGCTCTTTTTAGTGTCCTCGATTAGCAGCCACCTCCTCCCAGGCACCTACCCTAACATCCAACAACATGCCCACTGAGTACCAAGCATGGGTGACCAAGCAATTCCTGCCGCTCACCCGCGCGAGCTTCGTGTTCAACACCCTCCATGTAGTGGCCATGTTGCTCAAGGCCTATGTGCACATGCAGCTGCAACAAGATGCACCATGGTTGATCTGTCTCCTCTTCTTCTACGGGACTGCACTGCTTGTGCTCTCCATCTCCCCTGCTCACTCAGAGGTAGGTCGCGCACAGCATAAGAATCGCAAGTCTTGCTGCACAACAACAGCAATTTCCAATGCTCCTGTGAGTTTACGGAATCCCTTAACTTGCCTCATGTTCATATGGGAGCTGTGCAGCATGTCTTGTAAAGAAAAGCCCCCCTACGCCACACACACCTGCTTGATCGATTCCATTAGCTGACCCCCCAAGGGTGCACAAAGGAGAGTGGAAGCGGATACACTGTCTCAATCTCTCTGCACTTTGCCACCAATCAATGACTTGTGAACAGTTGAGTTCTTTTGATTAAGATAACCGTCACACACGCACACGCACATACGCACATGCACATGCACACTCATACTCCTTCAATCACCAGCCCCACTGCACTTGTCCGCAGCTGCTGGTTGTGTGGGTCATGCTCGGCCGTGCATGTGTGGTGTTGCTGGTGGGCTTAAGGTGGATCCCCACCACGACGTGCATGTCTAACATCCTGAAATTCAAGATAGAGCTCATGTTGGAGATTGTTTTCAACAACGTCATGGAGTATGTGAGTGTTTGTGATGGCTTTACAGCAATATGCTCCTGCCGGCGATTGCCTTGATGATCAAAACATGAAAAGGGCATGAGCTCCCTTGCCCAACAATTTCCTTGTCATCAGCCCAAATGCAAACAGCTGCGGACTTCCCCTAGCGAAAGGCAGGCTTGTATACAGGCTTTTCAAGCTGCGGCCGGTGCTTCCAAATGTATGGATCCCGCACCACAAATCGCTGAGCTGCGCTGCCCGCGTATGGCGCATGGTCTCCTGTGCTTTGATCTGCTGCTGCTTCGGCACTAGCACCTTGCCTTTGATGAGCACATTGCCCATTCGTAAGGCACATGAGTGAAGCAGCAAGCTTTTAATGAGCACCGCCGGTGCTACTGATGAGCATTGCCGTCGTATTGCAGCTGCTGTTGATGAGCTCCGCTGATGCGCCGACATACTCTGGCACCAGTGCCGAGCTTTCAAAAAGCACTGCCAGTAGTGAATTGCAAACATTATTGCGTGTGCAGGTGCGCATGCCCTGGCTGGTGCCGCTGCGGGTTTGTTTCTTTGTGGCATACACCCATTTCTACAGTTTGCTTGGACAGCCTTATCCTTGGCTGCAAGCCTTTGCCGGCCATACAGCTAGCCTCGCAGTCAGCTGGGGAGTGGATGCACGATTCAGGTAAGGGGGGGGCTATCTTGGCAATTCAGGCAATGCGCCTGCACTAGCCAGCCACACGAACAGTCCTACCCGTCATAGTTGCTAATTAGTGGGAAATTTAGCTTCTGTACTGTATCAAAATTGAACAGCAGGTCATTGACTGCGCTGGAGCACGCCCGGAATTTACACAGCTCAAACTTGTTCAAATGCGGCTGGGACCAAATGACTGATAGAGCAACAAGAAGTGCACCTTTCCTGACCTTTTGAGACTGGGCTTGGACAGGGACAGCCTCAGGTAGCGCCCATGCCAAACGATTTTGGTTTCAAACTTCAGGCACAAAGCGTGCTCCAGTGCAGTGCCCACCGTCATGCTCAATCCAAAAGCAGGACCTAGGATGTCCTTTTGCTGTACGTTTTTGTCCGAAACTTTGTCAGGAACGTGTCTGCTTTGTGTCTCTAGCATGCTGCAAATTGCTTACCAATTGCTCTTATACATACCTTCATAGACGTCCAGGGGTGTATGGGTCTCTATGACGCCATAGACAGCCTATACTAAGCAAAATGCTGAACACTAAACTCTCTCAAACGCATTATGTCGTTCCCTGATTTGCATGCACTTGATTTTGCTTGGCTAGCAAGCTTTCAGATAATGGGTAAAGGAGGGAAGGTAGCCAGGATTTTGTACTCAGGCCTTGGGGCCCTTGGCGATAAATGTCAAGGGCAGGCCTTGCATGTCACGGTGAGCACGTGACAAAGGAATGTCGGGGAGTGCAATCTCAAAGCCTGAGGCTTATCTAAGCCACAGTGCTTAGAATTTTCAGACATTTGGCGCTTGCCCTGGACGTTTTGCAGGCACGTGTTTGCGCTGAGACATTCAAAGGATGGACCCGCAGCGGCTTCCGGATCAGCGGCAGTGGTGGATGGGCCTCTGAAGTTACAGACAGTGCAGCAGGCATTGAAGACCACTCCTGAGCAGCACGAGGTTGGTGAGGGAGAGAGCAGTGACAGGCATCAGGTATGCTAGGGAGGGCAGCCCCGTGGATGCTCTAAACGCTGTACAGGGAGCAGAAGCTAGCAATCGTGCAGGGTGTGCTTGGATTTCTGTAAGCGCACCTGCGCCAGACGCCTGGTGGAAAAAGGCCAAGGGCTGGCTGCAATGTGCAAATGCCCGCACCGTCTGGATGCATGCAGGGCGTCAATGGGCTGGCGTCTGCAAGGAACAACCAGCTGTTGGTCGTGCCCTTGCACACTGTGCAAGAGCAGGAAGCATCAGACACAGCTGGTTTCGTGCCCTCACCGGTGCGTGTTGGCCGATCCATGACCGCACTGTGCTCTGTTCATATCACAGTCACAGTTGACTTAACAATCAAATCTGCTTGCCATGCGTGCACTTTCCTGCTATGCCAGGCCGCCTGATTGCCATGTGTTCCTGCTGTGCCAGGCTGCCTTGTTGGCTTGCCAAGACCGGCTGTGCTCAAAGTTGGCATGGCCTTCCCTGCTCTGCCAGGCCAACATCCAAATGCAGCTCAACCACATCAACCAGATGGTGCAACAGAGGCGCGCCTACACGTCTCGCTTCAGGCGCTACAAGGTGAGCAGCGTGTCTGCCATGCATGCTTAAGGGAACTCGTTCTGAAGACCATGCCATGCATGCCTAAGAGAACTCCTTCTGAAGACCATGCCATGCATGGGCAGGGCGGATGGGATCCTGGAGGTCCCACATTAGCAGTGACAGGTGTTGATGCTCAGCCATGCCAATGCAGCCCTCCCCACCCTGCAGCGCTCTCCCCCTGTTTGCGCTCATAGCACCCCTCCATCGTGAATCAGAGCTCTTTTCACTGCCTTGCCTCCACGTGCAACCTGCCCTCTCACGGCCACCTTGCCTTTCACAACTACCCTACCTTCCACAGCTGCCTTGCCTTTGGTTGCCCTTTCACAACTGCCTTGCCTCCATGTGCAACCTGCCCTCTCACGGCCGCCTTACCTTTCACATCTACCCTACCTTCCACAACTGCCTTGCCTCTGGTTGCGACCTGCCCAACTGATTTGAAGTGCACAGTTTCTGACTGCCGACGCGCAGTTTTCCACACAGCCAACACAAAGCTCCAAAGCCGCTTTTCAGCGGCTTTCCACGCAGCCGCATTCCACGCAGCTCTCCACAGGGTGTTGTAAGCCCTGAATTGCTGATTTGATCCTCTGCCTCCGTCTCAACCAGATACCCTCCTTGCAGAATGGTGGCAGCTTGCATCCAACGCACATCATGAATTACAATTCACCTGCCCTGCAGGTTGACTTGAAGGTCCCTGGTAAAGTTGACCATAACCTCCTCCCCCAAGAAGCTCTGCCACAAATTGCATCCCTGCTTGAGAAGAGGTGCGTGATGTGTGGGAGTTGGTGCCTGTGTGTGCTTTCTTGAATGCATCAGGGTGATTACAGCAAATTATTGTGCCTCATGACTGCACCAGTGTAAACACAGCAATAATGTGTGCAAGCTGGTGCCCGCGCAAACGGTCATGAATGCACCAGGGCAAACACAGCAATAATGTGTGCAAGCTGGTGCCCGCGCGTTGCATTCATGGATGCACCAGGGCAAACACTGCAAAGCAGAGCGGGATGTATTCATGTTTTTTAGCAACCCTTGATGTCAGGCAGAATCCTGCTGCAGGTCAACGCCACAGAGGCAGCAACACTGTTTCGCTTGCATGGGCAGGCGCATTGCGTGCGACACGTGAGCAGCATGCTTGACCCAGTGCTTGTCATGTTTCTGCCTGCAGCGACCCCACGCAGCAGATCATGAGCACAGCCATGCGGTATGGCTGCATCATTGTGGCCCTTCACCTCCGCCAGCTCCTGCACAGGCTGCAGCCCAAAGGACTCTTGCAGGCTGATGACGGTCAAGTGCAACAGCAGCAGCAGCAGCAGCAGCAGCAGCAGCTGGAACAAGGCGTGCAGGCAGTTATCGCAGCCCTGCAAAAGTGGCTGCAAGGCACAGGGCTGGTGGACCAGGTACCCCAAGGCACTGCCATGACCCTACAGGTGTGTAGCAGGGTGCGCTGGAAGGGGAGCTTGCACTTGCACTGCTCCTGACCATTTCACTGGTCTGCGGTAGAAATGCGACGATACCAAAGCACCATCGTGCGGGGCTGGCTAGTGCACCTATTACTTCCCTGCTTTCCCTGCTGCATACAGCGGCGCTGGCGGGCCTCTCACCTCTGTATTCCTGTATGATCTTGCGAAGGCTGCACCGCTGCATCATGATGCAGATGCCTGCTTGCTATCCATGATTCCAAGGCGCACCTTACCTGCTTGGCACACGTGCTTTCTCTGAAGCATGCGCTCTGTACTCAGGTAATTCCGCCATTTCTGAGACAGCATTGTTATTGTAAGATCGCAGCATCGTTTCATAAGGCTATGTTGGATGGGGTGAGCATTTCGGGAAGATTCCGCAGGTGGTCGCGGCTTGGTGAACGGTGCACTTGGGGCAGAGTGCTCCTGACCCGCTGGTGCCACACTGCGCCTTTTCCTGTGCCGTATGCGCGCAATTTGGTGCCTGGTTTGTCTGTGTCGGCGCTCTGGTGACAGAGGCGGGCGCAAGTGGGGCAAGGAACGTGGTGTTCCGGCGTTGACGAGCGTGCTTGCAAATGACGCCTTGGACCGGCCAGACCTAGGTCCGCCCCTCTTGCGCTGGCGCCCCTAACAGCACAGCGTGCCCCGCATTGCATGGGACAGGCATCAACAATGGTGTGCGGGGGAGGGGTCAGGGCAAGAGCGCTGGCGGACACTGACTTGATGCCTCGTGGGATAGTATGTAGGCCTGATTGCAAACGGTTGGTAGGTGTGCGTGAGCTAACACACGCACACGCGCACACACACATATACACACATGTACACACACACATGCACACGCAAGCAGCGTGGCATAATTTCATGAAAGCCGGGTTGCTTGCACGGCACGAAGGTTGCTTCGCCGTGCCAGCGTTTGACTTTCGTGCTTACACACACGCCTGAGTGCACACCCGCCTCTTTTTGCTGCGATGGTGTCAAGCATGCACAACATCTATACTCAAATAACCTATACTGACGCTGGGATTGCGGGGGCAGGAGTGCAACTGCCCTGCTCCCCCGCGCTTGCATTCCTTTACCTCTGGCTACCGTCCCCCTTGGCCACCATCCACGGCTCGTTCGCATAGCCAGGAACTCGCCAGTGCCGCAAAAATGGTATAAACGCATCATTTATTTGCATCTGACCCATCGGTGCACAGTTGGCCGTTCCTGGCTCCGCACGCCGCCGGCAGTGCTTGGCAGCTCAGAACTCAGGAGCTCAGAATTCAGGAGCTCAGAACTCAGGAACTCAGAACAGAAGGTCGCTTCGCCGTGCCAGCGTTTGACTTTCGTGCTTGCACACACGCCCGAGTGCACACCCACCTCTTTTTGCTGCGATGGTGTCAAGCATGCACAACATCTATACTCGAATACACCTATGCTGACGCTGCGATTGCGGCAGTGCAACTGCCCCGCTCCCCCGCGCTTGCATTCCTTTACCTCTGGCCTCCGTCCCCCTTGGCCACCATCCACGGCTCGTTCGCATTGCCAGGAACTCGCCAGTGCCGCAAAAATGGTGTAAACGCATCATTTATTTGCATCTGACCCATCGGTGCACCGTTGGCCGTTCCTGGCTCCGCATGCCGCCGGCAGTGCTTGGCAGCTCAGAACTCAGGAATGAGCAGCTCCTCGTGGGTGTCAAGGCTCCTCGTAGGTGTCAGGGCTCCTTGTCGGTGTCCGCTGGCAGATGAGGGCGTGGTCAAGGGGCTGTGCTTGCACACGCGCAATTGTCCGGCAATATTGTGCTGTGCTTGCATCTTAGGCTAGGCATGCGCGCGCTGCTTTGCCTCCTCCCTCCCCCCTCCTCCCCAGGCGTGCGCCTGACTCGTTTTCTTTTTGAATCCGCGCGTGGGATGCGCACGCCCGCCTTGCTGCCTCCCTCCTCTCTGCCTTTAACTCTGCCCCTATGCCTCAGCCACTCCTACACTGTCTCCGCCTCCCTCCCATCCAGTCGTTGCTCCTATCAACCCTGAACACTCCATTTGTTGTTGGACTCTGGCGCACTGGGGCGCGCGCACACAGGCGCACACACACACAGGTACACACACACAGGCACACACACACACAGGCGCAAAGAGGCACACACACTGGCACACACACTGGCACACACCCACGGGCATACACACCCACAGGCACACACACCCACAGGCACACCCACAGGCACACACACAGGCACACAATCAGGCACACACAGGCGCATAGAGGCACACAGGCACACACACATACAGGCACACACTTGCGCGCGAGCCCATGCGCAGGGACAAAGGAGCACACACGCGCACAAAGCAGAGCCGCATGCCAAAGATGCAAGCACGGTGCATTGCAAGATGCGCTTGCATCAGGAGGTGTCTGTGCCTTGACCACGCCCTTGTCCGCCAGCTTCGCTGCCCTGACCCCTAACACGCACACCATGACTGACTGGGGTGCCTGACGCACACAATGCGGGGCGCACCGTGCGGCGGGGGGGGAGTGCCTGCGCTAAACACCATGGGAGCGGACCGACAATCCAGTCCAGAGGTACCTTGTGCAAGCACGAGCCAGAACAGCTTGCACCCCCCCCCTCCCGCGCACGCTGCTGTCAGGAAGATATTGCGACAGACAGATTTGGCTACAAATGTGCATACGGGGCGCAGAGGAGACACAGCGCGGCAGCTGCAAGTCTGGGGGACACCCTGCGCGGGTGCACCGTCCGCCCTCGTGACCAACACCCAGATGCACAAAAGTGCTCTTTCGGGCCATCATTGCCTTATGACACAAGTGTGCGAGTGTGCGTGTCCTCACTTACGTTGGGACGGACCATAAACAGCAGTGATACCCGGCCCTAATGGACCAAATGGCGCAGACAAAATACCCCCAACGAGTCGTCTGGACAAGACACGTGCATGCACGAGTACAAATGATGAAGGCACACACGCACAAATCAACCCCCCCTGGATTTTTCCATTAGCTGGGTTGCTGCCCCTGCAATTTCTTGCACAGGTTGATGGTCTGCAATACAGCCTGCATTGGAGCAGCAGCTGCCAGTCCTGGAGCATTGAGGGGCCGCTGCCAGTGGTTTCTAAGGAGCTTTGGCGCTTCTGGACAGTATCCCCAGTAACTTTGCTGCCAGCCTGTCAGGCATCAAGCAAGCACCAGCAGCAGCACGGGCAGCAGCACCACCGCCGCCAGCTCCAGCAGCAGCACGAGCAGCAGCAGCACCCCCACCAGCGCCAGCTGCAGCATGGGCAGCTGCACCAAAGGCAGCAGGAACAGCAGCAGCCAGAGCTGATGCTGCCTGTGCGCGTGTGCCTCACTCCAAGGGATGGAGCGTCCCAGGCGCGCGTAGTTGGCTGGAGCGCCTGTGGGGGTGCCTCCGCTGATGCCCCTGCGGATGCCCCATTCTCGCAGCACATAGACGCGCTGAGCGTACTTGCCTGTGTGCGCGGGCGCTACTTGCCCACACGCGTGATGGCGTGCGTGGAGGGGGGTTGCGGAACAGGCGCAGCTCAGCAAGCCCCACAGGCTGCGGGCAAGGGGGGCCTGCTTCCGCATGCGCCTCCAGATGCAGCGACACCCATAGACCTATTGAGCTCGCATGTCAGGGGCGAGCAGTGCACCGGTGGCAGTGCGGATGGATGGAGGGGGGGAGGGCGGCCAGAAGAGGAGGGGGTTGACACAGGGACGTCTGCCTGGCAGCACATGGTAGGTGTGCTGTTTGGGCCGAGTGTGGGGTCATATGGACCTCTGCAGTGTGCGGGGCACGTGTGGGTCATGGGAATCTGCCTGAAATGCAGGTATATGCTCGCATCACGCATGGCATGTAGAGAGCCGGCGCGCGTGGGGACTTGCTGCACTGACATGTGCAAGGGCGCGCGGTGCTGACGTGTGTGAGGGCCTGCGGCGCTCGCACAGGCCTATGTCATCGTGTGCGTGCTTGAGCTCACTTCCCAGATTGCAGCCAGCGGCAGGCGCCTGCCTGCTCTTGAGCAGAGGGGCCTCACCAGCCTTGTATGTCCAGGTGCAGGTGCTTGTACACTTGCCTGTGCGCGCCCTGTGCCCTAACCAACCCCCTCACGCAGGTGCTTGTGCCTGTACCCTCCCTTACACGCATGAGAACGTCCATGCCCTTCACTTCCTTGCACAGGTGGTTGTGTCTATACCCGCCGACCTGGCCCTTGACCCCCGCCCACAAACACTGCACCTCGAGTGCTGGAGCAGCCATGCCCTTGTGGCGTCCTGCACAGCCACGCTTCTTCCAGCCAGCATGCCCGCGTGCGCGGCCGAGCTGCAGGGCGCTCTGGAGTGGGGGCCACAGGTGGGTGTGTGCAAGCCACATGAGCAACCGCCATGAAAGAAGGATGAGCATGAGCACTGCTAAGTGTGTTCAAGGAAACTTGAGATGGATGGGGTGTCTCACAATAGCCATACGGGGATCGAGGAACAAACTGGCTTAAGGAGTCTCTTCCAGGTTTAAATCGGCAGGAGCCCGCAGCACAGAGTAGGCCACAGGACGAGCAGCTCATCCTCACAGTTTGCTTTTATGCCCTATGCCCAAAGTGTGCTCCATGTGCAGTCTCTTTGGGGGAGGAGGGCACCCTCTTTGTTGACGAGTGTTACCATTTCGTCATGGAAATGGCTGGACATCTGCAGGAATGAGTTGTCTCATCCCCTGAGCCCTGAACAGATGAATAAGGAGAAGTCTAAAAGAAAGGGACAAGGAAGTGTGGGCTGCAATGATGAGCTTGGACATGACTGACAGGGTGATGGGCAACCATTCATCCAGGGATCCTGGATTCCTGCTGATGTTGCCTTCAAAAGTGTCTCCAAGACTGGTGGAGAAAGGGAGAAGAGCAGTCCTGCGCTTCAACCTCTGGCCTGTGGGCTTCAAAGCCTGTGTATGCAAGGCACCCCTTGCCAGTGCAGCTGATGTGCCTGCACCCCACATCTTTTGCTAGTAAGAGGACTGGCAGTTTGGCTGCTATACACCGAGCACCGCAGTTGCATACCAGGCACCCTAAGGCTCTGGAACGCACACAGGTCCTAACATCTGATGAAAGAGCAGGGCTTCTCCAGAGATGACCTGGCTCCTGCGGCTGCTGGCAAAGTAGATGATTTAAGTGCCCTGGAAAGAGCAGCTGGATGGAGGGGGGAGGGGACAGGGTGAGGACGGACTAGCTTGTGACTCATCCTGGCCTTCAAGAGGCTGGTCCAATGAAATTGACATGTTTTAGGTTTGTCGAGAGAATAAAATGGTTAAGGAATGTATTGTTTATATCTAAATTGCTTGTCCAGTTAAGCTAACAGGTATTCAATACATCAAACATCCATTTATTTTTGAAAATGTGTAGAAGTCTATTCACGATGTAGTGACTTCGAATCATGTACCGCTTATATTGGTGAACACCCAAACCCTCTATATACTTAATACAGCGTAAGGATGTGATGGTTCAACATCGCAAGCATGTGAAATATTTAGTCTATGTGATTAGCTACTGGTTGTACCCACCACTGGGTCACCCCTTTCTTAGGCAAACGTGGCCAAATAGGCCTTTCAAGGCATAACTTTGCAGCCACCGCACCGTTTCCTGACCTGAGCACATCATTTGATAGCTTATATTTTTCTGGTTATGATGGTGCTCTTAGGGTCGAAATTGGTGCTGTGAGTGGAAGACAATTTTGGGAAAAAGGTATTTTAGGTTAGAAGAATGCGCGCTTTCCCGCACACAGCCCCAAACTCCGATCTTGAAATGCCTGCAGATGTGTTATATGACCCCCCACATCCTGTGTAAATTTGGGCGTGGGAAGCTCTGCCGCTGAGCTGTGCGCTCAAAAGAGGCAGGTGTTAGGAAACGTTTTGGCCCGCCGCTTTCCACCCATACCTTCGATTGGCCTCAATTCTGGTTCATTATATACCTCTTTTTCCCTCGCAAACCTCAGGCTTGGTCCGGCTTGAAAGCTTGCAGAGGTTGCGGAGTATTGCATTTCCTGGGTTGGCACCCACATCCGGTCGCGACAGGGTCACCCACAGAACAAACCTTCCCGACCCCCTCCCCAAATCCGACTTTGCAGCATCAAATCATTTTGCAAGGGCAGCTTAAGTTCTGGAAAGCAGAAGGATTGGAGCAAGTTTGGGGGTGTACCATTCTCCTGCCAAAAGGGTGCAAAATGGTGCCAGAATGGCCAATGGTGCGCACGCCGCGCCGCCACCCTGCATTTTCTCTCACACAGCTTGAATGTTTTCGACATGTGTACATGTTGTGCATGGTCGGGTCTGGAAATGGGGCCAGCAAATGGGCGAAAAGCTAATTGGCCATGTTTTGGGGGTTCCAGTGGTGGGGACGACCTACTCTAGTCTGTTTACATTTGGTGGATAGATAAAAAGAAATTAAGGAGGCCTCTGAAAAAGTATTCTCATTATGATCTCCAATCTAGGCCCTACCCATCTACAGCAAGTATCGCTTAATGTTAAGTCTTTTTGGCAGAGCAGACCACCCTACCCTATTTACCCATATGCTTAGTGAATGGCCATCCGTTGGGCTATCTGAGCCTGGCTTGCATGCAAGCTGTGCAGACAGCCTCAGAACATGAGTATTTGTTTGAACTCATGATTTAATCGATAGAGCAAAGAGTAGGTTTGCCATCTGAGCATTAGGAAGGCAGCAGCCTTTGAGCAGCTTTGGGCTACGTAAGGAGCCTCTGGTTTAAAGAAACACGAATTGGCCCAGTAACACTCCCCCTGGGAGTCAAAGGTGTACAATCATGGATGCAGGGCTCAGCTACCTTTAAATGAGATGGCAAAGTAACCTGAATGTCCTTCAACTTAGCACTGCAACTTTGCATCTCTGCAAGGCACCTCAACGCCTCACAAGGATCAAAGGGCCAAGCACGGCACTGCTCTTCTCAAACGCAGGGCGATGCAGCTGGCACAGAGCCATTTCTGCTTGATGCTGTCGAGTGGGTGCGGCAGTGTGAAGCACAAAATCAGCTGCAGCCGGTTGAGGCGCCACAGTGGCAGCTGCAGCAATCAGAACAGGAGCTACCGCAGCAGCAGCAGCAGCAGCAGCAGCAGTGCAGCCCCACGGGTCCCGGTGATCTGTGGCATCAAGGCTGTATGCTCGTGCGGCAGGCGGTGCTCTGGGGCCTGCCCCTCCTATCCACAGAGCTGGTAAATACTCTGATGGCGCTGCCGTGCGCACCCGTCGACCCCTTCGCGCACCTCTTGCGCGCCCACACAGGTAGCAGCAGCGGCAGTGGCAGCAGCGGCGACCTGGACAAGCCCACCCAGCCGCGCCCAGCCACCCCCTGTAGGTGGCGCACTGCGCGCCAGGGTGGTGGCACATACGAGGACGGCACCACCCATCTTGGCGGCCTGCTGCACTTGGCACTTCTCAGCCCCCGCAGCTGTGACATGCTGCAGCAGGTGCTGGGCTGGGGGGACAGCTACAGGCGCGGCCCGGCGGCGGAGGGCGGCCCTGAGGGGTACGGGTTTGCGTGGGAGTGGGAGGAGTGCAACCAAGCAGGCCAAACGCCGCTGAGCCTGCTGCTGGGCTTGCCTGAGGGGGCTGCCCTGCTGCGGCAGCTGGGCGTGCCCACCCCTGGTGGCATCATGCATCAGCGACGCACCGCGCGCGCAGCTGAAGGGGAGCTGAAGGGCTACGCCAGCTCGGGCAGCGCGGACGGGGGCGCCACCTGCAAAAAGGGCAAGGACGGCTGTCAGGGAGGAAAGGTGTGGGGAGGGGCACGGCCTGGTGTTTGGTCAATGGACGTATCACATCAAGCAAAGGAGTGGCATGCATTGCCCCTGGCAGTGCTTTTGTTCCGGCCTCCATGCTCCCTCACACTGGCAAGCATGGCCCCCCTTTGGCCTCCTGCCTCCACACAACCACAGCCCAGGCGGGCATGCCTGCAATTTCAGGCCTGACGCCTGTGGCTGCACGGCATGCCGGGCAGCTCTGTAACATGCCCGTGCGCGCGCGCACCTCGCAGAACATTCCAAGGGATGCTTCGCCGTCCGCGTTGGCTGCAACCCTCTGTCACCAGGCAGGCCGCCAGTGCCCCTCTGCGCAGGGATGGCTTGTGCTGAGCCTGCGGCGCCTCACTCTGTGGCCCACTGTCCTCACTCTGTGGCCCACTGTCCTCACTCTGAGGCCCACTGTCCTCACTCTGTGGCCCACTGTCCTCACTCTGAGGCCCACTGTCCTCACTCTGTGGCCCACTGTCCTCACTCTGAGGCCCACTGTCCTCACTCTGTGGCC
>LFIK01003019.1_pt1 | contig 13688 bp, 4 predicted proteins | sample 643401 | NCBI WGS metagenome assembly LFIK01 (sample SAMN03777447, study PRJNA286221) | soda lake metagenome | biome: soda lake; feature: Kulunda steppe; material: water; isolation source: sample T5-Br brine of Lake Tanatar-5 | place: Russia: Kulunda steppe | collected 2010-07 | reverse complement strand
GCTGGTCCAGCTAGCGGAAGGCGCCGATCAGGCAATCTCCGAGTACATCCGCGGTGTGTTGGTGCGGCAGATACTCGGTGAGGCGCTCTACCAGCGCTGGATGCAGGCGTTGGAGGCGGTGGAGTGACGCACGACAAGACATATGAGACAGCTCGGCCGATCTCTTATTGCCCGAGCGTCAGGATGCGTCGCTTGCTTATGTCAAGCCTCACCGGACGACGACTAATAGTGATGCGTATCAGGGAATCTGTTGGCGCTGGGAGAGCAGTCCATGACGCTATCCGGCTCGGTAGAGCCCTCTTAATGCGGGTCTCAGATATAACGCCACATAGGACCGCTGCGTCTGTACCGATATCCATTCTGTTGACTGCCCATGCGGCGCCACAAAGAAGCTGACCCTGTTATGCGCGCATTTTCCTTCGATCAGCACGTCATCTCGAAGTATCGAGACTTCGCACGCTCTTTTACTCAGCTTAGAGCCTCAGACCTTCAGGACAAGGTTTCCGACGCCTACAACGAGGGAACGTTCTGGCCCGAACCATTGCTCTCGATCAATCCGTCCTACGAGCGCGGGGCGACGGCGACAGATCTGGCGAGGGATGGGCTAGTTCTTCCTGATACTGCGGAGGTCTTTCGCGTGGGGGAGGAGCCAATCACCTTCCACATTCATCAGGAACAGGCGATTTCGAAGGCTGCATCCGGGCGGAGCTTCGTGGTGACGACTGGGACTGGCTCTGGTAAGTCCCTGTGTTTCTTTGTGCCGATAATCGACGCGGCCATCCGCGCAAGGAAGAACGGAGAGACCCAAAAGACGCGCGCGATCATCGTCTATCCGATGAACGCGCTCGCAAACAGCCAGATTGAGGAGATTGAGAAATTCGTCGGCCAGTCGGGACTTCCGGAGCACCTGCGGCCAACTGTGGCGCGCTACACCGGGCAAGAGCGAGAAGAGCAGCGACGTGCAATAGCGGCTGATCCGCCTGACATCCTGCTGACCAACTTCATGATGCTCGAGCTCCTCATGACACGCCAGGATGACGTAGATCGTGCCGTTATAGAAAACGCGCGGGGTCATAGTTTTTTGGTACTCGATGAGCTGCACACTTACCGAGGCCGTCAAGGCGCTGATGTCGCCGTGCTAGTCCGGCGACTGAAAGAGCGCTGTCGGGACGCCGCGGATCCGATTTGCATTGGGACCTCGGCGACGATGGCGAGCGAGGGAGATGACGAGTCGCGCGCCTCTGCCGTTGCACGGGTTGCCTCCCGTCTGTTCGGAGCGGATATCGGGCCAGATGCGGTGATCGATGAGAGTCTTCGGCGGGCGACAAATCTGGATTTGACCCTCGAGGCGGTGATACCGAGCCTCAACGGCGTGCTCACCGAGGAGTTCCCAGAAACACTAACCCAAGACGAGCTTAGTAATCATCCGCTCGCCGTCTGGCTGGAGCTCGCGGTAGGCCTTGAGGAGAGCAAAGAACTCCGACGCCGGGAGCCGCGCTCAATTGGTGAGATCGCAGAGGATCTCGCGCAGGCGGCCGACGTTACGGAAGATATCGCACGGGCAAAACTCGAGGAGTTTCTCGCGGTAATTTCTAGTCCGGAGGAGGCTCGCGGTGGGGCTGGTCAAGGCGCTTTTATGGCTTTCAAGTTGCACCGCTTTGTGGCGGGCGCGGGCGAGGTTCTTACGACCCTCCGTGATCGGCCCCGAACGGTTCTCTTCGAAGGTCAGAAGACCGACCCAAAAGACCCGGAAGCACGCCTGTATCCAACTCGCTTTTGCCGGGTTTGCGGGCAGGAGTATCACGTCGTCACTTTATCGCGGCGTGACGAAGTGATGAGGGCGCTACCGCGCCAGATTGATGAAACACCGATCGAGGGCGACGAAGACGCTGACGAAGCGGGTTATCTCACCCCATGCGCCGACGAGGATCTGAATTTCCGGTTTACCGGGGACGTCGAGACCTTTCCCGAAGACTGGCTTGAGGAGCGTGGCGGGACACCGAGGCTACGGCCGAACCGTCGAAAGTCTATGCCGCGACGGATGAGCTTCCGCGCCGATGGTGCATCCGACTACTCAGGCCAAGAATTCTGGTTCATACCAGGTAAGTTCAGTTTCTGTCTCGCATGCGGGGATCAGCCAGTTGCGCAGGCACGCGAGCGCAACAAAGTGGTGGGTCTGACTGCTGAGGGCCGTAGTTCGGCGACGACTACATTGGTGACCGCGATGTTGGAGGCGCTCAATGCGCCGGAAAATGGGGTGCCCGAGGAGAAGCGCAAGACACTGGGTTTTACTGACAACCGGCAGGATGCGGCCCTCCAGGCGGGGCATTTTAACGATACTGTATTCGTCTCGCTGCTGCGCGGTGCCATCCTTCGGGCGGTAATCGATGCGGGTGAGGAGGGGTTGGATGATGAAGCCTTTGGCCGTGCGGTGCAGAAAGCGCTTGGCTTCTTACCCCAGCACGAGGAATCCCGCCATTACTGGATGTTGAATCCGGAGGTGAAGGGCAGTGCGCGCGACCAGGCTGGGCGTTCTCTGGCCACAGTGCTGGCGCACCGTGTTTGGGCAGATCAGCGCCGGGGGTGGCGGTTTACTTATCCGAATTTGACCGGCCTCGAACTTGTCCGGCCGGAATTCGCCGGGTTGTCTGAGTTGCTCGAAGAATTACCGGATCGCCTCGATGTTCCCTCCCCAGTGAATGAGCTAAGCCCGGATGCGGTAGAAAAATCGCTGCGTACAGTGCTGGAGACCATGCTGGAGGGCCTGGCCGTAGACACGGAAGCCCTAGATGCAGACGTGATTGAATCAATTGCTCGGCGGTCACGGTCGCTTCTGAACCCCCCATGGGCGCTTGATGCTTCTGAGGAACTTCGCAAGCGCACGGCGCTGGTACTGGAGGCTCCGCCCCGGCGGCAGACGACGAAACGCGATGCTATGACGATGCTTCGTGGAGGCTTCCGGAGTCGTCTCGGCCGTTCGCTCAATCGACCTTCTGTGCTCGGGCGTCGCTTAAACGGAGAGGAATTCGATGCGTTCGTTGAGTCTCTACTCTGCCTGCTCGAGGAGTTCGGGATTGTTGGCAGGATCACTACATCGCTGGACATAACCGGATGGCAACTCTCAGCGGCGGCAGTTCGCCTCTGCCCTGGGCGGGCTATGGTTGATCCTGATGTAGCGCCAAACCGGTTCTTCCATGATCTCTACGCGCGGATTGCCGACGACCTTAAAACTGGCACACCGCCTCTCGCCGGGTTTGAGGCCCGCGAGCACACAGCTCAGGTCAGTCAGCAACAGCGCGAGTGGCGGGAATGGCGTTTCCGGGCAACGCCCGAGGACAACGAACGGGTAGCTGGCGCGAAGGGGGATATCCAAGCCGCAGGTGAGAAAACCACTTTCCTGCCAACGCTTTTTTGCTCGCCCACGATGGAACTTGGCGTTGATATCTCGGCGCTGAACGCTGTCTACTTGCGCAATGTCCCGCCCACACCAGCGAACTATGCACAGCGTGCAGGGCGCGCGGGCCGTTCTGGGCAAGCCGCTGTTATCACGACTTACTGCGCGGCCCAAAGCCCGCATGACCAGTACTATTTTCGGCGTCTGCGCGAAATGGTCGCGGGGATCGTTAAACCACCGGCTTTAGATCTCGCCAACGAGGATCTCCTACGGTCACACCTTCATGCGGTTTGGCTCGCTCTGTCCGGTCAGAGGCTCGCGGCCGATATTCCAGAAGTTCTTGACCTGTCGAGGGATGGGGCACCAGTCAAGGCTGACATTGCCGCTGCGCTCGGCGATCCGGATCTGGAACGACGTGCTGTGCCCGTGATGAGGCGCCTTCTAGACGCGGTACTGCCCAACATTGAGCCACCACTTCCTGAGGGCTTATCCGACAAGGAGGCATTCATCGACTCGGTGGCAAAAGGCGCTCCGCAGGCCTTCGACTCGGCCTTCGCGCGATGGAGAGGCTTGTATAATGCCGCGCAGAAACAGCTCCAAGAAGCAAACGCGCGCTCGGAACAAACGGGTTTACCTGCAGAGGAACGCCGAAACGTCAAACGTGCACAGGCACAGGCGAACGAGCAGATCTCGCTGTTGGAACAGGGGCGTGCCGGGTATGGTTCCGACTTCTACACATATCGGTATCTCGCCACGGAGGGCTTTTTGCCGGGCTATAACTTCCCGCGGCTGCCGCTCTATGCCTACGTACCAGGCCACGGCCGAGAGCGGCAGGGTTCGTTCCTACAACGTGCACGCTTTCTTGCGATTTCGGAGTTCGGCCCGCGCAGTCTTATCTATCACGAGGGGCGCGCGTATCGCGTGCACCGCGCTAAGCTCGGGGCCGAAGCAATCGGATCCGACGGGCGGTCGCTCGCGACCCAGGAGATCTACGTTTGTCCGGGCTGCGGGGGCGCGCATCAAGAAGAGGTTGAGCGGTGCCACGCATGCAATGGGCTGATGGCGGAGGCAGTACCGATTCGACGGACGCTGCGTATAGACAACGTTGAAACGCTGCCGGCAGAGCGTATTACCGCCAATGACGAGGAGCGTCAGCGTCAGGGGTTCGAGGTCCTAACGGTGTTCTCATGGCCCCGGCGAAAGGGCCGCCGCGATGTGCAGGAGGCGTTTCTAGACAAGGCAAGCACGCGCTTTGCTACGCTGCAATATGCCGAGGGTGCGCAGATTAGTCGCTTGAACTTAGGCCTTCGTCGCCGAAAGGAAAAGTCCCTCTACGGCTTTCAGATCGACCCCACGACCGGAAATTGGACCAAGCTGCCTGACGAAGCAGATCCAACGGCTCCTGACGAGGAGAAAGCGGTACGGATCGTGCCAGTGGTACAGGACAGCAAGAACGCCTTGCTGATGCGGATCGCCGATCCCGACAGCTACTCACTAGAGGCGATTACCACACTTCAGCATGCACTCCTTCGTGGAATCGAAATTGTGTTCCAGCTCGAGGAGGGGGAGATCCTTGGGGATCCGCTGCCTACGCGTGAAAACCGCCGTGCGATCCTTTTCTATGAGGCGACGGAGGGCGGTGCAGGCGTTCTCAGCCGCATTATCCGGGATGCGGACACCATTCGCCGTGTCGCGGTGGCGGCACTTGAAGTGATGCACTTTGATAACCCCGAAGAGGCAATAGCTACCGATGATGCTACGTGTCTTCAGGATCAAGCCGATGCACCTTGCGTTCACGGCTGTTATCGCTGCCTTCTGTCCTACTACAACCAGCCCGATCATGAGGCGATCGACCGAACTGACCAGGACGCACTTTCCATGCTGATCGCGATGGCGACCGCGGGTGTCACCCCTGGTAGGGGCGGTGGGGTTGCGGACTCCGATGGCTGGAGTGCCGCGTTTGCCAATGCAGACTTGGCGCTCCCTGATAGAGAACCGATGGAGATTGCCGGACATCCTATGTCGTTCGTCTGGCGCTCAGAGCTCGTCGCAGCAACGTTTGGTGAGTTGCCGCGTGAGGTCGTGGCCAAGGCGGCCGAGACGGGCTGGGAAATCGTGTCTCTGTCCGATAACGGCGAAAATACGGTGCCGGAAGAGCTAATCCGACTGCTGGGAGGAACCGCATGAATCACCAGTTCGCGCCAGGTGATTTGGTTCGTGCGCGCGGTCGCGAGTGGGTAGCCCTGCCAACGCCGCAATCGGGCTGGCTTCAGTTAAGGCCCTTATCCGGCAGTGAGACGGACACAGCGCTCCTGAATCCGGATCTGGAAATACAGCCGGTCGAACCGGCGACCTTTGACTTGCCCTCTGATGCACCTCGTGCCACTCAGAGAACCGCGTCGCTGCTTGCCGACGCTCTGCAGCTCTCCCTTCGGCGCGGCGCTGGCCCTTTCCGATCCGCAGCGCAGCTCAATGTGGAGCCGCGCGGCTACCAGCTCGTTCCGTTACTGATGGCCCTGCGTCAGGCGGTACCCCGTTTGCTGATCGCGGACGATGTGGGGATCGGGAAGACGATCGAGGCCGGCTTGATCTTGAGGGAATTCATGGACCGTGGTGAGGCCAACGCATTTTCAGTGCTCTGCCCCCCACACCTCGTCGAGCAGTGGACGTACGAACTAAAGGAGCGTTTTGGGATCGACGCGACGGCGATCACTGCGGCATCCGCCGCTCGACTTGAGCGCCAGCTTCCTGTCTCCCAATCGCTCTTCGATGCGTATCCGCACACCATCGTCAGTCTCGATTACATCAAAGCCGAGAAGCGCCGGGACGGCTTTGCCCGAAGTTGTCCGGATTTTGTTGTCATCGATGAAGCCCATGCCTGCGTCGGCACCCATAAGGGACGTCAGCAACGCTTTGGGCTTCTTCGAGAGCTCGCCCGAAACCAAGCGCGGCGTATGGTTATGCTCACGGCGACGCCGCACAGTGGTGACGAGGAGGCCTTTGGTCGACTTATGTCACTAATCGATCCGGACTTCGCCTCGCTGGATTTTGGCAGCCGGCGCTACCGAGAGCGACTGGCTCGACATTTCGTCCAGCGACGGCGCGTCGATCTACAAGGTGAGTGGGACGAAGCGCGAGCTTTCCCGCGACATCTATCGGCTGACGCTCCATACGCGCTCGATGAGGCACATCGTGCGTTCCACGAAGGCGTTCTTGACTATTGTCTCGGTCTGGTTTCGCAGACTGCGGGCGGGCAGCGCGAGCGCCGACTTGCCTTCTGGGGCACATTGGCGCTGATGCGGTGTGTCGGATCGTCGCCAGACGCCGCGTTATCAGCCCTTCGGACACGGGCCAAGGGAGAGGCCGAAAAGATCGAGGATCAGCTCTACGACGAGGATGGTGACGACGAGGATGCCGTGGACGTTGAGCCGGGCGGGCTCGGTGTGATTGATGGCGACCTTGCGGATCTCATTACCCAAGCCGAAAAGCTCAGCGCAGCCCCGGATCCGAAGCTCGATCATCTAATAGCCCTGCTGCGACCGCTCCTAAAGAGTGGCGCGGCGCCGGTTGTTTTCTGCCGCTACATTGCTACTGCTGATCGGGTCGGGCGTTGCCTCAAAGCGGCTTTTCCGAAGGCTCATGTCGAGGTTGTTACAGGCATGCTGACTGCGGAGGAACGGCGTGATCGAGTTGCCGCAATGGATGGAGCAGAACCGCGGATCCTTGTGGCTACGGACTGTTTATCGGAAGGCATCAACCTGCAAATCCTTTTTAATGCGGTCGTGCATTATGACCTGTCGTGGAACCCGACTCGGCACCAGCAGCGGGAAGGGCGAGTGAACCGGTTTGGACAACCGGCGGCTGAAGTGCACTCAGCACTGATGTTTTCGCCGGACAGTGCCATTGATGGAGCAGTTCTCGATGTCATTCTCCGAAAGGCGGAGGCGATCCAAAAAGCCACGGGTGTCTCGGTCCCCCTTCCGGACGAGCGCGGCCCCGTGACGGACGCGCTCATGGCGTCAATGGTGCTGCGGCGCGGGAGCCAACACCAGTTTGATTTCTTCGATCAGCTTAGCGACGGCGCCGAGGCGATGGAGCGCACTTGGCGGGATGCCGAGGAGGCGGAAAAGAAATCACGCAGCCTCTTTGCACAGAGGGCTCTGAAGCCAGAGGAAGTGCTCCCAGAGTGGCGAAAAACCCGCCGCCTTCTCGGGGGGAGTGATGAGGTGAAGCGGTTTCTTGAAGCCGCTATGGCTCGGTTCGATGCACCGATTGAAACGGTAAACGGTGAGATGCGTGCGCATGTCCATGCGCTTCCCGAGAGTCTCCGGGAGCGTCTTTCTGAGCGAGCGCTTGACGGCACACTTCGCCTAGTCGAGCAAGAGCCGGTCCCGGCAAACGCGGCTTTGATCGGGCGGGCTCATCCGCTCACTGCAACGCTGGCCGAGGCGCTTGTAGAGAGTGCCCTCGAGCCAGGATCGCTGGATGCTGCCAGTGTTGGTCGCCTCGGCGCCTGGGCTTCGCCGGCAGTTACTGCACCTACCCAGGTTGTCTTGCTTCGGCTGCGCTTCAAGCTGACCGTCCACACGCAGCCACAGCGACTGCTGCTTGCCGAAGAGGCCGCACTTGTCGCGATCCAGGATGGCGTTGTAGACGCGTCGGGTGAGACCGCCCGGACGCTTCTTGATACACCGGCCGCTTACGACCTCTCGGAGCGGGCCTGCGATCGTCTCATCGGTCGGGCTCATGAGGCCGTTACCGGATCGCTGCTGACGGGACCACTAACAGAGCACTCACGCGAGCGGGCGAAGGCACTCGCGGAGGATCACGCTCGGCTGCGGGAGGCTGCGCGGTCCGCGCCCCGCGTTACCGTGGAGCCGGTGCTGCCGCCTGATTTAATGGCGCTTTATGCTCTGATGCCGGCGGAGGATTCGCCATGAGACGTCCAGAGTCCGCCGCCTTCCCTGCAATCACTGTCGAGGGCAACCTCCTGGCCGCCGCGACGCTTGATGCGGTGGCTATGGGTGCTGCGGGCGAGCAGACCGAAGCGGACTATGGCATTCGCAAAGGGCTCTCGATCCGCGATGAGATTTCGCTTGCCTTTCGCGTCGCGCAGGCGCACGTCGAGAAGTTCCGGAAATTAAATGCCCCTGGTACAGATGCCACTGCGCGTTTTGCCTATGACTTTTTGACTGAGGCGTTCGGCTTCAATGACCTCGCCCCTGGGGATCTGCCGGTCGCCCTCGCCGCGGGGGGCGGGCGCGTGCCGATCGTGGTTGCGCCCCCCGGGGATAGTCTTGACCGCGCGAGCGAGGCGCTTTCGGCCGATCGTCGCCGTTCGGGCACTTTCGCGCTGCAGGATTATCTCAACGATCGCGAAGAAGCCCTGTGGGGGCTTGCTACCAACGGCGAGACCCTGCGGCTGATGAGGGATAACGCCTCCCTGACTCGCCCTGCCTGGCTGGAGGCGGACATCATCCAAATGATTGAGACGGAGGATATTGCCTCCTTCTCGCTCCTATGGATGACGATCCACCGCTCTCGCTTCGGCAACGCCGGGACCCCGGCGACTGATTGCGCGCTTGAGCGCTGGCGCGAGGCCGGCGCGCGAGAGGGCGAGGCGGCCCGCGATAAGCTCGCGGATCAGGTGGAGCAGGCGCTTTATGCCCTCGGTAGTGGTTTTCTTACGGCGAACCCGGAGATGCGCGAAAAGCTATCGTCAGGCCGGCTCCCACTAACTGATTGGTTCAACGAGCTTCTGCGCCTCGTGTATCGGCTCATCTTCCTAATGGTGGCGGAGGATCGGCAGCTTCTTCATCCGGAAGGCACCGCTCAAAATGCGCGCGATCTCTACGCCCGCGGCTATTCGCTCGCCCGGCTGCGCGAGCTCTCAGTCCGCCGCGCCGCATGGGATCGCCACCATGACCGTTACGAGGGCATCAAGGTGGTCTTCCGCGCGCTGGCCCGCGGCGAAGCGAAGCTCGGCCTGCCCGCTCTCGGCGGGCTCTTCGGCGCAACGCAGCTTCCAACGCTGGAGGACGCGCGCCTGACCAATCGCGCGTTGATGGAGGCGATCTATCGGCTCGGATGGCTGCGCCAGCGCCACGGCCTCGTCCCCGTCAATTGGCGCGCCATGGCGACGGAAGAGCTCGGTTCCGTCTATGAATCCCTCCTCGAGCTTCAGCCACAGCTCATCGACGACGGTCGCGCGCTCGTGTTCGCGGAGGACGTGGCTGAGCAGAAGGGCAACCAACGTAAGGCTACTAGCTCATATTACACGCACGACAGCCTCGTGCAGGCGCTGCTCGACACGACGCTCGATCCGGTGCTCGACCGTGCGGAGGCGGCGGAGCACCCGGCTGATGCGCTCCTCAAGCTTTCTGTCATCGACCCCGCCTGCGGCTCGGGGCATTTCCTACTGTCCGCGGCGCGGCGTATTGCCACCCGCGTCGCGCGCCACCGCGCGGGCGGCACGCCCTCGGCGACCGATTTCCGTCATGCTCTGCGCGACACCGCCCGGTGCTGCATCCATGGGGTAGATCGCAACCCGATGGCGGTCGAACTGACCAAAGTCGCGCTCTGGATCGAGACAGTGGACCCGGGCCGCCCCCTCGGCTTTCTCGACGCGCAGATCCGCTGCGGCGATAGCCTGCTTGGCGTCTTTGACCTGCAGATGCTTGAGAACGGCATTCCAGACGCCGCCTATAAGCCGCTCGCAGGCGATGGTAAGGATGCTGCACAGCACTACCTCAAGGCTAACCGCGATGCGAAGTCGGGGCAGGGGAGCCTTGCCCTTGGTGGTGGCCCGGGGAAGCTACCTACCGGGCGCCCACTAACGCGGCGTGCCCACGAGATTCGTGCCCTGCCAGAGGATAGCGTGACGGCAGTCGATGAGAAGCGCCGCCGCTTCCGCGACTTCCGCGCTGGGCAAGATTTTCAGATGGCTGAGATAGCCTGCAACACTTGGGTCGCCGCCTTCCTCATCCCCAAGACAGGAGACTCGACAAGCCGCAGTGCCAGCAGCGTACCCACTACTGAAGACGTGTGGAACGCACTACAAGGCGCGCCGCTTTACGCGGGACGCGAGATCACCGAGGCCGCCCGCCGCGCTCGAGCCTTCCACTGGCCGCTGGAGTTCCCGGATGTCATGGCGAAGGGCGGCTTCGATGTGGTGATAGGCAACCCACCCTGGGATCGGATCAAGCTCCAGGAGAAGGAGTTCTTCGCCGCCCGCGACGCTGAGATAGCCACTGCCCCAAACGCCGCCGCGCGCACGCGTCTCATCAACCGGCTGCGCGACGCAGCCTCGGACACGCCGCAGCGCAAGCTCTGGGACGAGTTCCAGACCGCAAAGCGCCTGTCCGAGGCGCTCTCGACCTTCGTGCGCGTGGACGCGGGCGACGGCGGGCGCTTTCCCCTCACCGGCACGGGGGACGTGAACACCTACGCGCTCTTCGCCGAGCTCTTCGCGCGCCTCGCTGGGCCAGCGGGGCAATCGGGCGTGATAGTGCCCACCGGCGTGGCGACCGACGCCACCACCGCGCCCTTCTTCGCCGATCTCGTGAAGCACCGGCGCATCTGGTCGCTGATCGACTTCGAGAATGCGATGCCCCTTTTCCCGGGCGTGCACCGCAGCTTCAAGTTCTGCCTGCTCACCCTCGGCCGAGAGGTGCTAGAGGCGCGCTTCGCCTTCTTCCTCCACCACCCGGCCGAGCTCGCCGAGCCCGAGCGCAACTTCACTCTCGCGCCCGAGACGATTGCGACGATCAACCCTAACACCCGCACCGCCCCGGTCTTTCGCTCGCGCGCCGATGCGGATCTGACGGCGAAGATCTACGCCAACGCCCCCGTCCTGATCGACGAGGGCAAGGGGCCGGCCGGCAACCCGTGGGGCGTGAGCTTCATGGCGATGTTCCATATGTCGAACGACAGCCACCTCTTTCGCACCGCCGCGCAGCTTCGGGACGAGGGCTTTGTGCGCGATGGCACGGACTGGGTCACGCCGCTGGATGAAAAGGGCGAAATGCCGGTGGACGGCGTGGACCATGGAAAGCATCTCTTGGAGGGTAGTGGCCAGGAGGCGCGCCGCCGCTATGTGCCGCTCTACGAGGCGAAGATGATTCACCAGTTCGATCACCGTTGGGCCGGCTACGGCCCCGACGGTGCGAGTGCGACGGACTCCACCCCCGAGGAAAAGCGCGACCCGGCCTACGAGCCCCACCCGCGCTACTGGGTGCCACGCCCAGACGTTTACTCGTTACTCGGGCGAGCTGCCTGGCCAGCTAAGTGGTTATTTGGGCATCGCGGGCTGACCAATGCTACAAACGAGAGAACGTTTATCACCTCGATTGTTCCGTGGGCAGGCGTAGGCAACAGTTTGCCCTTATGGGTTTTGCCCCAGACAATTTCAACCAAAGTAGTATTGGGGCTACTTGCTAATACTAATTCGCTTATCGTTGATTTTGCCGCTCGACAGAAGGTTGGTGGCACAAATCTCAACTTTTTCTTGATCTATCAGTTTCCCATCCTGCCCCCTGAATTTTATATCGAGCCCCGCCTCGCCTTCATAATCCCGCGGGCGCTGGAGCTTACCTACACCTCCCATGCGCTCGCCCCCTTCGCCCGCGATCTGGGCCATGAGGCCCCCCCCTTCCCCTGGGACGAGGCCCGCCGCGCTCTTCTCCGCGCCGAGCTCGACGCCTTCTACGCCCGCGCCTACGGCCTGACGCGCGACGAACTCCGCTACATCCTCGACCCCGCCGACGTGAAGGGCGCCGACTACCCGTCTGAGACCTTCCGCGTCCTCAAGAAGAATGAACAAAATAGATATGGCGAATATCGCACCCGCCGCCTGGTCCTCGAAGCTTGGGACCGGATGGAGGCGGACGGCACATTTAGAGAGTTGAACTTATGACGGTCTTTATCTGGAGCCCACCGACGGGTGCTTTGCCTTGGACATACATGGATGGAATAGAGCGCCGTAGAGACATGGCTGAGAGGCGGATCTCTGGGAACCGGGCGGGGACAGAATGACACTCGAAAATCCACCTAGCGCGATTGTCCGCAATGAGATAACTCAGGCTGCCTACCAAAACGGCTGGCGCATCGATGACGGCGCAGAAGACGGATGGTTTCTTCGGCGCTCTCCAAGCGCACCGGGGCGTATTGCCCTCGCTGGCGCCGGGCCTCAGGGACCTTGGTTTCTTGCGGTTGATCATCCCGGCGTCGCGGCGGAATTGGGGGCGCAGGGGGCCAACGTGCGTGGCCCCGGAGTTGCACGATTCATGCTTTCTGACACAACTGAGTTGCACGAGGTGCTCGGGCGCGTTTGGGAGCTTGCCGTCTCGCTCCCCGACCATCCGCTACGACGTTTCGAGGCAGAGACGACTGGGCTTCCGCGCGGCACCGAAGCGGAGCGTCTGGTTGTGCAGCGCAGAGGGCAGGACGTCTTTCGCGATAGTTTGCTGAAGTATTGGGGGGGCTGCTGTCCGCTCACTGGGATTACGGATACGCAACTGTTGAAAGCCTCCCATATCAAGCCATGGGCCGATTGCGAGACAGATGCAGAGCGATTGGACCCTTACAACGGTGTTCTCCTCTCCGCCCTCTGGGATTCCGCCTTCGATGCTGGACTCATTAGCTTCGATGAACAAGGCGAGCTTTTGTTGTCGTCGAGCTTAACCGCGGCGGCACGTGAAGCGCTCGGCCTTTCAAAGCCGATTGATCTCCGGCCTGAACATCAACGGTATCTTCGATGGCACAGAGAGAGGGTTTTTGCGGGTGGATGATATAGGTAATGCGATCTACGAAGGCTCGTGTTCTGATCTGTTCGGATACTTACCGCGCATCAGACCATGGCAGTGCCGGAAAAGGGTCAGGGTATCCCCTACAAGCTTGGCGCTCTCTGGATTGACTACCCTCTGGATAGGAGAGGCCCGCGGTCTATCATTGCCATGGCGTCGATGATTGGCATCTTCCCTTCAGAGCATGTTGCAAGGATCGCGTTGGGGCTTGCCACGCTCAGTCTGCTCCCGAGCTTGGCACTTGGCGGCCCTCCGTCCTACGGCGAGGGCCAAGGCACATCACAAAAGGTCGCATACTGCGAGGCGCTGGTGAGCCGCTATGGGCATCTCTCGCAGCGCTATTGCGGAATACTCCTGATCTGGTCCCCCGGTTCCACGGCATGCGGGACCCGTATTCCAAACGATGAGGGACCCCGATTCCACGTGATGAGGGACCCGAATGTGGCTGCTGGGGGATACTCCGGCTCTTTCCCCGACCAGAGAGGAGAGAG
>LFIK01003018.1_pt1 | contig 13690 bp, 13 predicted proteins | sample 643401 | NCBI WGS metagenome assembly LFIK01 (sample SAMN03777447, study PRJNA286221) | soda lake metagenome | biome: soda lake; feature: Kulunda steppe; material: water; isolation source: sample T5-Br brine of Lake Tanatar-5 | place: Russia: Kulunda steppe | collected 2010-07 | reverse complement strand
CGTCTGCGCGGAACCGCTGGTGGCGGGCAAAAGGCCCGCCACCAGGAGCACGACGCGGATGCAGCGCCAGAGGCCGGCCATCAGAACCGCGTGACGATGCTCAGGTCGAAGTTCTGCGTGCGGTCATTGGGTTCGCGGCGCAGCGCGCGCGAGAAGTCGAAGCGCAGCGGTCCCAGCGGGGTTTCCCAGAACAGCGACACGCCCGCGGCTGCGCGCAGGTTGAAGCTGTCATCGATCGGGTTGCCACCAAACCCGTTGTTCGCGTTGTCGAGCCCCCAGACCGAGCCCACATCCATGAACACGCCGCCGGTGATGCCGTATTCCTCGGGCAGACCGAGCGGGAAGTCGGCCTCGAACTGGGCCACCACGAATTGCAGGCCGCCCAGCGCGTCCTCGTTCGGGGCGTTCATGTCGCGCGGGCCGATGCCGCGCAGCTGGAAGCCGCGCATGCGACCGTCAAGGAAGAAGCGTTCGGTCAGGCGCGTGTCGCCGCCCTGCATCGCCAGAAGTCCGGCGTTGAGGTTGGCGCGCAGGGTGACATCCTCGTTGAAGACGCGCTGTTCGTAGCCCGCACGCATGGTGGTGCGCAGGAAGCTGCGGCTGCCGCTGGTCACGCCCAGATCCTGCGAGAGCTGGAAGATGTAGCCGCGCGTGGGGTCAAGCCCGCTGTCGCGCGTATCCAGCGTGTAGGTGTAGCCGACCGAGGCGGTGTTGACGCGCCCCATGTCCTGATCCTGCACCACGCGGGGCGAGGACAGCAGTTCGTTGACGCCGGTCACCTCGTCGGTGGACAGCGTGAACCGCCCCGACAGCCGCCCGAATTCGCTGACCGGGAACTCCAGTTCGTTGCGCAGCACGCCCTCGCGGGTGTCGAAATCCTCGTTGAAATCGCGGGTCGAGCGGTAGCGCAGCGCAAAGGTGTAGGCCAGATCGCGGTCCATTACCCGCGGTTCGGTGAACGACAGCCCGATGTCGCGCTGACCGGGAATGGTGTTGAACGAGATCGCGAGGCGCTGGCCGCGACCCAGAAAGTTCTCCTCGGAGAAGTTGATCGCGAAGCCGATGCCGTCGCGCACCCCGTAGCTGACCCCGAACCCGAGCGAGCCGGTGGGCTGTTCCTCGACATCGACGTCGACGATCACCTGATCGTCGCTGCTGCCCTGACGCGGTTCCACCTGCACGTCGCTGAAGAAGCCCAGCGCGCGGATGCGCTCGGCGGCCTCACGAATCTCGCGCGGGTTCAGCGGGTCGCCCTCGGCCGAATCGAACTCGCGGCGAATCACGCGGTCGAGCGTGGTGGTGTTGCCCTGGATGTCGATCCGCTCGATCACCAGCCGTTCGCCGCGCACCAGCGTGAATTCGATGTCCAGCGTCTGGTCGCGATCGTTGCGGGTGATGCGCGGGTCGACCCGGACGAAGCGGCGGCCTTCATTGGTGGCCACGCGTTCCAGCCGGCGGACATTGGCGTCCAGCACCGCAGGGGTGAACACCGAATTTGCCCGCACGCGCAGCTCGGCCTCGTAGGGGGTCAGGTCGATCCCGTCGATCTCGGAGGCGACGGTGATGTTGCCGAAACGGTATTGCAGCCCTTCGGTGATGTTGAACGTGATGAAGAACCCGTCGCGTTCGCGCGCAAGTTCGGACGTGACCGAGTTGATGCGGAAATCCACGAACCCGCGAGAGAGGTAGAAATCGCGCAGCAACTCGCGGTCGAGCGCGATGCGATCCTCGACGAAGGTGTCGCGCTGCACGAACCAGCGGAAAAGCCCGGCCTGCTTGGTGTCCAGCACTCGGCGCAGGCGGTGGTCCGAAAAGGCGCGGTTGCCGACGAAGGACAGCCGCTCGATCTCGACGACGTTGCCCTCGCGGATCTCGAAGGCCAGGTCGACACGGTTGCCGCCGCGCGGGATGATGCGCGGTGTCACCTCGGCGGCGAAGCGCCCGCGCTCGCGGTAGATGTCGGCGATGGCGATGGCGTCGGCCTCGACCTGGCTGGGCGACAGGACGCGCCCGCCGCGGGTCTCGACGACCTGGGTCAGGACCTCGTCATCGATGCGGCGGTTGCCTTCGAAATTCACGATCCCGATGATCGGGAACTCGCGCACGGTGATGTTGAGCGTGCTCCCGCGCGGGTCGAACTCGACCTCCTCGAACAGGCCCGAGTTGGCGACCCGGCGATAGGCGGCGTTCAGTTCGCCCGCCGACAGGGTGGCCCCGGCACCGATTCTCGCAAACCCGAGAATCGTGCTGTCGTCGACGTTCTGGTTGCCGTCGATCACGACCCGGTCGAACCGGAAGCTCTGCGCCTGTGCGGGCGTCAGCATCGCCGACATGAGCGTTGAAATCGCTACCGCAATCGTGATCGCCGCCATCCGCAGGCCACTGGCCCGGACTGCCGAGAACGCCGGCAGAGCGCCGCTGGATACGCGCATCGTGAGCCCCGTCTTTCCGCTTGTATTGTTTTTTTCTGCCTAGCTGCAACGCATGGCGTTGTCAAAGACAGTCAACCGATCGGCAGCGGTTGCGCGCGCAGTGTTTCCGCAGGGACGCGGTGCGCGGGGTGATCGCGGTGCGGGGCGGGTGCTGATGTCAGATGCTGTGTCTCAGCGGGCGGGCGCCCCCAAGATCAAGGGCAAGGTCCGCGCCGCGTCAGCGAAAGGGCATCGGCCCGATGCCCAGCGCTGCCGCGATCCAGCTTGCCAGCAGCAGGCATGCAACGACCGCCAGCGGAAACGCGATCCGATCCCTGGCAAGGTCCACCAGGACCGGGATTGCAGCGTCCGTGTTCCGAGCGAGTGCCATGCGAGCCTCCGAATAGCCGGCCTCATAACCGGCTTCGGGATGCGTGCAGAACCGGGCAGGATTGTGGCGCCATGGTGCCGGCATCGCGGCATCTGCAGGCAGCGGTCTGACCGTCCGGCCGCGCGCGGCCGCTCCGCTGCGGCATGGTGCACGGCTTCACTGGTCCGCGCGGCGCGATGCGATCGGCGCTTCTGTATCGGCGTGACTCGTCGTAAGAAGGACAGGGCCACGCGAGGCGGTGACGAAAGAGCGATGCCATGGACTGGGACAAGCTGCGAATCTTCCACGCTGTTGCCGATGCCGGGAGCCTGACCCACGCCGGCGAGGCGCTGAACCTGTCGCAATCTGCCGTCAGTCGGCAGATTCGCGCGCTTGAGGAGGCGCTGGGGACCACATTGTTCCACCGCCACGCGCGCGGCCTGATCCTGACCGAACAGGGCGAGTTGCTCTTCGAGGCGACGCGGTCGATGTCGCGCCGGCTGGAAACCGCCGCCGCGCGCATCCGCGACAGCCGCGACGAGGTGTTCGGCGAACTGCGCGTCACCACCACGGTGGGGTTCGGCACGCTCTGGCTCGCGCCGCGGCTGCCGGCGCTTTACGCGAAGTTTCCCGAACTCAAGATCGATCTGATGCTGGAAGAGCGGGTGCTGGACCTTCCCATGCGCGAGGCCGATGTCGCGATCCGCATGAAGGAGCCCAGCCAGGCCGATCTTGTCCGGCGCCGGATGATGGATGTGCGGATGCGGCTTTACGCAACGCCCGAATATCTGCGCGCCAACGGGACCCCCGCGACCATCGAGGATCTGGTGAATTTCCGTCTCGTCTGCCAGAGCGTCACCGCGACCCAGGTCAGCGCCGGCGCAAGCCTGGTGCGCGAGCTGCTGTCGCATCCGGTGCGCTCGACCTTCACCGTGAACAACTATTTCGGGGTGTTGCAGGGCGTGCTCAACCATCTCGGGATCGGGCTGCTGCCCGACTATGTCACCGAAGACTTCACCCATCTGGTGCGCGTGTTGCCCGAGGTCGAAAGCCACACCGTGCCCGTCTACCTCGCCTACCCCGAAGAACTGCGCCAGTCCAAACGTGTCGCCGCGTTCCGCGATTTCGTGCTTGAAGAGATCATCGCCTATCGGCGCTCGCGCATCGAGGCGGACCCGGCGCCGGCGTAAGGCCCCACGCAGCGGATGCAGACTGCGGTATGAATGCAACGCATGCCGGCATTGTGCATGGCACAGAGGTATTTAACTTGCGCAATGACCGGGCGAGACCTTAAATCGGGGTCGAAGCGGCGACGCGGTCGTCGTTTCTACCTCCCTGTTGGACTTTGGCCGAGCTCTGCTCGGCCTTTTTTTTGCCCCAGGGCTGCCGACGGCGCCAATTGAGGCAGATGCCGGGCCGTTTGTGTGAAAAACGGGCGCTTCCGGGGCGCGGCGCGGCGCGGTGTGGAGAGCGGCTGCCCGCCCTCCGTTCTCCGTCCTGTCCCGCGTGCACCGCCCGAGCGCGCATCACTTGCCTGCGGGTGTGTCGATCCGCGCTGCGGCCAGACGTTCAGCCGCCCCGTCGCGCGACAAGGCAGATTTCGGCCCACCCTCGCGGCGCCGCTCTTCGGTCGCGCGCGCGCCGAGATAGGCGAAGACCATGACGAAGCCGATGGTGCCGAAGGTCAGAAAACCAAGTGCGATATCCATGACATACTCCTGTTCCGGTTGCAGGAGCGTCTACGCGTCCAGGCCGGCCCCGGATGAGCCGCAGCACAAAAAAGCACTTACGTTTCAGATGGATACGAATGCATACCGCGATTTCCGGGTGCGACGATCAATCACATCTTGCCGCGATTTTCGCTTGTGCGCGGGGCGGTTGCGCGGCGGTGCCCTGCGCGTTCACGGCTCGCTCACCGAACCGTGAACAGCACTGCCGCAAAATACAGCATGACCCCGATCGGGCCGAACTGCCCTGCAAACAGCGCCAGCAGGAACAGGAACCCCAGCACCAGCAGCGTGACTTCGGCCTGCACGCGGGTCGGCTTCTGCGCAATCAGCCGCTCGACCGTTGCGAAGTCCCGCCCGGGCCAGAGCCGCGCGATCACCAGCACGGCGGCATCGCGCGCCTTGTGCGCGATCTCGCCGAACACTCCCTGCTGTGCGTCGGCCATGCCGGGGGCCTCTCGCGTCCGATCGCATACCGTTGCACACGCATACCATGCGACGGGTTGCGGCGCAAACAGTGCCTTTCCCCGCGCCGTGTGATTCGCTACTCAGGCGGCAAAGACTGGACAGATACATGACAGATCCCGACCTCACGCCCGACCTGATCGCCGCGCACGGGCTGACCCCCGACGAATACGCGCGGATCGAATCGATCCTCGGCCGCGCGCCCAGCTTCACCGAACTCGGCATCTTCTCGGCCATGTGGAACGAGCACTGTTCCTACAAGTCGTCGAAGAAGTGGCTGCGCACGCTGCCGACCGACGGCCCGCAGGTGATCTGCGGCCCCGGCGAAAACGCGGGCGTGGTGGATATCGGCGCGGGCCCCGACGGCCGCAAGCTGGCGCTGGTCTTCAAGATGGAGAGCCATAACCACCCCAGCTATATCGAGCCCTATCAGGGTGCGGCGACCGGCGTGGGCGGCATCCTGCGCGACGTGTTCACCATGGGCGCGCGGCCCGTCGCGGCGATGAACGCGCTCAGCTTCGGCGCCCCGGACCATCCGCGCACCGCGCATCTGCTGCGCGGCGTGGTCGAAGGGATCGGCGGCTATGGCAACGCCTTCGGCGTGCCCACGGTGGGCGGCGAGTTGCGGTTCCACTCCGCCTATGACGGCAATTGCCTGGTCAATGCCTTCGCGGCCGGGCTGGCGGATGCCGAGGCGATCTTCTACTCGGCGGCCTCGGGCGTCGGCATGCCGGTGGTCTATCTGGGCGCCAGGACCGGGCGCGACGGGGTGGGCGGCGCCACCATGGCCAGCGCCGAATTCGACGACAGCATCGACGAGAAGCGCCCCACGGTGCAGGTGGGCGACCCGTTCACCGAAAAGCGCCTGCTCGAGGCGTGCCTGGAACTGATGGCATCGGGGGCCGTGATCTCGATCCAGGACATGGGCGCGGCGGGGCTGACCTGCTCGGCGGTCGAAATGGGCGACAAGGGGGGGTTGGGCATCCGGCTGGATCTGGACCGCGTGCCCTGCCGCGAGCCCGGCATGACCGCGTATGAGATGATGCTCAGCGAAAGCCAGGAGCGGATGCTCATGGTCCTGCGCCCCGAGCGCGAGGCCGAGGCGCGCGCCATCTTCGAGAAATGGGATCTGGATTTCGCCGTGGTGGGCGAGACCATCCCCGAGGACCGCTTCGTGATCGTCCACGGGAACGAGACGCGCGCCGATGTGCCGCTCTCGAAGCTGTCCTCGGAGGCGCCCGAATACGACCGCCCCTGGGACGAACCCGCCGCGCCCGCGCCGCTGGCCGATGTGCCGCGCGTGGACCCGGTGGACGCGCTGCGCGCGCTGATCGGCTCGCCCAGCTACGCGCACAAGGCCTGGGTCTGGGAGCAATACGACACCCAGGTGATGGGGGACACCGTGCGCACGCCGGGGCTGGGTGCCGGGATCGTGCGCGTGCACGGCACCGACAAGGCGCTGGCCTTCACCGCCGACGTGACCCCGCGCTATGTCCGCGCCAACCCGGTCGAAGGCGGCAAGCAGGCGGTGGCCGAGGCGTTCCGCAACCTCTGCGCGGTGGGAGCGCGGCCGCTGGCGGCCACCGACAACCTGAACTTCGGCAACCCCGAAAAGCCCGAGATCATGGGCCAGCTGGTCGGCGCGATTCGCGGCATCGGCGCGGCCTGCGCCGCGCTCGACATGCCGATCGTGTCCGGCAATGTGAGCCTTTATAACGAAACCGACGGCGTGCCGATCCTGCCGACGCCGACCATCGGCGCGGTGGGACTGATCGAGCATCTGGACGACATCATCGCCGGCCCCCCGCGCGAGGGCGACCTGCTGCTGGTGGTGGGCGAAAGCGTCGGCCATCTGGGCCAGTCGGCGCTGCTGGCCGAGGTCTTCAACCGCGAGGATGGCGACGCGCCGGCGGTGGATCTGGACGCCGAGGCCCGCAACGGCGCCTTCATTCGCGACAACCGCGCGTGGATCGCCGCGTGCACCGACCTCTCGGACGGCGGGCTGGCGCTTGCGGCGTTCGAACTGGCCGAGGCCGCGGGCATGGGCGTCACGCTGAACGACGACGATCTGGGCGCGCTTTTCGGCGAGGATCAGGCGCGCTACCTGATTGCCACCGACTTCGACAGCGCCGAGGCGTTGATGATCGCCGCCGGGCAGGCCGGGGTGCCGATCCGCACGGCAGGCCGCTTCGGCGGTGCGGATGTGCGGCTCGGCAGCGCGCAGGCCCCGCTCGAGGAACTGTCGGCGCTCTATCGCGGCGTGTTCGAGCGGTTGTTCTGAGCGGGGTCAGAGCCCCAGCACGTCGATCATGCTGTAGGCGCCGGGCGGGCGGCCCTGCGCCCAAAGCGCGGCGCGCAGCGCACCGCGCGCGAACACGGTGCGGTCGCTGGCGACATGGCGCAGCGTGATCCGCTCGCCGAGGCCCGCAAAGATCACGTCATGCTCGCCCACGATGTCGCCGCCGCGCACCGCGTGCAGCCCGATGGCACCGGAGCGCCGGGCGCCGGTGATCCCGTCGCGACCGCGTTCGGCGACATCATCGAGCCGCGCGCCGTGGCCGGCAGCGGCGGCCTCGCCCAGCATCAGCGCGGTGCCCGAGGGCGCGTCGACCTTGTGGCGGTGATGCGCCTCGACGATCTCGACATCGAAATCGGGGCCGAGCGCGGCGGCCACCTGCTCGGTCAGCTTGACCAGCAGGTTGACGCCCAGGCTCATGTTGCCCGCGCGCACGATCACCCCGCGCTGCGCGGCGGCGTCGATGCGCGCCAGATCCTCGGGCGCGAATCCGGTTGTGCCGATGATGTGCGCGACCCCGGCGGCGGTTGCGGCCTCGGCCAGCGCGACCGAGACCTGCGGCGCGGTGAAGTCGATCACCGCATCGACCGCGGCCAGCGCGGCGCCCGTGTCGCTGCCGACGGTCAGCCCGCGCGCCGCCCCGCCGCGCGCGGTGCCCAGATCCTGCCCGACCCAGTCATGCCCGGGCCGCTCCAGCGCCGCGGCAAGCTCGGCCTCGTCGCTGGCGTCGATCACCTGCACCAGCATCTGACCCATCCGGCCCGATACGCCCGTCACCGCGATCCGAAGCATGGCATTCCCCTGTCAACTGCGCCCGCCGAGCGCATAACGCCGATGTGCGGGGTTGGCAAAGCCTCGTTGCGCGGGCGCTGGGCTTGGCCTACATGACAGGAATGGGACGCAGACATGACACCGCGGGCTCCGGCCCCTCGCAACGCCAGCTGAGGGTGGCCGAACTGATCCGCCGCACGCTTTCCGACGTGCTGGCGCGCGGCGATGTGCACGACCCCGACCTGGCGCGCATCCCGATCACCGTGTCCGAGGTCCGCACCTCGCCCGATCTGAAGGTGGCGACCGCCTATGTGATGCCGCTGGGCGGCGAACGGCGGGACGAGGCGCTGGCGCTGCTGGCGCGCAACGCGGCACCGCTGCGAAAGCTGGTCTCGCGCGCGCTGACGCTGAAATTCGCGCCCGAGCTGCGGTTTCGCCTGGACACCAGCTTCGACGCCATGGACGAAGCGCGGCGGCTGTTCGCGCAGGAGACCGTGCGCCGCGATGTCGAGGCCGGCGCCGACGAAGGCACCGGAGATGACAGCGCGCCCGAGCGCGGCTGAGCGCCGCCCGTTTGCCGCGTTCGCGGTGGCGCTGGCCGCCTGCGCCGCGCCGCTGCATGCCGACGAGCCGTGTGCGCATGTAGAGCATGAGGGCGCGCGCTTCATCGTCTGCACCGCGTCCGATCCCGACCGGGTAGAGCTGTTCCTGACCGACGCCGACGGCGAGACGCTGGGCAGCTTTTCGCGCATCGACGAGGCGTTGGCCGCCGACGGCAAGCGGCTGGCCTTTGCCATGAATGCAGGAATGTATCACCGCGACCGCCGTCCCGTGGGGCTTTATGTCGAAGACGGCGCGCAGCGCGCCGCGCTGGTGACACGCGAAGGGCCGGGCAATTTCGGGATGCTGCCCAACGGCGTGTTCTGCGTGGCCGAGGACCGCTTCCTCGTGATCGAAACCCTGCGCTACGCCGAGGACCCGCCCGAGTGCCGGCACGCCACGCAATCGGGGCCGATGCTGGTGATCGACGGTGCGCTGCATCCGCGCTTCATCGAAGGCTCGGACTCCGAGTTGATCCGCAACGGCGTGGGGGTCAGCGCCGACGGCGCGCGGGCGTATTTCGTGGTCGCGCGCTCGGCGGTGAACTTCCACGCCTTCGCGCGGCTGTTCCGCGACGTGCTGGAGACCCCGCAGGCGCTTTATCTGGACGGCAATGTCTCGCGCCTGCATGCGCCGGGGCTGGGGGTGTCGGACTGGGGGCTGCAGATGGGGCCGGTGGTGGGCATGGTCGTTGACGCGGACGCGGGGGGCGGGTAGCAGCGCGCCCGGCACGGCCATGGCAAGGGGGCACTCGTGGGACGCACGCGCAAGGGACGCGACATTTCCGGCTGGATGGTGATCGACAAGCCCGCGGGCGAGACCTCGACCGCCGTGGTGGGCAAGGTGCGCTGGGCGCTGGGCGCGAAGAAGGCCGGGCACGCGGGCACGCTCGACCCTGCTGCAACCGGCGTGCTGGCCGTTGCGCTGGGCGAGGCCACCAAGACCATCCCGCATGTGACCGAGGCGCTCAAGGCCTATCGCTTCACCGTGCGCCTGGGGCAGGCCACCACCACCGACGACGCCGAAGGCGCGGTGATCGCCGAAAGCGCATCGCGCCCCGAGGGCGCCGCGATCGAGGCCGCGCTGGGCGCCTTTCGCGGGCAGATCGAGCAGGTGCCGCCGCAGTTCTCGGCGGTCAAGGTCGAAGGCGAGCGCGCCTATGACATCGCCCGCGCAGGCGACGAGATGGAACTCGCCGCCCGCCCGCTCTGGGTCGAGCGGCTGGAGCTGATCGCCCGCCCGGACCGCGACCACGCCGAGTTCGAGATGGTCTGCGGCAAGGGGGGCTACGTGCGTTCCATCGCGCGCGATCTGGGCGCGGCGCTGGGCTGCCACGGCCACGTCACCGCGCTGCGCCGCACCTGGTCGGGGCCGTTCCGGGCCGAGGACGGGCTGAGCTGGGACCGGCTGGAGGCGCTCGCGCGCACGCCCGAGCTGGACGCGCATCTGCACCCGCTGGAGCTGGCGCTCGCCGACCTGCCCGAGCTTCCCGCCACCCCCGACGGCGCGGCGAAGCTGCGCAACGGCAACCCGGGCATGGTGCTGGCCTCCAGCGTCGAGTGGGGCGCGCCGGCCTGGGCCAGCCTGAACGGACGTGCGGTGGCGTTGGGGGTCTACAAGGGCGGGGAACTGCACCCGTCGCGCGTGATCAACCAGCCGGGCTGAGATGTTGACACCACCCGGCGCGGCTGTATAAGCGCGCCGGCTCGGGGCATACCGGGCTGCATTGGTGTTGGTGGCCCCCGCAAGGGGATGCCTGTCGCCCACGGCCCGCATCGGGGCCTGCGGAAAGGACAACGCCCTTCACATATCGCGAAGGAGATCAGCCGTGACCAAACGCACGTCTGCCAAGTACAAGATCGACCGCCGCATGGGCGAAAACATCTGGGGCCGCCCGAAGAGCCCCGTCAACCGCCGCGAATACGGCCCCGGCCAGCACGGCCAGCGCCGCAAGTCCAAGCTGTCGGATTTCGGCACCCAGCTGAAGGCCAAGCAGAAGCTCAAGGGCTATTACGGCGACCTGACCGAGAAGCAGTTCCGCCGCATCTACGCCGAAGCCGCGCGCGGCAAGGGCGACACCAGCGAGAAGCTGATCGGCCTGCTGGAGCGCCGGCTGGACGCCGTGGTCTATCGCGCGAAGTTCGTGCCGACCGTGTTCGCCGCGCGTCAGTTCGTCAACCACGGCCATGTCACCGTGAACGGCAAGCGCGTGAACATCCCGTCCTACCGGGTGCGCGAGGGCGATGTGATCGCAGTGCGCGAGAAGTCGCGTCAGCTTGCCGTGGTGCTCGAAGCCGTGGGGCTGCCCGAGCGCGACGTGCCCGATTACATCGACGCCGATCATTCCAAGATGACCGCGACCTTCGTGCGCACCCCGGCGCTGGGCGACGTGCCCTACCCGGTGCAGATGGAGCCGAACCTGGTGGTCGAATTCTACGCCAAGAACTGACGCGGCGACGCGGCAGCGACATCTCTGGCCCCGGCGGATGCGCCGGGGCTTTTGCATTCCGAAACGCAGGGATGCAGAACGGCAACGGCGCAAGGAAATTTCCCGGACTGCGCGCAGGTGCCGCAAACTCGGCGCTGGCGCCGGTTTCGGGGCGGGGTTAGAACCACGGACCGTGGAGGCACGCGAATTCATGCACGAAACCATCCGCCCCAAGACAGGGATCCTGGACATCGCGCTTTATCAGGGCGGCAAGGCGGCCATCGCCGGGCGCTCTGACGCGGTCAAGCTGTCGTCGAACGAGAACCCCTTCGGCCCCGGCGAACGCGCGGTCGAGGCGTATCGCCGCGCCGGGCATTCGCTGCACCGCTACCCGTCAAGCAACCACGCCAGCCTGCGCGCCGCGCTGGGCGATGTGCATGCGCTGGACCCCGACCGCATCATCTGCGGCGCCGGGTCGGACGAGATCATCGCCTTCCTGTGCCAGGCCTATGCCACCCGCGGCGACGAGGTGCTGTTTTCGGAACACGGTTTCCTGATGTACCGGATTTCGGCGCTGGCGGCGGGGGCGACCCCCATCGCGGCGCCCGAGCGCGAGCGCACCACCAGCGTCGATGCGCTGATCGCGGCGATGACCGAGCGCACGCGGCTGGTCTTTGTCGCCAATCCCAACAACCCCACCGGCACCATGCTGCCCGCCTCCGAGATCACGCGGCTGGCGGACGCGCTGCCCGCGCAGGCGATCCTCGTGCTCGATGGCGCCTATGCCGAATATGTCGATGGGTATGACGGTGGCGCGGCGTTGGTCGATGGCCGCCACAACGTGGTCATGACGCGCACCTTCTCCAAGCTCTACGGGCTGGGCGGCTTGCGCGTGGGCTGGGGCTACGGCCCGCGCCATGTGATCGAGGTGCTCAATCGCGTGCGCGGCCCGTTCAACCTGTCGACCCCGCAGCTCGAGGTCGCCGAAGCCGCGCTGGGCGACCACGAACACCATGAGCGCAGCCTGCGCGAAAACGCCCGGATGCGGACCTGGCTGGTGCAGGCGCTGCGCGATCTGGGGCTGGGCTGCGACCGGTCCTTCGCGAATTTCGTGCTGGCGCGTTTCGATACCGAGGCCGAGGCCGAGGCCTGCAACGCGCATCTGCTGTCCGAAGGACTGATCGTGCGGCAGGTGGGGTCTTACGGCCTGCCCGAGGCGCTGCGGATCACCGTGGGCGACGAGCCCGCGTGCCGCCGCGTCGTTCACGCCATCGCCCAGTTCCGGGGCCAGCGGTGAGCACGCCACTTTACGGTCGCGTGGCGCTGATCGGGCTGGGGCTGATCGCCTCGTCCATGGCGCTTGCGATGCGCCGCGCGGGGCTGGCGACCGACATCACCGGCTACGCCCGCAGCGCCGAGACCCGCGCCACGGCGCTCGAACTCGGACTTGTGGACAGCGTCCACGCGACCGCCGCCGAGGCGGTCGCCGGCGCCGATCTGGTGGTCCTCGCCGTGCCCGTGGGCGCGATGGGGGCGCTCGCGTCCGAGATCGCCCCCGCGCTGGCGCCCGGCGCCACCGTCACCGATGTCGGCTCGGTCAAGCAGGCGGTGATCGCCGCCGTCGCCCCGCACCTGCCCGCGGGCGTGCAGTTCATCCCCGGCCACCCCATCGCCGGCACCGAGCAATCCGGCCCCCGCGCGGGCTTCGCCGAGCTGTTCGACAACCGCTGGTGCATCCTGACGCCGACGCCCGACACCGACGCGGCCGCGCTGGAGCGCTTGCGGGCGTTGTGGAACGGCATGGGCGCCAATGTCGACGTGATGGAGCCCGACCACCATGACCTGGTCCTTGCCGTCACCAGCCATGCCCCGCATCTGATCGCCTATACGATGGTCGGCGTCGCCGACGATCTGCGCCGCGTCACCGACAGCGAGGTCATCAAGTACTCCGCCGCCGGGTTCCGCGATTTCACGCGAATCGCCGCCTCGGACCCGGTGATGTGGCGCGACGTGTTCCTGACCAACAAGGCCGCCACGCTCGAGATCCTCGGCCGCTTCACCGAGGAGCTGTTCGCGCTGCAGCGCGCGATCCGGCGCGGGGATGGCGATCACTTGCATGACTACTTCGCACGCACCCGTGCGATCCGGCGCGGCATCATCGACGCTGGTCAGGACACCGACGCCCCCGATTTCGGCCGCGGCCCGCATCGCGGGCGGTGAACGCGCCAGGTGATTCTGCCGCTTTCTTCGGCATCGTCATGAAACCGCATCATTCCGCATGCGATTCTCCTTGCCTGGGCCCGCTGCCGGCGCGATTCTGGGCCAGTCGGTGGCGCGCGTCGGTCCCATCCGCCGACCCGGGTGCGCCGCTGACGAATTTTGTGGGCGGACTGCCTCTGCGCCAGGTCAAAATTAACTGAACACTTACAATGCGTTATGGGTGTATGTGGGTGGCCGGGCGCGGTGGGGGCGATTTTTTCCGGGACAAACCGCTCATTTCCCTCTTGCGGGGTATGGGTTGGTTGTCTAGATAGCGCTTCACCGGCGGCGAGGGTTGCTGGTGACGCGGATCTGGTCTGAGGGTTGGGTTTGCGGCAGGAATTCTGGGGATGCTGGGCAGGT
>LFIK01003017.1_pt1 | contig 13691 bp, 9 predicted proteins | sample 643401 | NCBI WGS metagenome assembly LFIK01 (sample SAMN03777447, study PRJNA286221) | soda lake metagenome | biome: soda lake; feature: Kulunda steppe; material: water; isolation source: sample T5-Br brine of Lake Tanatar-5 | place: Russia: Kulunda steppe | collected 2010-07 | reverse complement strand
TTTTCAAGATCTTCTGCACGTGGTTGAATTTTTGATGTAAAATCCTCATACACTGATGCAGGAATATCGAATGGTTCATGATCAAAATTCCATTTTTCTTTTAATTTTTGAGTTTCTTCTTTCCCAATTGGTGCGCCATGTGCTTTTGAAGTCCCTGCAACATTTGATCCAAATCCAATGATGCTTTTTACTTCAATAAAGCTTGGTTTATCACTCTTTTTAGCGTTTTCAATGGCTTTATCTAATGCGTCTAAATCATTGGCATCTTCAACAAGTTGATAATCCCAGTTCATCGATAATACTTTTTGTTTGATATCATCGCTATATGCATCAGATGTTGGCCCATCGAGTTGGATATCGTTAGAATCAAATAAAACAATGAGTCGTTCTAAATTTAAATGTCCCGCTAAAGACATACTCTCTAAAGCTACCCCTTCTTGTAAGTCCCCATCCCCTACAAGAGTGTAGGTATAATGATCAACGACATTCAAATCTTTTTTATTATATTTATGGCGTAAATGTTTTTCAGCTAATGCCATACCAACCGCATTAGAAATCCCTTGGCCAAGTGGACCAGTGGTTGCTTCTACACCATCAGTATCCCCATATTCAGGATGGCCTGGTGTGACTGAACCAATTTGTCTAAATTGCTTCAAATCGTCCATTGAAACATCATACCCTGAAAAATGAAGTGTCGCATAAAGCAAGGCACTTCCATGTCCAGCCGATAAGATGAATCGGTCTCTATCAAACCATTTTGATGATTGTGGGTTATGTTTTAAATGTTTGGTAAATAATTGATACATGATAGGGGCGGCCCCTAAGACAATTCCAGGGTGTCCCGAAGCGGCTTCATCAACCATATCAAGCCCTAAAAATCGTATCGCGTTAATACTTTTTTCCATGATTTATTCTCCTTTATATCTAGTGTGTATACCATGATAATTATACATGAAATAATTGCTTTTTTAAAGCACTTAAACGAAAAACTGGATATAAAAACCCTCTTTGAACAAGCGTTCAAAGAGGGATAATTTATCCGATAGAACCTTCCATCTCTAATTTAATAAGTTGGTTTAATTCAACGGCGTATTCCATAGGTAATTCTTTTGCGAATGGTTCAATGAATCCCATAATAATCATTTCAGTCGCTTCTTCTTCGCTTAACCCACGACTCATTAAATAAAAGAGCTGTTCTTCACTGACTTTAGAAACACTTGCTTCGTGTTGAACGGTTGCTAAATTATTTTTTACGATATTATAAGGAAGGGTATCTGAATAAGACGCATCATCTAAAATGATGGTGTCACATTCAACGTTACTTTTGGCACCGGTTGCGCCTTTGGTATGGTGAATCATTCCTCGATAATTTACTTTTCCACCTTTTGCACTCATTGATTTAGAGACAATCGAACTGGTGGTATCTTTTCCTAAATGAATCATTTTTGCACCGGTATCTTGGTGCATGTTTTTCCCAGCAAACGCAATTGAAATGGTGGTCCCTTTCGCACGGTCTCCTTTTAAGATACAAGAAGGATATTTCATGTTGATGCCTGAGCCGATGTTTCCATCTACCCATTCCATATGCGCATCTTCTTCAACAATCGCACGCTTAGTCACTAAGTTTACAATATTGGCTGCCCAGTTTTGGATGGTTGTATACCGTGCATGGCCGCCTTTTCTAACAAAGATTTCAACTGTTGCGGCATGCAAAGAATCCGTCGTGTAGATTGGGGCTGTACAGCCTTCTACATAATGCAAAGATGCCCCTTCATCAACAATAATTAACGTTCGTTCAAATTGCCCCATTTGTTCAGAGTTAATTCTAAAATATGATTGAAGTGGCTTTTCAACTTTTACCCCTTTAGGGACATAAATAAATGAACCCCCACTCCAAACAGATCCGTTTAGTGCGGCGTATTTATTATCGTCTGAAGGCACACTTTGTGCAAAGTACTCTTTAAAGAGTTCAGGGTATTCTTTTAATGCCGTATCTGTGTCTGTGAATATAACCCCTTGGTCTTCTAATTCTTTGATACTCGAATGATAGACAACTTCACTTTCAAACTGTGCTCCAACCCCAGCTAAAAACTCTTGCTCTGCTTTTGGAATACCTAATTTATCAAACGTATCTTTAATTTCACTTGGGACATCATCCCATGATTTTTCCATGCGATCTGAAGGCTTTACATAATATGTAATATCTTCAAAGTTGATTTGTGACAAATCTGGACCCCACGTTGGATTTTCAATCGACTTAAATTTCTTATAGGCATCTAAGCGATATTCAAGCATCCACTTTGGTTCGCCTTTAATACTTGAGATTTCACGAATAATGTCTTCGTTTAACCCTTTGCCTGTATCCATAACACTTTTTGTTTCGGTTTTAAAGCCGTATTTATAGTCGCCTATAATACGTTCTATTTCTTTTTTAGTTTGATCACTACTCATATTTACACCTACTTTTTGGTTTTGAGAGTTTGTTCAAATGCCTTAAACGCAATGGTTGCACATTTTTGTCTAGCTGGAAAATCTTTAATCCCACTATAAGCCCAGGCATCTTCAAAGTCTAAGGTTTCATCGAATGGCTCATCTTTAACCATTTTTACATAATTATCGCTTAAAGTTAAAGCGTCCTCTATCGTTTTATTTTTTAATAGTTCTGATAAAACAGACGCACTTGAACAGCATATTGAACAGCCTGTTCCATCATGCTTTATAGCCTTAATGACCCCTGATTCAACTTTGGTTTGAATGGTTATATCATCACCGCATGAAGGGTTTTTAATGTGTTCACTTACAAATGATTCATCATTAGATAATCCTTTATTCCTTGGGTTTTTATAATGCTCCATAATAATTTGGCGGTATAAGTTTTTTAAATCACTCATAATAAAACACTCCTAAAATCCAACATCTGTGAAAAACTTTCTAGCATTTTTAACACTTTCAATAAATCGTTTTACATCGTCTAAATCGTTATAAATATAGAAGGATGCACGCAAGGTTGCGTTCACATTTAAATATTTCATCAAAAGTTGTGCACAATGATGCCCTGCTCTTAAGGCGATATTGTCTTCATCAAAAAAGCTTACAACATCGTGTGGATGAACGTTTTCTAAATTAAAATTGATAATCCCTGTTTCGCTGGTTGCATTATATACAGTAACACCATCGATAGCTTGAATCGCTTTAATAGCATAATCATGTAATGTTTTTTCATGGGTTTGAATCGCATCAAAACCGATCGATTCAATAAATTCAATAGCTTTTTTTAACGCAATCGCACTTGCGATTGGCGGGGTTCCTGTTTCGAATTTGTAAGGGGCATCTTTATACGTTGAGGTTTCTAAGTTGACTTCATCGATCATATCGCCACCAAACTCAATCGGTTCCATAGTGTTTAATAAATCACTTTTCCCATAAAGCACGCCAACACCCGTTGGCCCTAACATTTTATGGCCGCTAAACGATAAGAAATCAACATCTAATTGTTTGACATCAAGTTTAATATGAGGCGCGCTTTGCGCAGCATCTAAACTAACGATTGCCCCTTTTTCATGCGCCAATTTTGTAATTGCTTCTATTGGAGTAATATAGCCCATTACATTACTGATGTGGGTTAAGGCTACGACTTTTGTTTTATCGCTTAATACCTTTTTAAAATTAGAAACACTTATGCGCCCCTCTTTATCTAAAGGCACATATTTTAATTTAGCGCCTTTTAACCGAGCGACGTTTTGCCACGGCAAGATACTAGAATGGTGTTCGAGTTCACTGACGATGATTTCATCGCCTTGTTTGATATTTTTCATTCCGTAACTTAAAGCAACTAAATTTAATGCGCTTGAAGCGCCTTTAGTAAATACAATATTTTCAAACTCGCTATTGATGAAAGAAGCAATCTTTTCACGCGCTTCTTCGTAGCGCTTAGTCGCTTCGTAACTTAAGCGATAAACCCCTCTATGGACGTTCACGCTGTGGGTTTCATAATACCAATTCAAAGCGTTTGTTACACTTTTTGGCGTCAGTGACGATGCGGCGGTATCTAAATAGACTACATCGTTATCTTCAAAAAGCGTAAACGCATCTTTCACATTTAAAAGCGCCACATAATCACTCCTTAGCGAGTTTTGTTTTCTAATAAGTTTTGAATATAATCTTTAAGTTTTTCGTTTTCCATTAAATCTTTAAGTGGTGCTAAAAAGCCATTAATGATTAATCTTTGAGCATCTTTTTCACTTAATCCTCGGCTCATTAAATAGTAGAGTTGTTCTTCATCAATTCTACCAATCGCTGCACCATGGGAAGCTTCAACGTCGTATTCATCAATTAATAATAATGGATTGGCATCTAACCTTGCATGATTCCCTAGTACAACGCCGTTATTGTGTTGGTGAGCCATACTTTGTTTCATGCCTTTATGAATTTTCCCAGTGCCTTCAAATACTAAGAAGCTCTCATCAGCCGCAACCCCATAATGTTCGATTAATCCTTCAGAGTTTTTAGCCATATGTTCAACATCACTATGAATAATGACTTCTTGCGTGTCTGAAGCGACCGCTACGGTTTTAACCTCACCATAGGCAAATGGACCGATTAAATCTACATCTGCTTTTTGAGAGGTTTTTCCATCGCCTAATTGTGCGGTTTTCATATAAAGCTTAGCGTTATCTTCTACCAACGCTTGGCGGTTAATGGCTGAGACACTTGCTTTATCAAAGTTTGCGATTGCTATGTAATCTAGTGATGCATTTTTTAAGACATTTGTTTGCGATAAGTAATTAATGGTTTGCCCATTCTCTGTATAGATATATTCGCGTATTTGTGCACTTGCATTTTCTTTTACTTCAATGGCTGTATGCGCCACTAAAGGTTTATCATTGGCGATGATAAAAAGATTAATCGGTGCTTCTATAATTTGATCTTTTTCAACGACAATTTTCAAGGTTTCTTCTACGGTTTTTAAGTTTTCTTTAATCACTGGGTCATCATTTTTAAATGCTTTGACCCCTGATTTTTCATACGGTGAGAACTGAATACTTAGCCGATCATTTGAAAGGGTATTTTGAATGATTTCATTGTCTTTAACAACGATAACATTTTGTAGGTCTTCAATTAATGGACGGATGTTCGTTGGAAAAGTTTGCTTTTCTAAAGGCATTATTTTTCTAAGGCCTCGCGTGTTGCACAACTTCCAAGCATGGTTTGTTCTTCTGAATCATTTTCAGGCACGACTCTTTCATCTTCAATGCCGACTTCTTCTTTGATCCAATCATACCCGTCCTGATCAATTTTTTTAACCAGTGAAATATCTCCACTTTTTACAATACGACCTTGCATCATAACATGAACAGTATCTGCTTTAATGTAGTCGAGTAATCTTTGGTAGTGTGTAATAAGTAAAAAGCCTCGATCTTCAGTTTGCATTTCCGTTACATTATCACCGACTGTTTTTAAAGCATCGATATCTAGTCCACTGTCAATTTCATCCAAAATCGCGATGGATGGTTTAAGCATTCTCATCTGTAAAATTTCATTACGTTTTTTCTCTCCCCCAGAAAATCCGTCATTTAAATAACGGTGAGGCAAATCTTCACGCATTTTTAGTTTTTCTACTGCTTGGTCAAATTCACGAATAAACTTAAATAAAGAAACATTTTCTCCTTCATCTAAACGTGCATTCATCGCTGTTTTAATGAAATCACTGTTGGTTACTCCAGGAACTTCTTGAGGCGCTTGCATTCCTAAAAATAAACCAGCTCTTGCTCTTTCATCAGTAGACATGTCTAATAAATTTTCACCATCTAGTGTAATGGTTCCTTTTGTGACGGTATAACGTGGGTGTCCCATAATAACAGACGCAAGGGTTGATTTCCCTGTCCCATTTGGGCCCATAATCGCATGGGTTTGTCCACCTTTTATTTCTAAATTGACGCCTTTTAAGATTTCTTGATCATCAACTTGGGCGTACAAGTTTTCTATTTTTAATGTTGGCATAACATTACCTCCTTAAACTCAACCACCATTTTATATTATTTAGTAAAATAATGCGAGTAATATGACCATATTTTTAAATAATGTTCATTCATTTTGTAATACAAATATTAAATTGAAAATTTCTCTCGTTTATTTTCCATAAAAAAAGCCTATTAAAGGCTTTTAATGAAGTTCTTCTACATTGTGGCGGATCACATTTTTAATAATCGTTAATACAAACAACGTCATTAAACTAAGCGCAATACCTAATACATACATTCCATACCCAAAAATAATCCCTATAATGGCACTAATCCAAAGGGTTGATGCGGTGGTTAGCCCACTAATATATCCATTGGTTTTTAAGATTGCACCGGTCCCTAAGAACCCAATCCCTGAAACAATTTGTGCAACGACACGTTGTCTTTCGATGGTAATGGTCATGTGTTCTAACATATCAGGATTCGATTGCACAAATGCGATGGCATCTTGGACCATCATTTGTTGGGCAATGGTTAAACCTGATGCGCCGATTGCGACTAGTAAGTGGGTCGTTAACCCTGCAATTTTATTACGACGTTGTCTTTCAAAACCAATTAAGCCAACGAATAAAATCGTAAGCCCTAAACTTTGCAAGATATAATTTATGTCCACATTTGGATTCATACTCAACAACATGCTCATCACTCTTTTCAAATCAATTTAATATATCATAATATTATATATGTTTAACGGTAAAATTTCAAGGCTTTTAACGGAATCTATGAAAAGCTTTACATAAAAAAGCATCCCCAACTTTTATGGGGATGCTAGTTAACATTATTCAATTGGCTCTGAGAAATCCATCGCTTCATAACGTTTGTACATTTGATAACGACGTTTCGCATCGCGTTTGTTCGCAGCTAATAATTCTTCTGCTTTTTCTGGGTTAATATCTTTGAGCTGATCGTAACGTGCTTCGTTACTTAAGAACTCATCGTATTTCTCCCATTTTGGTGCTTTAGAGTCTATTTGGAAAGGATTCTTTCCTTTTTCTTCTAAGGTAGGATCATATCTGAATGTCGGCCAATATCCACTTTCAGTTGCAAGTTTTGCTTGCATTGCTGATTGTCCAAGTCCGCCTTTGATTTTATGGGCGATACATGGTGAATATGCTACAACTACACTTGGTCCATCGTAAGCTTCAGCTTCTTTAATCGCTTTTAAGACTTGTTGTTGGTTGGCACCATGTGACACTTGTGCAACATAAACATGTCCATAACTCATTGCAATCGCTGCAAGGTCTTTTTTCTTTCCACTCTTACCAGCTGCGGTAAACTGTGCAATTGACCCAGCGGCTGCTGCTTTAGATGATTGGCCACCAGTGTTTGAATAGACCTCAGTATCAAGAACTAAAATATTAACATTGTCTCGGTTTGCAATGACATGGTCTAATCCACCGAAGCCAATATCATAAGCCCATCCATCTCCACCAAAGATCCAATTTGATTGTTTAACAATGTAAGGCGCAAGATCGATAAATTCTTGTTTTAAATCGCCTTCGATATCTTTAAGAAGTGGTCTAATTTTCTTAGAAAGTTCAACCGTTTTTTCGCCATCATTTTGATTTTCTACCCACTCTTCAAATAATGGAACAAGATCTTTTGGTAAAGAATCTTTATTATCAAAGAATAAGTTTTGTAGACGTGTTCTTTGAACGTTTTCTGCATGATGCATTCCGTATCCGAACTCAGCATTATCTTCAAATAGTGAGTTCGCCCATGCTGGACCGCGACCTTCTGCGTTGGTCGTATATGGTGTTGCTGGGAAAGACCCACCATAAATTGAAGAACATCCTGTAGCATTCGCAATCGTCATACGATCTCCGAATAATTGCGTTACAAGTTTAACGTATGGCGTTTCACCACACCCTGCACATGCACCACTAAATTCGAATAATGGTTTTGCGAATTGAGAGTTTTTAGCATTGGTTTTCTTGACTAAATTATCTTTAGGTGTAACTTCATCAAAGACGTATTTCGCTTTTTCAACTTCGCCTTTTTCGATTTCATCGCCAATAGGACTCATTTCAAGTGCCTTAGGTTTCGCAGGACATACGCTGACACATACTCCACAACCCGTACAATCTAGGGTTGAAATTTGAATGCGGTATTTAAGACCTTCTAAGCCTTTACCACGAGCATCTAAAGTCGTCAAATCGTCTGGCGCATTTTCCATTTCTTCTTCTGTTAATAAGGCAGGGCGAATAACCGCATGAGGACATGCAAACGCACATTGGTTACATTGGATACAGTTTTCATCAATCCATTTAGGGACATAATTTGCAATACCGCGTTTTTCATACGCTGATGAACCATTTTCCATTGTTCCATCTACATAATCTTCAAACGCACTTGTTGGTAAGTCGTACCCTTTAATGCTGTTGACAGGTTCTGCAATTTCCGTTACATATTTTGGTTTTGCAGCTTCTTTAGGGATTGGATCATCTTTTAAATCTTTCCATTCAGGTTTAACATCAATTTCGATAAGTCCTTCTTGGCCTGATTCAATCGCTTGATAGTTTTTCTCAACAATGTCTTCCCCTTTACGACCGTATGCTTTTTTCGCATATTCTTTCATTAGTTCAACGGCACGCTCATAAGGAATAATTTGTTCATTTAATGCGAAGAATGCTGATTGCATAATCGTGTTGATACGCTCACCAAGTCCAATTTTCTCAGCTTGCTCTACCGCATTAATGATATAGAATTTTGAGTTAGTTTCCGCAAGCTTGCGCTTGTATTTATTTGGTAAGAACTCTTCAATTTCTTCAGGTGTTTTAATCGTGTTAAGTAAGAATCTACCATTTTCTCTTATTCCATCAATCATGTCATATTTGAAAAGATATGAATCTTTCGAACATGAAACGAAGTGTGGATGGTTTACTAAATAGGTACTTCTAATTGGTTGTTCACTGAAGCGTAAATGCATACGGGTAACCCCGCCTGATTTTTTAGAGTCATAACTTGAATACGCTTGGGAATAAAGATCAGTGTTTTCTCCAATAATTTTAATTGTATTTTTAGAGGCCCCAACGGTACCATCACTACCGAAACCAAAGAATAATAATTCAGTCGTCGATTTATCGATTGCACTGATTTCTTTGCCTAATGGTAAAGAGGTATTTAACACATCATCAACAATACCGATTGTAAAGTTAGTTTTCTTTTGACCTGCTAAGTTATCATAAACCGCTTTAATTTGTGTAGGGGTTGTGTCTTTTGATGAAAGTCCATAACGTCCACCAATGATTTCAGGTGCATCTTTTTGACCATAATAAACACTCTTAATGTCTAAATATAGTGGTTCACCTAAAGACCCATTTTCTTTTGTACGGTCTAATACAGCGATACGTTTAACGCTTTTTGGCATAGCGTCTAAGAAATATTTAGAAGAGAATGGGCGGTATAAGTGAACATTTAATAATCCAACTTTACGACCTTCTTCTTTTTGTAAGTAATCAATGGTTTCTTTGATTGCTTCAGTCACTGATCCCATCGCTACAATGACATCTTCTGCATCTTTATCTCCATAGTAAGTAAACGGTGCGTAATCACGACCAGTTTCTTTAGAGATCTCTTTCATGTACTCTGCAACAACATCAGGAACTCCAGTATAATATTTATCTTGAAGCTCACGTGCTTGCATATAAACATCATCATTTTGAGCTGAACCGCGTGTTACAGGATTCGATGAGTTAAGCGCACGGTTTTTAAACTCGCGCACAGCATCGCGATCAAGTAAACGATCAAAGACTTCATAAGGCATAACCTCGATCTTGTTTACTTCATTGGATGTTCTAAACCCATCAAAGAAATGTAAAAACGGAATGCTTGATTTGATGGCTGCTAAATGAGCAACCCCTGTTAAATCCATTGTTTGTTGTACAGACCCACTCGCTAACATTGCAAATCCTGTTTGACGAGTCGCCATAACATCTTGATGATCTCCGAAAATTGATAATGCTTGAACTGCAACACTACGTGCTGCGACATGAATTACACCTGGGAGTAATTCCCCCGCAATTTTATACATATTAGGCATTTTAAGTAAAAGCCCTTGTGATGCAGTGTAAGTTGTTGTCAGTGCTCCAGCTTGCAGTGAACCGTGAACGGTACCAGCTGCACCTGCTTCTGATTGCATCTGAATTACTTTAACTGGCATTCCAAAGAGATTTTTCTTCCCTTGAGAAGCCCATAAATCAGTATGCTCTGCCATCGGTGAAGACGGAGTGATTGGATAAATCCCCGCTACTTCAGTGAACGCATAAGATGCATGTGCTGCAGCTTGGTTCCCATCCATGGCTTGAAATACTTTTTTTGTCGCCATCGCAACTACCTCCATAAATTATTTGTTTCTAGATAATAGACATCTTGTCATACAAATAAATTATAATATAAAGTCAAGTAATACACAACAGCAAAACCGGTTAAATTAAAAAGAAAACACTTACATTTTGTAGTGTTTTCTTTAGTTTATAAAATATTAGCTTTATTTCAATTTAGCAAGTAAATCTCTTGCTTTATCTAAGTACATATCTGCGACTTTGTCAAATGGAATTTGTAAATCCTCACTGAGTCCGATTAAGTGTTTATAAACCGCTACATTATGCCATTGAAGACATAAATCAGCGCGCCATAAATAAAGGCGTTTATAATCTTTATATTTAGGGGTACGTTTAAGATAAATTGGTAAAAGCGCAATGGCGTGATCAAAATCTTTATTTCCAAACTGTGCAATATCGAAAAACGGATCGTTCATTCCCCCAAATTCCCAATCTGTTAAATACATTTTATCTTCTGAGACGATAAAATTACTGATTTGTGCATCGCCATGGGTGAAGGTTTTTTCAAATTGCGATAAAAAGTCTTGATACGAAAAGAGGGTTTTCTTATATTCAAAATATCTTGAATCATGGGTATAATCAAATGCTTCTAAGTATTTTTCATAGGTTTCAATCCGTTTAAAAGGATTATAATCATGGGGACTTTTAATCCCTGAATGGTGTACTTTTCTTAAAATTTCTGCGGCTTCTTCTAAATAATCCAAAGTTTTTGTTTGATGCAAGGGCGTTCCTTCGATATATTTAGCAATCTTAATGCCGGATTCTAAATCAAGGTAGATGGTTTCGTTATTTAAATCAATGTCATCTACAAGATCAATATGCGTTTTCTCTACCTCTCTATCGACAAATTTAGATGCATTTTTTCCAGGAATTCTAAACGTGTAACGTTCATCATCCACTTTAATAACATAGGTGAAATTAGACATACCGCCCATTAATCTAAAATCAATGGATACGTTCTCTTCTTTGACATTTAAGACTTCTGAGGTAACACTTTTGATGAGTGATTCATGATTATTTGACACAATGAAAACTCCTTTGTTTATATTTTTATATAATTACCGTTATACTTTCATGTTGCTTTGCAACACTTATAGTATAACATTTTGGATCAATTTCATACGCATTAAATACATCGTTGATTGTACTTAAAGCACATGCTTCTGTGTTACATTCTTCTGAGGGGTGTGCTAAAATAATATTTTTTGTATTATCCCCTATTAATTGTGATAAATAATAAGCAGCATCCGCATTGGAAAGGTGTCCTTTAACTGAGTCGATACGTTTTTTTAGATAAAAAGGTCTTTGTGAATCAAAAAGCATGGCGACATCGTAGTTCGCTTCCATTAGGTAAGCATCTGCGTTTTTTATTTGACCAAACTGCGTTTCTTGTAAGAAACCTGTGTCGGTAATGTAGACGAGTTTTTTCTCCCCATGGGTAATCACAAATCCTAAAGAATGTGACGCATCATGAGAGGTTTTCATAGGTGTAATGACTAAATCTCCGAGCATAAATGCATTATCTTCTTCTATTGGGGTGAATTCGTGGTTCATATCTAGGGTTTGTTTAATAGAGTTATACGTCTTTTTAGCGGTATAAAGTGGCGCATTGGTTTGTTTTAAAGTTTGATATAACCCTTTTATATGATCGGAATGTTCGTGCGTTAATAAAATCGCATCTAAATCATTTAATAAAGGCGCTTTTTCTTGCATTCTTAGTTTAATCTGACGGTGTGAGATTCCACAATCAATTAAGAGATTGGTTTGCTTGGTTTTGATGAATGTAGCGTTTCCTTTGGACCCACTAGCGAGTACTGTAATTTCCATTGAGCGTCCCTCCAATTCAAAATAATTATACATGTTTTTTTAAGCATTGCAACATCACTGCATTTGAAGAATATTATATTGCAGTATATAATGAATAAGGTTTAAGGACTTTTGTATTGTGTTATAAATGAATAAGTGATAATATAATTATTGCGTATTTTAATAAGGAGTGACTATTTATGGAATCAGTAATTATGAAACGTGCGATAGGAATTTTTAGTATTATTCTCATTGTTATTTTGGCTTCTGTTGGCTGCCAATTTATCGGAGGAGATGAAGAAGAGCCAAATCTTGATAATCCAGATGAGGTTTTCATGACGTTTGGGAATGTCGAAGTAACCAATGAAATGCTTTATAACCGTATTAAAGCAAGAGATGGATTTGTTCATCTATTTAATCAAATTGATGCTTTATTATTAGAAGATTATATGGATGAAGTAACCGATGAACAGATCGATGAATATATAAATGAACTTATTTATAGAACGTCAGACCCTGAAGAAATTGATCGTTTAACTGAAGGGGAAAAAGAAGAACGCGAACAAGATTTTAATGATGTTTTATTATTGGAAGGGTTTGACCCTACAGACGAAGATAGCGTTGATGCGTTTGCTAGACTTTATTTAGCACAACTCAACTATGTTCAAAACCTCTATATCACTGGAACTGAAGATGATTCTTTCCATATTTCTGAAGAAGATTTAGAACGTTTTTATAACGATTATAAACGTGGTGATGCAACCGTGGTACCACTTAGATTTTTTGACCGTGATGAAATGAGAAATGTATTTAACCATTTCAATTTAATTGAAGATTTCGAGGGTGGATTTGCGATTTACACCGGAGAGCGCGATATTGAAGATGTTGGACGCAGTGAATACAGCGAAGACAATACTGAAGTATTAGAAGATGATGAAGTCTTAGAGTATTTTATTAAAATATATAATTATTTAAACCAACAAAATGATGAGATTGATGAAACGTTTGATGTTGAGGGGTTAATTAACTTAGGCTATGAAGGCTTTAGTTTTAACCAAATGGATTTAGCCATTCGCGCAGAAGAGCGTCAAAGCGAACCATTGGCTGAATTATCAGATTATATCTTCAATAGTTTATACGCTGAAGAACGTCCTTATAATGTCTCTAGCCAACAAATTGGTGGAAGCCGTTTATTTTTCTATTTAGTGGATACTGAAGAAATCACTGCTTTTGATGATTTGAGCGACGCAGAAAAAGAAGATTTAAAAGAAGAATATGTTGATATTTTAGTTGGCGATGATGCGATTGAATCAGCGATGAGTGAATTGCATCAAGAAAGCGGATTAAAAATCCATGATTCAAAATTAGCAATGCGTTATGAAATGCAAACTGGAATTGATATTTATGAAGCAAACAGTGATAAATCCTTACTTGCTTCTGCGGATGATTTAACCTTAACAACTAACGACTTTTTCGAAAATGCAGTAAGCCGTGTTGGGGCGATGCATTTAACGGATTTAGC
>LFIK01003013.1_pt1 | contig 13697 bp, 21 predicted proteins | sample 643401 | NCBI WGS metagenome assembly LFIK01 (sample SAMN03777447, study PRJNA286221) | soda lake metagenome | biome: soda lake; feature: Kulunda steppe; material: water; isolation source: sample T5-Br brine of Lake Tanatar-5 | place: Russia: Kulunda steppe | collected 2010-07 | reverse complement strand
GGGGGTGGGTTGCATGGGCGTGGGTTGCATGGTGAAAGGTGGGCTGGTGTGTTGTATGGTGGGTTGCATGGGGGGTTGCATGGTGTGTTGCATGGTGGGTTGCATGGTGTTGCATGGTGGGTTTCATGGTGGGTTGCGTGGTGTGTTGCATGGTGTTGCATGGTGGGTTTCATGGTGGGTTGCATGGTGGGTTGCGGGCTGGTGTGTTGCATGGTGGGAGGTGGGCGTGCTTGCAATGAAGGGCAAAGTTGGGATGCTCCAGGGGAAGGCAGCAATGAGGATGGAGCTGTCTACAGTGCCGGCTGCCCATGCCATCAAACGCAGCTGCATTAGTGGGTGGGCACTGCCGAGCATTTTGCACCAAAAAGCTTCCAGCCAACCCAATGTCAAGTGCGGGATGTGTGGAAAGTTTGTCAGTGGTGGCAGGGACTTGCTAAGTTCCTTTGGCATTCGTTGCACTATGTGCTGGTGCCTACGTAGCAGCACTCCTTTGGCATGTCCCATGGTTTGTCTTAATTGGTAAGCCTTGGTGCTCCCTGATTTGCGCTCCCCAAACCTATGGGGGCTGCCACTGCCACTGTGATGTGGTTGCCCCTCAGGGCTCAGCCATAGGCCTGCCACGCAGTGCCAGCATCTGGTGCTGCTCAATGCGGACCCGCTCCTCTACCCCACCAGAACCTCTTGCACCCCAGGCATGCTTGATGAGCGTCCATGCTGGTCTAAGGCAAGGAGCCAGGGACTTAAAGTGGCCGCGTGTGGCTGACTGCATGAATACGCAGTGGGCTCAGTGTTTTTTGTCATCAGAGCAGGGGAAGCACTTTCAGGCAAAGACAGGCCTGTGATCAGGATTGATTCCTGGTGATCATCCGTGGCCTGACCTTCCATGGCCTCCCTGCTAGGCCCCCTGACACCTGCAGTGGCCTGCGCGCGTTGCATGCTACTCCACCAGGCACAACCAAGGCTGAGGGAGGGGCCAGCGCGGCAGGCGCGAGCGATGAGGACGAGCAGGCGGCCGGCCCCAAAGATGCGGTGGTGGTGGCTGAGGGTGTGTCGGACTTGGACTACCTTAAGGCCCGCATGAGCAAGTGGAGGGACGATGACGACGAGGAAGAGGATGACAAGGATGAGGATGATGAGGCGGGCAACGGTGAGCGCACGCGTGCCTCGGTAGGAGCTGCCTTTGTGTGTGGCTACACAGGGTGCTCTCTGCCCTCGCCCCATGCATCTTTGCTTGCTTGCTCGCGTGCATTGGCCCTGCCCTGCCCTGTCTTATCTGAGGTGCCCTCCCTGCTCTTTTTTTGCACGTGCTGCTGCCCGCTGGCACTCCCTCCTGCTCTCAAGCTGCTCTTGATGCATTCTTGCACCTAACCTATGTGTTGTAGTTGCTTGTGGTGCTCTGTGTGCCAGCCCTCCGTGTTCTGTGAGCCCCGAGTACGCAGAGACCTTTCTTGCCTCAGAGGGTGACCGGCCCTTTCCTGAGGGCACGCAAGTGTGCTCGCGTGCTTTCCAGCCCCATGCCGCCTGCCGCCTGCCGCCTTCAAGCCCCAAAAGGCTGCGCGCTCTTTGCTTGCGTGCGCTGCAGCCGCCCGGCGTGGGGATCAGAAAGGCGTGGGGACGTCCAGGTCGCCCAGCCCGGCTGCCCCTCATACCAAGGCCGGTCAGAGCAATGCACACAACGTGGCAGTTGCAGCATCGCAGAAGGGCGTTAGAGAGGGCGGCAGGGAGGGGGCAGGGCCGGGGGGGGATGCCATGGAGGTTGATGGGGTTGGGAATGGCGGGGTTAAGGAAAGAGATAGTGGGGGTGATGGGGAGGGAGAGGAGAGCGAGGAGGGTGGGTGCAAGAGGGAGGGATCCCAACCTGCAGACACCCGAGAACAAGTGCAGGTGGGTGGTTGATGGAAACTGCAGGTGCGGGTAGTTGTGGGCATCCACAGGCGTGGGTGGTTGGGGGCATCCGCAGGCGTGGGTGGTTGATGGTACCTGCAGGCGTGGGTGGTGGGGGGTATCCGCAGGCGTGGGTGGTTGATTGCAAGCAAAAAAAGGTCCCAGTGCACACAGTTGCGGTCTGTCGCGCGCGGATGGAGGCAAGTAGAAATTGAGCCAAGGTGCGCGTGACTGTGCATCTTGCATTATTCGGATAGGTGCGGGGCAGTTTTGCCGCAGCACAAGCAGAGGCCCCCCCTTTGCTCCTAGAGCAAATGGCCCAGCAGCGGAGGCTGTCGCGCGTGCCCTGCAGACAGGGAGATGAAGGATCAGTGGGGCAGGCTGCCCCTCTGCCAAGCAGCTCTTGCAGACAGAAGCTGTGCTATGGAACCATGGCGCTGCTGTGCTTGTATGCTTGGGAGGAAGCCTTTTGAATCAAAAGTTTTGATGCATAGCTGGGATGGATAAAGCAGCTCTCGGCAGATGCACGTAAGGAGGCTTTTGCACGCAGGTGCTCACATGCAGCACACCCGCGATATCTGGTTGAAACGGTGGAATCCTCCCTTTCTGGAAGGACGTAAACCTCCCGATGCCCAAGACCAGTCTGTGTGCATGCTCACAGATGTGCGTTTATGGATGGTGTGTGATTGCATGCATGCATATTGTGTGAATGACCCAGTGTGTGCTGTGCGATCGCACATGCTGGCTTCGAGGAAGCGCGTCACATCTGCAGTTTGCCGAGTATGCTACCTTAGGTGCTGTCACCAGGGAAGGTCCAGTGGAGGGGGACACATGCGCATGGCCTATCTTGTTGACGGTGTCCACCTGGAACCTTCCAGCACATCTTCGTGCCTTTTGCGGACACCTTCTGCACGCCTTGGGCATGCCTGCAGGTCGTCAATGCTGTATCAGATGCCGGGAATCCGTTGGACCTCATTGCGGACACGGGCCGCCTCTTTGTGCGCAACCTCACATACAGCGCGACAGAAGCAGACCTGGCTGAGCTGTTTGGTCGATTCGGGGATGTCAGCGAAGTGCATGTGGTGCTGGACAGGTGAGATGTCTAGATTGATTTGGGGGTGTGCCAGCAAAGTGCGCATGGTGTTGGGCAGGTGGGGTGTCTGGGTTGATCGGGGGTTTGCTAGCAAGGGGCGCATGGTGTAGGGCAGGTGGAGCGTCTAGGTTGATTGGGGGTGTGCCGGCAAGGTGCACGCGAGGGTTGGGCAGGTGGAGCGTCTGGGTTGATTGGGTTTGTGCCAGCAAGGTGGACGCGGCGTTAGGCATGGTGGGGTGGCTGAATTGATGTTGGGGTGTGTGCCAGCAAGGTGCATAAGGTGTTTGGCAGGGTGGGGTGGCTGAATTGATGTTGGGGTGTGTGCCAGCAAGGTGCATAAGGTGTTTGGCAGGGTGGGGTGTTTGGATTGATGCTAGAGCATGTGCCACCGTGGTGCTGGGCAGGTGAGGTGCCTTGCACGTGGGTTAGGGTGGCTGTATGCAGTTCATTTTTCCAGGGTGACAAGTATATCACAAGCCTGCTTGTCTCCGTTATTATGCTGCCCTTGTGGGCTGCCTGCAGCAACTTGGACCCGAGTGCTTGCTTGAGTGTATTGAAAAAATGTTGGTCCAAGCTCGTGCAGTGTGCGTAGGAAGTATGCAACATGATATATGTGCAATGTGCGCGCATGTTTGCGTGCCTGCGTTAATGTTTGGGTGCAGCAAGCATACCGGATGGAAGGGAGTAGATCGACGGCAATCTTTTATAGCCCACACCACTCAGCTTTTTGCCCAATATGCTCATGTCCTGCACGACTCTAAATAGGTTAGGTTCCGCTGCTCCTAGTTGTCCCTATGACTGCTGCCATGCACGGCGTGCCCGGCACACTCCGCTTGCCGCTCTAATGCGCACTGTTCTTTTCTCTAGGGAGACTAAAAGTTCAAAGGGCATTGTCGCCTGCGTGCTGTTGCGGTTTCCTCCAGGGAGACCAAGCGTTCAAAGGGCATAGCGTATGTGCTGTTCGTGGTGCCTGGGGATGCGGTCAACGCCTACCAACAGCTGGACGGCCAGATCTTCCAGGTATGGGCACGCCCCACACGCTTGGGGCCTGTGCGTCTCTATGGCCTGGCTTTTGATTTGGACGGCCAGATCTTCCAGGCATGGGCACGCCCCTCACGCTTGGGGCCGGTGCGTCTTTGTGGCTTGGCTTTCAATCCACCTCTGGCCCTTCTTTCTCTTGCCTTTCGATCCACCTCTGGCCTTTCTCATGCCGTGGCCCTGCTGCAACTGAGGGGACGCAACGGGCTGAGTGTGTGCCGTGAGGGCCCCAGGCAGGACACCAGCCTGGCCATGAATACGGGATGGCTCAGGCGCATTGCATGCGCATGGATTAGGACAGGAGAGACAGAGGGTGGGTCCATGAGGGAGCGGTGGAGGGGCGATCGAGGAGCACCTTTGAGCTGCGCCTGTCTGCCTGCCCGCCTGCCTGCCTGCCGCAGGGCCGCTTAATGCACATCTTGCCCGCCAACCGCCCCCCCTCCGCTGAGAAGTCTGGGGTGGCAGAAGACGGTGGGCCTGAGGGGCAGGCCAGAGGTGCCGGTAGCAGCTTCAAGGCGGAGCGCGAGCAGCAGCGGAAAGGCGATGCAGGTGAGCACCTCCTTGACTCGTCAAGGCAACTGTGTGTGCGTCTGGAGGCCCACTCCATGCCACTAAAGTGCCAGGGCACACGGGGTTGCCTGTGCTGTGGCTGATATGAAACACCACCCTGCCTCCGCCCCAGGCACTTGCGCCACCTGGAACTCGCTGCTCATCCGCATGCTGCCTGCCCCCCTGCCCCACCTGCAAAGGTAACCGCGCTGCCTGGAATTCGCTATTCATTCGTGCTGACACCGTGGCTGAGGCTGTGGCTGCGCACTACGGCATCAGCAAGAGCGAGCTTATGGACGCCCGTGCCGCCGGCGACCTGGCCGTGCGCATGGCGCTTGGGGAGGCAGCGGTGGTGGCACAGACAAAGACAGCGTTGGCAGAGGAAGGTGAGCTGGGCATGAAAGGGCGAAGGGTGGCTGATTGCGTGAAAGGGGTCCTCTGCACCGCTCTCTGGGCGGGTGCGAAGGTGTCTGCGCGCTGTCAGACTGGCTGGCTGGCTGGTGGTGGTGGTGGTGGTGGTGGTGGTGGTGGTGGTGTGCAGGCGCTCATGACTTTTGTACTAGGTTAGTGCTACTAACGCATGCACGCAGTGATGACTGTGCCACCTCTAAGTCAATTGATGCCCAAGTATTTGGTGCGTCTTTTTTCTACAAGTCTAAGGAGCTGGATGCTTTGCAGCGTTTGGCTCCTGCAGAACAAAGCTGCTACGCGTATATGGCCAAGTTGTCGCATGCTGCATTGGCACAGAGTCTAAGGGGGGAGGGCTTTCCCAATGACCTTCCAAAAGCATTTGCGCATTTGGGGGGAGTGCACAGCTCCTCTCTTCAGTGTGTGCCTCTCAAGCCCGCACACCTTGCGCAAGCCTGCACAGCGTCGCCTGCACATCCCCTGCTGCCTGCGTGCACAAACAGATGGCCAGGCTCACAGGCTCACATGCTGATACACCCACTTTATGATACATTGTGCCCCTGCCTGCTGCAGGCGTGGATGTGACCAAGCTAGAAGCCGCAGCTGCTGCATCGGGGAAGGCTGCCTCCAAAAAGACGGTCGCGCGCAGCGACCGCACGCTGCTCGTCAAGAACTTGCCGTACTCCTCAAGGTGGGCACAGAGGGCTTTGACTGCACTGGGCACTGACTGCACTGCTGGGGATGCTCTTGTATCTGCCAAAGGCCGGCCCCATCGATCCTTTATCTCCCTGTCTGGCTGGTGAACAGCATTTTGCCTGCGATGGCAGCCATGGCCAGGTGCTCCTGCGTGCATGCATGGCCCTCAATACTGGCATGCACAAGCAACAACGTCTCTCATGCCTTGCAACAACACCTCTCATGCCTTGCAGCTCTCGTGCCTTGCAGCAACAACACCTCTCATGCTTAGCAGCAAGCAAACAAAGCCGAGCGCCGCGCGCTTCAAAAGGCACACAAACTGCATCCCATGATGCGCAGTGAGGAGGAGCTGCATGCAATGTTCTCGCGCTGCGGCCCCGTCGCGCGCCTTGTGCTGCCGCCTTCCCACGCGCTGGCGCTGGTGGAGTACAACGAGCCCCAGGACGCGCGAGCTGCATTCAAGGTCAGAAAAAAATGTGTGTGCGCATGTATGTGTTTGAGTATGTGTGATTGTGTGTGCGCGTGCTTGCACTTGACGAGGCGCACAAGCCAGTGCTTGCAGTTACAAGTGCATGGGTGTGGGTGTGGGTGTGGGTGTGGGTGTGCATGTGCATGTGTACGTGTGCTTGCTTGCGTCCATGCATGCATGCATTTCTTAGCTTTCTGGCCGCTGCTGCAGCTCTTGCCCTATCAGCGTTGATGGGGCATCCGTCCATGCCCGCCTTGTACCCTTCAGAGGCACCCCCTCACAGCCCTGCATCTGGCGCGCAGGCACTGGCAGGCACACGAGGTGTGCACCATCACCAGCATGTGTGCCTGCTGCTGGGCTTGAGCAGCATGTGTGCCTGCTGCTGGGCTTGGGCAGCTGCAGGCGTCAGCAAGCAGACTCCACCATTGCAGTGCATTCACCACCACTGTGCGATCACCAGCACAGTGCAACCACTAGCACAGTACAACCACCAGCGCAGCGCGACCACTAGCACAAGCACAGTGCCACCACCAGCAAAGAGCACCCACCAACACGGTGCAGCCACCAACACAGAGCACCCACCAACACAGTGCTACCACCAGCACAGAGCACCCACCAACACAGTGCTACCACCAGCGCAGAGCACCCACCAACGCAGTGCATTGCCCACGCACTCTTGCGGCCACAGGCGCTGGCGTACAAGAAGTACCAGCATGTGCCTCTGTACCTGGAGTGGGCACCCCAGGACATCTTCAGCACTCCAGCCTCGTCCAAAGAGCAGCAGCAGCAAGCCAAGCGTGCCGGCCAGCCAGCCGCGGCCGCGACTGGGGGCGCGGGCGCCGGGGCAGCGGCAGATGGGCAGGCAGGCGCTGCTGCGGCGATGGAGGGTGTGCAGGCAGGCAGTGCAGGGGGGGAGGATGAGGGGGATGAGGCTGACGTGAGCACGCTGTACGTGAAGAACCTGGCGTTTGCCACGACAGATGCCGGGCTGCGAAAGCACTTTGACAAGGTGGGCTAAGGGTCCGCCGCACCAACAGAAGGGGCAGGTGTGGTTGAGCACATGTTCTGTACCAATGCTGTGTTGGAAACTCACACCTTGTCTGAGCCAAATGGAGCACGTTCAGCCGCAGCCTGGGCTGCGCATGCACAGCTGTTGCGCTCCGTCGCCTCCTTTGTTTTGCATGCGCGCATAGCTGTGCTGCCATGCTGCTGGGCGTGCGCGCAAGATTGTGTCCTTTTGCCGAGGGACCCGTGCCTCAGCAGTACGCCCCGCAAGGCACACAGGGCGTGCGTTGTAGCTGTCTGGCAGCATGCCCCAGCCACAACATGCCCCAAAATCACACTGTGTGAGGGGGGGCGCAAGTGGGCGCATGTGTGCGTGCCCATGCATGTATGTGTGTGTGAGTGTGCATGTGTGCGCGCGCAACGGGCGCGCAGCTGCACGTCAGGCGGATAAAGCGCCAACCTGCCCCATACCGTGCTTGTTCGTTGTCATTGGCTGGCCTATTGCAGCACTGTGCGTGGTAGGTGGACAATTGCAGCACTGTGCGGCATAGGTGGGCCGCTGCAAGCGCCTGGTCTTTGTAAGCATGCTCAGGGATGTGCGTGTTGGCCCGGCTGCGCTCTTGCAGGTTGTGAGCGCAGTGGGGGGCACCCTTCACAGCGCGCGCGTGGCCAAGCGAAAGGGTCCCAACGGGGAGATGCTAAGTGCCGGGTTTGGCTTCGTGGAGGTCAACAGCCCGAGCATGGCCGCCCTGGTCATCAAGCAGCTGCAGGTGTGCCCTGTGCTGTGCACGCAGTCTGTGTGTGTCTGTGTGTGTGTGTGTGTGTGTGCGCGCGTGGCTTTGCCTGGCTTTGCCTGCACAGCAGCAGGTGCGCCAAAGAGAGTCTACCTCATTCAACTTTTGACTTGTAGGCAGCTGTTGGCCTTGACATCGGTACAATAGCGTTGTGATTGTCAGGCCTGTACAGGCGGCAGCAGGGCGTCATGAGCAGCAGGCAGCCCAAAACAAGGGGCGCCTTTGGGAGACCAGGGCCCTGCCCCAGTGCATAAATAGCCACCACGAGGCTCCTTTGCAAGACCAGGGCCCTGCCCCAGTGCATGATTCACCACCACGAGGCGACCCGGAGGAGCCTGTCAATAGGAGCTTCCTTCTGACTTTGCCACTCCAGGTTGCCTTGTGGTGGTTGTTCATGCTACATGGGGAGCGTGGGGCTGAGCCCTGGGGCTGCTCCAGGACCCTGCGACAGAGGCCCTGTGACAGAGGCCCTGACAGAGGCCCCGCAGCGGGGTCATCTCTTTAAGCAACACTCCCGCTTTTGTGTTGCCCCAAAACTCGTCTCTGGCACCAAGGCTCATCTCTAGCCCCAAAGCTTGTCTCTGGCCCCAAAGCTTGTCTCTGGCCCCAAAGCTCGTCTCTGGCCCCAAGGCTCATCTCTAGCCCCAAAGCTTGTCTCTGGCCCCAAAGCTTTTCTCTGGCCCCAAGGCTTAACCCTAGCCCCAAAGCTTGTCTCTGGCCCCAAGGCCCGCCCGCCCCTGGCCCTGAGGCTGGCAAGCACTGCTCAGCTGCTCCAGGCCCCCTCTGCCAATATGTGACCTCTGCAGGGATCCATGCTGGACAGCCACAAGCTGTCAATGCAGCTCAGTAAGCGCCGCGCGCCCGGCGCACCTGCAGCAGGGGCCAAGGGTCCGCAGCAGCAGCAAGGCCCAGGCGCTACTGGGGGGGCGGAGCAGCTGCAGGGCAAGTCCAAGAAGGGGGACGGCACCACGACCAAGCTGTTGGTGCGCAATGTGGCGTTTGAGGCCACGCGCAAGGTACGCGCTTCATTCTTCGAGTTATCATGGCGGGAGAAGGAGGGGAGGACGGGGTCCAGTGCTGCCAGGGAGTTAAAAACGTCTGTCAGGTCCTTTCAGGGCACCCTTGGCCTGCAGGCTTTGTTTTGCCAGGGGCGATGTCACAGGCGTCCTGAGCTTCTGATGCATGTTTGCGCCTGTTCTTGAGTAGCTCCCCCGGCCATCTGCCCTTTACTTATTTCTGCGCCGCTGGGGCGCATCCTTTGTCCGCCCTGTTCCTTTGTGTAGCCAGTCGCGGCAAGAGAGGCCATGCAAAGCCATGCAGGGCCATGCAAGCGTGCTGCTGCATGGCGGCAAAGGGCTTGCAAGCCTCGTGCAATGTGCGCGATGGTCAACCACAGGGTCTACGTAAAGTGATGAGTGGGTGGCTCCTTGTGGGCCTCATGGCTAGAAAAAAGTTGACCATTCCAACAGCTCAATATGCTTGAATGCATGCACACAACAAATGCACGTGCACTTGCTCACAAAACATACATGCACGTACACTTACATAGCCTACGTCGCGCAGTGTACTGCACACGCACGTACGCGCACGCACGCATGCATGCCTTGTGCGCTGCTTTGCCAGTGCAGCACACAAAACAGTTGGTCCTCAGCGCATTCTCACCTATGGGAGCAGCACCCCTTTGGGCTGGCATTCTCACCTATGGGAGCATTCTCACCTATGGCAGCATTCTCACCTATGGCAGCATTCTCACCTATGGCAGCATTCTCACGTATGGGAGCATTCTCACGTATGGGAGCATTCTCACCTATGGCAGCATTCTCACCTATGGCAGCATTCTCACCTGTGGCAGCATTCTCACCTATGGGAGCATTCTCACCTATGGGAGCAGCACCCCTTTGGGCTGGCATGCCCATCTCTGGCGAGCTCCGCTCTCTGTGGGTGTGTCACAGGATATCTTGGGCCTGGTGACGCCCTTTGGCCACCTGAAGAGCTGCCGCCTGCCCAAAAAGTATGACGGTCACCACAGGGGCTACGCGTTTGTCGAGTTTGTGACCAAGCAGGAGGCGCGGAATGCCTTGGAAGGTGTGTGTGTGTCTGACCTGTTCATACAAGTGGCCTTTCCATGCCTGTGCGGTCCTGCTCCTGGCTGCTGGCCGACCTGGTCCTCAATGAGATCAGGGTTGACGTTTTCAACATCTCCAAAGCTCCTCTCCGTTGGCTGTGCAGGTGTCGGCGGTGTGCACCTGTATGGGCGGCGCCTGGTGGTGGAATATGCAAAGGATGACGAGGGCTTGGATGAGTTGCGGACCAAGACGGCTGCCAAGTTCAAAGGGGAGGAGGTTGAGGCGCTGGCACCAGCAGCAAAGCGGCTGCGTAAGAACTTGTGATTTAATCTGTAACCATCGATAACCTTTCAGAGCATGGTAATGATGTTGGCTGCTTGGCGTCCTTGCTTGCACCAAATCCATGCACAGGCTGTTTTCTGTGATTGTTTTGGTAGTAGCGCGGATCGAAAAGAATTAATGAATGAATTCATCTTGCATTATTTGCTTTAGCCTTTGCTGTGGCTGAGCGCCAGCTATTCTTCCCCCATGTAACAAGCAAGGATTACAAGGATAACAAGGATGAGGCTTTCGATCAAGAATTGCGACTGCTAGCCTGCCCATAGAAAGCAAGCGAATCATGTTAAGTTACAATGGGTTTAGACCTTCAGCCAGATGGGTTGACTGCTGTCTGACAGAATAGGTGGGCATATTTCCTGCGGAGAAAGACCATCTGGGGATTGTTTAATGGAAGATGGCATGTTACTTATCCTGGAGAGTATCATTTGCCTCACGATGGTTGCAATCGTGGAAGACCTGTGATTCCAAGTGGCTGTCTTGTAGCAAAGAGTGTGTATACAGAGTCTAAATTGATACACGCTGCGAATGACATTATAAGGGAGATCAAGGAACGTCATGCATCATGATGTATTTGGGAGTCACTAACTCCTTAGTAAGGAGACCGCATCACCAAGGCCCTGGTTGCAGATAGAGCATGCCATGGTGGTAGGTCAATTGTTTACAATCTCTCGCAGGTAGGTGTTACTGATCTCTAGTAGAGAGAGGCTTCCAATGATGCAGGTGCCTGGTCCTGAGATCCACCACAAAATGAGCGAGGTCAACAGGTTCACAATTTAGCAGGTAATATTTGAAGACTCTTCACGTCGGATGTGAGAGTGTGCCGAACCCTCCATGGCTGATAAGAGGACCAAAAATCACAAGACCTCGTGCTCAGCTGTATGTCAGCCTGCAAAACTTTTTTCATTGTGTTGCAGCGGGTCAGGGAGTTGTCTAAGCGCATTACTGCTCGGAACCAATTGAATTGTAGGGGCTCCAGACCAGCAATCGCACAATACACCATGAGGGAGCAGTGTCTCTGACCCCCAGTGTTCTTTTCAACACTGCTAGCAATCGCTTCAGGATAGGCTATCCTGGATAGCCCATGGGATCGTCCATCTCTTTGCCTTGTCCCAGGTTTGGAATAGCCCAGATTTGACTTCAAGTTGCATACATGCTAGCTGGGATCGCGTACGTTTTGAGGAGCCAAGATCGTGTTCCTGAACAAACTTTTTTACTAGGAAGTGAGCTGCAACATTCATGAACCTGATCAGGTTTTGATTTGAGGCAGCAAATGAATTGAGGAGACTTAGGGACATGGGTGGTAGCAGCACCATATGGTTGATGCCAAGCGGATAAATGTGGTACTTCGACGCCCTGGCAAAGCTCACAGCTGTGCGCGTAACACAGCTTGATGCCATTTACTGTATGGACTTCGAAGACCAAAAAACATTTAAATCGGAAAATATAGCGCGACCAGAGAAAAAGAAACGTGTGCTTTCAATTTTTGAACGACATCTCATGTGATCTCAATGAGTGAGCTTGTGCAATTCAACGTGGGCGGAAACAAGTACTTCACCTGTAGGTCTACTATTTTCAGGGAACCCACATCCAAGCTTGCCAATCTTGTACAAAATACCCAGCCTTTTGCTGATGGGAGTTATTTCTTGGACAGGTGAGCGAGCGCTTGTAATGTTGTGTGCTGCGTACCACCTGCTTGCATGCAAGTGCAAGCACATGTATGCATAAATATGTCTGTCCATGCATATCAGTACTGCCATGCTACTACTACTTAGTACTCAACTTAGACATGTGGCATCACACATTGCACTTAAAATCACATGCGTGCGCACCTGCATGCGCAAGCGCATTCACTTTCACGCACATATGTGCACAAGTCTACTGCATGTATGTACACCACATCACACAGATGCAATGGGATCACAACTCCACAAGCACCTGCACGCTGACACACGTTCGCAAATGCACAAACACACACACACTTACAAACACAAGCAAACAGTCCCATGCACTGACAGACACACACCACACAACATACAACATACAACACACACACAACCGCACATGTTGGCAGGGACCCCAAGCACTTCCAGCTCATACTGAACTGGCTGCGCGACGGCTGGTGCTCCATCCCTCCCAGTGCGGAGGGGCGCAAAGAACTCGCTGCTGAAGTGCGGCACTACGGGGTGCGTACGGCATTGCTTCACACTCCTGCCCCACATTTCTATCCTGCCATGTTGTTGTGTTTCTCATTGGAACTCACTCCTAGGGACGCTGCATGACCTGCTCCACCTGATGATGCCTCATCAGTTGTTTGTCTTCTCCAATGTGCCAGTGCAATGGATGGCGGCTGTCCCCCAAGGACTATGCACGCAGGATGGTCCCGAAATGCATGGTCCCAGCCTCTGCCCTGTTTCCTGCCCCTTTCCTCTCCCCGCCCTTTTAATTATTAAGCAACCTGTGTGGGAAGTAGGCAGATGGAAGGTATGGATTGGCCGGAGCACAACTGTGATAAGCAGGGCAACTGCCGCATGCTGCACCATGGCGGGCGAGGTGGTTAGCAATCAGTCAGTACGAAACACAGCCCTCACTTGATCCCACAGAGCTAAACATAGCTCTCTCCAAATCCCACAACACATCCGAACGCAGCGTGCACTGGCACCCTGCTTTCCTTGGCAGCAGTGCACGTGCAGAAATTGCCTTGAGGCTCACGTGCGAATCAAATGCAGCTGCGTGCATGCCTGATGTATATTGTCCCAGCTTGAGGCAGCCTGACCTGCTGTTCTTGTTGCCACAATGCATGGTTTGGAAGAAGACGTCGCTGGGAGCGAGAACAAGTACTTGCCCTGGTACACTGTGTTGCTGCTCAGTTTGCCCCACCACCAAGTCAAAGGGTGTGCCTGTGCCTGCACGCGCTTGTGCACTCGTGCACACGTGGCTGCTTGCGCTTCATTTGATGTGCAGCTGCTCGGCATGGACGCCTGGCTGCGCAGCCAGACCTTAGGAGACCGCGCGACTCCTGCGGAGGCGGCAGCCGCCGGCGGCGGCATCTTGGGGGCGGGCCTGGCAGCACGCATGGCGGGGACGGGCGGCTACAGCAACAGCAGCGGGGCAGGGTGGGCAGGGCTGGGGCTCTCGGGGGGGGCAGGGGTGGCGGGCACTGGCACAGCGACGCCAGCCATGGACAAGCCTTGGACCTCAGGCATTGGGGCTGGCATGGTGGCAGGCGGCGCCAGCAGCCCATACACCGCAGCCCGCGCAAGTTCCATACACTCGCGGGGCTCGCGCGGGCTGTTTGGGGGCGGCGGGCTGCACGGGGCAGCAGAGCGGTTCGCGCCGTTGCCGCCGCGGCAGGGGCC
>LFIK01003012.1_pt1 | contig 13702 bp, 7 predicted proteins | sample 643401 | NCBI WGS metagenome assembly LFIK01 (sample SAMN03777447, study PRJNA286221) | soda lake metagenome | biome: soda lake; feature: Kulunda steppe; material: water; isolation source: sample T5-Br brine of Lake Tanatar-5 | place: Russia: Kulunda steppe | collected 2010-07 | reverse complement strand
TGGTCTCACTGCATACCCTCGATGCCATGACTCACTCAATCGAAACCCTGGATTACCTGGTAATCGTATTCTATCTCCTGCTGACGGTTGTTGTCGGATTGTATTTCGTTCGCTTCAACAAAGCAGGATCCGACTTTTTCAAGGGCGGCAATAAAATCCCGTGGCTGGTCGCCGGCATCAGCGCCTTCATGAGCGGTTTCAGCGCATGGACCTTCACCGGTGCGTCTGGGGTTGCCTACAACGACGGCATTATCGCCATCGGACTTTATGTCGGTAACGCCGCCTCATTCATATTGGGCTATTACCTGTTTGCTGCACGCTGGCGGCGCACGCGGGTCAGCACGACGATGGAGTATCTGGTTGAACGCTACGACGGTGTCTCCCGCCAGACATTCTCATGGGCGACCGTCTTCTTCGAGGTGTTTACGACCGCTGCCGCCCTGTATGGCATGGCGATTTTCGTAAGCTCTATCACCGACCTGCCGCTGACGACGACAATCATTGTCTCCAGCGCAATCATTCTCGCTTATTGCCTCCTTGGTGGCCTGTGGGCCGTCGTTGTTACAGACTTTCTCCAAGGCATCATCCTCATTCCGTTCACCCTCTTGTTGGCAGGGGCCGCGCTCGTACAGATAGGCGGAATTGGCGCGCTGATCGAAGGGCTCCCAAATGAGCTTCTGACTCTCTCCGGTCATACAGAGCGTTCGAGTATCCCCTATTTACTGTCATGGACGATCATGGTGAGCTTTGGATACAACACCAGGGCACATGCCCAACGCTATTTCAGCGTTCCCGACGAAAGTTCTGCGCGAAAGATCGCGGTTCTCAACTTCGTGCTCTTTTTCATAGGGGCCTTCATTTGGTTCATCCCTGCCCTTGCAATGCGCGTGATGTATCCGGACATCGCAAGCATCGTTGACCTGCCTAATCCAGAGGAAGGCGCGTATGCCCTCGCCAGCCTGGTGCTTCTGCCAAGCGGATTAATAGGAATCATGCTGGCGGCTATTTTCAGTGCCAGTATGTCCTCGATCTCAACGTTCTATAACATGCATTCGGCCATTATCTCGAAGGATATCATCCCCAGCATCTTCAAAAGAGAGTTCAGCGAACGGGCCTACCTGTGGATTGGCCGCCTGAGCACGCTTGGAATCGGCAGTGCAGTGACTGCAATAGCGGTCATCATGGCCCAGATGGGCACCAGCGTTTTCGAAGCAATGCTTCGCTTCAATACCATTATCAGCCTGGCCTACGGCATACCCGCGCTGCTCGGGCTGGTCGTCAAAAACACTCCGCACTGGTCCGGCCTCGTCACCTTCATATTTGCATCCGTGATGGGTATTCTGGGCTGGATGATTTTTGAATGGGGCCTGGTGATCAACGTCGCAGCAACCGTCAGCGGATCCGTCGCTGTTTTCTGGCTCAGTGGTTTGATGGCTAAAGAAAAAGGACCCTACCGCGAGCGCCGCGAACGGTTCTTCAAAAAGCTGGACACGCCGATCGACGTCGCCGCTGAAGTCGGCGAAGTCAACCTCAGCGGTTCCATAGTGTTTATTTTCCTCGCCAAAGTGAGCGCACTGATCGCCACCCTTAGCCTGGCCTTCCTTATCACCGCTGAAGCAGGAGAGCACCTCCTCATCCTCATCAACTCGACGATGACGTATGCGCTGGCACTGCTGTTTTACTTTCTGGGCAAAGGCCTGCTGAAGCGATCCAAGGCGTAGCCTGTCTGGACTTTTCGGCGATCGCCTTACTCCCGAACCAACTTCGGATCCGGGCCGGTCTGAGGAATGCCCTGATGTTTGGCGCGGGCACGCAGACGCAAGCCTTGGAGACGAATAAATCCGCTGGCATCGTCCGGATTGTAGTCGCTTTGCACGCCTTCCATCGAAGCGATGTTTTCGTCATACAGCGACAGGGCTGACTTACGGCCCACTGTCGTGATGTTGCCCTTGTAGAGCTTGAGGCGCACAGTGCCGGAAACGCACTTCTGGCTGTCGTCAAAAAACGCCTGCAAGGCTTCCCGCTCAGGCGCATACCAAAAACCGTTGTAAACCAGCTCGGCGTATTTCGGAATCAGGCCGTCCCGCAAGTGCTCGAGGTCCCGGTCCAGCGTGAGGCTCTCCACCTGCTTGCGGCCCTGCAACAGGATCGTGCCACCCGGAGTTTCATAGACTCCACGGCTCTTCATGCCCACAAAGCGGTTCTCAACCAGGTCCACGCGGCCAATGCCGTGCTTGCCCGCCAGGCGATTGAGCGCCTTGAGGGACTCTGCCGGGCTCAACTCCTTGCCATTGATCGAGACCAAATCACCTTTAACAAATTCCAATTCCACGTATTCAGGTGTGTCCGGAGCGTCTTCCGGGTCCACCGTCAACTTGTACATGTCCTTGTTATCCGGCGTGGTCGGATCGAACCATGGATCTTCCAGGATACCAGCCTCATAGGAGATATGGAGCAAATTGCGGTCCATCGAATACGGCTTTTTAGCCGAAGCTTCCACGGGAATGCCTTCTTTCTGACAGTATTCCAGCATTTCCTTACGACCGGGAAACTGCTTACGGAATTCCGCCATCCGCCAGGGAGAAATCACTTTGAGGTCCGGTGCCAATGCAGCGTAGGTCAGCTCGAAACGCACCTGGTCGTTGCCCTTACCCGTCGCCCCGTGGGCCACCGCATCCGCCCCCTCAGCCCGCGCAATCGCAATCTGCGCCTTGGCGATCAAAGGACGTGCAATCGAAGTGCCCAGGTAATACTGACCCTCATAGATCGCATTGCCCCGCATCATCGGATAAATGAAATCCGAGGCAAATTCTTCCACCAGATCCACTGTATAGTGTGCACTGGCACCCGTCTTTTTGGCCTTCTCCGCCAAACCATCCAACTCCTCCTCCTGGCCCACATCGGCCGCGAAAGTGATGATCTCAGCGTTGTAATAGTTCTTCAACCAATTGACGAGGACCGACGTGTCGAGCCCACCCGAATATGCGAGTACAATCTTCATGCCCCCACATTCAGCGAGGATTTCAGCTGAAGGCAATCGCAATTTGGAGGCGCGCCGTGCGCCGGGGACCGTCGCACCTACGATCCCTGCAACACGTAGCCGCGATCATCCTCGAGCGCGGAAGCCAATCCAACGCACTTCTTCTCAGAACGCGGTAAATGCGATATTCAATCCGGCGGTGACGATCGATACCATGCTCATCAGCTTGATCAGAATATTAAGGGACGGCCCAGAGGTGTCCTTGAACGGATCGCCGACGGTATCGCCGATGACGGTGGCCTTGTGGGCGGAAGAACCTTTGCCGCCGAAATGGCCTTCTTCGACAAATTTCTTTGCGTTGTCCCAGGCTCCGCCGCTGTTGGCCATGAAAACGGCTAGAACAAAACCGGTGGAAAGGGCTCCGGCCATAAGACCAAAGACGCCGGGGACACCGACAATCAGGCCGACAACAATGGGCACAATGACCGCAATGGAGGCCGGTAGTATCATTTCCTTCTGTGCGCCTTTGGTCGAGATGGCGACGCAGCGGGCGTAGTCCGGCTCGGCTTCACCGGACAATATGCCACTGATCTCACGGAATTGGCGGCGAACTTCTTCGACCATACTCTGGGCGGCCCGACCCACGGCATTCATGGTCAGTCCACAGAACAAAAAGGCCATCATCGAGCCGATGAAAAGGCCTACCAATAGCTTCGGATTCATCAGACTGACCTCAAATCTCTCCATCAGCAGTAACAGGTCCAACTCGCTAACGGCCTCAATGCTCTCAACCGAACTACCGTTCGGGAAGATGAAAGCATGCCCCCGTTCCACCCAGTCCGACAGGCGGATCTTCAAGGTTTCCACATAGGATGCCAACAAGGCGAGCGCGGTCAGGGCCGCCGATCCGATGGCAAAACCCTTGCCGGTCGCCGCAGTCGTGTTGCCAAGCGCGTCCAGGGCGTCTGTGCGGCGGCGGACTTCAGGGCCGAGGCCGCTCATTTCAGCATTTCCGCCAGCATTGTCAGCGATAGGGCCGTAAGCATCGGTGGCCAGGGTTAATCCCAGAGTCGAAAGCATACCCACCGCCGCGATGCCAATGCCATAGAGCCCCATGCTGAGCGAGGCACTGTTGAATTGCATTCCGCCAGCTGACGCCGCATAGGCGACCATCACGCCAACCGCAACCGCCAGCACGGGAACCACGGTCGAGGTGAAGCCAACCCCCATGCCAGCGATAATGACCGTTGCCGGACCCGTCTGGCCGGCTTCGCTGATTCCACGGGTCGGACTGTATTCCGCGGAGGTATAAATCTCGGTCGAACGTCCAATGACCAAACCGACCGCCAGGCCGGTCACGATGGCCACCCAAACACCCACCCAATTGGGCAAGCCGAGTCCCCACAGGACCATCGCCGAAAAGACGACGATCAATCCGGAGCTGAAATACACGGCGCGGTTCAGCGCAGCCATCAGATCCCTTTGATTCGCACCTGAATGCGTTCGCACTGTAAAAATCCCAATGATTGACAACACAATTCCCAGGGCCGCAATCAGCATCGGTGCAATGACCGCACTGTATTGAACGCTTTCGCCGAAGCGCATAAATGCAGCGGCGCCCAGAGCGGCGGTGGCGAGAATCGAGCCGTAATAAGATTCGTAGAGATCCGCACCCATCCCGGCAATATCGCCCACGTTGTCACCCACATTGTCCGCAATGGTTGCCGGGTTGCGCGGGTCGTCCTCGGGAATGCCACTTTCCACCTTGCCAACCAGGTCTGCACCCACATCCGCCGCTTTGGTGAAGATGCCGCCCCCTACCCTTGCAAACAAGGCCTGCAGGGAAGCGCCCATGCCAAAGGTCAGCAAAGTGGTCGTGATGATCAACAGCTTTTGTCCGGGCACGGCCGATTCGACAAAACGGTTCAACACAACAAACCAGAACGAAATATCGAGCAGCGCCAAACCGACGACCACCAGCCCCATGACCGCTCCACTGCGAAAGGCGAGGCGCAGACCCCAATCCAGAGATTCCGATGCCGCCTGCGTAACCCGTGCGGAGGCATAGGTCGCAGTTTTCATTCCAAAATAGCCCGCGAGCGCCGAGCCGAACCCAGCGGTAACAAAGGCCACCGGAACCCAGGGGTTCTGCAATCCGAAACCGTAGGACAGAATACAGAACAAAACCATCACCACCGCGAAGAACATTCCGACGACTTTGTATTGCTGACGCAAATACGCCATTGCCCCGCTGCGAACGTGTCCGGCAATAGCGCGCATCCGCTCATTGCCCTCAGAGGCACGGAGCATTGCACGAAAGAATCCAAAAGCGAAAACCAACGCAAGAACCCCCGCAATCGGCACAAAAATAAAGCTGTTCTCAGTCATAATCGTTCACGCTCCCATGGAAGATATTGCCGAATGCCACCAAGTGTAGTGGGTTGTCTCCAATTGCTCCTGATCCGGCATGGGATAATAAAGCATGCCATTCGGGTCCGCGACGAAGAACCCTGTGCGAACCGTCCGATAGAGCACATCCTCCCGCACCTGTCGTATGACCATTTTACTGGGTTTCGCATAGCGATTCTTTAACTCGCGAATGCAATCCCTAAGGTGCTCAATGTTGGGATAAGGCAGGTTGTCCGGCCTGGACCCATCCGGATCCATAGCCAACTCCTCCAACTTCAATTCGGCAAATGCTATCTTCGGCACCCAGACCGGCTCTGTCGGATCCGTGAGTTTCTGGCCAAAAGCGACAGGATTCAATTGACTCACAACCCTGGGATTCACAGGACACAACTCCTGATACAGGTGAATCGGCCGATTGGCTTCCGCCACATACTCCTCCGCATCCAAGCCAAGCACCCGCCCGTCCGCAGTCGCCAGGTAGAGCCGCTTCAAAGCAGCCAGCGGGATGCCCTCCAATACCCGATAGATCCGCAAGTAGGTTGACTTCCGCGGCGAACCGTCTTCATGCGGCACACATTTCTTTCCCGCTTCATGCAACCAACGACTGTCCGGCAACTTGTCCGGATCCACCTCGAAAAAGATCGCCTGCCCGCGCGAACGCTTCTGCGATCCTATAGCGAAGTAATTGCCAAAAGACTCCGGATCCAGCATCGAAGCAATCAAGGACTCCGGAATCAGCGAAAGGTAATAATACAGTTTCATGGGCTTGATCCCCATTCAATAAAACCAGAAAATCTAATTCAAGAAAAATCCTAAATTAGAGTTGGTTATAAGATTATCAGCAACCCGTTGCCGCGATCGTCCCGAGCGCGGAATCCAATCCAACGCACTTCCCATTACCGCGCTGTGCGCCGGGGACCGTCGCACCTACGATCGAAAACCCTATTACTTCAACAATTTCGCGGCGTCCGCATCCATCAACCAAGTCACCCGGTTCGCGAACTGCTTCAACAGCTGGATCGGATAGCTGCCGACGGGCTCATTGAAAACCGCATGCACCCGCTCGGCTTTATTGGCGCCGGTGACGACCACAACGATTTCCTGCGACTGGGCGAGGCCCACTTCGGTCAAAGTCAGGCGCCAGCCTTTGTCGGGGACTTCAACACAGCTGAAGGGGTCGGCAATTTCGGCTCCCAACAGCGGACTGTCCGGGAACAAAGACGCCGTATGGCCATCGTCACCCATTCCAAGGAAACACAGTTCAAAACTCCGGTCCGGTCCGAAACGTTCCAGCCACTTGCGGTTCAGAACCACACTCGCGGAATGCGGATCCACCTGCACGGGCCAGGGAAACTTCTTCAAGGCATCGATTCCCAGCGGTTCCAGTAACATCCGGTCGGCATTGCCAAAATTGCTTTCAGCGTCTTCCAGCGGAACCATGCGCTCATCGCTGACACTCCAGACAACGGAAGCCAATGCATCTGCTTTGAAGCGGTTGCTTTCGATTGCCCATTGATAAAAGGCCTTTGGGGTCGAGCCGCCGGTAAGACCAACGGTGGGCTCCGTTACCGAGCGGCCTTTGGCTACGGCTTCAATCCGCGCGGCGATGTGCTCAAACAGCTGTTCACGCGGTTCAACGATGACTTTTCCGTATGCAGTTTTCATAAAATGTGTTCAGCCTTCAGACTACCCGTCCGAACCATCAAAAGAACATGGCTTCGGCCAAAGCAGTGTGTGGCTTGATCGGCTCGATGTGGTGCAGATTTTCATTGGCCGCCCCTGGCAGGGTGCTGCGAAAACGTCCGCTTCTCTGCCGGGGCAGATACTCCCACTCGATGAAGGCCTTGCCTTTTCGGTTCAGCCATTCGATTCGCATCGCTTTGCCCGACAGACGCTCAATGGCATCCACTGCAGGCATCCAGTCCGATACCTTGTCCAGATCCTCAGCCCCAACCGCCTTGGTCAGGCAGACTTCGTGCCAGCGGTAGAGGTGACGCATCTCCGGCAAGCGGTCCGGTCCGGCAGCAAAACGCAGCTGGTGGAGATCCTTCAATAGGGTTGCAACCGGCACACTGCTGATGAACTGGCCGAGCTGTTGACGCAGGTGCAGGGTTCGCGCATAGGCGAGGTCCCGCACCCGGAAGGTTTCAATTTCGGTAAGCGCATCTCCCTTCCAGTTTTCGATCGCGCTGTCATACAAGACCCGACGGCAACGGTTGATAAAGGGCAGGTAAAAATCCTTGATGCGCTGGTCCGGAACCCGGTTGAACCAGTGATAAACCGGCAGATCCGACTCCAGCCAGAGTGAGACCTGGTTTTCCAGAAAACTCGATTCGTCGATGCTATAGCCCAGGATCAAAGCCTCACAACAGCAGACATCCCGCAGGTGTTTACCAATGTAGCACTGACTGAAAAGCTTGGCTTCCAACAAGTCCTCAGTGTGTCCCGGCTGGGCCGGGCACAACACAATGATTCGACACGGATAGCGTTGCGCAAAATGAATCGCCGTATCGAAGCGCTGCAGGGCCTCGTCCGCACTGGTGTCCAAGCCAAAATGCAGAATCAGGTTCATCTGCGACGCCCGAAATTCGGAGGGCGATCCAGCGCTGTCCTGCCCCTGGTTGTCCCACATATGGGACAGGGTTCGAGTCACCGATTCAACTGGAAGGCGAATTCCCGGTAAGGCGTTTAACAGATTGTCCATACCATCAGACTCCGATCCGTCTCCATTCGTGTTGGTTCTTCCACAGCAAACGCTCGGATTCCAACGGACCCCAAGACCCGGCGGCGTAATCGGCCACCCCATGGTTGCCAGCCGACTTCCAATAGTCCAGAATCGGCGTGATCAGCTTCCAGGAGGCCTCGGTTTCGTCACCACGAATGAACAACGTGCTATCGCCTACAATGGCGTCGAGAATCAGCCGCTCGTAGGCTTCCGGCGTATTCGAACCAAAGGTCGTCGCATAGCGGAAGTGCATCTTGATCGGCTGTGTGCGGGTTTCCAGTCCTGGAATTTTCGAATTGGCCAGCAGAGTCATGCCCTCATCGGGCTGCACCTGGATGGAGAGCACATTCGAAGAAATATCCAGATTGCGGTCACCGGCGAACAGAATACCCGGCGGACGTTTGAACTGGATCGCAATCTCCGAAACCCGGCGCGCCATGCGCTTTCCGGAACGCAGGTAAAAGGGAACGCCCTTCCACCGCCAGTTGTTGATCGACAAACGCAAAGCGGCATAGGTCTCAGTCGAAGAATTAGCGGGAATCCCCTCTTCGCTCAAATAGCCCGGAACACGCTTACCGCCCATCAGGCCCTCGGTGTAACGTGCACGGATCACGTCGCTGTCATCCGAATGGCCCAATTCCACCGGCTGGATCGCTTTGAGCACCTTGACCTTCTCGTCGCGAATCGATTCCGGATCCTGCGACACCGGCGGCTCCATGGCGATGAGCGAAAGCAACTGCATGGTGTGGTTCTGAATCATGTCCCGCAGCGCACCACTCTCGTCGTAATAGCCCCCACGGGACCCCACGCCCACCGACTCGGCCACGGTAATCTGCACGCAATCGACGTATTCGCGGTTCCACAACGGTTCGAAAATCGCATTGGCAAAACGCGCAACCAGCAGGTTCTGCACGGTTTCTTTGCCCAGGTAGTGGTCGATGCGGTAGACCTGTTTTTCCTGAAAATTGCTGGCAATCACCTGATTCAGTTCACGCGCCGACGCGAGGTCATGACCAAAGGGCTTTTCAATAATGACCTTCGCCGCCAGCTCGCCCTGAACCTTATGCTGGGCCAGACCGCACTTGCCCAGATTTTCGATGATCGGGGCAAAAACCCCCGGAGGCGTTGAAACGTAGAAGACCAATTGGAAGCCATGCCCTGCATCCTTTTCAATCTTATGAATGCGCTTGGCCAGCTCCTTGAAGGCCTTCGGATCGCTGTAATCACCATCCTGATAATACACACCCGATTCGACCCCTTTCCAGACCTGGTCGTCGATCGGGCGCCGCGAGAATTCATCGATTGCGGAACGGGCAGCTTTGCGGAAAGCCTTATCTTCGATGGGCTTCCGGCCGTAGCCGATCAGCCGGAAATCCGCCGGCAGCAGCCCATCCAAAGACAGGTTGAACAGCGCAGGGATCAGCTTGCGGGCCGTCAAGTCGCCCGAAGCACCAAAGATGACCAGGATGGTCGCCGGTGCCCCGCGGTGCTTGCTCAAACCCTCAAGAAACGGATGACGTTGAGTATCAGACATAATCGTGGAGAGAAAAAATCAAACGAACGCCCTATTCAGACACGATTCCACCCTCAGGCAATCGAAAACTGGCCATTTGCGAATGAACAAATTTCAGGATTTCCATGGCCCCGCTACGGGCGCGAGGCGCGCCCGCCCCGAACGGAGGGTGGACGCCCCCGTCCGCCCAATTCCATGGCCCCGCTACGGGCGCGAGGCGCGCCCGCTCCGAACGGAGGGTGGACGCCCCGTCCGCCCAGTTCAGGCCATGAACTTGAATATCAGGGTCGAATTCGCGGGCAGCGTCAGCTTCAGCGACTGCATGCGACCGTGCCAGGCGACGGGTTCGGTTTCAAGACCGCCCAGATTGCCATCACCGTGACCGCCGTAATAGTCCGCATCGGAGTTGATCACTTCTTTCCAATAGCCAGCATGCGGCACGCCAACGCGATAACCATGGCGCGCTACGGGGGTATAATGACCAATAACCAGAAAACACTCGTTGCTGTTTGGCACCTTGCGGACAAAGGCGAGCACCGAGCTGTCGGCGTCGTCCATGGACATCCACTCAAAGCCGTCCGACAACACATCGCCGTGAACCAGGGCGGGCTCCCGAACATACAAGTTGTTGAGATCGCGAACGAGGTGCTGGATCCCTTCGTGATCCTTGTATTGGAGCAGATCCCAGGACAGGCTGTGATCGTAGCTCCACTCGGCAGACTGGCCAAACTCACAACCCATGAACAGGGTCTTTTTACCTGGCCAGCCCCACATCAGGGCATACAGCGCCCGCAACACATGGGCCCGGTCGGTGATGGAACCCGCTGCCATCTTCATCAGCATCGAGCCCTTCCCATGTACCACCTCATCGTGCGAAAAGACCTGCATGAACTGCTCATTGTACTGGTAGATCATGCCAAAGGTCAGGTTGTGGTGATGGTACTTGCGGTAGACAGGATCCTTTTGGAAATACTCCAGAGTATCGTGCATCCAGCCCATGTTCCACTTCAGGTCAAAGCCCAGACCTCCGTCAGCAGTGGGTTTGGTCACCCCGCCAAAGGAGGTCGATTCCTCCGCAATCATCAAGGCGCCGGGATGGTATTGATGCACCAGATCGTTCACCCGCCGCAGCAGATCCATGGCCTCCAGATTCTCGTTGCCTCCGTACTGATTCGGAATCCACTCCCCGTCCTTGCGGGAATAGTCCAAATACAGCATGGATGCCACGGCATCGACCCGTAGGCCATCAATGTGGTAGCGATCCATCCAATGCAAAGCACTTCCTATCAGGAAATTACAAACTTCGTGCCGACCGAAATTCGGGATCAGGGTGCCCCAGTCCTGATGAAAACCCTGGCGCGGGTCCTCGTGCTCATACAGGGCGCTGCCATCGAAACGCGCCAACGCGAAGGCATCGGTGGGAAAGTGGGCCGGCACCCAGTCCATGATCACACCGATGTCGTTTTGGTGCAGGGTATCGATCATGTGTTTGAATTCATCCGGATCCCCATAGCGGTGCGTGGGGGCAAAAAATCCAGTTACCTGATAGCCCCAGGAACCCGTAAAGGGATGCTCAGCAAGCGGCATGAACTCCACGTGGGTGAACCCCATCTGCTTGACGTATTCCGTCAACTCGTCCGCCATTTCGCGATAAGTGAAGGGCCGCCCACCGTCTTCAACTTTCCTCTTCCAGGAACCAAGGTGAACCTCGTAGACGCTCATCGGCTTTTCACGCCAATTCTCTTCAGCCCGGCGTTCCATCCAGCGGTGATCATTCCAATCATACTGCTCCACGCTGCGTATGATCGATGCATTGTGGGGCGGAGACTCAAAAAAGGCACCGTAGGGATCGGTCTTCAAGTGTAGGCTCCCATGCCGGTCAAGGATCTCATACTTGTATTTCATCCCCTCCCGCAGGCCGGGAATGAACAATTCCCAAACGCCCGAAGAGCCCAGACTGCGCATCGGATGATAGCGCCCATCCCAGCCGTTGAAGTCACCGACCACCGATACCCGCTGAGCACTCGGCGCCCAAACGGCAAAGCTCACCCCCTGCACATCGTCATACTTGCGCAGGTGCGCACCCATTTTCCGATAGACCTGATGATCATCTCCTTTGTTAAAAAGGAATAAATCGTCCTCACTCAGAGTCGGCAGAAAATTGTAGGGGTCGTAAAACTGGCGGATTTCATCGTTGTACTGCTCGACCCGCAGACGATACTTAAAATGCTCTTTACGTCCCTTGATGGTCCCTTCGAAAAAGCCCTCAGCGGCAACAGATTCCAACTCAAAACGCTCGTCCGTTTCCACATCCACCACTTCGCAACTCCGTGCATCGCGAAGAAAAACACGGGCAATCAAATCCTTGCCCTTGCCGGGAGAATGCAGCCCCAGAAGGTTGTGAGGTTCATGATTGCGGGCTTCAATGAAGGACTGGAGTTCTTTTTTGCTGATAATCACAGTTATTTAGGCCAACACATTCAGACAAAATGGCAATGCGGTTTTTAAGGCGAAAGGTATCACCACCGATCTAAAATAAAACTTGAGACTCAATTTGCGCAAACCCATGCTGCGCAATCGTGAATTGGCTCATCCGCATCTTCCTATTTCTCTGCTGCAGCACCGGCGCGCAGGTCTGGTCTCAGACGGCTGCTCCCCAGCCCGAGCTCAGCGCAGATGAGCCCATCTCTTACGCCTCCGACGAAGGCCTCCTCACGGCCGTAGGCAATGCGGTTTACGAAGACGAGCGGGTCCGCGTCGAAGCGGACCGCATTGACTACAACCGCCGCCTCAATCGGGTTCAGGCCCGAGGCAATGTCCGCGTCACCCAACAGGGCTTCCGCCTGGTAACCCATTCTCTGAGCTACGATGTCGGCGAGCGTCACGTTGTCACCGGCCCCTACCGGGCCGCCTACCCACCCATTTACCTTGAGGGCGAAGGTTTCGAAGGCAATCCCGACCAAATAGACTTTTCCGAGTCTCGGATTTACTACCGCGAACCGCTGCCAGGCTCACCTAGTGTTGCCGCACGCTCTGCAACCTGGCTGCCTGGAAATTCTGTTTCCGCAGAAGGCCTTCAGTTTGCTCCATTTCGCAGATTGCAGTTCCCGCTGCCGTCGCTCGACTACGAATTCGGTGCCCCCACCCTTTCAGCAACAGGTGAAGTCGGCTTCAGGTCCTCGGTCGGAGCCTTCGCAAGTGGCGAATTTCTCTATCCGGTGGACCCTCATTTGGGCATCGGCGCACACCTGGGGCTCTATTCCCGCCGGGGGCTGATGATCGGCCCAACCCTCGCCTACCACCGCCGCGATGGCGACCGCCACACCGACCTCACCCTGCGCTCGGGTTACATCAGCGACCAGGGGGGCGACGGCCGCCTGGGCGAAGACCGCCGCGGCCAAGCCATTGAAAAAGACCGCGGTTTCATCGAATGGGGCCTTAAACATCAACAGGACAGCTTTGACCTGACCGCGCGTGGCACCTATCTGAGCGATTCAGAGATAACGCGCGACTTTCACGGCCGCAACTACTACCGCGACACCGAGCCGGACCACTTTCTCGAGGCACGCTACCACTGGGATGCCTGGATCCTCACAGCTTTCTATCGCCAGTCCCTGAACACGGCTTACAACCTCACCGAGCGCCTGCCGGAGCTGCGCATCGACCGCCTCCCCCGCGAGATCGGCGAGACTGGAGTCTATCAGGACATCGCCCTCAGCTATGGCCGCTACCGCAAGGTTAGGATCGACGACGAATTCACTCCGATTGACCTGCCCTCCATGCCCTGGAGCCTGCAGGATCGCAACCTCGACCCGGATGGCTGGTGGGACCGCATCGACGGTTGGTATCACATCGAGCGCCCCATGCGCATTGCCGGCAGTCTGGATTTCACCCCGCTGGCAACCGCCCGCTGGACACACTACACATCCAGCTGGCGGCAACAGACGCGGAGTTCCGAATCCATCGACCGGGTCATGGGCGAAGTGGGCTTTGACCTTTCGCTGCAGGGTGAAGCCTTTTTCGAATACAGCAACCGGATCTGGCGCATCGATGGCCTGCGCCACCTGAGTCGCCC
>LFIK01003010.1_pt1 | contig 13705 bp, 14 predicted proteins | sample 643401 | NCBI WGS metagenome assembly LFIK01 (sample SAMN03777447, study PRJNA286221) | soda lake metagenome | biome: soda lake; feature: Kulunda steppe; material: water; isolation source: sample T5-Br brine of Lake Tanatar-5 | place: Russia: Kulunda steppe | collected 2010-07 | reverse complement strand
TACCCGGTGAAATCGAGATTCTCGCCAGGCGCAATGTAAACCGAGACTGCAGCAAAACCGTCTCCGTACAGCAGGAAGTCAACGTCGAAGACCCCACCAGGCGCCGGACGTCTGCCATGGCGCAACAGCGTGAAGCCAGGTGGCAGATTGTCAGCGTGCCAGCGCGGCGACTCGCGACTTGCGACGGGTTCCGCATCATGCCCTGTCACTTCGGCAAGACCATCAATCGCGATCACGGGTTCCCGCGCCTGTTCATCCGGGTCGAAATCCAGCTGAACGAACATGAACTGTTCGATGACGGTATCGTCTTCGGACAAGCACTGCGAAGCGAGCAGCAGACCGGTCTCCGCATCAACCCACAAGCGGTAGCTGTAGCGATACCCATCGCGCGGAATCAGCCCGATGACATGCGCCTCGCGCCCGGCAACACGGTCGAGACCACCATGCTCGAGGGAATAAAGTTCATCGAGAACGGCTAGCTGATCACGACTGATCGAGGTGAATCGCCCTTGCGGCCGGGGCCGTTGATCATGCACGACGACACCACGATCAGGCATCGCCCAGCGCATGCCGCGCTCATGGCGCAGCACTTCCCGCTCGGGGCCGCGCAGAGTGTGAATGCGCTCCTGAACACCGTTGTCAATCCAGCGGACAAGTTCCAGCGATTCGATGTGATCGCCCTGAACATGGACCAGCAGACCACGAAAGCCGATTGTATCGGCCGCATCGACCATACGCTGGATCTGGACTCTTGCCGTGTCGACGTCATCGTTTCCGTTAACGGTCGCGACTGCCGCCATGGGCGCGCTGACTAGCAGCAGGGCAAGAACGCAACCGGCCAGCGCTCGACATGCCATCATGGGACGTCGATATCCTGTCTGGTCAACCGGACCGTAGGCGGCATGATCGGCAGCTGCTGACCGACAGCCTCGGACCCGTGAAAGACGGCATAGCCTTGCAGGTGTTGCTGAACGTGCGGATCAAGCCGATCCCACTGCACGCTTGCCGCAGTCGTCGGCGATTGCGGCGCAGCACCAGCGGGTATCAGCCCTTGTTGCGCATCACCCCACGGCGATCCGACCGGCGAGACCGGCAACACTGCCGACGGCGGCGCCGACGCTGGCTGGTTCGTCGCCACATCAACACGCGTGTCATCGCTGCCGAACATCGGCCAGACCAGCACGGCAACTGCTGCAACCGTGGCGGCGAGCGCCAGTCCAGGCGCTGGCGACAACCAGCGACGCTGCCAGCGAGTCCGTCGTGCACGCGTTGCGGATCTGTCACGCGACGCCTGACGTGCGCGCCGACGGTCGGCACCCGACACCGGCTGAGGGGCCAGCCGAGGGACATGCGACGGTTCGTTGTCGAGCGCTGCAGCAACGCCGTCGGCAACGGCGTTATCCAGCCGCGGCGGCATTTGCCGAAGCATCAGGTCACCGAGCAAGGCGTAGCGGCCGATCTGTGCTTTCACCTCTGGCTGCGTGGCGGCAGCGGCGAGCAGCGCGTCGAGCGAATCGCTGTCGAGTTCATCGTCGATCAATGCCGAAATCTGTTCCTGAACATGTTGGTTCATGAGTCAATCCGCCCGGGTTCTGGCTGAACAGCCTGATCAGTCGTCATCAAGGAGCGGTCTCAACCGCTTGTCTATGGCTTCCCTGGCACGAAAGATGCGTGATCGCACCGTACCGACCGGACACTCCATGACCGTCGCGATTTCCTCATAACTCAGACCGTCGAACTCGCGCAGCGTGATCGCAGTGCGCAGATCGGCGGGCAATGCGTCGATGGCGGCATACACCGTCGATTCAACCTCGTCGCGCTGAGCGATGCCCTCCGGCGTATCGGTCTCGCGCAACAGCGGAGCGGCCATGTACTGCTCGGCATCGACCGCATCAATATCGGCGCCGGGTGGGCGTCGGCCTTGTGCAACCAGATGATTCTTCGCCGTGTTGGCTCCGATCCTGTAGATCCATGTATAAAAGCTGCTGTCGCCACGGAAATTGGGCAGCGCTCGATATGCCTTGATGAACGCTTCTTGCGCAACATCCTGCGCTTCGGCAGGATCGGCAACATACCGGCAGATCATCTTGATCAGCTTGTGCTGGTATTTCAGCACCAGCAGATTGAACGCCTGCTTGTCACCGGCCTGCACGCGGGCGACAAGTTCCTGATCGGTCGACGAGCCGCTCATTGCGCACCCACCCGAGCAGCCTGCAAACCCACCAGGACCATCTCCTTGTACCCGTTGCACAGCAGTAGACACTGCGTCGTTTTGATAGTTCGCACGGCCATCCGGAATATGCTTAGATGAGTGACCACGAGGCAGATATGCCAAGCGGGAACGTGGCCAGCGCCGGAGTCGTTCATCGAATCGGGACTCCAAAGCTGGCAAGCCGGCAGACCGCGGCGATGCCGATCGTCTGCTATGCCGGTCATCGGCTACAACGGATCGGCTGGCAGACACGCGTTGCCGACGATCGCGGCACCTATCCAACCACGGAATACAACATGACTCAAGCAGCAATGACGTCGACAAGCAACGGGACGCTGGATGCCGATGTGCTCGTTCTCGGAACCGGCGCCGCCGGGCTGACGCTGGCGCTGCGCTTGCCACAACATCTGCACGTGGTCATCGTCTCGAAAGGACCATTGCGCGAGGGCGCCAGCCTGTATGCGCAGGGTGGCATTTCAGCAGTGCTCGACGCCACCGACTCGGTGGAATCGCATGTCGAGGATACGCTGGGCGCCGGAGCAGGCTTGTGCGACCCCACAGCCGCCCGCTTTGTCGCCACCCACTCGACGTCGGCGATTGACTGGTTGCGCGATATCCATGTCCCGTTCTCGATGATCCGCGGCGACGATGGCGTCGAGTCGTTGCATCTGCACCAGGAAGGTGGACACAGCCATCGGCGTATCGCCCATGCTGCCGACGCCACCGGGCAGGCCGTTGAAACCACGCTCGAAGGTCTTGCCAGACAGCGCGACAACATCACCATTCTTGAATCACACTGCGCAATCGACCTGATCACCCACCGCCATGTCGACGCACCGACCGGATGCTACGGCGCTTACCTGCTCGACATCGACAGCGACCGAATCATGACCGCCGCCGCCCGCTTTACCGTTCTCGCAACCGGCGGCGCGAGCAAGGTCTATCTCTATACCAGCAACCCCGACGGCGCGACTGGAGACGGTATGGCAATGGCCTGGCGCGCAGGTTGCCGGGTGGCCAATATGGAGTTCAACCAGTTTCACCCGACCTGTCTGTTTCATCCACGCGCCAAGTCGTTCCTGATCAGCGAGGCGGTGCGTGGTGAGGGCGCTCGGTTGCTGCTTCCGGATGGCTCGACATTCATGCATCGGTTCGACAAGCGCGGCGAACTTGCACCGCGGGACATCGTTGCCAGGGCGATCGATCACGAAATGAAGCGGCTGGGTGCCGATTGCCTCTATCTCGATATCTCGCACCGCAATGCCGACTTCATTCGCGCACACTTCCCGATGATTCACGCCCGTTGCCAGGAATTCGGTTTCGACATGACCCGCGAACCGTTGCCGATCGTTCCCGCCGCGCACTACACCTGTGGCGGCGTGCTGGTCGATCAGGCCGGTCGCACTGATCTGCCCCGGCTGTACACGATCGGAGAAGCGTCTTGTAGCGGCCTGCACGGCGCCAACCGCCTGGCCAGCAACAGCCTGCTCGAGTGTATCGTCTACGGAACCTCGGCTGCCGGGCATATCGCCACCAGCGCAGCCGAGACCAGCCCACCTCCGGCATTGCCCGCCTGGGATGCGAGTCGGGTCACCGACTCAGACGAGCAGGTTGTCGTTACACACAACTGGGACGAATTGCGTCGGTTCATGTGGGACTACGTCGGCATCGTGCGCAGCAACAAGCGGCTGGAACGGGCCGCCCGGCGCGTCGACATGCTGCAGCGGGAAATTCATGATTACTATGCCAACTTCACGGTAACGCGCGACCTTGTGGAGCTACGCAATCTGGCGCAGGTGGCCGAACTGATCATCGCCAGCGCGCGCGCACGGCGTGAAAGTCGCGGCCTGCACTTTACACTCGACTACCCGGACCAGTTGCCGGTTGCCACGCCAACGGTGCTGACGCCCGACGATCAGCTGCTGTCCGGAGCAAGCAACCACCGCCGCAACTGCCGATGAACGACCGGACCCAGCGCATCCTCGGCAACCAGACAGGCGTGGCGACGGCAGCGCATCAGGCCGCCGCTACCGGCAAAATGCAGGACCAGCAAGCGTGCATGCACCACACGCACGCTGACCAGTCGCCACAGTCCGCGCCGCCCCGGAACCAGCCAGCGCCCGTCAAGCCGGCGTGCCAACTGCCCTCGCGGCTGCGCCGAGAGCCACAGGTGCAATGCAGCCGACGCGCTGAAGCCGATCACGACCAGAATCACCGAGGCAGCAGACGCGAGCAGCACCCAGGCACAGCCGACCAACAGCAACAGCCCAGCTGCACGCAGCGCGTCAAGCAACCGGGATCGCTCAAGTTGCGCGTTGAAAACCAGCGCTGATCCGTCCGACCAACCCGCGCAGCTCGCAGTCATCCGGCATCTCACCCTGGTAGAACCAGCCAAACAGGATGTCGTCCTCGATCGCAAGCAGGCGCTCGAACTGCGCCCGCCCGTCAGCATCGAGAGCGTCATAGCCATCGGCAAGAAACCCGTCAAAGAGCAGATCAAGCTCACGCATGCCGCGCCGACAACGCCAGCGCAGCCGCGATTTCCGCTCGGCGCTGGTTTCGCTGTTCATTGACACTGCCCGATCAGATCGCCGATCACAGTTGACGCTCCAGCATCAGTTTCTTGATCTCGGCAATCGCCTTCGCCGGGTTCAACCCCTTGGGGCAGGTGCGCGTGCAGTTCATGATGGTGTGGCAGCGGTAGAGCTTGAACGGATCCTCCAGCTCATCGAGCCGCTCACCGGTCGCCTCATCACGGCTGTCGACGATCCAGCGATACGCCTGCAACAGCACGGCCGGACCGAGATAGCGATCGCCGTTCCACCAGTAACTGGGGCAGGACGTCGAACAGCAGGCGCAGAGTATGCAGGCGCTCGGCTCGTCGATCAGCGCCTGATCCTCCGGGCTCTGCAGCCGCTCGCGATCCGGTGGTGCCGGCGTCTGCGTCCGGATCCACGGCTTGATCGAGGCATACTGCGCGTAGAACTGACTCAGATCGGGAACCAGATCCTTGACCACGGGCATGTGCGGCAGCGGATAGATGGCAACATCGCCACTCACCTCATCACAGCCTTTGATACACGCCAGCGTGTTGGTGCCGTCGATATTCATGGCACACGACCCGCAGATCCCCTCACGGCACGACCGTCGGAACGTCAGCGTCGGGTCGATCTCGTTCTTGATCTTGATGAGCGCGTCGAGCACCATCGGTCCGCAGGTGTCCATGTCGACTTCATAAGTGTCGACACGCGGATTGTCCCCGGTATCCGGGTCCCATCGGTAGATCCGGAAGCGCTTGATGTTGGACGCGCCGTTCGCGGACCACGTCTTGCCGTCGGTCATCCTGGAATTGCTTGGAAGCCTGAACTCTGCCATTTGTCCAACCCTCGTCAGAATCAGTAAACCCGCGCCTTCGGGGGGAACACATCGACTTCATCACTGAGTGTGGTCATGTGAACGGGTCGATAGTCAATCTCGATACGGCTGCCCTCATGGACCCAGGCCAGCGTGTGCTTCATCCACTGCTCGTCATTACGCTCGGTGAAATCTTCTCTGGCATGGGCACCTCGGCTCTCGGTGCGGTTCCTTGCCGACTCGACCGTGGTCAGTGCACAGCCCAGCAGATTGTCGAGCTCAAGTGTTTCGATCAGATCGGAATTCCAGATCAACGAGCGATCTTCCACCGACACATCGGCAAATGCCTCGACAACCCCATGCATGCGCTGACAGCCCTCTTCCAGCGTCTTGCCGGTACGGAACACGGCAGCGTACTGCTGCATCACCCGCTGCATGTCCAGGCGCAATGCCGAGGTACGATGCTCGCCGCGCGCGTTGCGCAGGCGATCAAGACGCGCCAGCGCCGGATCGGCGGAATCCGCTGGCAACGCCCGGTGATCACCCTGCTCGGCAACCAGCTCGGCCGCCTTGTGCGCCGCCGCCCGACCGAATACCACCAGATCGAGCAGGGAGTTGGAGCCGAGCCGGTTGGCGCCGTGTACCGAGACGCAAGCGGCTTCACCAATCGCCATCAACCCGGGGACGATGTGATCGGGGTTGCCATCCTTCAGCGTGACCACCTGCCCGTGGTAGTTGGTCGGCACGCCGCCCATGTTGTAATGCACGGTAGGCAGCACCGGAATCGGCGCGCGCGTCACATCGACGCCGGCAAAGATTCGGGCGGTCTCGGCAATCCCCGGCAAGCGTTGATGGATGACATCGGCGCCGAGATGCTCGAGGTGAAGGTGAATGTGATCGGCGTCTGCTCCGACACCGCGCCCTTCATTGATTTCAATCGTCATCGACCGGCTGACCACGTCGCGCGACGCCAGATCCTTGGCGTTCGGCGCATAACGCTCCATGAAGCGCTCGCCCTTCGAGTTGGTCAGATAGCCGCCTTCGCCACGCACGCCTTCGGTGATCAGGCAGCCGGCGCCATAGACACCGGTGGGATGGAACTGCACGAATTCCATGTCCTGCATCGGCAGCCCGGCGCGAATCGCCATGCCCATGCCGTCACCGGTGCAGGTATGCGCCGATGTGCACGAGAAGTAGGCGCGCCCGTAGCCCCCGGTCGCCAGCACGGTCTGATGGGCGCGGAAGCGGTGAATCGTGCCATCCATCATGTTCAGCGCAATCACGCCACGGCAGGCGCCATGCTGATCCATGATCAGGTCGAGCGCGAAGTATTCGATGAAGAACTCCGCTTCGTGCTTCAGCGCCTGCTGATACAAGGTGTGGAGGATGGCGTGACCGGTGCGGTCGGCGGCAGCGCAGGTCCGCTGCGCAGTCCCCTCTCCATACCGTGTGGTCATGCCGCCGAACGGGCGCTGATAGATCTTGCCGTCAGTGGTTCGCGAGAACGGCACGCCGTAGTGCTCGAGCTCGATGATCGCCGGAATCGCCTCACGACACATGTACTCGATGGCATCCTGGTCGCCAAGCCAATCCGACCCCTTGATGGTGTCGTACATGTGCCAGCGCCAGTCGTCCTCACCCATGTTGCCGAGCGCCGCCGAAACGCCGCCCTGCGCAGCCACAGTATGGCTGCGGGTCGGAAAGACCTTGGTGAGACAGGCCGTCCGCAGGCCACGCTCGGCCATGCCGAAAGTGGCGCGAAGCCCGGCGCCACCTGCGCCCACCACGACGACGTCGTAGGTATGGTCGATGATGTCGTATGCTGCGCTCATGGTTCAGCCTCCCAGGGCAATGCGCAGTACGGCAAGAATGCCGACCACGGCAAGCAAGATGGCAACAAACTTGATGGCGATCAATAGCGCCAGCTGCGCGGCCTTGGCATGGACGTAATCCTCGATCACGACCTGCAGCCCGAGCTGGGCATGGAAGAACAGCGTGCCGATCAGCAGGACCAACAGGCCGGCGACCAGCGGCCGGGCAATCCACGCCTGCACCTGCGCGTAGTCAGCACCCGCGAGTGATGCAACGGCAAATGCAAACCAGATGACCAGCGGCACCATGGCAACGGCCGTCAGCCGTTGCATCCACCAGTGCTTGACGCCGGCCTTGGCCGCACCCAGGCCGACCGCACGTTTGATTGGCGTTCGCAGGGCCATCACGCACCCCTCCCGGCAACCAGCGCCACGATCCAGACCAGCACAGTGGTCACACCGGCCGCACCCAGCACGGCATATCCGGAACGGTAGACGGACGCGAGATCAAAACCACGACCCATGTCCCAGAACAGATGCCGGATGCCGTTGAAAAGATGGTAGAACAACCCCAGCGTAAACAGGAACAACACCAACCGGCCAAACCAGCTGCCGAGCAGCGATTGCGCACTCGCAAACGACTCTGGACCACCCGCCGCCGCAGCGAGCCAGTAGATGAGCAACAGGCTGCCTGCAGACAGCGCGACACCGCTGATGCGATGACTGATCGACATGACCGAGGTGATTTGCGGACGGTAGATCTGCAGATGGGGGGACAAGGGGCGTTTACTGGAATCCATGCACAATCGCTCCGCTGCTATCGAACGCCGAACGGCGAATCTTCATGACTGAGAAGCAGGCTCCGCCGCACCGCCCGATTGACGGGCGTGGGAGGGCCGGACTGAAGGGACACCGGGACGGGGTGTGCAACACACCTGACGCACTGCCGTCTGTTTCCCTGACGGAGGACATGGTCGATGATCGTCAGAAATCAGTGCATCGACCGTTCTTCTCCCAATCTCCATAACGCGTGGGTTCAGGCCCGGCCTGACCACCCACTTCCGCCGGCCAAGCCAGACCGGGAGCGGCATCCGGCGCACCTTCAATGCGTCCAGCCGGCACAACATCGGGCGACCCGGGCACGGCCTGATCGGATGGGCGTGGTTCGCGAGAACCTGACTGTTGCTGGCCTGACATCGCCAACCTCCTCGTTGAGGGTAGAGACGAGTGTCCGGTAGGATAACGCGTTTAACGTGAGCGTGCACCCCTTGTAACCCGCCTGGAGGTCAAGCATGTCGGATCGATCATCTGCCTCTCGAGAACCGGCCGAAATCACTGCCGGCCACTCTGCTGCACCGCTTGACCTGGCCGTAATCCGGGTCTCGGGGCCCGATGCCACTGCCTTCCTGCAGTCGCAGTTGACGCACGACGTCGAAGCATTGTCGCATGACACGCTGCGGCTCGCCGGCTACTGCAACGCCAAGGGGCGGTTGTTCGGGCTGTTTCGAGTCCTGCGCGACGCCGATGGATCGTTCCTGCTGATCACCGACAGCAGCCTTGTCGACACGGTGATTCGGCGCTTGCGCATGTTCGTGCTGCGCAGCAAGGTCCAGATCGACGCGATCAGCGATCAGTACACGCTGATCGGGCTTGCCGGTGACGCCGTGAGGCGCTGCGGCGTGGTCGAAGAGCGGCCAGCGGCCGGCGGGATCGCGCCGTGCAGCGGCGGCTTCGCGATCGGCTGGCCTGGCGATGCCGTCACCCTGTTGCTGAGCGACGCTGCTGCAGCGCAGGCTATGTCCGAGACGTTAACAGCGGCTGGCGGAGCACTCGACATGGAGAATTGGCAGCTGCAGCTGATCCGTGCCGGCGAGCCGTGGATTGTCGCCGCCACCACCGAGGCGTTCGTCCCGCAACAGGTGAACCTGGAGCGCATCGACGGCGTCAGCTTCAAGAAGGGCTGTTTTCCAGGTCAGGAAGTCGTTGCACGGATGCACTATCTCGGCAAGCCGAGTCGCCGGCTGTATCGGTTGTCAGGATCAATCAGCAATGGCCTCCCGACGCCGGGCAGCGCGCTCACCGACAGCGACGGCAATACCGTCGGTCAGGTGGTGATCGCCGCCACATCGAAGCCCGGGCAGTTCGAGCTGTCGGCGGTGCTGCCGGTCAAGCAGGTCGCCGCTGATGTGGAGTTGTTCATCGATGGTGAACCGCTCGCGCACCTGCCGCTTCCCTACTCGCTCGACTGAGCGTTGGCGTCCGGCCGCATCGCTGGAAACAACAACACATCCCGAATTGACGGCTGGTCGGCAAACAGCATGACCAGCCGATCGATACCGATACCCTCGCCGGCGGTGGGCGGCATGCCGACTTCCAGCGCACGGACGTAATCGGCATCGAAGTACATGGCCTCGGCATCGCCAGCCTCTCGGGCAGCAACCTGCTCACGAAACCGCTGCGCCTGGTCTTCGGGATCGTTCAGCTCAGAGAAGCCGTTGGCGATTTCACGGCCAACGATGAACAGCTCGAAGCGCTCCGCGACGTCAGGTCGGTGGCTGTTCGGACGCGCCAGCGGCGACACCTCGACCGGATAATCGGTCACAAAAGTGGGCTGACGCAGGCAAGGCTCGACCGCGGCTTCGAACACTGCCAGTTCGATATGCGCGTGGGAATCGGCCGGCGCCACCGCAACCCCCAACCGCTCGGCGAGCGCGGCAACCGCGGCGCGATCAACCAGATCTGCCTCCGTCGCGCCGGGGACATGCATCAGGATCGCCTCACGCAGGCTCAGTCGCGCAAACGGCCGTCCCAGATCGATCTCCTCGCCCTGGCAGGTCAGCCGCATCGTCCCCAGCAGATCCTCGGCGAGGCGACGAAACAGCGTCTCGGTCAGGTCCATCAGATCGAGATGATCGGCATAGGCCTGATAGAACTCGAGCATGGTGAATTCGGGATTATGCCGCGTCGACACCCCCTCATTCCGGAAGTTACGATTGATTTCATAGACCTGTTCGAAACCGCCAACGACCAGTCGCTTGAGGTACAGTTCTGGCGCAACGCGCAGATACAACGGCATGTCGAGGGCGTTGTGGTGGGTGACAAACGGGCGTGCGGTCGCACCACCCGGGATCACCTGCATCATTGGCGTTTCGACTTCGATGAATCCACGCGCATCCAGAAAGTCACGAATCGCACGAATCAACCGCGTGCGCAGCATGAACACCTCGCGAACCGCCGGGTTGACGATGAGATCGACGTAGCGCTGCCGATAGCGCAGCTCCTGGTCGCTCAGGCCATGAAACTTTTCCGGCAATGGGCGCAGCGCCTTGGTCAGCAGGCGGATGCCGCTGCACTGCACCGACAACTCGCCGGTACGGGTGCGAAACAGCACGCCCTCGGCGCCGACGATGTCGCCGATATCCCAGGTGCGAAAATCCTGATAGACCGCCTCTCCCAGCTGATCACGGGCGAGAAACAGCTGGATACGTCCGGACATGTCCTGAATGTGGGTGAAGCTTGCCTTGCCCATCACGCGCTTGGCCAGCATCCGGCCGGCAACCCGCACCGTGCGCCCCAGTTCGCCGAGCGCTGCAGCATCGTCGTCGGCGTGCGCGTTCTGCAACTCACCCGCGAGTGCATCACGGCGGAAATCGTTGGGATAGGCCTCGCCGGCTTCGCGCATCGCCGCCAGCTTGCTGCGCCGTTGGGCGATCAGCTTGTTGTCATCCGGTCTGTTGTTCTGTTCGCTCACACGCCCGCCTTCAGACTTGCCTCGATGAAACGATCAAGATCACCATCGAGCACCGCCTGGGTGTTGCCGACCTCGACGCCGGTACGCAGATCCTTGATTCTTGACTGATCAAGCACGTAGGAACGGATCTGGCTGCCCCAGCCAATATCTGCCTTGTCGTCCTCGACGGCCGCCTGCGCCTGCTGCCGCTTCTGCATTTCCAGCTCATAGAGCTTTGCGCGCAGCTGCTTCATGGCCGTCGCCTTGTTCTTGTGCTGCGAGCGATCGGTCTGGCATTGCACCACGATACCCGACGGACCATGGGTGATACGCACCGCCGATTCTGTTCGGTTGACGTGCTGACCACCCGCACCGCTCGCGCGGTAGACATCAATGCGCAGATCGGCAGGATTGATGTCGATCTCGACGTCGTCGTCGATTTCCGGCGAGACGAACACCGCAGCAAACGAGGTATGTCGGCGGTTACCGGAGTCGAACGGCGATTTCCTGACCAATCGATGCACGCCGGTTTCGGTGCGCAACCAGCCGAACGCATGATCACCCTCGACACGCAGCGTCGCGCTCTTGATGCCGGCAACATCACCAGCCGACACTTCGATCAGCTCGCTGGCAAAGCCACGCCGTTCGGCCCAGCGCAGGTACATGCGCAGCAGCATTTCTGCCCAGTCCTGCGCCTCTGTCCCGCCCGAGCCGGCCTGAATATCGACAAAGGCATTGCCGGGATCCATCTCGCCGGAAAACATGCGCCGGAACTCGAGCGCGGCAACCTCTCGGTCGGCTCGCTGCAGATCCTCGGACACCGACTCGACGGTCTCGGCATCGTCCTCGTCACGAGCCATTTCCAGCAGGTCACGCGTGTCGCCGATCAGCGCATCGATGCGGTCGATGCCGCCGAGCGTCGATTCAAGCGCCGATCGCTCACGGTTCAGCGCCTGCGCCTGTTCGGGATCCGACCAGATATCGGCACTTTCGAGCAGACCGAGAACCTCTTCGAGACGGTCTCGCAGCGTCGCTTCGTCAAAGATACCCCCTGATGACCTGCAGGCGCTCCTGCAGTTCGGATGCCTGTTGCAGCAGTGGATTGATCTCGAGCATGACGACGGTCTCCAGCGTTCGTGAGTGCGAGGCGGGCGGATCATACTACAGCCTCCGCGTCTCCAGCCAATCGGCGGTTCAGCGTAACGCCTGCCAGTGCGCTTCCAACCGCTTGGCCGAGACCGGCATGCGGGTCCCGAGCGACTGCGCAAACAGCGAGATCCGGTATTCCTCGATCAACTCCCGAAACGCCAGCAGCTCCGCGTCGACCGCGCCACGCTCACGCTTGAGCGCAAGCCGTTGCCGGTAGCGCTGTGTCCACAGCTCGACCTCCTGCGTTCGCTCACGATCCCGACGCGGATCGGCACGCAGGCGATCGACGCGCAGTTCCAGCCCTTTCAGATAGCGTGGCAACTGCTCGAACACCGGAATCGGCAGCTCGGCAACAAACCCGGGAAAGATCAGACTGTCGAGATGGTCGCGCAGATCGGCAGCCGACAGCGGGTCGATCGCCGCCGACGCCGCCTCGATGCCGCGGCGCAACGCACGCTGGTGCTGCAGCGCTGCTGCGACCCGCTGAATCAGCGCCTCGCCGACCTCGACGACGCGATCCCGGCCGCGATCGAGCAGGTCCTGAAACGCCTGCGCATCCGCCACCGGCGGCGATGCCGGAAACACCCGATCGAGGACCGCCTGAACCAGCGCCTCTCGTAACGCCTGACTGCCACCGACCGCAGCACAAGCCAGTTGCAATGCCTGATCGCGACGGAACGTTCGATCGATCAGCTGCAACTGCTGGCGCACGGCGATGCGTAACAGCCGGCAGACCGCGGCGCGTGTGCTATCGGCCGCCTCGTCGAGCGATTCGACCTCGATGCGGCTGACATGATCACCGCCGTCGACCAGCGCCGGGCAGACCTGCAGACCGACGCCATGCCGCTGCACCTGGTAAGGCGGTGGGATCGGCCCGAACGTCCAGCGGGTGTAGCGCCCACCTGCCCAGGCTGCATCAGCGGACGGTGCCGGCGGCGCCGCACGCTGGCGTCCGGCAAAGCGGCGCTGCAGCGCGGGCAGATCCCGCGAGGTGGCGAGCTCCCGCCCCGTTTCATCGATAACCCGGAACCGAAACAGCAGATGCGGCGGCAGATCGACGGCGTGCCAGTGTTCAGGCGCAATATCGACGCCGCTCGCCGCATTCAGCACGTCGCGCAGCTCCTCGAGCAACGCACCCGAGCGGCCAACCAGCGCAGCCGCCGCGCGCCGGGCATGCTCCGGCGCCGGAACCAGATGCCGACGCAGCCGTTTCGGCAGACCGCGAATCAGGCACAGGAGCTTTTCCTCGAGCATCCCCGGGACCAGACTCTCGAAACGCGACGCGGCGAGCCGGCCGAGCACCGTCGCCGGCACGGTGACGGTGATGCCGTCCTCGTCCTCGCCCGGTGCAAAGCAGTAACGCAACGGCAAACGCAGTCCTGCGCAATCGAGGCTGTCCGGATAGTCATCGAGACTGACCTCCGGCGCGTCGCTCTGCAACAGATCGGC
>LFIK01003009.1_pt1 | contig 13707 bp, 11 predicted proteins | sample 643401 | NCBI WGS metagenome assembly LFIK01 (sample SAMN03777447, study PRJNA286221) | soda lake metagenome | biome: soda lake; feature: Kulunda steppe; material: water; isolation source: sample T5-Br brine of Lake Tanatar-5 | place: Russia: Kulunda steppe | collected 2010-07 | reverse complement strand
TCGATCAGCCCGGTGATGGCGTGCGCCGCCAGGTCGAGCGGGTGGACCTCGCTCAGACCGCCACCTCGGCGCCCCACGGGGCTGCGGACTGCCTCGACGATGTAGGCCTCAGCCATCGGTTCCTCTTCCTTCTGTCGGTGCTGCTCGGTTCGTTGGATGTCGCCCCGGTCGGGCGGGGGCACCGATCGGGACGACAGGTCTGCATTCGCGGGTCTCGTGGTCTGAGCGGCGGGATGCGCGGCCGGCAGGGTTGACCGTGACTGGTCGCGAGGGATGTCCGCGAGTCCGGGAACTGTTGGAGGCCCGCGGCTGCTCGGATCCGAGCGGTGCAGTCCGAAGCGGTGGCCGACGGGAGTCCATCCCAGGCCGCCGATCGGATGTACAGCACGGTTCTCACCTCATGCGCGACTGTGGCGGCATCCTAGATGCAGTTTGAGCTAAGCTCAAGTTTGCAAAGACACGCAAGTTGCTGTCATACTCGTCGGCAGGGAGTGGCAACAGTCCTACTATGCCCGTACAGTCGCTATTGAGGTGGTATCTATGGCACCTGAGGGCCAGAATGCGGATGCATCCACAGCGCCGCTTGCTGGTGTGTGTGTCGCTGAGTTCGGTGAAGAACTGAGTGTCCCGTACGCGGGGAAGCTGCTAGCCGATCTCGGTGCGACGGTGGTGAAGGTCGAGACCGCAGACGGCGGCGATCCGAGCCGTCAGTTCGGACCTTTCGCCGCATCGGCTGGCGGTGGTGAGTCCTCGGGCATGTTCGCCTACCTCAACACCGGCAAGCGCAGCGTCACTCGGGAGTCGATCGGTGCTGTCGGGGATGGCTCGGACCTCGGGCCGCTGCTGCAGTGGGCGGACATCGCCCTGGTGGACCGACCTTGGCTGCGCACCGAGCCGGAGTTGGAACCGGCACGGGCCGTCGAGCAGGCTCCCCACCTGGCCTTCGTGACCGTCACGCCCTACGGAACCACCGGCCCGTACGCTGACTGGCCTGCGACCGACCTCACGATCTCAGCGCTCTCGGGGATGTCCGTGGGCGTGGGCGAGCGAGATCGCGCTCCGCTGGTCATGCCGTTCTCCCAGTGCGAGATGAACGGTGGGTTGTTCGGTTCCCTGGCCGCGGTGAACGCGGTCATGGCGGTCCGCCGGGACGGGCGCGGACAGCATGTGGATGTCAGCACCGCAGACATCATGGCGAGCATGTTCACCGGCTACTTCCTGCCACGCTTCATCTACGGCGGAGGCCTGGTCGGCATCCGCGCTGGCCGCAACGGCGCCTCGATGCCGTATCCAGGCACGATCTTCCGTTGCGCAGACGGACTCGTCCGTACCGACACACCCCAGGTCGCGCAGTGGATCCGTCTGGTGAAGTTGATGGGCACCCCTGAGTGGTCGAAGGAGCCCCGGTACCGCAACCGGCGGGCGATGCAGTGGGAGTACAAGCAGGAGTCCGATGCCCTGGTCGAGCCCTGGTTCATGGCTCGGACCAAGGAGGAACTGGGCGAGTTGTTCCTCGAGCACCGGTTGCCGTACGCGCCACTGCTGACCGCCGATGACATGGAGCACGATCCGCATCTCGCTGAACGGGAGGCGATCGCCAGCCTGCCGACGCCGGATGGAACGACGTTCTTCTCCGCTCCGGCCGCTCCATATCGCTTCTCAGGCCAGCGGCCCGCGTCCCACCCTGCCCCGACCCTTGGCAGCAGCGACGACGAGTTGCCCGCGCTGGTCAGCTCCGAGCAGCCCGAGCGTGATCTCCCGCCGACCGCGGACGACCGCGCTACGACGGCTCCGCCCTTGCAGGGGGTCCGGGTCATCGACCTCGGCACGGCCTGGGCCGGCGGGCTCGCCGGCCGCCTCCTCGCCGACTACGGCGCCGACGTCCTGAAGATCGAGTCCTGGGTCCACATGGACGGCAGCCGCATAGGCAAGCCCATCGTCGTCGAGGACGATACCGGCGGCGACGAGGGGAAGTGGCCGGACCTCCAACCGGGCTTCCACGTCCACTCCCGCAACAAGCGCAGCATCACGCTCAACCTGAAGACCGATGCCGGCAGGAGCGTGCTGCTGCGCCTCGTGCGTGAGGCCGACGCACTCATCCACAACTTCCCTGCCGGGATCATGGACCGTCTCGGCCTGTCAGACGATGCCCTCCACGCAGCGAACGAGCGGTTGGTCGTGGTCGGACAGAACGTCGCCGGGTCCGAGGGTCCGAAGTCGGGGTTGATCGGCTACGCCGGAGCGGTCTCGGCGCTGTCCGGCCTGGCTAACTGGGTGGGGTATGAGGGCGAGGACGTCATCGGCATGTTCGAGGGGCTGTACGGCGACGTGGTGAGCGCGACGACGACGGCGTTCGCCGCCCTCGTCGGGCTGCTGGACCGTGATCTCCACCGACGCGCCCACGCCAGCATCGACGTGTCGCAGTGGGAGGCCAGCCTCGCGCTCGCAGGCGAAGGGCTGATCGCCCAGAGCCTCGGTGGGGAGACCCCGGCCTCTTTGGGGACACGCCATCCGCGCTTCTTCCCCCACGGCAACTTCGCCAGCACCGGCCATGACCAGTGGGTCGCGTTGGCGATCCGTGACCCGGGGGAGTGGCGAGCGTTGTGCCGCCTCATCGGGCGTGAGGACCTGGCGACCCTGGAGTCGGTCGAGGCGCGGCGGGAGCGAGCTGACGAGGTCACGGACGCGATCGAGACCTGGAGCCGCGGGGTGGGCCCGGAGGAGGCGACCTACGCGCTGGTGTCCGCCGGGATCCCCGCAGCACCGGTCCTGAACATCGCGGACATCTTCGGCAACGAGCACTTCCGTGCTCGGGATCTGTTCATCGATGTGGAACACCCTCTGGTCGGGAGCGAGCCGATGACGGGTATGCCGTGGAGGATGTCGCGGACGCCCGGCCGGGTCACGCGACGCGCCCCGCTCCTCGGCGAGCACACCGCGGAGGTCGTGAAGGGCATGGCCGGAGTCAGTGACGAGGAGTACCGCGGCCTCGTCGATGCGGGCGGTATCGAGACCGGGCCGCCCGAGGGGCGAAACTGATCGCGGGATAACACACCTATGCGGACGTCGTAGCTCGGAGGAACACATGTCGATCGCCATCGGGAAGCGCTACACCTGTTCGTCCTGTAGTGCCGAGGTCATCGTGACCAAGCCTGGGACCGGACCGCTCGTCTGCTGCCAGACGGAGATGCAGATCAAGGAAGCCACACCGTTGCCGAGCTCGGACTGACGATGGCATCGGTTACCCGGCCCGGATCGGTGGTGCGGTGAGAACCTCAGACATCCTTGATATGGCTGCTGGTGCCTTCGGGGAGCGCCTCGCGTTCACCGCCGGTTCCGGCTCGATCAGCTACGGGCGGCTCGCTGCGGCAGCGCGCTCAGCCGCCCGCGACCTGCGCGAACAGCGGTACCGGTCGCTGGTCTACCTCGGACAGAGCAGCCTGGCCTTCCCGTTGGCCATGTTCGCTGCCGCCTTCGCCGACATCCCGCTGGTGCCGCTCAACTACCGGTTGTCCGACGCGCAACTGCGCGAGCAAATCGGCCTGCTCGATGAACCACTGTTGCTGCTCGACGAGGCCTACACCCCCGCGGTCGAGGGCCTCGAGGTTCCCCACCGCTTCACGGTCCCCTGGAGCTCGGAGGCGCTCGCAGCCCGACCGCGGGAGCCCGGGTTCGTCAGCGATGATGATTCGCAGCCCGCACTGATCCTCTTCACCAGCGGGACCGGTGGTGCCCCCAAGCAGGCGGTCCTCCGCCACTCCCATCTGACGAGTTACGTGGTGCAGTCCATCGACTTCGGGAGCGCGCGGGTGGACCAAGCCGCCCTGACCAGCGTCCCCCCCTATCACATCGCGGGTGCCGGCGCCGTGATCAGCAACGCCTTCGCCGGCCGGCGCGTGGTGTACCTGCCGGACTTCAGCCCCAAGTCCTGGCTCGACACCGTCCGCGAGGAAGGCGTCACCTCCGCGATGGTCGTCCCGACGATGTTGGCGCGCATCGTCGAGTTCCTGGGTGACCGCCCTGCCGCGACCCCGACCCTGCGGCATATCGCCTACGGAGGGGCGCGCATGCCACGGCCGGTCATCGAGGCTGCCCTAGAGCGGTTCCCAGAGGCCGAGTTCGTGAACGCCTACGGGCTGACGGAGACGAGCTCGACCATCGCCCTCCTCGATGGCGCCGCACACCGTGCGGCGATCGCATCGGAGGATCCGGAGGTCCGTCGCCGTCTCGCATCAGTCGGCCGACCGCTCCCGGGGGTCGAGATCCAGATCCGTGATGCGGCGGGTCAGGCAGTCCCGATCGGACAGAAGGGCGTCCTCCACGTCCGCGGCCCCCAAGTCTCGGGGGAGTACCGCGGGATCGGATCGGCAATCGACGCACAGGGCTGGTTCGCGACCGGTGACATCGCCAGCTTCGATGACGAGGGCTACCTCTTCGTCGAGGGACGCGCGGATGACATCATCATCCGCGGGGCGGAGAACATCAGCCCGGACGTGATCGAGGACGTGCTCCTGCGGCACCCCGACGTGCGGGAGGTGGCCGTAGTCGGCGCCCCGGACGAGGAGTGGGGCCAGGAGATCGTGGCGGTTGTCGTGGCCGAGGGTGCGGCGACGCCTGATGCTGAGGAGCTCATGGGCTGGGTACGTGCGTCGCTGCGCGGCTCGCTGACCCCCAGAGAGGTGATCTTCGTGCCGGAGCTCCCCTATACCCCCACAGGCAAGCTCAAGCGAGCCCAGGTCCTCAGCGAGATGGACGCCACATGACGCCGCCAGCGACCCTTGCACCCACCTCGCTGCGCTCGGGACCCGCCCCTCGTCGCTTGTGTTCGCGACCGGAATCGCCAGCATCTTTGGCCCCCATCCCGGGTCGATGACCGAAGTAGGAGGTCAGTGGTGAAGCGCACCCTGTTCGTCGAGGAGCACGACTTGTTCCGCGAGTCGGTGCGGGAGTTCTTGGCCCGGGATGTGGTCCCGCACCATGAGCAGTGGGAGTCCGAGGGGCTCGTAGGTCGGGAGCTCTTCACGGCCGCCGGGGCCAACGGGCTACTGGCGTTCGAGGCGCCGGTCGAGTTTGGCGGCGGCGGGACCGATGACTTCCGCTTCAATGCCATCGTGGGCGAGGAGGCCAGCTACGCGGGGGTGGCCTCGGCGGGGCTGTCGCTGACCCTGCACAACGACGTCTGCCTGCCCTACTTCACCAAGTCCACCACGCCAGCACAGCAGGAGCGGTGGTTGCCGGGGATCTGCTCGGGAGAGCAGGTTACAGCAGTGGCGATGACCGAGCCAGGCGCCGGCTCGGACCTGGCCGGAATCAGCACGACCGCGCTCCGGGATGGTGACCACTACGTGGTCAAGGGGACCAAGACCTTCATCACGAACGGAGTAAACGCCGATCTAGTCGTGGTGGCGGCCAAGACCGACCCGGCACAACGGCGCGAGGGTTTGAGCCTGCTGGTGGTCGAGCGCGGCATGGAGGGGTTCTCGCGGGGCCGCAACCTGGACAAGATTGGTCTGAAGGCCCAAGACACCGCCGAACTGGTCTTTGACGACGTGGCCGTGCCGGTGGACAACCTTCTGGGCGAAGAGGGCCAGGGGTTCACGATCCTGACCACCAACCTGGCCCAGGAGCGGCTGTCGATCGCGGTGACCGGCGTCGCGGCTGCGCGTGCGGCCGTCGACTGGGCTTTGGCCTACGTGAAGGAACGCACTGCGTTCGGCCGCTCGATTGGCGACTTCCAGAACTCGAAGTTCGTGCTGGCCGAGTGCGACACCGAGGTCGCGGTCGCCCAGGCGTTCGTAGACCGGTGCATCACTGCGCTCAACGACGGGGCGCTGTCGGTGCCGGACGCCGCGCGGGCCAAATGGTGGTGCACGGAGCTGCAGAAGCGGGTGATTGACCGGTGCCTGCAGCTGTTCGGCGGCTACGGCTACATGCGCGAATATCCCATCGCCCGCGCCTACTCCGACGCCCGAATCACGACCATTTACGGCGGCACCACCGAGATCATGAAGACCATCGTGGCCAAGGACATGGGACTCTGAAGGACCTCCGCCCGGCCCACGTGGTCCACCCGGGCGTGCACCGGGTCGCGAGCTTGCTGAAGCGGTGGCTGTCCGGCACCCATCAGGGTGCGGTCCGTGCCGAGTACCTCCAGGGCTTCCTCGAGGAGTTCACCTTCCGCTTCAACCGGCGCCGCTCCGACTCGCGAGGGCTGGTGTTCCGCCGGCTGCTCGAACAGGCTGTGGTCACCGGGCCCTTGACCCGCGCCGACGTCGTAGGTAGCAGCCCGTCTCACCCAAGCTTGACAGAGAGGGACTCGTCAAGGACCAAAGCCCGCCGCCGTGGAGGTTGCAGCTCGTTCTGGATACCCCATGGCACACGACAACTGTCGAACGCCGAATCGTCGGCGAGTGACGGGTCAGGCGATCACGCTCGGCGAGGCCTTCGACACCGTCGAGTGGTTGGCGCTCAAGCCGTAGCCTGACCAGCGGTTTCGCACGATGCTCATCGTGGCGGCCAAGTTCGACGCCACGGCACGAGTGTGTGCTGCACCCACTACTTGGTCCTAGCGTCCTACGCCAGAAATGGGTGAGAGGGTAGTCGTCGAGCGGTGCCTGTTCAACTCCGGTTCAGGCCCCGCAGGCTGTGGTAACACGGCGCACTGGACGTCTGGAGGGCGAAACGCCTACAACCGGGAGTTGGCACCCCGTCACACCAAGCATCGGCTCCCGCCGTGCCCCTACCATCGGCGGAAATCGAGCGGGGCCCCGCCCGGCCAATCAGACCCAGCCGTCCCGCGTGCGTCGCGTACGGCTAGAACTGAGCTCTAGCGGATTCCGCTGGAACTCTACCGGCGACATTCCATCAGGGGCTGGACTTTTGTACCAAATGTGTCCATCCCCTTAACGAAGTCGTCGAAGGTCAGCATAATTCCCTTGGTCCCAGGGACGGAAGCCACCTCGTCCAGCATTCGCGCGACCGATTCGTAAGAGCCTACCAGGGTCCCCATGTTGAAGTTGATTGCCCTCTCAGGCACTTTGATGACCTGGCTAGTGCTCATCGCGCTCGCATTCTCGTCCTTCGACCCCTGCTCTCCGACGATGCCTAGGGCGTCTACATCAGCACCCTCGTGGTACAGGTCCCACTTCGCCTGAGCCTTCTCGTCTGTCTCGTCAGCAATAACCATGAACAGTACGTAGGCGCCGATGTCGCGGCCGGTGGCCTCCTTGGCGGCCATCAACTGCTCGTTGGTAGGTGCGTAGGCTTTCGGCGTGTTCATACCTACCCCGATGACGAAGTTGAAGTCACCTTGCTCAGCGCAGAACTGCATACCCCGTTCGGACTGACCCGCACAAACAATATCGATGTGGTTCTTCGGCGTGGGCTTCATTTGGCAGTCGTCCATGGCGAAGAACTCGCCCCGAAAGTCGGAGTGGCCATCCTCCCACAGATCCTTCATGACCTGGACATATTCCGTCGCGTAGTCATAACGCTGCTTGAAGTACTGATCCCCCGGCCAGAGTCCCATCTGCTGATACTCCGTGGGCGCCCAGCCAGAGACGACGTTGATGCCGAAACGCCCGGGCGCGATGTCGTCGATGGTTGTGGCCATTCTGGCGACCACGGCCGGCGGCAGGGTTAGGACAGCGGTGGACGCGTAAAGCTTGATGCGATCCGTCACCGCCGCGAGGGCCGACATGAGCGTAATGGACTCGAGATTGTAGTCCCAGAATTCGGTCGCGCCACCAAAGCCGCGGAACTTAACCATGGATAGGGCGAAATCAAAGTTGTACTTTTCCGCCCGCTTGACTATCTCGTAGTTGAGCTCGAAACTGGGCTTGTACTGAGGTGCCGTCTTGGAGACCAGCCAGCCATTGTTGCCGATTGGAATAAAGACACCAAGGTCCATTACTCTCACACTCCTCTAGTTGTCGCAGCCAAATGGCAGTCTCGCCAGGTGCAAGCTAGCATAAGTGTGTTGCTCAAATTCAATTTTTCTTTGTGGCACTCACGTTTGCTTGGCGTTGTCGACGATCCCGTTACCGCCGGGAGTCACGTCTTCGCGATGAGGGGGCGCAGGGATGCCGTGGCGTGGCCGCAGGTGCCAATCGTCGAAGTGGCTCTGCGGAAGCTCTGGGGCGACCGGGTTGATGGCGGCGAGGCTGGACCAGTCGGGACGTTCGCGTCGACAGCGAACGCCTTGACGACGTCCGCCGCCGGGTGCAGATGGAGTCGCCCGCACACCGGAGCCGCAAGCCGCCGCTTGCTCGTCATGGCCGACGAACGACTGAGCGACACGGGAGCGCCGCTGAGGCCCGGCGGCTGCCGGCGACCCGCATGCGGGGTCACGTACGAGCAACTGGGCCATGAATCGACCGGTCGTGAGATCTAGCCCATCGGCGGCCCACACGCTGCGTCGGTGGGCACTGCAGGTCGCGGCCTGGCACCGCTCGCGTGCGAACACGCGAGCAAAGGTCCCGTGCAAGCAATTATGGGATCCAAAAGGCGGATCAAGCGGGTCGCGTTCGAGATCCTGGACCGCGTCCGGCAGGATCATGCCTGCCACCGGCCGGTAGGAACGCGACACCGCGAGCGTGATCAAGGCTATTGCGGCTACGCCGGCCCTCGGCTCTACGGCCTCCCCTCCTCGCGATGGAGTGCTCGCGCTGCAAGGGCGCTCACCTAGCCTATGCCGAGAATAAGTTGAGGAACACCAAGTTCTTCCTTCGAGCCCTTGCCAGCACATGCTCGAAGTGCGATGATTGAGAAATAGCTCGCAACAACGTTGACGAATCGCGTCCAAGCAAAGCATGAATGACATGTGTATAGACAGAATTCCCTTCCGGAGCCTCACGCTGTGACCCCAGCCCATGTCTCGTTCGCCTGTAGCTGCTCCGATGCGGCTTGTGGCCGTGGTTGTCTGCCGTGCCTCGTGCTTGCCGGAGAGCGCTCACCCCAGACACGTACTTCCACCCCTCCGGCAGGCCGTAGCGGCCCTTGGTGGGCCGGACGCGTGCTGAACGCCTGCCCTTCTTGCCGTGCGCTGAATGCGCGGTTGGAAGCGGTCGACTTCATCTTGCCGTGCACAGAGCTAAGTCCGCACAGTGGCGTGCCCGAAGTCACCAGGTGGCGGCAAGAGTCCCCGCTATGACAGCAGACAAGGTGATGGCCGAACTCGCTCTCGCGGACACCATCGTGGGTGACTACCCGAGCCATGAGGTGAGGGCGGAGGGGACGGATATCGCAGACCAAGATGCACCAAGAAGCTGTCTTCGTCACGAGTCCCACGACAGACGCAACACGAGCTACGCGCATGCGATCGCGGCTGTAGAACTCGGACCTACTTTCCTGGGCTCGAATCCGAGCGGATTCGTAGGCTCCCTCTTCGCGTCCGCGGTCGCCGGCAGCGCCACCAAGACGGACGTCTGCTACCTACTTGACCGAAGCGAGCTACTCCACGGACTTCGACACGGCTGCGATGAGATAGACCACCGCCTGGTTCGGCGCAGCGCTCCGGGAGATCAGTCGACGATGCCGGGTCGAGCCGCAGCGTTCCTGACTTCCGCACCGACGCTTCAAGCACCCCATTTTCAGGGCCAGGAGGAACCTTGATGATGCCCCGGATTGTGATTGTCTACTACTCGGCGACTGGCAACGTAGCCGCGATGGCCGAGGCCATGGAACAGGGAGCGAGATCTTTCGACGCGGACGTGAGGTTGCGTCGCGTGCTGGAACTCGCACCTCCGGAGGCAATCGCGAGAAACCCGCGATGGGCCGCGCACGAGGAACGCGACCGCGAGAGGCCAATCGCCGTACTGGACGACCTTGAGTGGGCGGATGGGATGGCCTTCGGCTCGCCGACCCGCTTCGGCGCCGCGGCTTCACAGTTGCGGGCCTTCCTCGACACGACGGGAAGCTTGTGGGCACAGGGAAAGTTGAACGACAAGGTCGCCACGTCGTTCACCAGCGCCTCCACAGCACACGGTGGCCTGGAGACGACCATCCTGTCGATGAGCAACATGTTCTATCACTGGGGATCGATCATTCTGCCCCTCGGCTACGCCGACCCCCACGTGCGCAGCGTCGCGGGCAACCCCTACGGCGCCTCGTTCGTCTCTCGGAAGTCGGCACCCAGTGACGAGAGTGCGCTCGAAGCGTCCCGCGCCCAGGGACGCCGTCTGGCGCAGATCGCGAGATGGGTGCGAGCGGGCCGCGAGAGCGAGCAAGAGGTGTAGACCATCGACGGAACGCTGCACGGGGAGAACGGATACACATGGATGGCGTACGGAGAGCAGTCGAGGTACTCGCTGCGGGCGGGATGGTCGTCGTGCTCGACGACGAGGACCGGGAGAACGAAGCCGACCTCATCATGGCGGCGGAGCACGCCACCCCAGAGCGGGTGGCCTTCTTCCTTGAACACAGCAGCGGACTCCTCTGTACCGCTATCACTCCGGAGCGGTCCCGGGCGCTCGAGCTCGGACTCATGGTCGAGGAGAACACCGAGTCGCACAACACGGCCTTCCTCGTCAGCGTCGACTATCGGCGCGGCACGAGCACCGGCATCTCCGCCCGTGACCGCTCCGCGACGGTGCGGGCGCTCGCCGACCCGGCGACCCGGCCGACCGACTTCGCTCGGCCGGGACACGTGCTCCCGCTCAGAAGCAGGGCAGGTGGCGTGCTGAAGCGTGCGGGCCACACCGAGGCCGGCGTCGACCTGTGCCGTATGGCCGGGGTGGAGCCCGCAGCGCTCATCTGTGAGCTGGTCACACCCGACCGGCTCGACATGATGCGGGGCAACGAGGCCAGGCGGTTCGCCCGGGAGCACGATCTCCCGGTCATCACGGTCGCCTCGTTGGTCCGGCATCGGCGGATGGAAAAGCGTCTTGTCGAGCGAGTCTCCGACGCGGACATCCCCACGGATCAGGGGACCTTCCGAGCGATTGCCTACCGGTCGCTGCTCGACGGCGTCGAGCACCTGGCCCTCGTAATGGGAGAGGTGAACCGGAGCGACGACGTCCTGGTCCGGGTCCACAGCGAGTGTCTAACCGGAGATGCCATCGGCTCACTGCGCTGTGATTGCGGACCACAGCTCCGCACGGCCCTGCAACACATCCAGGAGGCTGGCTCCGGCGTCATCGTCTATCTGCGAGGTCACGAAGGTCGCGGCATCGGACTCGCCCACAAGCTACGCGCCTACCGACTACAACAAGACGACGGGCTTGACACGGTCGACGCGAACACCGAGCTGGGTCTGCATATAGACAGCCGCGAGTACGGCGTGGGTGCGCAGATCCTGTCGGACCTGGGCGTCCGGCGGGTGTTGCTCATGACCAACAACCCAGCGAAATACGGTGGTCTGGCCGGACACGGACTGCAGATCGCACAACGTGTCCCCTTGGAGATTCCACCTAGTGCACACAACCTCGCTTACCTCACCACGAAGCGCGAGCGCATGGGCCACGAACTCAATCTCGAGGACGAACTCAGGAGGGCTACGACATGACGACCGCCGAAACTTCAACGTCAAGCCGCTCGCTCGATGACGACCGAGTGCATGTCGTCTGCATCGGCGGGTCTACGCGTCCCGACTCGAGCACCGAAAGGGCATTGCGGATTGCGGCTACAACCGCGCAACATGCTGGTGCAACGACCGAGTTCATCACCGGCCGCGACCTGATTCTGCCGATATATGATACCGAAACTAGCCAACGTGCCCCTCACGCAGACCGATTGCTACAGGCTTTGCGCCGTGCGGAGGCACTCATCATCGCGTCCCCCGGCTATCACGGGACCATGTCGGGGATGATTAAGAACGTCCTCGATTATGTGGAGGACCTCCGCAGCGATGAACGCGTCTATCTTGATGGGCTCGCAGTCGGCTGCATCGCCGTCGCCTACGGCTGGCAGGCGACGGTGTCGACGCTGCAAAACCTACGGGTCGCGGTGCATGCCCTGCGGGGATGGCCGACGCCGCTCGGCGCAACAATCAACGCCTCGGGACGCCCGTTCACCGATGACGGTCAACGCTGCTCCGACGATTCAGCGCAGTTCCAGCTTGAGACCGTCGGCAGGCAGGTCGTTGAGTTCGCGCAGCTCCGACGCTGCGCTGCTGGACGCACGGTCTCTAGCCAGTAGCTCAAGGGCCATGAGATGACGGTGAAGCCGGGGCCATGTTGCTGTCGAGATGTTGGCGGTCGAGCTGTAGGATCATGACTCCGGACAGAATGAGGGACTGTGCAGGAGGCTGTTCAGGGTGGCCCGCACGTCCCGCCAATCGGTCCATCGCGACGCGGCAGGGCGAACTGCGGCGACAAGCTGATGCTAGAGATCACCCGATCGACTTGCGCGGGCACTTAACTGCACGGCTTGTTCAATGAGGTTTGAACAAATGAGAATACCCTAGAAACTCACTGATATGGCCTGGTTAGTTTCGGACTCCGTGCGTAAACGATTAAAGGTGGAGATCATCGTGAGACGCGTGCATGGAAAACTAGTTCGAGAGACTATCGAGGAGGTTCTGGCTCCCGAAGCATGCGCACTGCTCATCGTCGATATGCAGAATGACGCAGTCAGTTCGTCGGGGAGTCTGGCACAGTCCGGCATCGACATCTCGGAGATTCAACGAATACTCCCTGGATGTCAGAACATGATAGCTGCTGCGCGAGGCATGAATGTATTGGTCGTACATGTCAAGAATATTGCTTTGCCAAACGGCAGAAGTGACTCTCCTTCCTGGATCAGAACGAAGGGCTTAGTGATTGCCGGCGCCGAGGCGTTTATCGATGGCACTTGGGGGGCAGAGATTGTTGAGGAATGCCGGCCAATTGATAATGAATTGATAGTTGAAAAGCATAGATCCAGCGCATTCGTAGGAACAAATCTTGACGCATTGCTAGGCGCAAACGGAATCGAAACTGTTGTCATTATTGGAGAGCAGACGCCAGGGTGCGTTGAAGCGACATATCGTGATGCTGCCTATCACGACTACTATAATGTGCTTGTCGAGGACTGTGTGGCTGCTTTTGACCGCTCGCAGCATGAGGCATCTCTCCTAGTTCAGAGAGCCAGGCACGATGTTTGTACGTCGGAGCAGGTCCTGTCAATCTGGCGCTCGGCGCGCTCTAGGAACTCTGTTGACGGTTCGTAGAAGGTGTAGCGGCAGCCCGATCTCACGTCTGCCCCCAGCCAACCACCGGGAAGCCCCGCAATCCGCGCCTCGCCAGTAGGACTTCAGGGTAGGTCGCGAGCGCTGATTGCTAGGTGCTGACAGGTCTGTCTTGTAGATTGCTGGCCCTTCGGAAGTTCACGGGGCGGTCGTGGAACTGGTGGGACGACCCTCGCTTGAGGGCCCGCTTTGTCGGTCGTCTCGTTCTCGCCGGCACTGAGCAACACCGCCGCGAAGTCGATGCGGCAGGAGATCAGGAAGTGGCGGCTGCATCGCAGGACCAACCAGACCCTGCAGCAGCTCGCCCAGGCCATCAACCCCATCCTGCGCGGCTGGATCAACTACTACGGGCGCTTCTACCGCTCGACATTGGCTTCCGCCGCGCTCCAGCAGATCAACGTATACCTGATCCTGGCTTGAACAGAATGTAGGGGCACGTCGGGAGGCGATTCTGGGGTCTACGGGGGTGTAACCGGGCTCCTGCCGGGCTTCAGGACATGGGAAGGTCCCGTCGCGCGTGTGACTACAGCGCGGCGGGACCG
>LFIK01003008.1_pt1 | contig 13709 bp, 7 predicted proteins | sample 643401 | NCBI WGS metagenome assembly LFIK01 (sample SAMN03777447, study PRJNA286221) | soda lake metagenome | biome: soda lake; feature: Kulunda steppe; material: water; isolation source: sample T5-Br brine of Lake Tanatar-5 | place: Russia: Kulunda steppe | collected 2010-07 | reverse complement strand
GGGGAGGAGGAAGGGATCGACGGAGAAGAAACTCCCTGGGGAGGAGGGACCAGGAAGGGACCCGCAGAGAAGAAACTCTCTGGGGAGGAGGAAGGGATCGACGGAGAAGAAACTCCCTGGGGAGGAGGGACCAGGAAGGGACCCGCAGAGAAGAAACTCTCTGGGGAGGAGGAAGGGAGATGGCGGATGCAACTACGACGAGGATGCGTGGTGGTGAGCAACCAAGGCGGAAGAGATGGCGAAAGGTGCGTGGATGGAGAGAGTCGAACGATACCAACGGTCGAAGAAGAGACGTGGACGAACCAAACGGGAGATGGAAGGGGAGATCCAACGAAAGAAAAAAAAGCACTGCAAAAAGCAGGGATACGTCGTGGAGGAAATCCCAAAGACGATTCCCTGAAGAGATGAGTGCAACAAGAAACAATCCAGTGGAAGGAAAAAAAAAGACAAGAACGAGCGTACTTGTCGTTCCAGATGCTGCGAACATTACCGAAACATGCGGAAATAAGAAGAATACGGTGGAGAAACGCGAAACCAAACGAAATCAAGAGAGTCTGCGGTCGAGGAAGACGGCTGACATCGTCTTCCAATGTGTCGTGGTGGTACAGAATCCCACGCCAGTGATACTCGAACGTCCATGGAAACGGAATTCCAATGCAACGTTGCCGTGATCAGCATGGACCAGTGCTTCGAACAGCGTCGACCCGTAGGTGCAGCGAATCCGTCCTCGGAAATGCCTTCCCTTCAACGTGCACGAACGAACGTCTTCTACAAGATTGATTTCAGTCGTCAGAGAAAAAAAATCAAGACGCTGCGAACTCATTTGGGATGACCTTGGAGAAGTGCGACGAAAAGACTCGGCACTTTCTGTGCGGCAACCTGTGTAAGAGATGGAATGGTTGCCCCCAAGAAGCAACTTCCATGATAGCATTTGCCACTCGTCGACAATGGCAGGTATCCTTGATAGCCCAGGGTAAGTGAATGATCAGGTCAAGTCGCCCCAGCCATTGTGGATGCCGTGTGTTGGCGCTGATGGTCTCGTGCTAGTGGAACGGAAATGCTTGTTCCAAAAACTATTTGTGGGAGGCAGGGGCTTCTGTGGTGCAAAAGGAAGCTGGTGGACGTGTTTTCCTTGGGCATGGCATGTGTTGGAGCAGACAGGTTTATCTACTGCTGGCTTTCTTTCTGCGGGGGTCAAACCAGATGCGATTGAACCTGTCAATGTCCTTGTAGCAAGCTTGAGGAGTAGATAGGTTGCTGCACATGCCCCAATGAAACTACCCAGGACTATGAGAACGAAAAGCAGTAACCTTTGCCAGCAACCTCGCATAATGTTGCAAATAATGTTGTACAGCTTGCAGCGCTGAGCGCATGTCAGAGAACTCCTTGGGTCACGCAAGAGGTCGCCGTCCCTTTCCCCAGGTGACTGTGGAATTTCTGTCATGTTTGTTTCAGTTGTGTTGAAGGAAAGATCTTTTGTGTCAATGATGACACCTGTTGAATCGTACATGGTAATCATGCATTTTCTTTGGCTTGCTTCATTGTCCTCTGCTCTTACACGAAATGTTGACGAAGGTCCCACCTGAAAAGTAGACTGCGATGGAATATTCACGTGTTGTGCAGTTGGTGGGGGCAATACACGTTCTGTGCAATTTGTTACAGTGACAGTGTACGCAGCATCAAGTGGTCCGGTGTTCTGTAGCGTGATGATTATGTAGCCATCTAGTGTCGAAGCTTCGAAGCTACCGCATGAGTGTAGATTGAATGTGCAGACTTTGGTTTCAACTATTTTTCCTGGGCTTTGATTGATCACAAACTTTAGGTTGTCTGCGACCATGTTCAGGACCACAATGGAATGTCTTAGCTCTGTCAGTGGTACAGATAGAGCGGCTTGTGCTCCGGCGGATGGGGGCTTGAGATTGACTGTTCCCCATTGGGACAAAAAGTACAAGGGTGTTTGCCCTGCATTTACCCTTTGCTGATCATCATCGTACAAATCTGATATTTGATTTGCAAGGCATGTTCCCATAGGCCTTTGACACTTGTCCGGATGCGTGCGGAAGGCGGTAAAGCCAGTACCTATCTTGTCACATTCCGTACCTGTGAAAGAGAACCTTCCTCTATCGACTAGCATCCAGCGAGATTTGTCGCCATTGAACACCTCTTGTGGAGAAGCTCCTTGGGGTGTGGGTATCAACAGGATTTTTTCACTAAGCACAGGAGGGGATACAAAACTTGCCAAGTCACCAAGAAGTTGGAGCGAGAGAAAAGCATCGCTAGAGAGTTGAATAGGCGTCTGGGGTGTGACACTGATAGTCTCTGCCTGATTTTCCTCTGTCAAGTTGAGCTGGTTGCTAGACTTGTTTTGAAGCAACAAGTCGATAGTGTAATCAATCTCTGCTCTTCCCACATTATAGCCAGCATGCCAGAGTGTGTTCAAATTCATACAATGTGCAGATGCCGGAACGCCACCTATGAACAGAGGATTGCTTAGCAAGCTGCAGTCCACATTGCCTCGTGCAAGCTGTGGCGATCCTCCTCCCAAAGTATCTCCCCAAGTGCTCTCAAACGTGCATGGACAACAAAACCCTTGACTGTCTGGTACTTGCACACCTGTAAGGACATCTGTGTACCATCCGCAGGTTGGATGCTGCTCATTTGCTCCATCTCTACAGATTGGCGAGCCCCCTCCTGTTCCTGTGTACATCACCACTTCCATCGGTTTATGATTGAAAGACTGGGTGTAGCTTAGTTCATAGTTCGCCAGTACTTGTGACTTAGTGAGAGAAAGTTGGATAGGATCCACCAACTCTCGACAGTCTTCGTCATTTGGTGGACAACCGTTTGGGCAAGAACTGTCTTCCGTGTTCACACAGCGTATCGGATCCACTTCAATAAGTTCAGTGGCAAGATTGCTACCTGTTGGAACTGTAAGCGTCACCACCAGTCTCTTTTGGCATGATCTCAGTGAACTTGAACCATTTTGAACGCATTGTAGCAACTGACTGGTCGCCAGAATTGTGGTTCCGAGCGCCAGACTGGACATCCAAGACCAAATTACCGCTCCCATGATAGCTTTTGCGGTCATCTTTACATTTTTCATCATCCCATCGAATGAAAATGTTTGATCGAGCACGAATCAAATATCAGTACCACTTCGTCGAGATTTTTCGCACGCAATCTTGCATCGTGGTTGGCGACATGCCATGTCACATGTCCCGTTGCGACTGGCCGACCCATGGTGACAGGGTCGAAGCGAATATTCTCTTGGAGCCGTTCGTGTGAGTGGTTTCGTTGGGAAGAATGGCTGGTCCAGAAGAAAACAGGTCAACAGAACAAGGGAAAAACATGCATTCCGAATGGATACAAGTATGCAGCGAATTATTCCGTGTTGTTCCTAATTTCAGTCACAGCGCTTCTCCGTCCAGTACGTGCAGTTCTTCCTTTGTGAAGACATGCATCTTCTCCAACCCCATACGCACGGGGCCAAGGAGAGCAATAAGCACTGGAAAGAGAATACCCACCTTACTGTTTTTCACTTGATACATTGCCAGCAATGCAACGATTTGTATCAGAGTAAATTTATGCGTGGAGGATATTTTAATGTCCGTAGTATGAGGGAGCCGGGGGACTAGTTCTGGATCATGCATCATCAGTCCCACCCTCTCCAAAAATGAGTTCCCCTTGATAGCAGATACTCCCAGATATAAGAACAAGCCCATCAATACTGCCAATGGGACCATGGAAAGCAAGCTTCTGGCAAACATAAGGCTTATACCGATCAAAAAGTGAATGGAAAACCCAGTAAGCCTATTCTCCATCACAGATTCGATGCGCTCGCCAACACCAGCTGGAGAAGGACCCATCACAGATAGTGATTTAAGGTGATTCACCGATCGAACTGTGGCAGCCACCAACCATGGGAGGCCAAATACAGAGCAGCAGGCAGTCAACACGCTCAACACCGCCATGTCCAAATGGTATCCATGCCCCTTTTTGAGTCTGTTCTCGCTGCTGTTCACAAGCCGTGTGGTAATGTTTTGATCGAAAAACAGAAGAACTGTCGTCATTACCCCAGGAATTGCAGCCGCCCATCTAGCCCACAGTGGGACAGAAAACAGGTCGACGACCCATGCACGAGGCACAGATGGGGCAAATTCCATTGGAACAGACAGCATGGGCAAGTTTATCGCAAAGCGGTTGGACACTACCATAGAAACAAGGGTAGCAATTACGATGCCAATGGTGGGGGCAAAATCTGCAACCGTGTTCCTCACTTTCTTGTTGAAGTAAGGACTTCTTCTGAAATTCGCCAATGTTGTAGCAACAAACAATGTAGTAAGCGACACTAATGTGGACAAGAGCGCCACTTCAGCACCAGACTCTGCATGAAGATACAAGGATAGAGAATCCTTCAACGCTTCTGCAATAAAAATGGCTGCTATCAGTGCACTGAAAATCTCATCTGTAAACTTTGTCAGAAGTTTTACTGCATTCGATGTACTTGTAAGGGCACAGACCATGAGCATCCCCGAGCTCCACAGTCCTACCCATGCATACATGGGAAGGAATGGCAGGGAATACATCAAACACATTTTGTAAAGAGCGCTGGTAAGTGCCAGTACTGGTCCTGTGCTACCAACAATGGTAATAGGTTGTCCTGAAGTCAGGGCGTAAACACAACCACATCCTGCTGTTGCAAGTATCATTTCAACTGCACCTATCATACCCCCAGTCGCCAACGACATCATTCCCCCAAAGGCTACTGCAGGCGCCAAGCAACCGAAAAAGAGAAAGAAAGTGCTTGCGACGCCCCTAAGGTTGATTCCATCTTTAAAATCACTGGTGAACCACGGTGCCTTCCTCTTCACATCTTCGACGATTCCCACTCCTAACGGCTGGAATACCTTGCTGTCATTTCTCCCTTGCAGTGCACTACCTCCCTGGCATACTGTCGTTTGTTTACGACAATACTTCTGTTTTCTCAAGGCAGACGTACATCTTCTATCGATTCCAAGTCTACGATTCCGAACATTCGGTGTCGCACACGTCTGGTACATCGCCAAGTCGTGTCGCACGTGTCGGAACGGCGTCGGTCTCCGTTGGGTATTCCTGAGAATAATCTCTCCGATCGGATTTCTCCGATCTCGCTCCTCCAACGAAATTCGGAGGAGAAGCCGGTGAGTCCGGATAAGACAACGATGGACGGGACAGCAGGCATGAATCCGCCGACGGATGCGAAAGGGAACAAGATAATCGCAAACCACAATCTACTAAGTTATCAACAACAGTTGCCTAGGCTTTCTTTGTACAGAGCAATCTTGTAGCAAGTACGCTTTATTATGCTAAGCCTAACGTGAGAACCCATCCATCAAGGAAATGTACATTGAGTGTTGTTTCAAGCATTCCAAGTGTTCAAAGGTTGCAAGCAAGTTGATTTCCAAGTGAACCATCAACAACAACAAGTAGAATTTCGCTAAAGGAGAGGTTTCACCATAGCATTGTTTACCCGCTTCACTAATTAACCTTTACAGTTGTATTTGATTTAAGAATTTACATCAAGAATTTATCCAATTGGCACAAAAAACATTCACAACTGCATGGTAATATATTTCAATAATACCGCATAATTTTAGTTCTTCAAAAGAAGCTAGAAAAATTGAATTGTAAACTTAATATAGGGCCTTACTTGTAATTTCGTCCACGAAGCGAGAAACAACAAGCCAAGTGGTTACATTTCGTCGTTGAAGTCTGAAAGGTTGCGTCCAGAATGCATGAGAACATGGCTGACCAAGAACTCGAGGCGTCGTCTTGACAAGCAAGGTCTATTCGATAAAAAATGTCATGGACGCCGGCTTTGCATACTTTGTTGTGAGGTCGATCACTCTTGCGTGCGCTTTGTGGGCAATTGAAGCAATTTATCACATCCAAGCCCTCTCAGAACAAGAAATTAACCAATTCTTCCCCTGGGCTCGTTTGCATCTTCCTAGTGGATTGTCAATGCAAATGCTCGCAACGGGAACGAGACTCCGTTTAAGACCACAGAGGTTAATAAGCCCATCATTTGTAAAAGTCAACCTTTTCTTGTTGGAGGACTCAACTTGTACGAGTTGTGAGAAGGCATCTTGAGGTTTGCAATAGGTGGGATCACCTCTTATAGATCCTCGCTCACGCATGTCAAAATCGAACGTAACACAATGATGCATGTTGCTTGCTTGAACACCGATCTTGGGGGGGCAAAATTATCTTTGCTATCTCGAGTTGGAATCGTAACGGACCAAAAAAGCACTATACTTCCTTGAGAATGTGTTTAGATTTGTATGCATTATGGTCTTCTAACACACCACGTCGACAAGGGTAACGGTGTTGAAATTGCGTCTTAAGAAAGCCTTAAGCGTAGTATAGATATTCCGATAAGATGCTAGGAGATAATTGCTCGCTTGGATTCCATTATTCAATTTCGCACGTCTCTTGAAATTAGCGCTTCTAAATGCTCGATATCGGAAGTGTTTCATCGAAATAAATGGAAGATAAGCATTTCTATAACACAGCTTACCTGAACCGACATTGCTAGGCCAAAGGAGCATGCATGGTACCAAGTTATGGGTTTTGAGAATGCATTGTAAACAACTTAGGAATATCCATCTACGACTTTAATCTCACGTTCATTTCAACTACTTTAGTAGGATAATTGTTGTTCTTCACGAGGTGTCCTTCGGGCGAAAGGCTTGCACAATCCCACGAGGTTTGTAACATTATGATGCGGTTACAACGTTTGCTTTGAGATAACGAAAATAACTTGCAGGAGTGTTTGCCCCATCAAACACAATAGTGCAATCGATTTTCACGCTAAGTTCTCTCCGTGCAAAACAAAAATGTATGAAATCCGTAGAAGAGATCGGCCCTCAACTTTGGCCATCCTTTTCATTTTTCATTTTGAAGTTTCCGTGTTGTCACATATAATTAGGATTCCCTAAACTTGCTACATGCTCATTTGACCCTCTTCCTTGCATTGAAGCTATTGGATCCTATTCGATACATATCTATTTTTGTTTGTTTGTATTATGTGCAAAGAACACCTTGACGTATTCCTTTCGACTACATCAACAAGCCAACTTTCACCATTCTTTTCAAAATGCTTGCAAGTGTTTATACTAGCACGCAAATTCAATGCACGATTGACTTAGAGCTCGGAGAAAAGTTCACGATGGTGCTTTCCTTTTATAACACCCACACGTGGTATCCCCGCACTTTTTCTTGTATTGGGCTTCGAGGACATTGATGGCCATTCTCTTGGATGCATTAACATACAATCGCACGCTTTGTTCTTGATTCTTTGAGTTCCAACATTTGAAGAGTTGCCTTATGGAGTAACAAGGCAACATGCAAAGTACAAAGAAAAGCTATGGCTTTTCCCATGGAGTTCCAGGCCAAAATGATTATGTTTGTTCCTTCACTTCGACAATGCCTCTAGTTGATGATGGCGGAGAGTGTAGAGTTATGCACCAATTCAGTGTAAAGTAAGTATCACGAGGAGCTTCCACGAGCACTTTTGACTGCTAAAGACCACAGTAACGATGATATTCCAAATGCAGTAAAATCAAGTATTACATAAGCGTGAATAGTTCTCCTGCCGTTCGCCATTGCTGTCGCCACACGCTAACAATATGCTTCTTGAGTAGCTCTCCCCGCAAAAAATCTGGCCGCTGCATTTGATTCGCTGATTTCTGAAATCTCAAAACTATTATTCAATGCATAGTGAAGTTATGCGAAAATAATACGACTCGGATAGCATTGACGAACTCGCGAGACGAGGCTGGATGTTTTCACGCAACACTTGCACATGATCATGGTTTGTAGTAAAGGATCAGTAATGTTATTGGCATTGGCATAAGCATGGGAATTTGAGGGTGAAAAGACCAAGGGTTGAATTCTTTGAACTTAATACTGAGCGATAATTTAACACTTTACCTTGTCAGAAAAGAATAGTGTGACCAGCACGATTTCTACAACAGCTAGAGTAACCACATATGTCTCACTCTGTTGCTACCTTACTTGTAGCATACAGCAGTTCGTGCCCTTAGTTTGTGCTCCTCTGTGGCTACTGAAGCATACGGCCCAATAACTATACAGCCATTTCAACGCTCTGACCGTGTGCCAAGTATGTGCTTTTGCTAAGTAGGACATGGTTCCTTGCAGGTTTTCTTTCAGGCTCAGAATCCAAATTATGGGTGTTTGGGTTCAAAAAGGCCACCGTGCACCACATATCCCGATAATGCTCCCGTGATGTTGCAGCAGCTGCTGGTACAACATTCCAAGTTGTGTAAAGTTCCCGTGCGATGAAATGAATAATACACACAGGAGAATTGATCTTGTCTTCTACTCGACATGTATGCAATAATGGCAGTGCTGGTCCCCCTCTTCAGCTCTTGCTTTTCTTGAGCGCCATCAGCAGCGCACTACGCAGGACCTTTATGTTGGCATCGACTGATCCCATTGGCATCATGAGATCCGTCGACACATTTTCACCTCGAAGGAAGACCCGGTAGGCTGGCACAGCGGTTATACCTAGCCGACTCAGCAACTTTTCTGTGGAGGGATTGGTGTCACCTTCCACAGCCACAAAAATGGCTTCCTCTCGATAGTATTCTGCCATGAGTCGATACTTTGGTTTCGCGATTTTGCACGGTCCACAGTAGGTCATGCTTGCGGAGAGCACGACCGGTTTGTTTCCAGCGTTTGCCACGATCTGGTCGAATTCTTCTTCCGAATCCAGTTGCAGGACGTCTTCTGTTTCGTGGTTCGTATCACCATTGTTCCGGAAGAGATCTTGGAAGAAGCTCCTTCGTTTGCCTATGTTTCCATCACGGCCTTGTTCCCATCTCCTTCCTCTCTTGGTTTCCACTTTGCTTCTCTTCCATCCCCATCGTCCCATCGTCGCGTTGGTCATCATCGTGCACCACACCGTTGGGCAGTGTCTCGCACGTGGATGGCTGTGGTGCTGTCTCCTATCTTTCGTCTGAAGCACCAGACGAACGACACCACTTTTTCGTGGCTTTGTTTTGCACTTTTCGACGACCGTGGAGTTTCTTCTCCGTGGTGGCGTTTGCAGCAGCGAACCAAGACGACGAAACGTGGTTCAGGACCGTCTCGACCGTCGTCCACCACACCTCCACGACGACGCATCGACGCATCAAGCACGGATCCGAACGCGTGGAAATATGAAGGCATTGGATCGAGTCACCAGTGCTGCACAAGCAGCAGGAAGGTACATGGCTGGACAGCCGGGTAAAGGTGAGGAAGACGGACGAACATGGACGAAAAGGAACCTCGACGGACAGAAGCAACGAACCCAAACATCGACGCTGCAAGTCCTCCCGAACAAGGCCAAGCGAACGCACGAGATGCGATGGATGAAACAAGTGGAACGCATGCGATGAGAAATCGATGCCAATCCGTCCCATGGGTCGCGTAAGATTGGAGGTGGACACTAAACCAACGATCCAACGACAACACGAAGAAACAAACGACGGAAGCAGAACTTGACGTTCCACTCCACGTCTGAACAACACAACGCGAGACTTCGACTTTGAGCGAAAGGACGAAATTGCTGACCGACGAGGGCTGTCGAACGACGATGTTGGATGCAACGAATTGATCCAACACGACCCTGTGGACGGGAAACTCCCATCCAAACGTAATGCCATGATTGGAACAGCGGATAGTGGAGCCTCCGAGTACTTGGATCAAATCGCCAACGAAATCGATCCCGATACTAGGCGAGAGGCATTGCTCTGCCTGAGGGATGCATGCCTCGATTCCATTCGAGCGAAGGAAAGTGTGGGAACTGTGGGCATACACACCCTCGTCAGCATCCTCAGGGATGAAAAGGACAAGAAAAACCTCCTTGCGCCTGTGCTGGAAACCTTGGTCAATTGTACCCAACCACTTCCCAACAACGAAGCCAGTACCAAGGGCGGAAACATAGCAGACATCAACGCGGATCAACTCATCCGCGTACCGGAAACCATCGATTTGATTCTGGGGCTTTTGAAGCAAGATGATTTCTATATCAAATACAATGCTACACTGCTTCTGACCATACTGCTGAGGTACAACACGGAACTTGTCCAGGAGTCAGTGTTATCTTGTCCCATGGGGGTTGTCTGCATCTTGGATCTCCTTGCAGAACAGAACGCCGTCAGAAACGAAGCCTTGAATCTGCTCGTACTTCTGAGCTCCGGACACACAGAAATCCAAAAAATTTGCGCTTTCGAAGGCGCTTTTGTGCACTTGCTTGAGATCATAGAGGAAGAGGGTGGGTTGCAGGGGGGGTCAACAGTGAAGCAATGCTTGGATCTCATCAACAATCTTCTTCATGAGAACCGATCCAACCAAATATTCTTCAGGGAGTCTACCCTCCTGCCAAAATTTGTAGAGCTACTGAGAGGTGTTAGAGATGTGTTTATTAACAAGCAAAGAAGAAGAAATGCACTTGCGGCCTTTAAAACTGTTGCCATATTCGCTACTCCGTGTACCAGCCATGCAGAACAAGGGAGAGAAGGAGATACCTTGGAATTAGCAAACAATCAAAATGCACTTGGGAAACTGGGGATACTGGAAGTGCTAGCCGATCTTTCCCTTGCTCACACCGCTCCACCTGTTGCAGCTCTGCAAGCTGCAGCCATTCAAACACTGAGCTTCTTGATGGTAGGCAATCCGACCTGGCGAAAACAGTTCTTGACCATACGTGTTGAAGCTGAACCTGACCGCTACATGAACGGGTTGCAATGTCTGTTCGAATTGTCCCTTTACTGCAGAGATGAAGTGGTTGTCTATTCATCAAATTTGTTGATACACGCTGCCCTTCGTGACATTGCAATGCTCGATCCAGAAGCTTCCCATTCTCTTCTGTCGCTTGTGTTCCCCAAGCAGATTCAGGGTGAAGGTAATGGTCTCTCTTTATCGCTGCTGCAAATTTTCTGTAGCCCTCGGGGATCAGAAAGCCTGCAAATTGTTTCAAATGCTGCTCTTTTGCTTAGCTATTCTATCAATGCGCTTGGCCGTAGAGAGGAGGTACTTGCATTTGTTCCACACACAGCTCAAGGAAGTGAACCTGGCATGATAGTGCATATTGCATTTTCCCATCTTGGACAACTTGGCAACACTGATGAGGAGAACATTTGTGCCCTTCACATCCTAAACTTCTTATTCTGCCTTTGTGCTGACAATGCTTCTGCAATTTCTTCAATATTGTCAAATGGCGAGAATCCTTTGCTTTTGTTTGACCTTATGCATGCCAACATGCACAGCAAGCTTGAAAGCATCGAAGGGATGTTGTACAGAATGTCGGCTGCACTCTTTGGTTCAATTCTTGTTGAATCGGCAAAGATTTCCAAAGAAGATGCTCACACCGCTTGGCAACCTGGCGCACTCATAGATCTTCTACTCTCACGCATTGGCATATATCGTTTTTTTAGGGGTTTTGCCACCCTTGTGAATGATTTCAGAACAAACTCGCCATGGCTGTGTTTGTTGCTAGAAAACTCTGACAAGTTTCAGTTGACTCAGCCTTTGATTTGTGGATTGTACATGGATCATGCAAGTGTGGCTGGACTGATGAAGACTCTGCAAGCTTGCAAGCAACTTGTGCTTTCAACCCTTTCCACTCCACAAGCGCTAGTGCAGGTTGGATCTACGGAAGCAGAAGCAAACGGCAGAGACAAGTTAGGCTGTTCAACTTCGACCGAGGACGTCAGTCAGATCGAGCAGGAACTGGCGATTCTTAGATCACGAAATGAGTCGCTTGCAAAAGAGCTAGCAGACATGGCATGGAACCCGACTGGGGAGCTGTCACACACAGGGGTTCCTCATGCCAACTACAAGCAGCTGTTGGACAGCAAAGTCGAGCTTGAGATTACTTTACAGCGCTCCGAGAAAGAGAAACAAGACTGGCAAATGAAGTTCGAGAAGGGGCAAGCGCAATTAGAGGACTTATATCATTCCCTTACTAATGCTCAATCCGAAGCAGAGAGGGTAAAGATGGAATTGTTGCAGCTCTCAAATGCTCATCACAGTCTTGAGCAGCAGAACCAGTCACTTCGTGAAAGTATATCCAGCCTACAACAGGCTCCTAGTACGCAAATGTCGAATGAAATTAGCTTGTCTGGGGATGAAGCGGAAATGAAAATCCAGGAAGCAAAAAATGAAGCTGTTGCAGCAGTTCAAGAAGAACATGATGAAGCACTGAATGACTTATTGGTATGTTTGGGCCAGTCAGAGCGAGCAGTCCAAATTCTGTCGGAGAAATTGAAAGAATTTGGCTTGGACTCAGATCAACTGATTGGTGCGGCAACTATAGAAGAGGACGAATAATGAACACTTCTTGGTGCTCCTTGCCTTAGAAGAAGCAGATGATCACGATGCCAAGGTACGAAGTTGCCCCCCAAGCGGAATGTTTGGAGATGGTTTGTCCTATTTCACCGCACAATTGCATGTTTGTCTCCTTTTTAACCCTCTGATCACACATTCTCTTTTTGGGACGGCGTATCTTTGTCTGTTGCACTTCCTTCAACTGCATAGCTTGCGAATCTCTTGAGATCATCGACAAGGATACGTTCTACGAGCGGGCGCACGGCACTTGCCACGGGTAGCAAGACATCTGGGCATTCGTAGGAGATGGTCAATTCCACTGTGCAAGTTTCGACTCCTTGACTGTAGAATCTGACTGCTCCTCGATTGGACAGTCCTTCCACGCTTGTCCAGTGCACTTTTTGGTTGGGCAACGGCGTCAAGTTCTTGGCCACCCACGAGTATTCCAGCCTCTGTCCGAACGGGCGGTTGAAGGGTGGATTCAACGGATCGGTGGAGAGCGTCCATCTCGACAAGGTTGGATCTTCGTCCATGACGGTAACTGAAGTGATCCAAGGCATCCACGCCGGGATTTGCGCTCGATCGTTCCACAGTTCGAACGCTTTCGTCACTGGCACCGGTGCTTCTACTTTCGCCACGTTGTCCAGCCACACCGCTTTCACGTGGCCTGGCTTCTTCCCTCTTCTTCTTCTGCTGCTGTTTTTCTGACGGATCGGCACAGGCACGTGCACGAGCGCTGCTTGCATGGTGTCTTTCTTTCGACGCGTCTTCGCCTCGCAGCTGGTATTCTTCGTTCGGTTCTCTTCGACAAGAGAACGAAAGACGTGATCGGTCGAGCAAGGGTCATCCGCATCGATATCACCATCGATATCTTCCCGAGATATCGAGGACAAGAGGCGATCGATGCCTTCCCACGTGGACGAAAGGATGCGATCGACACCGGTCGGGATGACGAACGACGACGTGGAACGTCTTCGAGACACGTTCGACACCGCCAGCGGACGGTGAAGGGTGCAGACAGACCAACCAAGGACGCATTCGTCGCGTTTCACAAGACTTTTGGAAGGAAAGCAAATCAAGCGACACATCCACGGAACATGGGCTCGGTTTTCGTTGCACGCCTCGGATACCGTGTAGTGTGCTGGACGGTGTCGATTGTGCTTGCGCCGATGTTCCGCAAACCGCTCGGTGGAGGGAACGAACAACGAACGATAGATACTCGCGACACGCGACGGAAACGGAGATCGATGCGTCCGCACCGTTGGACGTCGTTCCTTGCCTGCACTTGCTTTCGAAACGTGCGTCCGGAGGACGTCGCATGGGTACCTTCGTGAGTG
>LFIK01003007.1_pt1 | contig 13711 bp, 10 predicted proteins | sample 643401 | NCBI WGS metagenome assembly LFIK01 (sample SAMN03777447, study PRJNA286221) | soda lake metagenome | biome: soda lake; feature: Kulunda steppe; material: water; isolation source: sample T5-Br brine of Lake Tanatar-5 | place: Russia: Kulunda steppe | collected 2010-07 | reverse complement strand
TTGAAAGCGCCAGCACGGTGTTGCTGACCCGTGGCGGCAACACCATCTCGGGGTTCACCGACGGCGTTGACATTCTGACCGTCGCCACGGGCTCCGACACCACCGCCGACACCTTTGTCGACATCATTGGCAATACCTATGGTGAAACCGGCGACGCGGTGCGCATGATCACCGTTTCGACCGACGGCAACGCCGTGACCAATGCGATCATCGGCCCGGATATTACCGCAGGCTACGATTACGGTGTCAATTCGCAGAACATCGCTACAGAGGGCAATGCAACCACCACGCTCACCACCTACGGCAGTGTCACCGGGACGGATGGCTCGGGCGTCTATGCGCTGAACGTCTCGAGTTCCGACGACCCGCCCGATTATGACCGTTTCGCCGATCTGACAATCAACACGAATGGATCGGTGTCGGGTGCGGTGCACGGGGTGTATGGCCTAAACGTCGCCGAGAACGGCTCGGCCACCGCCACTGTCACGGCCAGCGATTCCGTTTCCGGTGATGACGGTTTCGGGGTCGGGGTGGTCAGTTTTGGGGCGATAGACAGCGAGGTGACGATCACCTCGACCGGCGAAACCGTTTCCGGCGGCTACGTCGGCGTCGGAGCCCAGAACTACGCCGATACAGGCTCGGGCATCGTGACCATCACCTCGAACAGCGAGATGGTCACCGGTGGCGCATATGTCGGCGTCGGCGCGCGCAATTTTGCCTATCAGAACGCCGAGGTCGAGATCGACTCGACCGGCGCGGTCACGGGCGGCGAACTCGGGATCGGGGTCGAGAACTTCGCCTATGAGGGCATGGCGATGGTTACCGTCACCTCGACCGGCACGGTCATGGGGGATGAAGTCGGGATCGGGGTTGAAAACGCCTCCTACACCGACGCGGCGGAAACCACGATCACCTCGACCGGCGATGTGACCGGCGAGTATGGCGCCGGGATCGGGGTGCTGAACGAGGCCTACGGAGCAGCGACGACCACCATCAACGTCAATGGAATGGTCAGCAGCGACTATGCCGGGGTCTACGTGGAGAATAGGGCCACGGACGACACGGATGGCCATACGGCGCGGGCCGAGATCACGGTGAGCGGTCCCGTCTCGGGTGGCAGTTACGGCGTGGTGGTCGGCAACGTATCGGCAGCCGGGGACGCGGAAACCGTCATCACGATCGAGGAGGACGGCAGCGCCAGCGGCGGCGGTCGTGGTGTCCTTGCGCTGCACGAGACCGACGAGGGGTCCACCTTCGAGATCGTGAACCACGGGCTGATCGAGAACGCTAACGGTCCGGGGCAGACAGCCATCGAGGCCATTTCCGACGGCGGCGACAATGACGTGCTGATCGAGAACACCGGCACGATCATCGGCGGCGTCCTGACCACCGAAGGCGGCGACACGTTCCGCAACATGGACGGCGGCGCCTGGATTGCCACCGGCAGCATCTCGGACTTCAACGGCGCCGGGAACACGGTTGAAAACGATGGCATGATCTTCGTCGGTTCGGCGGCGGGCCAGAACACCGTGTTCGACAACCTCGACACGCTGGCCAATGCCGGGGTGATCGACTTCTCGAATGACGGCCTGGGGGGCACCGATGTCACCCCCGTCGACCGGCTGCGCACCACCGGCGATTTCGCGGGGTACGGCGGCACGCTGCTGATGGATGCCGTCCTCGGCGAAGGGGCGGCAGGGACAGCGGCCGACGGCTTCGAGGATCAGGTGGACTACTTCCACATCGAAGGCGACATCTCGGGCGACACCCGGTTGGTGCTGAACGATCCCGGCGGCCTCGGCGCGCTCACGGGGCGCGATCCGGGCGACGGGGTGGCGATCATCCAGGTGGATGGCGATGCCGCCGAGGACAACGTCACGCTGGCCGGGAACACGGTCCTGGGCGACGGGTTCCATCAGGTCAACATCTTCCTCTACGACCTGGAAACCGACACCGCGTCCATGGCCGATTCGACCCTTTACGAGCTGAAATCGCTCTACATTCCGACCCTTCCGGCCTATGAGGTCTATCCGTCCATGCTGCTGAACCTGACCCGGCTGGGCGCGCTGCGCGACCGGGTGGCTGACCGCACGTCCGGCACCATGGCGGGGAGCGGTGAGGTCGCTTCGCGGGCCGGTGGACCCGGTGCGGAGGGTATCGAGACCTGGGCGCGGATCGATGCGTCGCAGTTCCGGCACGGGGTCGAGGACTCGACCACCGGCACCACCTTCCGCCAGCGCGCGACGCGGGTTCAGGCGGGGCTGGACTACACCCTGCCCGATGTCGGCGGCGGAGAGCTGGTGCTCGGGTTCAATGTGCAGGCCGGGACCAGTTCGGCCACGGCGTCTTCGCCGCATATCAACGACCATCACGACGGGCGCCTGAGCAGTCGCTTCCAGGGGATCGGTGCAACCCTGACCTGGTACGGGCATGAAGGCTTCTACGCCGATGCCCAGGTGCAGGCGCTGCGCTTCTCGACCTCGCTTCCGCTCAACGAGGACCGCAACAGCGGTCGCGGGTATGCCGCCTCGGTCGAGGTCGGACAGCGCTTTGACGCGCAGGATGGCTGGAGCTTCACGCCGCAGGCGCAACTCAGCTACGCCAACGTCAGCGCATCGACCTTCGAAGGTCCCTTCGGCGAAACCGTCAGCTTCGCGGATGGCAGCAGCCTGCGCGGGCGGCTGGGCGTTTCGGCCGAGCGGCGCTGGGCCACGGCCACAGGCGAGCACGCCATCTACGGCAGCCTGGACCTGGTGCACGAGTTCCGCCCGGATACGGCGATCACCGCCGAGAACGTCGCGAGCCACACCTTCTCGCGCACGCAGCCGGCAACCGGGCTGCAGGTGGGGCTTGGCGGTTCGACCACCCTGAATGGCGGCAACACCACGCTTTACGGCGGGATCAGCGGCACTGTCGCCGGCTCCGGCAAGAGCGATGTCCGCGCCAACGTCGGCCTGTCGCTTCAGTGGTAGGGCCTTGACGGCACAGTCTTCATGGTCACGCGCCCGGGCGGTTTCCGCCCGGGCGCCGTCTTAGGTCCTGACCCATCCGGGGCGAGGTCGGAGGATCGAATGCAGGTGTTGGTGCATCGCGGTCGCCTTGCAGGCCTGGTCATCGCTGTGTTCTGGCTGTCCGTCGCGTCCGGGCTGCTGCCGCCGGTTGCCCAGGCACAGCCCGGATCGGGGCCGGATCAGATGCGCGAGACCTATCGCGACTGGATCGTGCGCTGCACACAGCCCGGCGATGGCGCCGGACCGGCACGGTGCGAGATGTCGCAGACGCTGTCGCGCGGCGGGGAATCCCCCGGCCGGGTGCTGGAGATCGTGCTTGCGCGCACCCAAGGGGGCGAGGCGCGGGTGACCTATGCGACCCCCTTCGGCGTCGATCTGGGGCGTGGGATCGAAGTGCTGGTGGATGACGCGACCGTGGACACCCAGCCCTTCCGGACGTGCCAGCCGCGCGGATGCATCGTCACCAGCGCATTGTCGCCGGAGGGGCTGGCGCGGTTCCAGGGCGGAAGCCAGGGCATTGTCCGCATCTGGAACCTGGAGGGCGGGGCCATGGACCTGCGGTTCTCGCTCGCGGGGTTTTCGGGCGCGTGGAACCGATTGGCGGAGTTGTGAGCGCCTTGTCCATCAGAGACCCGTCGAGCGGCAAGGCTGATGGCGCGCCGATTGCCGCCAGGCGGAAAAGCGGGCAGATTGCGCATCGGAACAAGGGGCCAGTCGCCCGGCGGCGATAGGGAATTTACGGTCCGGGGCGCTTGATGCTCCGGGTGGAAAGGCGCGGTTCCGGCCAGTCGGAACGGGACGGAACCACGGCAGAGCATTCAGAAGAAGGGATGGCGCATGGCCGACACCAAAGACACCGGGCAAGTGGCAAAGGGCACGGTCACAACGGGGGCCGCCAAGGAGAAGCCCAAGGTGGATTATTCGATGTCCGGCGGTCTGGTCGGACGCATGGCGCGGATGAATCTGTCGATTGCCTTCAGTTCCTATCAGTCCGGCATCCTCTACATGCTGGGACGCAGCCCCAAGGGCGGGGCGCACCTGCACCAGTCCGGCCAGCCCAAACCAATGGGGCTGAGCTATGACGGCAAGGGGCATCTGTGCCTGACCGGAGCGTTCCAGGTGATGCGCTATGAAAACGTGCTCGCCCCGCATGAGCGGATCAACCATGTCTTCGACGCCTGTTTCGTGCCCCGCACCATGCACATGACCGGGCAACTGGACGCGCATGATGTGGGCGTCGATGCCACCGGCACGTCGCTGTTCGTGAACACGCGATTCAACTGCATCGCCGCCCCCGATCAGAAACACAGCTTCCGCGAGGTCTGGCGCCCGCCGTTCATCACCGAACTGGTGGACGAGGACCGCTGCCACCTCAACGGACTGGCGCTCGAGAACGGTGAACCCGCCTATGCAACGGCGGTGAGTCGCTCCAACACCATTGATGGCTGGCGCGACCGCCGCGCCGATGGCGGCGTGGTCATCGACATCCGCCGCAACGAGGTCGTCTGCACCGGCCTGTCGATGCCGCATTCGCCGCGCCTGCACAACGGCACGCTCTGGGTGCTGAATTCGGGCACGGGCGAGTTGGGCCGGATTGTCGGACTGGAGAGCGGCGAAGGCCGGTTCGAGCCGGTGGCCTTCTGTCCCGGCTTCCTGCGCGGGCTGGCCTTTGCCGGGAATTTCGCCTTCGTCGGGCTGTCGAAGCCGCGTTACAAGCGGTTCGAAGGGCTGGCGCTGGACGGAATGCTGCGCGACCGCGACAGCGAGCCGTGGTGCGGCATCCAGATCATCGACATCACCTCGGGGACCTGCGTCGACTGGTTCCGCATCGACGGCGCGGTGGCCGAGCTTTACGATGTCGAGGTGCTGCCCGGTATTGCCTGTCCGATGGCGGTCAGCCCGGCCTCGACCGACCTTGCGCAGCTGATCACCTTTGACGGCCGGACAAGGGCGCCGGTGCCGCAGGAAGGCACCGCCGAGACCCCGGTCAGGAAGGCCGCGAAGAAACCCGCGAAACGCAAGGCCGACCCCCGCCAGAAGCCCCGGCGCTGAGCAGTTCGCCGAACTGCCTGCGCCGATTGTTCCGGGTGGCGTGTCAGAGAGCGCGCTTTGGCCCGTTAACTGCATCGAGAGCCCTGCGCGGCGCACTCCCTTCTTCAGCTCAAATGGGCGAACGCAGGATGGGGCTGGAATCGCCAGGCGCGGCGGGGGCCTGCCATGACGTTGAGGTAATACATCTCCACCCCATGCGGCGCAGCGCAGGGGTGGTGTCCGCGCGGGACCAGCACCACGTCATGATCGCCCGGGGCCATGGTTTCATCAAGGCTAAGATCCTCGGTGAACACCCGCTGGATGCCGAAACAACCGGGTGGGTTCAGGCGATGGTAATAGGTCTCTTCCAGATAGGTGATCCGGGGGAAGTCATCTTCATCATGGCGGTGCGGGGGATACGACGACCAATGCCCCGCCGGGGTGAAGACCTCGGTCACAAGCAGGCTGTCGGCCACATCGCGGCCTTCCATGGCGATATTGTTGATGTGGCGCAGGTTGGTGCCGTCGCCGCGCGGCTCCAGCGTGATGCCTTCCGGGCCCAGCACCTGCACCGGGCGTCCGCCGGGGCTGGGCGCGGTGCAGACGGCCAGCGTGCAATCGGTGGTGGCCAGCGCCGTCCACTCCGTGCCGGGCGGGACGTAGAGGCAGGCGGGCGGCGTGCGCTCGAACACCGAGAGCCGCACACCCATCTCGCCGAAATCGGTGCCGCCTGTGCTCAGTTCGGCTCGCCCCTCCACCAGCACCAGGATCGCCTCGCGCTGCTCCAGCCGCCCTTTGGCAACCATGCCCGGCGCCAGCCGCCAAAGCTCGAAACCGACGTAACGCCAGCCGGCGTCAGTGGGGGTGATGGCATGGACCTGCCCGGACTGCCCGCGCGGCCGACGCAGCAGCGATGGCATCACACCGTTCCGCCGAGCGAGCTTTCCAGCGCCACCATCTCCTGCCCGCCGGCCATCATATCCTGCAATTCCTCGGGCGTGATCTGGCCGCGCTGCGCGGTGCCCAGCGTCTTGCCGCGGTTGAGCACCGTGAAGCGGTCACCCACCGCCAGCGCGTGACGCACGTTGTGGGTGATGAAGACCACGGCGATCCCCGACTTGCGCACCTTGTCGATGGTCGAGAGCACATTCGCCGTTTGGCGCACGCCCAGGGCCGAGGTCGGCTCGTCCAGGATCAGCACCTTGGCGCCGAAATAGACCGCGCGGGCAATCGCCACGGTCTGCCGCTCACCCCCCGAAAGCGTGCCCACCGCCTGATCGGGCGAGCGCAGGTTGATGCCCATCTTGCGCATCTCGGTCATGGTGACCTCGTTCGCCTTGGCGAAATCCATGAAGCGGAAGGGGCCGACGCGTCGGACCGGTTCGCGGCCCATCCAGAAATTGCGCGTGACCGACATCAGCGGGATCATGGCGAGGTCCTGATAGACCGTGGCGATCCCGGCGGTCATGGCGTCGCGCGGACTGTCGAAATGCATCTCGCGCCCGTCGAACAGGATCGTGCCCTTGGTCGGTTTGTGCACCCCTGACATGGTCTTGATGAAGGTGGACTTGCCCGCGCCATTGTCGCCCAGCAGGCAATGGCACTCGCCCGGGCGCACGTCGAAGCTGACACCGGCGAGGGCGATCACCGGGCCGAAATGCTTCTCGATATCCTTCATCTCGACGATGGGCGCATGGACGACTTCACTCATCTCAACGCTCCCCGGTGATGATGCGGCGGATATAGGTGTTCAGGATCACGGCAAAGAGCAGGATCACGCCCAAGAACACCCGGAACAGGCTCGATTCCACCCCGGCAAAGAACAGCCCCTGCTGCACCACGCCGAAGATGATCGCCCCCAGCGCCGCGCCGATGACCGAGCCGAAGCCACCTGTCAGCAGCGCGCCGCCGATGACCACGGCGATGATCGCCTCGAACTCCTTCAACAGCCCCCGGTCCGCCCCGGCCGAGCCGAACTCCATCACCTGACAGGTGGCGAACAGCGTGGCGCAGAAGGCAGTGAGCATGAACATCTGGATCTTCACGCGGTTGACCGGCACGCCGACATAGCGCGCCGCCTGCGCATCGCCGCCCGAGGCGAAGACCCAGTTGCCGAACTTCGTGCGCGTCAGCACGATATGGGCGACAATCACCAGAACCAGCGCCCAGACGATCAGCATGGGAATGCCTTCGACCACCGGCTGCCCGGCGCGGGTGCCGCGCCCGAATGTGTCGATCAACCCCATATCGGCGAGCCACACGAAGACCGGCTGCCCGATCTTGCCGCCGAAGAGGGGCGCCAGCCAGTCGCCCTCGGCCCGGTCCGAAATACCGCCGATGATGGTGCGCCGTTCGATCACCTGCGGCAGGAAGATGGTGAAGCCGCGCAGGATGAACAGGAACGCCAGCGAGACGATGAAACTTGGCAGCCCGGTGCGCACGACGATGGTGCCGGTCAGCGCGCCGATAGTCATGCACAGCGCGAAAGTCAGCAGGATCGCCAGCCAGACCGGCCAGCCCAGCGTGACCGACATGATGGCGATGGACATGCCCGAGAACCCGATCATCGAGCCGACCGAGAGATCGAATTCACCCGCGATCATCAGCATGCAGGCGCCAACCGCGATGATGACGAACTGCGCCGAAACGGTGGACCAGTTCAGCACGCCCTGCGGGTTGAACATGCCGCTGTCACCGGCAAAGACGATGAAGAACAGGAATACGGCGATCACGCCGACAATGGCGCCAAGCTCGGGCCGGATGAAAGCCTCGCGCAGTTTCGAGGTCTTCTTGATGCGCTCGTCCACATCGGCGCCCGTGTCCGTTCCAGTGCCCGTGCTGGACATGGTGAACCCCTCCCCAAGATCACGAAATGGAGCCAGAGGCGGGCCCGCAGGCCCGCCTTTCGTCGCTCAGAGGCTCAGCGCCATTCCCCGGCGAGTTCCTCCACCAGGTCCAGGTCATCCGCGGTCACGAAACCCGGCCCCGAATTGATGTTGTTGCCCGGCAGCACCCCGTAGCGGTGCAGGTTCGCCAGCACGATCACCGGCAGATAGGCCTGCAGGAAGGGCTGCTGGTCGATCCCCCACTGGATGATCCCGTCGCGGATGGCCGGAACGATGTCGCCGCCCAGATCGAAGGTGCCGAAATAGATGTCCCCGGCCAGCCCCATCTGGTCCAGCGCGCGGATGGTCGGGTCCGCCGAGGTCGGGCCGAGGGCGAGCACCGCCTCGGTTTCCGGGTTGGCGTTCAGATAGGCCATGACGCGGTTCTGCACCTCGGACGGGTCGGTGCCGCTGTCGATCATCTGGTTGCCCAGTTCCACGCCCAGACCGTCGGCAAAGCCCTGGCAGCGCTCGCTGGATGCGGGTTGCGCGATGTAGTGGTTCACGCAGAGGAAGCTGGTGATGCCATCACCGGCGGCGCGCTGCCCGGCAGCGAAACCGGCGTCATACTCGGGCTGGCCGACATACATCAGCGCGCCCACTTCGCGCGCCTGTTCCGGCGTGCCCGAGTTGATGATGATCACGTCTATCCCTGAGTCCACCGCCGCCGAGATCGGCCCGGACAGCACGTCCGCGTCGGCCAGCGTGGTGATCAGCCCGTGCGGGGCGCTCGCGGTCACCTGCTCGATGATCCGCGCCATGTCGGCCAGGTCGCCCGTGGGCGGGTTGCGGTATTCCACCGATACGCCCATCTGCTCGCCGCCCAGAGCCAGACCGTTCTGGATGGTGTTCCACCAGGCATCGGCGTCGTCGGCATGGCTGACCAGCACATAGCGCAGATCCTCGGCCGCCGCCGGGGCGCTGCCGCCGACCAGGGCCATGGCCGCGACGGCGCTGACCGCCATCGTCTTGAGTGGTGATTTCATGATGTCCTCCCAAACATATCCGGGCGACTCCGGACGTTTCCTCCTCGCCCTTGCGACACTCTAATCCCGAATCACCAATTTTGCAACCGGTTGCAAACGGTCGGGCGTCAGTGCTATGTTCCTTCGGCGCAGGGGCTGTATTAGAACCGTGCCGGGCTGCGTGGATGACGGAAAATGCCAGTGACGCTGAAAGAGGTGGCGGAACGCGCGGGCGTGTCACGCTCGGCGGTGTCGCGCACCTTCACCGAAGGGGCGTCGGTCTCGGCCCGAACCCGCGCCAAGGTCGAAAAGGCCGCGCGCGAACTGGGCTACAGCCCGAATGCGCTGGCCTCGTCGCTGACAACGGGGCGGACCAAGCTGATCGGGCTGGTGTCCAACAACTTCCACAACCCGATTTTTCTGGAGGTCTTCGACCTGTTCACGCGCGGGCTGCAGGACCGCGGCCTGCGGCCGCTGCTGGTCAACCTCAGCGACGAGGTCGACCCCGCGAACTCCATCCGCATGTTGCGGCAGTATTCGGTTGATGGCGTGATTGTCGCGTCCTCGACCCTGCCGCCCAGCTTCGCCGAAGCGTTCCGCGATGCCGGGCTGCCGGTGGTGCATTCCTTCGGGCGCTACACCACCAGCCCATATGTGCATGTGGTGGGGATCGACAACATCGCCTGCGGGCGCATGGCGGCGCGGGCGCTGGTGGCGCGCGGGCACAGGCGCGTGGCCTTCCTGGGCGGGCCGCCCGCCGCCACCTCGACCCAGGACCGCGAGCGCGGCTTTCTGGAGGAACTGGCCCGGCACCCGGAGATCACGGTGAGCGTGACCCATGCCAGCGCCTATTCCTTCGACGCCGGGCGCGCCGAGATGCAGCGCCTGTTGCAGACCACCCCCGCCGAGGCGTATTTCTGCGGTGACGATGTGCTGTCCATCGGCGCGCTGTCGGCCATTCAGGACGCCGGGCTGTGCGTGCCGCAGGATATCGGAATCATCGGGCTGAACGACATGGCCATGGCGCGCTGGCAGAACATCGACCTGACCACCATCCGCCAGCCGCTGGCCGAGATCATCGGCGCCTCCATCGATCTGGTGGTGGCCACCATCGAAGAACCAGGGCGGTACCCGGAAACGCGGCTCTTTCCCTGCCGGGTGGTGGAGCGCGGCACCCTGCGGCCCGTCTGACGCGGCCCGCAGGGCCAGCGCCCGCGAAGTGCCATGGGAGGGTGGGCGGGGCGCTGAGCGGGCGCTTCTCTCCGCGAGGGATCAGCGCAGCATCGGCGGGCGGGCGTCCACCCAGGCCCCGCCTGCTTGCGCCGATTCCACCGCCGCTGCGACCGCCGCCATGGAGCGCAGACCAGCCTCGGCCAGTGGCAGGCTGTCGCGTGCCTCCCCCCGGATCGCCGCGGCCAGATCGACATAGATATTGCCCACGGCAAAGGCGAAGCCCTCGGGGTGCGCAATCGGCAGGCGGGTCAGGCGCGCGGCATCGATGCCCAGTCCCGGTTCGGCCTTCTCGATGATCTGGGTGCGCCCGCCCAGGGGCGAATACCAGACCTGATCGGGGTGCTCCGAGGCCCAGCGCATCCCCCCTGTTTCGCCGAACACCTGGATGTCGAACCCGTGCTGCCGCCCGATCGCCACCGCCGAGGTCCAGAGTCGCCCGACCGTGCCGCCGGACATGCGGAAACTCACCATCGCGTCATCCTCCAGCACGCGGCTGGGGATGGTCGAGGCGAAATCGGCCGAAAGCGTCTCGACCTCGTCGCCGGCGATGAAACTCGCCATGTGCAACGCGTGGATGCCGCAATCGGCGAACTGCCCGGACACACCGGCCTGTGCCGGATCATAGCGCCAGCGCACGCGCGGGTTGTCGGCGTTGGCGGCATCGGCATGGTGTCCGTGGCTGAAACTCGCCACCACGACCCGGATTCGCCCCAGCGCGCCGGAACGCACCATTGCCCGCATTTCGCGCACCATCGGATAGGCGCTGTAGCAGTAGTTCACGGCGCAGATGCGGCCCGTGGCGCGGGCGATGCTGACGATCTCCTCGCCCTCCGCCACCGTCATGGTCATGGGCTTCTCGCAGAGCACATGAAACCCGGCTTCCAGAAACGCCTTCGTGATCTCGAAATGCGTGGCGTTCGGCGTCGCCACGGTCACCAGTTCCACCCGGTCATCGCGCCCGCGCTCACCCTCCAGCATCTCGTGCCAGTCGCCATAGGCACGATCCGGCGCCACGCCCAGGCGCTGCGCAAACTCTCGCCCCTTCGCAGCGTCCGCATCCAGCGCGCCCGCCGCCAGCGTGAACAGCCCGTCCGCCTGCGCGCCGATCCGGTGCGCGGGTCCGATCTGGCTGCCCTCGCCCCCGCCGATCATGCCCCAGTTCAGTTTCATGGCCTGGCCCCCTCAGAACCCGATGCTGCGCAGATAGGCGCGGTTCGCCCGCGCGTCGTCGATGGGCGAGACATCGAGCGTGGGATCGCAATCCTGCTCCACCGTGCACCAGCCCTGGAACCCGGCATCCAGCAGGATCTGCCGCACCGCCGGGAAATCCACGTCCCCCTTGCCCAGGTTGCAGAATATCCCCTGCCCGCAGGCGTCATAGAACCCGGTGCCCTTTGCGATCACATCGGCCTTCACGCCTGGGTCGATATCCTTGAAATGCATGTAGGAAATGCGGCCCATGTGACGGCGCATGAAACCCAACGGGTCAAACCCCGCGTAGGAATGGTGCCCGGTGTCGAAGCAGATCTTCAGCACCTCCGCGGGCACCTCATCGAGCAGCCGCTCCAGCTCCGGCTCGAAATCCATGAACCCGGCGGCGTGGGCATGGATGCCCACGGTCAGCCCATACTCCTCGGCCCCCATGCGCGCCACATGGGCGATCCGGTCGCGGAAGACCGTCCATTCCGCCGCGTCCATTTGCTCCGCCGCCTCGGCCCGCCCGGCGGTCGGCGCGCGGCGGGGCGAGATGGAATCGATCAGCACCAGATGCTGTGCGCCATGGGCCGCAAGCGCGCGGCAGGTGCGCACCGCGCCGTCCAGCACATCGTCCCATTGCGCCGGGTCATGAAAGGCGCGGAAGACCACGCCGCCGATCAGCGCCAGCCCGTTTTCGTCCAGCGCCTCGGCCAGCACGCTCGGGTCCTCGGGCATGTAGCCCACGGGGCCAAGCTCGATCCCCTCATACCCGGCCGCGGCGCAGTCGCGCAGCACATCGCGCCACGGCGGGTTGCGCGGATCGTTGGCGAATTCGACGCCCCAGGAACAGGGGGCATTGCCGATGCGGATCGTCATGCGGTGTGCCTTTCAGTGCGTGGGAACAGTGTGCCAGCGGCCATCCGTGGCGGCGGCGAAAGCGGTGTCGATCACCTGCGCCACGGCAAGGCCATCGCGGAAGGTGGGCCAGACCGGCGCGCCGGACTCGATCGCGCGCAGGAAGTCGCGGGCCTCGATGATGATCTGATCCTGATAGCCGGTGCCGTGACCCGGCCCCTGACAGAAGGGCAGGTAATCCGGGTGTGCGGGGCCGGTGAGGATCTTCGTGAAGCCGCGCTGCGCCTCGGGGCCGTCCATGCGATACAGCCAGACCGCGTTCTGATCCTCCTGATCGAAGCGGATCGCGCCCCTGGTGCCATGGATTTCATAGGCATAGCCCATCTTGCGCCCCGTGGCGATGCGGCTGAAATACAGATGCCCCATGGCGCCGGAGGCGAAGCGGACCATCATCTGCCCGTGGTCGTCATTATCCACCTTTGCGGGGCCGTCCGGGCCGGGGCGGGTGGCGTGCACGGTTTCCACCCGCGCCGACACCTCGGCCATCGGCCCCATCAGCGCCAGCGCACAGTTGATCATGTGCGGGGCGAGGTCCCCCATGCAGCCGTTGGCGCGGCCCTCGCAGCGCCAGGTGAAGGGGGCTGCGGGGTCGGCCAGAAAATCCTCGGTATGCTCGCCCCGGAACCAGGTCACCTCGCCAATCACCCCCTCGGCCAGCATCTGGCGGACATATTGCGCGGCGGGGGTGCGGACGTAGTTGAAGCCGACCATGTTGGGCAAGCCCGCCGCTTCCGCCGCCGCCACCATGGCCTGCGCGTCCGCCAGCGAAGCGCCCAGCGGTTTTTCGCAGAACACCGGCTTGCCGCGCGCAAACGCAGCCTCGGCAATCGCGCGGTGGGTGGTCTGCGGAGAGGCGATGACCACGGCCTCGACCTTCGGGTCCGCCACCAGCGCCTGCCAGTCGGGCGCGGCGCGGGCGAAGCCGAAGGCCGCGCGGTAGCGTTCGGACGAAGCGGGCGTGGACCCGGCGATCATTTCCAGCCGCGGGCGCAGAGCGGTGTCGAACACCGCGCCGACCGCCGACAGGGCCACGGCATGGGCCTTGCCCATGTAGCCGCCGCCGATCAGGCCGATGCCGATCTCGCCCATGATTCCCCCTGTTCCGGCACAAGTCCGGTTGCAACCGGTTGCAAAATTGTTATCCTGAGTCGGGAGATTGTGCAAGGCGGGAGGCGTTCATGGCAGCGGCAGGCGGGACCATTCGACTGACAACGGCACAGGCCATCACGCGCTATCTGCTGAACCAGTTCATCGAGATCGACGGCGCGGAAACCCGCATCTGCGGCGGCGGTTTCGGCATCTTCGGTCACGGCAACGTCCCCTGTCTGGGCGAGGCGCTTTACCCGCATCACGCCGAAATGCCGCTCTATCGCGGCCAGAACGAACAGAGCATGGGGTTCGCCGCGGCCGGGTACGCGAAATACCACCTGCGGCGGCGCTTCATGTTCTGCACCGCCAGCGCCGGGCCGGGGAC
>LFIK01003006.1_pt1 | contig 13712 bp, 16 predicted proteins | sample 643401 | NCBI WGS metagenome assembly LFIK01 (sample SAMN03777447, study PRJNA286221) | soda lake metagenome | biome: soda lake; feature: Kulunda steppe; material: water; isolation source: sample T5-Br brine of Lake Tanatar-5 | place: Russia: Kulunda steppe | collected 2010-07 | reverse complement strand
CGAGAGAGAGAACGTGTAGGGAAGGATAAGGGTATCAGAGGCTCCTCAGTCTCATCGCAGGCAACCTGTTGTCTGCTTGGTGTACACTGTCGCTGTCCGCTGCCAGTCCACACACCACATTTGCTCAGATACAGCCATGGCTGAACTGTATGTTATGGTCATGCCACGAGTCTAGTTTGGATGCAGCAGTCTCTCGGCTTGACAGCTCCCGTGCTACGCTCTTGGAACAGATTGGCTCCATGATTAGCAAATCAAGCCCCTCCATGCACTTTTACAAGTCAAAGCTCACACTGGTGTAGTTATAGCTAGAAATGAGTTTGCCAATGCTCCGGGTACTGCATACATCCTGCCTTCCACGTGTCCCTTATCAAGCCTTACAGTCTCTCTGGGCACACCATCACTCCACCTCCACCCCACCGAGAAGGCGAAGACCAGGTCCCAGTAAGTAAAGACGTGCCTTCCCATTACCCCTCACCAAAAGCAGACACATTTTGAGGCCTTTCTATAATTAGGTGGAAAGGCTATCTCTCTTGATAGAAAAAAAGAAAAGAAAAACTACATAAGCAGCAAAACAGCTGCTCACATCAATTATGGAAAAGGGGCCCCTTGGGAAAAAATGCCCCTTCACCAGAAAAGAAAAGGGCGGTCAGTGAGGGTCAGGAGGGTTGCGAGCAAAAAAGCCAGCAGACCTCTCCTGATTAATTTGAAAGTGAGGAGAGTGCTTGAGAGGATGTCTGGTCTGCACAAGCTCATGAGCATAGTGCACAGAATGGGCATGAAGCTTGAGAGCAAGGCTCTTGGCTCTTTGCAAATCAAGGCCGAGACTCTTTAGAGGAAGCAAAGTGTGAGGAATGTAAATGGCACCCCATATGATAGGACTGCAAGCAAAGACCTGACTTTGGGACTCTTATGGAGAGCCATTGGTGGCAAGCCTCCATAATCAAAGACCAAGCCAAGAGGAAACGCAGACAGGTTGACTTTCCCACCAAAGAAGGCCGCGCAAGGCAGTTTGCAAATTGATGCAGGGGGTGTTTCACCGCCTACATAGTTTTTCTTTTCTTTCCTTTTCTTTTGCAGGCACTGCCTAAGCAGAGGCGGGCCTTTTCAAAATCCCTCCCCGGCCTGACAGAAGCGCAGAGGAAGACCACCTGAATGCCCCAGTATAAACAGGCAATTTCAGCGACACTACTTTACTAGAATGTTTCATGTGGGGCCAGGACGTTCAAACCTAGACAAGGGAAATGTAACGATAGTAGACTTAGAACAGACCGTCTGTTATAACTACCAGACCTGTCAACCAGATCAAAACCCTGAAGACTTTCAGTGCAAATTATCCTGGGTCGACGCTGCTTTTCAACAACACTGATTGTTGGTTCTTTCTAGAAAGGCATTTCAGACTGTGCCAGCAGGTATGACCCTAGTGGCATGTATCAAGGAAGAGATTTGAACCTGTTGCTAGAACCAGATGAGAAGAGGAAAAGCTTGAAGCAATGGGTACCTGGGGGATTGTCAACTGGACATCCCTCCATCTCTGTATGGATTCAGTTGGTGTAATGTGAAGTGTTCTACTGGTGTTATGATCTGCTTGCAAACTGAATTGAGTGTTAGTGTAAGTCATGTGTTAATTTTGTCACTTTATTGTGGTAGACCCAGCTGACCTCTTGGCAGCTCAATACGGCTTTTGTAAATGGAACCTGTGACTCCTGAAAGGATACTATGCAAATAGACTTTATCACAGCCCTGGCTCTCCAGAATGCTTTTGAGTCTTCTATGTTGCTGAGGTATTCTCTGTAATTGTGGTCCTGGTCATCGCAATATTTTACTACAATGAGGTGCACTTTCCAATGGGAGGGGTGAAGACAATAAATCCCATTCGTTGGAACATGCTGGCAACCAGTTGGTAAAATGAGTACGGCATGCTTCTGGACATGATACTTAAATCCTTTGCCTAGAGGTATGGTAGGAGTCAGCGAGGAAGTACAAGCTCTGTTTGACATGTAACAAAGTACAAAAAGAATTTGCTTGGCCAATCTGGATTCACTTCCAATACTGATGGCTTTGATGCTAAGCCTAGATGCAATATTGTGTCTATATATGTTAACAATTAGACACCTAATTATTGAAATGCTGACAAAGAGAGCAATTGCTGCTGGGAGCCCTGTGAAAATACCCTGGTATGAGCCAGATTCTTAGGCTAGAGTGTGCCTCATCTGTCATGACATTGCTTTTCTTTGCCAGTTTGGTGTTTAAGATGTTATCCTAGCATCCATGGTAGCCTCAATTGGTGTCAGTTTTCCTTAGTCTGTGATGTTTGTTCATGTGCTCCTTCTGCCTGTCTCTAGTATTTTGAAGGGGGGACAATGTAGGTGCATGAGATGATGCGGAGTTTGCTGTATTCTCTGCTGCACGCCCATGCCATCTAGCGTGGGTGGAGGAATGCGTTCATTGTGCCTGCTGTTGTGAAGGCTGCATGTTCTGCAATTGCATCAGCACACACATTGCCTATTTTGCCTGAGTGGGCCTTGAAAGTGCATGGGAGTGTCAAAGTCTCCATTCGTTCTAACAATGTCCTAAGAGAAGAGGCGTCTGAGGCACAAAAAATAAGCTCAAGAGGAAGTTGAATGGTTGGCACCAGGAGGAGTAGGCAAATGTATAACTTCATCGAGAGACGCGCACATTACATTGAGTGTGTGTAGCCCCAGAGCACAGGGCAACAACGCGCAGCCTGCACAATGTCCGACTCTTTAATAATCCGGCAGTCAATCCATCTGGCTATCTGTCTGAAACTGACGTGTATAAGCATACAGAGACAGTGAACGAGAAGCTTCATAGCGTTCATAGAATGAGTCTTAGGAGTTTCCATACTGAGGGCAGTAGATGGAAACACCTGCTCCCATAAATCAGTGTGGAGGTCGACAAAAATTAGTGTGGAGGTTGACTCGTTGAATGTGCTGAAAGAGCACATTGTGCTCTCGATTGGCGGCTTTGAGCTGGCTCCTGGGCTGGTATCTTTGCAATACTTTATTTCCACAAGATGGATGTGCCGCTGGTTGGGTGTGAGCTGACTGGAGTCCCAGACCCTAGGCAAGGATAATAGGCTGGCGCTGACGCTGGGGGCCCCCATCCCCTCCGCACCCAGCCCTACTTCTAAATCCACACCTGGTCGGACCAAGGAACGGCGCCCCCGATCGCACCCCCAACCGCCACCCAACCACGCCCCAACACCTCCCCGCGCCACCCCGACCCCTATCCCCCACGCCAACGCGTGCAACCCAACCCAACTCCGTTATCCCCACCCAGCAGCAGCCCAGCGCAACGCAACTCCCAACAGCGGGCGCGTGACCTAGGGGGCAAACAACCGCACCCACCCCGCCTGCGCTGCGGCACCAGGCGGGCGTGCAAACGCGTGCAAACCGAACTCCCGCGTGTATCGGTGCCTGGGGTGGATGAAGGGTATCTCTAAACTTTTTAGGGCTTTTTAGGGCTTTTTATTGCATCTGGATAACTACAAATGAGCCTTTACTTAGTTGGGAAGCAGCGGGGGAAAAGCCATCCAGGGATGGTTCCATTGTTGAATCCTTCAAGGATCTGTGCAGCCAGAAGGAAAGGAAAGAAAGAAAAGCTACGTATCCTACATCAATTATGGAAAAGGAGACACATTGGTCTGAAGCACCGTTCGTCTAACCTCACCAGGTCAGAGAAGGAAGAGAAGCATGACTGGAATCAGGCTTCCACACAACAAGTGCAGGGGCAAAAAAAACACCCACCCACACGTCCAAAGCAGAGAGGACAGGTTCACCAACGTACAGACTCAGCCATTAGGTAAATGGCAAATATTCCACCAAATCTGTTTCGAATTCGTCTTCAATCTGTGTCTTTGTCACATTGAGAGACTGCTGCAGGCCAACTAGATGCACAACACTAGCAGGCCTGGTAAATTTTCACCATGAAGCCCAAGTTGAAGGAAAAGAAAGGCATAGGCTACTTGAAAGGTCACTTGGTAGAAGCCCTAGCTTGGTTTGCAAGAACCAACATTGAGAGCAGACAAATAACTGCAATGTGCAAAGCAGCGTGCTTTTTTTGCCAGCAAGCCATCCCGCTAGATGCCCTGCATACTTCTGGCTCGAGCAACAGTTTGGAAACTTGTTTGCCAAAAATTTTTTAACCCTTGGGGAAGTTTTTCTAACGCTTGGCACGTCCATTAAATCACAGTGCTGTCCATGCTCAGTCACAACACAACTTTTGTGTCACAAATTGTCAAATTGTTGTACTTACATACCAATTCTGACCCTGGTCAGGAGCTACAGGACCTCAATGCTGCAGCCACCAATAATCCGTCAGCGTGCACCGCCATGCATGAACTTACCTGAGGCATGTGCTGTGCTGCTACTTGGCTGCCACCTACAGCATGTGTGCGCACGAGGTTTCCTGACATTGATGGTACCGTGTCATGCTTCTGCACCACCAGATGGTCAATCAGACCGGGCTCACGGCTGGACCTGCCTGGCCTGCACCCATGTACCCTGCTTGGATGTGCGGCATGGCAGTGCTGCATACAAAGCACTCCCATTTCCGCAACCAGACGGCTGATATCATGCCCAAGCCCAGCACTTGCTGCTTTGATTTGGCAATCACTTACAAGTAGACTTTGGCGATGTGGAAGGAAAGATGCACAATCCAACGGCTTGCTCGGTTAGGGTTATAATCGGGTCCGACATCACCAATATGTTTACAGTTATTTTTTCTCGGTTCTTGGGGGGCCTAATAATAGGAGGAAACAGTGAAGGTGTGTTGTTGTTGACCCCAGTCGCCGAGACTGGCATTTGGCGCATGTGCCTCATCCTGCTCCCTCCCCACTGTCGCCCCTTCCCTCATATTCAGGGCCTACCGTGATGCGATGAGTACTGGCTGGGACCTTGGACTACTGCGCGCTCAACGGAAATGATGCAGCCTCCGCCCGCCTGGCTCGGTGTCGTGTGCGGGGACGTCGTTGGCGATCTAAACGTGTCGACGGGAAGAATACACAGGGATGCGCAGGTGGGTGAGGGAGGTTGGAATGGGGTCCCGACGGGTGTTGGAGGGGGAAAATCCTGGACCCCGCGGCTTCTCTCCTCGGGGAAACTCCCCTTTCGCCGGGTGGCGTAGGCGCCAGCATTCTCTGTCCTTCCAAGAGGCTCTCTATGATCATTTCCTGCTCCTTTGCAAGCACGAGTTTGAGCGGGTTTCCACCAACTGGTTTTTGGCTCACGCTGCCAGTGGAGGATCGTGCTGTTTCCTTGATCCTTCTGGCGCGCGTCGTGTGTGAGAGTACAGCGCCAGATTGGACTGGCGCATCGCGTGGTTCGGGAAACCCACCATGCTTGCACGATTCAGCAGCGCATGAATGGTGATGCAAGCACAATACGGCCTGCCCGGTGTCCCTCACTTTTGCAGGTCTACACTCCCACTGAGTTTGAGAAGCTTGGCGGGTGAGCAGCTTTAGGCAGAGTGATGATCCCTCTTTGGCACATGTTACACTAGGACAGTGTGTGCGCATCCTGTGCTTGCCTCACAATCTGGCTGCGACCTGCCTCAGCCAGACTCAGCAATTGCCAACCACCGCGAGTGCAGGAGCATGCACCCGCAGCCTCACACAGCCCTCCCACTGGTAGTCACTGGTGGCACCCTGTGTTGTATTTGCAGGCGAGGGGCTGCAAAGAAATGGAAGCAGAGCATCAGGCTCTTGGAGCGCGACAAGCATGGCGTGCCCTGCCCCAACACAACTGCCCTAGGGGACTGGCTGTTTCAGAACAACCTGGAGATCCGGGCCAACATGTTGAATGTGGCCAGTCTGGCCACTCCCAGCCCTGCTGCTGGGGGCGGGATTACTGAGATGCGAGCCCAGGCACAATCAATGGTGCCATGCACATTTGCTGGCATCAACGTGCAATCTGTGGCGGCGGCGGCGGCGGCGGCAGCAGCAGCGGCAACAGTGCCAGCATGGGCAACTGAAGGGTCCCAGGTAGTGTTGAAGGGGGTGTGGTGACATGTTTACAGGAGGGGCATGAAGGAGTCACATGAAGCTCTTTCTGGAGTGCCGAGCTTTTACTGGATGGATCAAGACTGGTGCTAGTGCCACCTATGTCCGCTTGTCTGTGGTGACCATCTGCAACGTGAGATGCTCCCCTGTGTGGCTTACCCTCGCCCAGGACTCCCGTCAGTCCTTGCCGGGTGACACGGCTACCTGGCGCGCAGTGCACTGTGGTTGTCCAGTTGACCAAGTGATTGTGCATGTTAAGTGATAAGGCGTGTGATCTGGGGCGCATACACATGGTAGGCGCAGGGAATTGATTCGGTGCACATACATGTGCCAGACGCACTTTGGGATAAGCCCGGGCTCCGGCAAGTGGCGCCAATCAGTTGCCTACCTCGTACGTCCTCTGCTGCCCCCTGCTTCCTGCAGCCCCCCCAGGCCAGTGCGCAGCACCACACGCAACGCCTGCAAGAGGAGCGCCTGGCGGCCTTGCAAGCCTACCTTGAGGGCACACCCATCCCATGTACACCCCGTGCCCTTGAGGAGCTGAGCAAGGAGGTGGCCGACCTCAGGGTCTGTGGCTATGCTGTGGACCTGCGCCAGCTGTACCTGTCGGTGAGTAATGAGTTCAGGCACCCCTTGGCGGGGCTGTCAAAGAGAAAGGAAGGAGCGCACGTGTTGTTCTGGTTGGACACTGATGCATGTACTTACATTGAGAGTGTGGGAGGAAGAGGGTCGGGTGTGGGCATGGATGTGGGTGGAATTTTTGCGTGTCTGTGGCCTGCCTGTGACAGGCAGGCAGCCTCTGTGCGGCTGGTAAGATCCCTCAGGAAAACAACGTGCCCTCGCAACAAGCGGACTTGGAAGAGCAAAACCATGCAAGGTTGTTAGTGCATGGGTGCTGAGACAGTTCGGGACCTTCAATGCATCATCTCAAGCTTACTCTGGTGACAGAGCAAGCCTAGAAGTTCTCTGTGCACTCACCCTCCGCCTGGAAGCAAACAGCGGGGTGTGCATGCAAGCCAGCGTCGCTGCAAGCATGTGCGTGAGCGTTTGGTGAACTCTCAATTCAAGCAAAGCTGATGACAGGCTGCTCTTGCATGCCGGCAGCTGTGAAGTGGTGTGCAAGCGTGCATGCAAATGCTTGCAGGGCAGCGGTTACTCTTTGGCCGACATACCTGCTTGCCAGGTTTCCTTGCCATGCTGGCACTGGGTTTTTGAGCTGGTAGACAGGCTGAGCACGGCTGGCTGCAGTGACTGCGTGCCACGCTCACTGCAATGTAGTATGCTGCGCCTCACCTTGTATGGGCTCAGGTGCGGGCAGCGGGCGGCTACCAGGCAGTGGAGGGCAGCCGTGGCTGGATGCAGGTCGTCCGCCAGTGCGTGCAGCAGCTGTCAGCAGACGTCCAGGGCCGTGGCCTCGGCAGCAGCAGCTCCCTGACGGCCAACAGCAGCGGTCACAATAATTGCGCAAATAAAGGCGTCCAGGACGGCAGCAGCGTACACAGCAGCAACGCCAGCAGCAGCGATGCGGGGGACGGCAGCTGCAGCAACATCAACAACAAGAACAGCAGCGGGCATCCCTTGCCGCGGCCTGGCTGGACGCTTGCCAGCGCAATGGGCAGCTGCAACGCCATCGAGGGGGCCCGTGCGACAGACCTCCGACCAGCTTGCGTGCCCCAGCTCGACCCTACCCGTGGCAGCAGCGACGGCGGCGCTGCTGCTGGGGCCCAGCCCGCCCTGCGCGTGGTCGCCTGCCTGCCTGCTGCAAAAGGTGCGGCAGTGGTGGCGAGCGAGGAGGTGCTGTGCGCCGGCCTGCGGGCGGCATACAAGAGGTTCCTGCTGCGCCTGGAGCGCAAGGAGGCGGCACTGCTGCAGTGCGGCCTGGGCGGCATCGCCGTTGCCCCGCTTGCGCAGCTGCAGTCGCCGGGGCCCCGGGCCGCAGTGGCTCACTGCGCCACCGCGGGCGCGCTGGGCGGCCTTGCTGCCACCTTCGTCCCTGAGCCAGCTGCCGGTGCGCCTGTGCGCCAGCCTGATGAGGCAGAGGACGCCCAGCAGGCGGCAGTGACTGCAGAGGTGCAACATGAGCGCAGCTCCAGCAGCAGCGGGCACGTGCTGCCTGAGCTGCCCCAGAACCGGAACTCCCCGGACGGCACGCCCACCGCCCCCCCCCCCGCATCCGCCTTTGCTTTGCTGCAGCTGCCCCCGCACCTGCAGCCCTTCTCCGTGCGCCGCACTGTGTCTGGACCAAGAGGTGGCCGGCTGGGCGGGTCTGGCAGGCGCATGAGCGTGCGGAGGCGGGGCGGCGACAGCAGCAGCCCCCCTGCGCCAGGGGAGGATGCCAAGGCGGCAGCCAGCGCCAATGCGGCAGAGACGGGCAGCCCCCAGGGCACACTGGGCAGGGCTGACAGCCAGCTGCAGCAGGTGGGGCGGCCGTGCATGCTGCTGTTGTGCAGGGACGCAAGGCTGGTGTGTTTGCTCACAGTGGCAGGAAGTGTGTGTGTGTGTGTGCTCAAGGGCCACTTGATGGGCTGGGCAGGACAGGGTTGGATGCTGCTCACAAAGCTCTTGCGATAAGGGCTGCGCAGGCGTGCTCAGCCTAAATGTGCTGAACCATGCCAGCTCCAGCATCCATCATTCCCTCACATGCACATGCACATACACACACACACACGGGCACAGCCACACGCACACGCACAGACACAGGCACACGCACGGGCACAGGCACACGCATATACACATAACCATGAATGGCAGCGGCGGCGGCAGCAGCAGCAGCAGCAACAGTTTTAGCACTTACAACATGCTGGCTCGCAGGCAGCCGCGCTCAGCCTGTGCAGCGCAGGCGGCAGCGGCGAGCTGGGTGCGCCCGGCCGCTTGAGCCGCAGCGTGTGCAGGAGCGTAGATCGCATGCACGATGGTGGTGTTGGCGGGGGGGATGGTCAGAATGCTGTGCGCTTGCCCAAGCGCAGCTGGGAGGAGCTGCACAGGGGCGGCAAAGAGGGGGCTGCAGATACTGGGGAGGGGGCGGCAAGAGGCAGGGGCGGAGTGGGGGCTGGGAATGAATGGGAAGGTGGCCTGAAGCGACGTCCCCGCGCGCAGCATGTGTCCACGCCAGATGAGGGCCTGGAAGCAGCGGCAGGGGAGGGAGTGACAGGCGGCGCTGGGGATGCCGGCTCGTGCCGAGGGGCGCCCCGCCGCACGCTGTCGCTCAATGCCACAGCAAACAAGCAGGTGGGCGGGATGCACAGGCGCGCACCGCTGCTGCAGCGCATTCGTGCGTGTAGGTGTACGTAGCATTAATGTGTGGGGTGTGTCCATGTGCATATGAGCACATACGTGTACACGCCTGTGTCCTATGGTCCATGCGCTGTCTGTTCTCCCTGCAATCTGCTCGTGCCATCTGTCTACTTTTGACAGTGGTGTCCCTGCAAGCAACAGGTGCCCCTGCAAGGTGTGGTGTCCCTGCTCGCAGCACATGCCATGTGTCTACTTTTGGCCGACCCAGATTCCCTTGTGGCTTGTGCCGAACTGCATGCACGCACGTACGCCCTCTCACAACAACACACACACACATGCGCGTTGGCACTGCCTGGCCGCCTGCAGGTGGGCGCGTGGGTGCGCCAGGCTTCCAGCATGGATGGCAGCGACGAACACAGGGACAGCCTGCCCCCTGCGCAGTCCGAGCCGCCGCAACTGCCCCCACAGCTTCAGCTTGCTGCACCTCGGCTGGCGTTCCTGAGCGGGCTCAGCCTGCCTTCCTTGTCTGCCCCTACGCTCATGCACCTCCACCATCTTGATTGGCTGCAGCAGCAGCAGCAGCAGCAGCAGCAGCAGCAGCAGCAGCAGCAGCACCCCTCGGAAGGGGGACTGGGGCTGTTTGCAGGGACACCGCTGCTGCATGCGGACGGCGGTACCGTGGCCCTGTGCAGCGCGCGGAGTGTGCCGGAGCGGGGCAGCTTCAGCCAGCTGAACCTGGAGGAGATGGACATGAGCTTTGAGTCCATTGACTGCAGGCCCCTGGAGCAGCTGTTTGCAGAGGGCAGCACTGTTGAGGGCCGCGTGGGCGCGAGCAGGCCCAGCGGCACCGGCAGCAGCGTGCAGCTGCACACCAGCATGCCCCTGCCCCTTCCCCCTCCTCAAGGGCAAGGCTGGGTGCCGCCCTCAGCCATGGACGGCGCTGCATGGTGCGGGCCCGGCAGCGGCGGCGGCAGCGGGGGCACCCACCCTAACTCGGCCGAGGCTGCGCGCATGCCGCTGTGCGGCCCGGAGCTGGCCGCCGCAGCGTGCGCGGCGCTGAGCAGGAGCGCGGCAATGGCTGCGGCAGCAGATGTCAGGGGCAGCCTGGTGCGCTCCGCCTGCGGCGTCCCCGCGCTTCCTGGCCATGCTGCGAGCGTGGCCGCGCAGGCAGGCTGGGGGCTGCAAGGCCAAGCAAACGCCTGCGGCAGCGACGCCGGCTCCCATGAGCAGTGGGGCGCCCTGGTGGGTGGGCCCTGGTGTTGGTGTCCCATGAGCAGTGGGGTGGCCTGGTGGATGGGCCCAGGTGTTGGTGTCCTAAGAGCAGTGGGGTGCCTTGGTGGGTGGGCCCAGGTGTCGGTGGTGTGCCGTGCCCTGGAGCGTGCGCATGCGGAGCCGTCTTGGCGCTTGTGCAGGCGCTTGGGTGTGCGTGCCTGGCGTGGTGTGGTGCTGCGCAGTGCGGCGTGGTGGGGTTCAGTGTGCACTGCGCATGAGGCAGGGCGGCGCCAGGATGAGCCAGGAGGGCGTGCATGGGGTGGCTGGCTGCATGCAGCAGTGGCATTGGGGCGCGCTGCGCTGTCGTGCATGGGGGCAGCGTGTGGCAATCGTTGAGGGGCCTCCTCCCCCACCCTCATCCCCTCTCACCACACATGCATGCTCCCCTCCTAACTTTGTTTTGTCTGTGCCGGCTGACCATGTGCGCATGCAGGTGAGCACAGCACCTACGAGCAACAGCCTGCCCTTAGACCCCTGCCATGCCTTGTTCCAGGAATTCCAGGGGGGCGTGGGCGCCGCTGTGCCTTGATGCCAAAGGCGGCTTTGGCTATGTGCCTTGGGCAGCCGCGGCAGGCGAGCGTGCGAGCAGCGCAGCAATGGCGCGCGTGCATGCGTGTATGCATGAAGACAGTCTGGTTGTGTCATGGGGCAGCTAGTGTGTGCTATGCAGCACGGCCCTACTGGTGTGTTTAAGGTGTGCTTTGCAGCATGCCCTGCGAGCACCCCTGCCGGGTTGCGCATCAGCATTGTGGCAAGGTGGGATGCCGCCTTCCCGCGAGCCTTACTTGTTGACAATAATGGGCGGCCTTGTGCGCCTGCCTGCAGTGCTGTTGCGGATGGGCTTGCATTCCCCTGTGCTTGCGTAAGGAGTATTAAGTATATTGGGATCACTTATGCAAGGGGGGATTGAGTTGGGGGACCTGCCAGTGCACTGGCAGGTGGTGGAATAATTTCCCGAGCTGCTGGTGGCAACAGCATGCCATTACTCTGCCGATTAAGTGGCATGAAGAAGCGCTTTATTTAAGTGCGAATGCCAGTTTGCTTTGCTTGATAAGCACAGGGCAATGTGATTGGTCAGGATTGTGCCCGCATAGGAGATGGGATACATGGTTTAGTCAGGTGCAAGTTGGTACTTCAGAGGCGGTCGCAGGCTGCACATTGGTGTTTTGCCCTTCCCCCCCTCTGTGTGTGTGTGTGTTACTAGCAGCAGCTGCTGCACCAGCGCTTATGAGTCCTTGTTGATGAGGCGTTTGCTCGGTGTCCATGGCACCTATCCTTCTTCTCAAGTATGAGTGCTATGCCCAGCCCGCAGTTGTACGTAAGGTTGCAGAGTCTGCTTAGAGTGCATGTGCGTGTATCCTGAGGATGAAGGCTTGGCCTGCACGCACAAAATAGAGGCAAGGACTACACCTGCAATGGTGTACGTAGGGCACTAGGTCCGCTTGCACAGAGTCAAAATAAGATCAATTTACCAACACATGTGGTAGTTGCTACACATGTTCATCCAAACTTGAATAGAACTTGCTTGCATTGCGCGGCTTGACGCGCATTGAGCATGAATCATAGACACTTGGCAGGCTGCAGGTACTGCTAGACTCTGCCCTGAAACACTGGAGTGGTCGCCGCCGCGTCAGGCAGTGCATGAGCCACCAGGCCCTGCCTGGTGAAAGATGTTGTGCGGTTGTGCTCCAGCACTGCCCACTGCTGGCTCTTGTGCCTCTGCCTTAGGCATGTGAATTTACTGGATTGGGGATCTTGCCGCACTGCAAAAACATACTGTGGGCATGTCGCCATTGGTGAAATGGGAGCTCTTTCAGGGGTGATTGTGCTGCTCATAGAACACATAATGTCGATGTGCCTATTTGAAGGCAAAAGGGAAGTAAATGTCCTCCTCCTGTCTTGCTGACTGTCCACACATTGCTCCATTAAATAAAGCTGGCAGTCAATCGCTCTAGATGTGTCGTCGAAATTTGCACTGGCTTGTGTAAGAGAGTGCTTGTAGCTGCTTTTAAGAAATGGCTGCACCGGTAGCCTTACTTGGCTGTGTGCTCTGCCATGCAGCAGAGTATCCATACACTTAAATTTTTACGCCTTGTTGTCTAGTCATGGACAGGTTGCTGCGTCCTGCTGCCTTCCTCTTCCCGTTGGTGTGCTGCAGCTCAGCGTGTGGGCAATACATGTGGGTGATGGCATGTTTCTGTTGCGGTGTGTGCCTGGTGTGCCTGCATGGTATATCCTTCTCCTGTGACGTCTACGATGCTCATTGGCAAGAGACTTTCTGAGAGGTTGCCTGCATCATTGCTGTATTGCTGTTTTTGCCATGCCTTTCCTGTCGCGTAAGGTCCTTGGTGTTCTTCTGGCGTTAATTGGTACTTTCATGCTTCATCATCCCGTCTCAGAGCCGTACTGATTTAGGCATCTACGCCCTTTCCTGGTAGACCGTGCAAAGAGAGCAATCCAAGCAAAGCTAACCGACTCCTCCACCCCATATTGCCGAGATGGACAGGGTCTGTGAACCCCAAAACGTGCTATTATCTTCCAGAATGGTTTCTTTGCATCTTTTAACGCATATTGTTTGTATGAATGTAATATTACGGGCAGTTGAATTTATTCAGGTAATTTTTTTGCCCAATTTCCAATGATAAGACATTAAAGTGAATGTCATGCTGACTGGTGCATCCAAACCAGACTCGCGGCATGGCCATAACATAAAATCCTCCGCCAATGGACTGAACCAACCTCGGAATCACAATGCAGCACAAATATGGCACTGCGCTTATCTGGCTTGACATGAAGCTGCCGGGTCACTGCATGGTAAAAAAAGAGACTGCCAATAGGGATACATGGGATAGGTAAGGTAAGTTTAAAGGGTTAACCGCCAGCCAGGTCGTTAGGCTGATTGGTTTGTTGCTGGTCTCCGCCAGCCAAAAATTGTCCATAATGTCCGAAATAAAATGGCAGAGTCTACTGTGCCGTTGAGAAAGAAAATCAAGGACAATCTGACTAGGCAAGGCATGTGGAATATAAGGGGCCTCCCTGGAAAAGGATTGGCAGAAAGGGAAGAAAAGGAAAGAGTACTTTCTTCTGAGAGAGCACACAAACAAGTCTTGACAGTGGAAAAGAACATGCACCTCATTTTGAACAGCAGCACAGGTAAGGTTTCAAGGCTGTATCCGCCGAACGAGGG
>LFIK01003005.1_pt1 | contig 13712 bp, 9 predicted proteins | sample 643401 | NCBI WGS metagenome assembly LFIK01 (sample SAMN03777447, study PRJNA286221) | soda lake metagenome | biome: soda lake; feature: Kulunda steppe; material: water; isolation source: sample T5-Br brine of Lake Tanatar-5 | place: Russia: Kulunda steppe | collected 2010-07 | reverse complement strand
TTATTCCTGGGACGGCACCGTTCAGGATGATCAGGAATGGCGCCTGTTTTTCAAAACGACATCTGAGAAAGTTGCCGGACTGAAGACCTGGATGAACGAGGCCCACCCCTACGACAACCCGGAGTGGATTTCGGTCGCGGCTGGTGATGTCAGCACAAGCTATTTGGGCTGGGCGCGGGATGTTCTGAACTGATTCGCAACCGGTTTTGCGGACGCTAAGGCAGAAGTTCAAAAAACGCTTGCCATTGGGGCGATCGCTCTATGTTGTCTGACGTTTTCTCAAATTTGAATTTCCAGAAATAGAGCCATGTCACAACATCCTAGTTTCAAAGCCGGCGGCAGCGGTAGCAAAAAAAAGCGGAACGTTCTCAAACGCTTCGAGCGGGTGAGCCTGCTGAAAAAGCGTGGTCAGTGGAAAACTGGCGACCGTATTTCCGGTCTGATCAAGACGAAGCCGGACGAATAAGCCGACCACCAGATCAATTTCAAAAACTGCAGAACTTCGGTTCTGCAGTTTTTTTGTGCCTCTGTGGAGCCTTACAAGGAATCGATCAGCGCCTGCATGGCCTGACTCGACTCGGAGTATACCCGCTTCAGTTCATCCAGCTCAGCCTGAAGGACCTCAACCGGGCGGCTTAAGTCTGAATGCTCCAGCTCACGAACCAATTTTGAAAGCTTTAGGTAGCCGATGTTGGAGCTTGATCCTGCCAAAGCGTGGGCGCTGCGCTCAATTCCGGTCACATCCTGCTGCTGGATCGCTCGTCCCAAGCGTTCGAGCAGCGGTTCACCCTCTTCTTCAAACAAATCCTTCAGCTCAGCAAACAGCGCTGCGGCGTCATCCGGAGCAGTTTCCTGCAGCATCGTAATTTGCGCTTCATCTAAAAGCGGGGTTTGAGACAGAGGTGAGTCAGACATACCTCAAAAATATGCAGTTTTTTTACGGATTGGGAAGGATGGATTTTCCCGGACCGCTATCCGCTGATCAAACCTTTTCCGGTTGCTTCCGTGCAGCTGGCTCCGGAACGTCTTCACCGCCTTGCAGGTAATAGTGCTTGTATGAATTATCGTAGTAGTGCGAGTAGTAGTAACCCGCCATGTGCGTATTCAAATTGTTCAACACAGCGCCAAAGATCGGCACATTGGCTTCGCGCAAACGACGGACATTCAGATTCGCGGTCTTACGCTTAACCATGTTGAAGCGAATAACATAGAGCACACCATCCACGAGCGGCAGGATGTTCAATGCATCACTCACAGGAGCAAGCGGGGGCGAGTCGATGATAATCTTGTCGTAGCGCATGCGCAGTTCGTGAATCAGGTTGGCGAAACCATCTGAACTGAGAATGCGTGTTGGACTCTTGCTGCGTCCACCGGCGACCAGCAGATCCAAATTCGGATAGTAATCGCGGATGATGACCTCATCCAAAGGCAACTCCCCTGAGACGGTTTGCAAAACGCCGGTACGATTCGGGACATCGAGTGATTTAGCGATGTTCGGCATGCGCAGGTCACCATCAATGACGATCGTCTTTTCGCCGTGGTTCGCAAAGGTCAGAGCCAGATTCGTCGAGATAAAGGACTTACCTTCACTTGGGATGGTGCTGGTCGACAAAATGACTTTCGCATTTTTGCTCTCTTCGTTCAGCTTCAACGCTGAATTGATTGCACGAAAAGCTTCCACGGTGTGTTTATCCGCATCTTCGGCCACAATCCGCGCCTTTTCCCCCGCATCAATTCTAGTGATTCGCGGAACGATACCCACCAGGGGCACGCCGATGGAGGTCTCGATGTCGTAAGCCGTTTTAACCTTATCATCCAGGATGGCCAACAGGAAGACCAAGCCGAGTCCCATGCCAGTCCCCAGCATCAGGCCGATAATCAGATTCAGCAAAATATTCGGTTTATAGGGAGAACCTGCCGGGCGGGCCCGATCGATGATGCGGGCTGTCTGGCCTTCGGAGGCAATGGATACCGCTGCTTGCTGCAAGCGATTGTAATAGTGATCATACAGCTGACGACTGACTTCAAGGTCCCGCATCATTGCATTGTATTGCGGTCGGATACGATCGATCTCGATCAATTCGGTTTTCTTTTCATCCAGACGCGCCTGGGAATTGTTGAAATTATCCTGTGCCCGGCTGTAGTCATTGCGCACAATCGCAACCGCTGCACCAACGGCTCGATCCAACTCTCTCCGAGCTGATTCGAGCTGCTCGCGAGCTGACATCATAGTCGGGTGCATATCCCTGAAGCGCTGTGAGAGTCGTGCAACTTCAATTTGGTTGGCCGAAAGTCGATTCAGCAAGTCCGGGACCTGCGGGGAGTTGGCAATGAAATCGAGTTCCCACAGCGGTTCGCCAAGGTCCCGGTAGCGCTGAACCTGGTTCCAACGCGTCCGAGCTTCGTCGTAGCGCCGCCGATCCTCCTCAAAACGTCGGTTCAAATTGATCAGCTGTTCATTGTCGATGTCCTGGGAACGGTCGACGGACAAAGTGCTGTGCTGTTCTTTAAAATCAGCCAGTCGGTTTTCAATCTCCGCAATCTTTTTGACCTGGTCATCGACCTGTTTTTGCAGGTCATCCACCGCGCGCATGGAGCCTTCAATCTGCTTGTTGCGGTTGAAATCAATAAATTCCTCGGCGAAATAGTTGGCAACCCGGGCAGCAATCTCTGGATCCGGGTGACTGTAAAGGATGTTGACGACCAAGGAAAGACGTACCGGCGAAATGGTCCGGTTTCGCGACAAGAGCGCTCCCACGCTGGGAGTTCCCCGTAAAGAGGCATCGATACCCCGCTCATAAGGAGCCAAAAACCGAGCCCGCTCGCTGCCTGTCAAGCGGCCATCGACGGCCTGGATAATCGAGGCACTCTCTAGCACGCGAATCTGAGTATTGAAATCCTCCGCATTGGCAACGTCCTGCCGGACCACGTCCTGGAATTGCACCACCCGGTCCTTCTCTCTCAGGATCTCCACCGTAGCGGCGGAGCGGTAGACCTTTTCTGCATTGAAGGTGTACAACGAAGTTCCGAGAAAAACGACAAACACAGTGACCACGAGCCACCAGATACGTTCCCGAAGAATCAGGAGGTAGTCTTTGATGGAACGTGAATGCGGTGCCGCTGCATCGCCGTAGCCCTCACCATAATAGTAACCACCGTAATATCCACCACCCGAAGGCTTGTTTGAAGAATCGCTCATGAGAAAAGTAGGTATAGATTCAAGGTATCAGAAAGGACCCGCTTACCACATGCGCTCAGGGACGTTGACCAAATCGCCGTCCTGCAGGGGATGATCTCTGGCAGTGATGTTACGGGCATCCACCTGAATGGATTTGCGTTCACCATCTTCGTTGGTGCGGGTAATCGTTACATTGCGCATGTCAGCGAGGCGATCGTTGCTCCATCCGCCTGCCCGCGCTATGGCCTCCAGTAAATACATCTCCTCTTCCGTTGGGAAGGGAACCGGCCCCTGACTGTTGACCTTGCCGATGACGGTTACAAATCGCTCCGAGTAAGCCAGAATCGAAACATCGATGTGCGGTTCGACGTAATAATCCCGATTATACGGTTCGTAGAGCCGCTCTCTCACTTCATCCAGCCTGAGCCCAACAACCTCAATACTGCCCAGATAGGGCAATGAAATCGTGCCGTTCTGAGAAACACGGGCTTCGGTCTGAAACTGTACCTCGTCTGCCACATAGAGCGTGACCCGGATCACATCCAGTTTGGCGATTTTGTAGGAGGCCGAGGTCATCACCTCAGGACCGCCCGCAGCACTTCCCATGGCATCTCCGCCCGCAGTCCCTCCACCCGATTGAGCGTTCAAAACTGCAGCAGGGAATGCGGCCATCAGCAGCAATGCAATCAGGAACCGATAGGCAGAAAGAAATGAAGATTTCATAGAATAATCAGGTTTCAAAAACAAAAAGAGGAAGGTCAACACACAATGATTGACCTCCCTCCAGCAGGAAAAGTTCACAAAAATTTAGTAACGGACCGAAGCAGAAACGCTGACGCGGTTGTTACGGTAGTCCGAAGCGCCTGGGCTGTTTTTGCCATCAACGCTCTGATAGGCGTAATCAGCACGAATGGTCACGTAGTCATTCGGATTGTAAGTCACGCCAGCATTGAAGAACATATGATCTTCAGAACGTGGGCTGCGCTGATACTCAGCTTCCGCATAGGTCAGCGAGAAATTGGTTGCGATCATGTCGGTGATCCGGGCACGCGTTCCAATGGTCAGGCTGCCGTAGGAATAACTGAGGCCTTGGCTGGAACTGGTGCGGAAATCGTAAGCAAGGTTACCATAGTGGGTAATCCGCGGTGTCGCCAAGTAGCTAACCATGAAACTGTAGGACGGTGAAGAACGCTTGTCGTTGCTGGCAGAGAACTTACGTTCCTGATAACCGAGTGAAAGGTTACCGAGGATCATCGGCGAACCGAGTTCACCCTGAGCACCGACGAAGAAGTAGTTGTCCTTGGAATCACCGGTAGGGCCGCTGACGCTGGTGTTCCGGTAACGGTAACCAGCGGTCAGATCCAGCTGAGGACGCACCTTGTAGAAATAGGTCAAGGGAATCGAATAAAAGTCAAAAGATGTCAGCGCCGGATCTTTGAAATCGGTGTCGGCATACTCCAATCCAGCCGAAATCCCCATCAATTCAGAAATCTGGTAACGGGCATTGCCACTCAAACGAGTCTCGTCGCGCTTCACCAAACGGCCAACCAAGTTGACATCAGCGTCATTGCTTGCGCGCTGGCGGAAAGATGCCTGCACATTGCTGATCAGAATCCCAGTGTCATAACGGGCTTGGGCAGAGAGATCGGCATAGTCTCCATCCTGAGTAGACTCCGAATCATAGAAGTGGAAATGATGGCGATACGTGACGCTAGCTTGAGCTGCGGGTGTGCGACCGTGTGCAATTTCAACACCAGGAGACGCGGTAAAGCGAAAGTCACTCACCCGATTGACACGGTCCGTGAACAAATTCGATTCGTACTGGATCCCAGCAGAGCCGAGGACGAAGAGCTCGGTGTCCTCGTCCAGCGACAGGAGGGGAGCTCCGTAACCGGCCAAGCCAATAGAGGCTGCAGCGACAGCGAGAGAGGTCTTAATAAAAGTCTTTTTCATGTTCAATCTAATTGGTGTTTCCCTTGGATGGCAAAACGGTTTTCAATCCTGAGGTCAACAGTTACCGTCAGAAGACGGCAATTTGAAGACCAAGTTTGAATTTATTCGACAAAGATACAGTGATAAGTTGGAACAAAAATCACCCTAAATCAACCCCAATCTTTGTAGTAACCCCGATTGAGTGTAAAAACAAGATAAAACTATGACCGAATCCCCCGACAGCCGTAAGGAAATAGCTTCATCCGCACTCTTTGGATTGGCGAAAAAGGTCCGAACTGAGAGAGGAACAATCCGCATACAATTGCGCTGGTCGCGGATTCTAATAGTGTTTCTTGTCATAGGAATGGGTGCGTGGATGCTGAAATCGGCGGCCATGTATGCCTTTTTTAAAAAGATCCGCCATTTTGATGAAGTGAGCCTGATGGACATGGTGGCCTTTCCGATGAACCGGGGAGCGGTGCGTGAGGCGCAGGGAGACTATCAGATTGAACAGGGACTACTGGCGATTGAGCGCGGGGATTATTTTAGAGCCCGCAACCTGCTGCAACAGGGCGTGGCGCGGTCGCCAGCAAATCTGGAGGGCCGCATGCTGCTGATCCAGCTCTTTGCGGGCTGGCGCACAGATCTCGCCCTACAGCTGCTGGAGAACGGTTATGAGTATGGGAAGACGAACCCTGATTTCATCCGCAGCTACTGTTCGCTGCTCCTCAGTGAGCGACGGGACAGTGATTTATTGGAATTGACCGGGCGGATCCTTGACGAGCCCGACCTTCCACAGGCGGTTTGGAGAATTGCTGCGATCAGTCGAATGCAGGCCGCCATTCAGCGGGGTGAGTACGAACTGGCGACGGAGACCTACCGAAATAATTCTCTGTATGAAACCCCGGATGGAATCCTGCTGGCCTGCGATGTCATGGCCCGGCTGGGACAGACAGAGAGGGCCGTGGGCTTGCTCGAGGCTTTGATCCATCAGTTTCCGGATCAGGATCTCGATGCCATTCACCAGCGATTGGTCCAGATCAATAAAAACCTGGGGAACCTTGAGCAGGCGCGCCAGCGCGCCCTCAACTATGCCATTCGCAATCCGGAAAGATGGCAGGCCCGAATTCTTTTGATTGAAAGCCTGGCTGCCGCCGATCCGCAAGGGAGTTACCCACGTGAAGCACGGGCTGTGATGCGGGCCTTCGGCAGCAACGAACAGGCTATGCGCCGTTTGGGCAGTTCTGTAACTGAAAGAGCTGACCGTGAGCTGGCGGCCACACTGTATGAAATCGCAGTCGAGAACTTTTTTGAAATGGGCGGTTTCAGTCTAATGCGCATGGAAACCTCGGTTCGCGCTGGAGAATTCCGCGAAGCCATCGACTTCTTCAACGAATGGCAAGAGGGCGAACCGACCTGGCTGGCCGAGCGCCAACACCTGTTCACCGCCATGCGTGCCCTGGCCTACTTCGGTCTGGGTGACAGGGACCGCGGCCACTTCTACTTGAACAGTTTTCGCAATTCCCGCCGGGCAACAGCCGAACAGTTAATGTACATTGCCGGAGTGTTGAACGCCATCGACCTGGAAGAAGCTGGGCTGACAATTCTTGAAACCGCTCACGCCAACTTCCCGAACCACGAGCGGATACTCAGCACCACCATCACGCAAAAAATCGAGCTGGGGGAGAGTGCCAGACTGGCGGACCAAATTGCCGCGCTGTTGGAACTCAGGCGTCCAGACTACAGCATTCTGCAAACCATATACGATGCGCTGAGCAGTGATCGCTTCATTTACACCCCCAATCGTGCTGAACTGATCACCCGACTGGGTGATGTGCTGGCCGTCCCTCAAAATCAGGAGCTAGACCTGATGCCGCCGCTGCGCGCCGCCAGATAGCTTCAATCGATTTGCTCGGCCTCGCCGGGCTCTGTAAGGAGGCGCACGCGGGCCTCAATCACCCGCGTTTCATCCACTTCTGTCACGGTGACTTCCAATCCTTCGACCTGAATCACTTCGCCCAGCTCGGGGATCCGGCCCACCTCTGAGGTGATCAAGCCACCGAGTGTGCTGACGGTGTCGTTGTCGATGTCCAGGCCGAAGGTTTGCTCCAGTTCGTGGATCGGCGTCAGACCCGAGACCACGGCTGAATCCCCTTCTCCGTCGGGACGAATCCGCTGTTCCTCTTCACTGTCAAATTCGTCCTGAATCTCTCCAACCACCTGCTCCAGCATTCGCTCCAGGGTCAAGACACCCTCGGTGCCACGAAACTCATCGATAACGAGTGCCATGTGCATGCGGTGCGAAAGCAGCTTGCTGAGGGCACTTTCAAGCGGTTCCTCGCTGTCGATGCGGATGATGTCCCGTTTCAGCCAGCGCAGGTCAGCCTTTTCCAGATTACCGGAGTAGCGAAACAAGTCTTTGATGTGAATCAGCCCGATGCAGTGATCCAGATCCCCAACACATAAGGGAAAGCGGGTGTGGCCACTTTCACGGGCCATTTTGAGATTCTCGGACACGCTTTCGTTGACATCAATGTATTTTACCTGATTGCGCGGCAGCAGGACATCGGCAACGACCAGTTCACGAATATTGACGGCATTGCGGAGAATGCGCTGCAGCAAACCAGCTTGATCAACGCCGCAAATGGACTCCAACTGGGCTTCGAAGCTCAGGGAATCCAGCGAGGGCATTTTCTCATCCGAGCGCATGGCAAGCCGCCACAGCAGTTGTGCCAGATGGTGCAAACCGCCGTGCAAGGGGCGACTGATCCATTCGAAGACAATCAAAACAGCCGCTCCCGCCCGTAGCGACTGCATGGGAAAGGCCAAACCCAGAGCGCGCGGGATCACCTCGCCGACCAACTGGTGGATCAGCAGTACCGTCAGAATCGCAATCAGCCAAGGCAGCACCGTGGTCGATCCGCGCCAAGCCAGCTCCCATTCTGCCAAGGTGTGGGACAGCAACGGGACCCAGAAGACCGTCAGCGCGATCAAAGTAACCGCGAGGAACAGGCGCACCACGCGAATGCCTCGGTCGGCCTCTTCCAGCAAACGTTCCAGCGCCGGGGATTTTTTCAGTGCCGCCTCCCATTCTTCGGGAACCTGAGCAAAGCGCAGTTTCAGTAAACTGAATTCGCACGAAGCCAACAGGCCGTGAAACCCAAGAACAATCAACCCCGACAACACTGTCGGCAGGATATCAAGCAGTACCGTATTCACTCATTTCACAGTCACGATCTCCAGACAGCTCCTTATTTAAGCAAAAGGGTCAACGCTTCCAACAGGCGTGCGTTCATCGGCTCCGTACCAACTGAAATTCTCAGGTGGTCTGGGAGATCGTAGCCTTTGAGTGGACGCACAATGATACCGGATTGTTGCAAAGCGTCAGCAACCTTGATTGGATTATCGAAACGAACAAGCACAAAATTTGCCGTACTCGCGACCCATTCCAGCCCGAGCGTGTCAAAGCCTGCCCCCAACTGCTCGATTCCCTTTCGGTTTGCCTCGCAGCTTTTACGGACCCAGCTCTCGTCCTTCACAGCCGCCACCGCAGCGGACTGGGCCAGCAGCGAAGTGTTGAAAGGGGGTCTCACTGCGTTCAACCGGGTCGCCAACTCCGCGCTGGAGATACCGTAGCCAATGCGCAGACCGGCCAGGCCATAAATTTTGGAAAAGGTTCGAGTCGCAAGGATCGGCAACCCCTCCTCGATGAGACGCACCACATCCAGAGGATCCGGATCGTATTCACGGTAGGCCTCATCGTAACAAAAAACCACGTGCTCCGGCAATGATCGGGCAAAGGCCTCAACTGCATTCGCAGGCAGGCGGGTCCCGGTTGGGTTATTGGGATTGGGAAGAAAGACCAGACGTGTGCGCTCCGTCACAGCCGCGCGCATGGCATCGAGGTCATGAGTAAAGTTCGGCATCGGCACAGAAATGGGCGTCCCACCTGCGAGCATGGTTGCAATTTTGTAGCTGATGAAGGCCTGCGCCCCCATCACCACTTCAACCCCGGGCTCAACAAACAAGTCACACAGGAGGTAGAACAGTTCGTTCGAACCAGCTCCCAAGGTCACCTGAGTGCGGTCCACCCCAAGTTTACCTGCGAGCACACCACTGAGTTCCCAGCCTGAATTGTCCGGATACAGCCAAAGGTCCTTCAGCGATTTCGAAATGGCCTCGAGTGCTGCCGGGCAGGCACCAAGCGGGTTTTCATTCGAAGCGAGTTTGATGATCTCATCCGGTTTCAGACCCAGCTCCCTGGCAACGACTTCAATCGGCTTGCCGGGTTGATAGACGGGAAGGTTGCGAACGGGTTCACGCAGGATTTTTTCGAAGCGCATAAGTCCGCAATAGAAACGCAGTTGCTTCTGAAAGAAAACGCAAAAATTCGACATGGGTCCAAAAGCGCGTTTGATGCAGCAACTATGCGTTTCTTCAGTTTTCCGCATCAAACCCTGGAAGCCGCCACCAACATGGCAATTGACCTGCAACTTTTGGAGACGGTGCCAGCGGATGGCATCTTCTTTCGTAGCTATGGCTGGTCGCTCCCGAGCTGGACCTTCGGCTACACCCAAAGCTGGCGGGCAGTCGAGGCGGACCGACCTGCAGACATCAGAGCCTGCATACGGCGGCCAAGCGGAGGTGGGATTGTCGATCACCGTGCGGATTTCACCTACTGTTTGGTTATCCCGGCAAGGCATTCCTGGTGGCGAGCAAAGGTCTGCGACGTCTACACCGGGCTGCACCAGGCCGTTGCACAGGCGCTGACTGACGAAGGCACGCCGACCCGTCTGTTTGCCTGCGGCGAAGCCTTCCCGAATGCCGACAAAGCGACTGCCGACGCGTGCTTCCTGCGACCGGCAGTCAGCGATGTCCTGCACGCTGAGCAAGGCAACAAAATCGCTGGTGCGGCGCTGAAGCGCAACCGCTGCGGGCTCCTGATCCAGGGCAGCATACTCGCTGCCGCGATAGTCGACCCAAAGCGCTTTGCGCGCAGCCTTGAGAGGGAATTGGCGCAAGCACTGCGAGCTGAACGCGAAGCGGCCCCTACCCTCCCTCACCCGGAGCCTGAGTGCGTAAAGCGCTTTGCCGGTTCTGAGTGGAACCGGAAGCGCTAGTGCAGGCGCATTCGCACCTTGAAGCAACTTCCCTTACCCGGCTCGCTGGTAAAGCTGATTTCGCCCTCCATCATGCGCACCAGGTGCTGACAGATAGCCAGGCCCAGACCCGACCCACCGTGACGCCGGGTAGAGGAACCGTCGCCCTGTTCAAAAGGCCTGAAGATCCGCTCACTGTAGGATGGATGAACGCCGATTCCGGTATCTTCCACGGCTATTTTCAACCATCCACCTGATGTTTTGGTAGGCTCGAAGCGAACCCGAAGATGAACCCGACCCGTGTCGGTAAACTTAATGGCATTCTCCAGCAGATTGAGCAGGACCTGACTGATGCGACCCGCATCGCCTACGGCTCGCCCCGGAAGCTGGTCATCTCCTTCAACATCCAGTTGGAGCCCCTTGGCCCTGGCCGTGGGCTGCATAATCTGTACGCACTCAGCCAGTGTCTTGCGAGGTTGGAAAGGCGCCCAGTCGAGCTCAAACCGACCGGACTCCATTTTCCCCAAGTCGATGATATCGTTCAGCAGTTTCGACAGCTTATCGCTACAGGACTGAATAGTCTCCAGGCAACGCTTCTGCTCGGATGATGCGGCTGGCATTTCCTGCAAAACGCTGATCATACCGATCAGGGCATTCAGAGGCGTTTTGACTTCATGACTGATATTCGACAGGAATTCCGATTTGAGTCGGTTTGCGGCTTCGGCAGCTTGCTGAGCCGAAAACGCGTGGTCATTGGCCAACTGTTGTTTTTCGACGGCTAGCTTCAGGTTGGATTGAGAAACTGCCAGCAAGCGCAGTCGCATCCATAACAGCACCACCACGATCAAGGCCAGCACGAATCCGATAATGGTGAGGTTTCGGATACGTTTTGCCTGCTGGACCTGAAAATCCTGCAGACTGACTTCGAGAGCCAAGCGATCCTGCTCCATTTCCTCTTCCTGCAATTCCATCTGCTCGCGCATCAGGTAGCTCAAACGACGGTCAGAGGCTTCCTTGAATGCGGTGTAGTAGTCATAAGCCTGAAAAAAATCGCCCCGGGCGCGCGCAATCTGAGACATCCCCCACTGTAGGTCCGGCTCCAAATAAAGCATCATCTCATTAGTGGCATAATCACGCGCCTCCGAAAAAGCACTCTCGGCAAATTCAAGCTGCCCGTTCGCCAGCGCCCATTCTCCCTGAGCCGCCAGCACAGGGGTTAGGGCACCCGGCCAACCCGCGGCAGCCACCTCGCGGGGAACCGACTTCTGAATTTCAAGGGCCGAATCGGCAAGGCCATAGCTCAACTCCAACGCGACCCTTTGGATTCGGGCAACGGCACCAAACCAGCGCATCCGCTTCTCCCCGGCATGGTCTTCGAGATCAAGGAGAATTCTCTCGGCCTGGATCCAACTGCTCATGCCTACGGCACGGGAAAATTCAAACGCGAGCAACTCACCGTCGAAAACAGGATCGTGCTTTCCACGCAAGTAATTGATGGCCTCCGCGTAGCGTCTGCCGTCTTCGTTATTGATTTCCGACGCCTGGTGAACGATCAGGAACAGTTCGGCGAAGGCCCGGATCGACGGGCAGGCATCCTCTCGCTCCACAATCGACTGCAGCTGCTCCTGCACACCAACATCGGAGCCAAAATGGTAGCGCATCCGTGCTTGCCTAAGGAGTGCTACGGACTGCCAATCAGAATGGCCTCCTCGTAAAAAATACCGACTGGCACGGAGGTATTCGGCGTAAGCGCTGTCCGGGAATCCAGAGCGGTTGTGCAAATCTCCACGCGTTAAGGCCAATCGTCCTCGCCAGAACGGGGACTCGCCGAGTCGCTCGATTTCAGGCTCCAATGCCTGCAGTGATTCCAGAGCAGCCTTACGACCATCCCGAACCAGACGTGGAACCATATAGGCCAAGGCAAGCCGAATACGATTCTGTGGATCCATTCCAACTTTCTGATACAATTGATTGTACCAATTCCAGGACCGTGCAGGATCGACAAACTGCAAACGCTCAATCGCCTGGATCTTCTCTTCAAAGCCCTCTAGTTCGTCAGGCTCCAGCAGCGGTCCCGCCCACTCTTCCGGATACCACACTGCCTTCAGTGTCGACAACGTCAGACACAGCCCAAGCGCAACACAAATGGCAGCCAACCTCATTGTTTCAACCAAAGCCCGCAACTCAGGGGTGGCAAGCGCATGCAGTGGCGATGCAGGTGGATCTGGGCCGTTTTCAACCCATTCCGATCCAATCGCTCGGCATCGCCGATTTGAACGAACCCATTCATGAGCAAGTCCTCCCAAAAAATCTCGACTGGTTCAAAGGTCGGGTTAACCGCATAAATCATTTGCTCTTTACCCTCCGATTGATTTGCATTGAACAACAGACCAAACGCGTTGCCTTCAATTTCAGACAGGAAATATCCATCTTCAGGGAATTCATTCCGGCAGAGAAAATGGCGACCCGTATCACTGCGGCGGAATTCAATCCAGCGCCGGAAGTAATCGGCAGAACCCGAAAACTGCGCCGCGCGTTCATAGGGAATCGCATTTAAGTCTCCGCGTAAATAAGTGTTACGCACTCCCCCTTTGCTTTTCAGCATATCCATGCCTGAGTTGATCATCGGCACTCCGATCGAAACAAACAACAACGAAGCCATCAAATGCGTTCGACGACGATCCGTTGCCGACGGATAGCTGCCGTTGTGGTCATGGTTTTCAGTTACCTTATCGATCCAGCAGCGATCATCATGGGACTCGGCATAATTGATGGTCTGAGCAGGGAAGCGGGCCAGCTCCGGATGTGAACCTTTGAGGTGATAGAGCATTCCTTCCGGTCCGCTTTTGCCAAGCAGGTAGCCACAAATGGTCTCGCGAAAGCCATCGTTCCAACTGGACACCCCGGTGGCCCGCAGGTCTTTGGTGATGTGACCCCGGAAGCTCCAGGGTTCAGCAATGATGACAATCGATGGCTTGACCTTCTTCAGCTCGAGCTCGAGCCAGTGCAGCGCGTCGACGCCAATCAACTCCCCCAAATCAAAACGAAAACCGTCGACATCAAAATGCTCGATCAAATGCACCAGGCTGTCGCGCATCAGCCTGCGCGCCATCGGAGCGTCTGCATCGAGCGTGTTGCCACAACCACTGTGGTTGAGGTAATTGCCGCTTTTATCGAGCAGGAAATAATATTCCTTATCTATGTATTGAAGGTAGTTCGGCTCGCCGACGTGGTTGTAAACAACATCCAGAATGACCGCCATTTTGCGTCGATGAAAAGCATCCACCAAATCCCGGAACTCGGCCACCTGGCTTCCCTTTTCCGGTTCCAACCCGTACTGACTTGCTGGGGCAAAGTAGTTGACCGGCATATAGCCCCAACCATAAACCGCCGGATTCACCGTGTCGAACTCCTGAACCGGTTGGAGTTCAACCGCGTTGACCCCAAGGTCGGACAGGTAGAAGTCCTCAGATTCAACCCAAGATCGGAAGAGCGTCCGTGTA
>LFIK01003002.1_pt1 | contig 13719 bp, 22 predicted proteins | sample 643401 | NCBI WGS metagenome assembly LFIK01 (sample SAMN03777447, study PRJNA286221) | soda lake metagenome | biome: soda lake; feature: Kulunda steppe; material: water; isolation source: sample T5-Br brine of Lake Tanatar-5 | place: Russia: Kulunda steppe | collected 2010-07 | reverse complement strand
GGGGGGGGGGGGGGGGGGGGGGGAGCTGCATGTGAGCACAGAGCTATGTGCCTGCACAGCCATGCACATCACACAGAAAGCAGTGTTAACGATGTGGAGTCAGAGGCCAGCGCTGGCGCATATGGGGTGGCAGCCGCCATCGGCCTGATGCATACCCACACAACACCCACACCACCGAACCCACACGGCACCCACACCAGCACACATGCACCACTCCCCTGCACGCTGTATGGGTGGTGGGACATTCCCCTCCATCCTACCTGAGGAAGGGACGGTACCCTTCCTTCCTCCTAACGCCTTCATCTCAAAGAAAGGAAAGACTGCATGCACGGGCTCAGGTGGCCACTTGGCGCGTGGAGCAGCAGCCAAGGGACGAGCGCGAGGGCAGGGACCCTGACCTCCTCCCTTCATTCCAAAGGAAAAAATGATGCATGCACGGGCCCAGGTGGCCACTTGGCGCGTGGAGCGGCAGCCGAGGGACGAGTACGAGGGAGAGGACCCTGACCTCCTCCCAAAGGCCGTGCCCGCGCTGCGGCCGTTCGCGCCGTCCGACCCCGTCGTCGTGTCCATCCTGACAGGCCTGGAGGTGTGTGTGTGTGTGTGTATACAAGTGTGTGTGTATTTCTGTCAGTCTGTGTATGTGTGTCTGAGTATGTGGATGTGTGTGTGTGTGTGCACGTCCATCCTTGCAGGCCTGGAGGAGGGTGCGGGTGGCACTTGGGCGCGCGCACCACTGGCAACAAACCCGCGTGGCTCCCTCCCTGACCCCCTTGTGTGCGCAGGTCGAAGTGGGCATGGTCTTGCCCGGGGGCCTGTGCCACGCATGGCTCATGGACACGAGCACGCCAGCCTCTGGGCCGAGGGGCGCATACAGAGAGGTGGGCTGTGAGGGCGCTGGAGGTGACAGCCCCCGCCCTGTGAAAGACGAACTCCTGCAAGAGCATTCGCCAAGAATGTTTTCATTGATCAAGAACGAAAGTTGGGGGCTCGAAGAGAATTAGATGCTGTCGTAGAGCGTTACCTTTCTGTGGAACACAGCAGCAGTCATGGCAGTCATGGGTGCCCCCCCTCGCCCGCCCCGCTCACCCTGCACGTGGTTGCATGCGGTTGGCTCAGCACTCCCTTGCATTGCCCCCTCGCGAGCGCCCAGCAGGGCCCCAAAAGGACTGCACACACCTCCTCCACCACCTGCAGGTCTGGAGGGGGCCCTTTGCAGACCTGGACGCTGCTCCCACTTTTGCACGCGCAGTGGTGAGTCCGAGGGCTGATGGGCACGCGCGGTGGGCAGCGCTCCGTGCCCCCAAGCGCCGCCCAAACATGTGCTGCAAGCCCTCATTCCCCGCGTGCCTAACACACAGAGCGGCCCCTGGGCCCTGCCACGCCTCTGGCCAACCAGGGCTGTGGGTGCGCGCGCCTCGCGTGGAAGGGCAAGCACGCACGCAGCCCAACGCACCCACGTGCACCGCTCCTGCCCTGCAGCTCGTGGCAGTGCACGTGAAGGACCTGGCCCGGCCGCAGCCCATCAGGCTGCCTCAGTACGAGGGGGTGTGGTGAGTGTGTGTGTGTGTTGTGTGTGTGTGTGTGTGTGTGTGTGTGTGTGTGTGGTCAGGCGCGTGGTGCTTGGTGTCGCAACGTGGCCACCTCCCCCCACGCTGGGACGTGTGGGGGGGCCTGCTGCAACCCGCCCCCCGCACGTCTCCGCGTAGAGGCCCCTGCACGCTTCGCTCCCCTCCCCCAGCACCTCTGCTCAAACACAGCACGCACAGCATGCCTCCACTCACAGCACTTGCTGAAGCACGGCACGCGCAGCAAGCCTCATCTCACAGCACTCGCTGCCTCCCCTGCTGGAGTGGACAGCATGCACTCTGCTCAAGCACTCAGCACGCAGCGCGCGCGCCTCCACACAAGCCCCCCACGCACCCCTCACAGGTTCCTCGGCGCAGCTGCCCTGATGGCCATCATATTTGGCGTGACGCTGCTGGGCTTCCTGCTCGTGCCCTGTATATTCATCGTGAGTGGCTGGGCTGGGCGTGCCGAGGAGGGCGCAGGGTGGGGGGGCCTGTGCCCAGGCGTGCGCCCTGCCCATCTCCCAGTGCACTTGGCACGGGCACGTGGCGCTGCCGCCCTTGTGGCGCTGCCGCCCTGCTGTGGCCTTACCAGGGTATTTAACTGGAGGGGGAGGGCACACACAGCACCAAGGGTCGAACGTGTGCCCGCTGGGCCGCAGCAGCCAGCACGCGGGCCGCTGCCTGCCTGGGGTGCCTGTCCTCAGGGGGGCCTGCGGGGCAAGCACCACACCACACCACTCGCCAGCACCTCCCCCGTCCTGACCCCCCCCTGCCGCCCCACCCGGGGCACTGCCCCCGCCCCCCCTGGTCGGCACTACGCCCCGGGACCATTCTCCCTCTCTCCGCCGCCCTCATGCGCACGCTCCCCCCCCACCACTCAAACATAGTTTAACATACATACATCCTTGCCCTGGACCCCGGGCACGTGCGCGCAGGACAACGCGCGCGTCAGGCGCGGCGAGCCCTCGATGTTCAGTGCCCCACTGGAGCTGCCCGAATTTGGCGACTGGCTCGTGTGGCTGCGCACCACGCGCTGGAGCAGGGACGTCAGGGGGTGGTAGAGCTGGGTCTGGGTCTGGGTGCGGCCAATTCATCCACCCACGATTTAAAGCAAGTGCCCATTGAATTCAAGCAATCAAGCCTACCCGCGCGCACCTGGCATCGACGCCCACTGCCCCACCACCAGCCAGGCAGCGCACAGCCAAGGTGAGAGCGGGCGGGGTTCCCTCGCAACACACGCGCGCGATAGGACGCGCAGAGGGCCCCCTGCTACGCCCTGCCTGCCTCGCCCGCCCGCGATGGGCGTCAGGCGTGGCGCAGGATGGTGAAGCCGCGTGCGCTTGGGTGCGTGTTGCTCTGCATGGGCGCGTAATTGCACCGCGCCCAGTGCTGGCTGATGAGCGCGCGGGTGCGGCCAAGGACCTGGCGTGTGCCTGCCTGCATGCCGGCGTCCATGCCGGCGTACGGGGGTCCAGCATGCTTCACTGCTTGCGTGCAAGCAAGGTCGCACGCTCCCGGTACGACGGCGCACAGGGACGCATGCATCCTCCATGTGGAGCGGCACGTGCAGCACACCAGCCAGCTGCACAAGCTGCTGCACAAGCTGCATTATACGTGCAACTGTTCTTACCAGCGCAAGCGGAGGACCACGCAAGAACCCTAGATTGTTCGCTTGCTGCAGCCACGGTGCACCCAGCTAGGACCACGCAAGAACCGTAGATTGTTCGCTTGCTGCAGGGCGCGTACGCAGGCCTGGATTGCCAGCAGAGCCAGGGCCGCACTCGCCCACCATCACCCCCACCCACCACCCACGCACGCACGCAGCGGACCACCCACGACCATGGCAGCAGCGAGCTCCTCCCTGCCCGCCGAGGATGTGGCCCTGATGCTCGCTGCGGGCACGCATCTGGGCACGAGGAACTGCACAAACCAGTGCGTGGGACGACGCTCGGGTTGCACCCCACAATTGTGGCGCAAGAGCGTTGACTTTGCTTGCCACTGCTGCTGCTGCTGCTGCTGCTGCTGCTCCAACGTGCGGGCTACACACCCCGCTGCCGCACCCCATTCTCATTTCCTTACAGCATGGAGCGCTATGTATGGCGACGGACCAAGGAGGGCATCCACCTCATTGACCTGAGGAGGACGATCGAAAAGCTCAAGATGGCCGCGCGCATCATCGTAGCTATTGAGAACCCCAAGGACATTGTGGCCATCAGCACGCGCCCTTTCGGCCAGCGTGCCGTGCTGAAGTTTGCGCAGGTGGGCGCATGGCGCGTGCTGCCGGCCCCAGCGCGCGCAGCACAGTGCTTGCTGCACCTGATCAGTGCTGTGCGCCGCCTCACTGCTGCTGCACCTCCTGTGCAGGCCATTGGCTGCATGAGCGAGGCTGGCAGGCACACCCCGGGTGCGTGAGCCCATCCCTGGCTTGCACACGTGATGGGGTCAGGCACATGTGTACAAGCTGCCTAGTACTTGCCCTGGACTGCCTTGACGTTGCTATGCGGAGTGGCACCTGCCCTGCAAAAGCGCAGGGCCAAGGTCGCACCACACATATACATGTGCGCGCGTGCGCTGGTCATCAGCAAGGCTGCCGTCCTCAATCCTTTGCTCACGTCTGTGCTGCACCTCCTCAACCACACAGGCGCATTCACCAACCAGATCCAGAGTGAGTAGGGTTAGTACTACTAAGTTAGTACTACTAAGCCTAGTAGTAGTGCCACCCGTGCCCCCTTTGCTCGCTACCTCAGCTGCTGGAACAGCTCACCGAGTACACCTTGGCTCCCAAGCTTGTAGGTCCACTGCATCCGATGCAGCTCGCTCCTGCGCCCCCACGCCGTGCTGGAGCCATGCGGCGCACTCACCCTCTGCTGGAGCCGCGTCCTTGTTCCTTCCCTTTGCCCCGCCCCAGAAAACTTCCTGGAGCCCCGGCTGATCGTTGTGACGGACCCAAGGACCGATGCGCAGGCCGTGAAGGAGAGCAGCTACATGGGCATTCCTGTCCTGGCTTTTGCGGACTCGGATTCGTGAGTGGGGCCAGATCTCTTCCCTCGCTTGCCTGTGCTCTGCAGCCCAGCGCTTGCCCACAGGTCTTGAGGATGCGACCTCACACTGCTCTATCTACTCCCTCCCCTCCCTCCCGCAGCCCGCTGGTGCATGTGGATGTGGCAATCCCATGCAACAACAAATCCAAGCACAGCGTGGGGCTGATGTGGTGGCTGCTCGCGAGAATGGTGCTGGAGGCGAGTCGCTGCGCGCTGGGGGGGCCAGCTCTTGATGGCACTTGCACCACACTTGGATGAGCACTCAGTGCTGCTGCTGCGCAGCCTGCAGGCCCAGCTGGCCCATGAGCACAGGCTCTGATGTCTGCATGACGGGTGGATGGCTGCAGCATTCAATCAGTTAGTTACCTCCCCCTTCCTGCGGTGCCGCTCGCAAAACGCTGCATGCAGATGCGTGGGCAGCCCCTAGAGACAGCGGTGGACCTGTTCTTCTACCGTGAGCCGGAGGAGGTGGAGGCCGAGGCTGCCGAGGGCGAGTTTGCCGCCACTGCGCCCGCAGGTGATAACTGGGCAGGGCTGCTGGAAGGGCGGGAGCTTTTTGAAATGGCTCGCATGCGCGCAGCAGCAAATTGCTTGCAAGGCGGACTGGCCTGCAGGCCTACATACAGCTGTATGCTGTGTGCTTGCTGCAGGAGGAGGCAGTACAATTAGGCAGGCTGATGCTGCCTGCGGCTCCAATCATGCTGACATTGTGCTACTTGGGCTGCTGTTGTGGTATGTATATTCTGCGACCGATTCAGGTGCTCCGATCCACCCCTAAAAACACTGTACCGCAGGCGGCGGAGGCTTTGGCGGCTTTGGTGGTGGCTTTGTGCTGCCGGGCGAGAGGCCGCCGGCTGTCGGTGCTGCGGATGAGGGCTGGGGTGGCCCTGTGCCCGCGCCTGCTGAGGAAGGTGGGTGGGCTGAGCTGCTGCGGACGAGAGACCAGTAGGGTGGGTGGCTGGGCCTGTGTTTGTGCTGGAGGTAGGTGGGTGGTTCCGGAACCATCAGCTGTGGATCCATCAGCTGTGGGCGAGAGCCTGTGGAGGGTGGGTGGGCAGGAGGGGCAAGGCAAACACTGGCAGATGTGCGCACGCTACGCACACAACACACATACTTTGTGTGTAGTTGTGTAGTACAGATACACACACACGAACACACACACACACGCACACAAACTTACTCATAGCTTCTCTTTCTCTCTCTCTCACACACCACATACGCTACGCAGGCTACGGTGCCGCGGGCGGCTTTGAGGCGGCCGACTGGGCGGCGCCCCCCCTCCCTGCCCCTGCAGCAGCCGCCGCCCCCCCACCTGCTGACTTTGCGGCCATCGAGCAGGGCACAGAGTACGGAGGTGGCGGTGGTGGGGACTTTGGAGCGGGCTACGCCCCCCCCGCGCCCACGCCGCCTGCGCCCTTCCAGCCCCGCCCCCAGCAGGCCCCAGGTGCGTTGTGTTGTTGCGCTGGATTGTTGTGCGCAGAGCGGAACTCCATACGTGCGGTGAGGCTGAGCCTGCTGTGCGCACCTGCTGCCCGCGGAGGTGTGATGAGCCTTGCTGCTTGCTCTTGCTGCTCTGCGCTCCTCACAGCCTGCTGCATGTAGCAAACGGTCTGAAAGCAGCAGCAATGCGATCGACGACTTGCGCGCTTTTTGTGGCCCGCAGGCACGGAGCCCACGGTCGGGGACAGCTCTTGGGAGTGAGCAGCGCCTTGCTGGACTCACGCGTGGTGCACACTGACACGTGGCATGCGAGGCGGAGCGCAGATGATGATGGTGATGAGACGGCTGAGAAGGGGTTGCTCGCCGGAGCTCTCCGCCAACCTCAAGGTTGCATTGCAGTATGGATGGTTTTGAAGGCAGCCAAGCGCGTGCGCTAGGGCCGCCGTGGCTGATGCATACGATCCGCCTGTGCAGGCGGCGTGTTGAGCAGGCGCAACTTTCAAGATCAAAGGGACCTGCGTTTTGCGTGTGATGTGCTGTACTGCTTGGCTCCCTCGTGCTGTGAGTGCCTGTGTCGTTGCCGGCTGTGCGCTGAAATATGCGCGTGCGCAGCAGCCAGTGGTGCGCGAGGAGTCGCCCTGTCTTGGCCGTGCCGCTGCGCTGCAGAAGATGCTGCACACATCACTTGTGGGCCCACAGCGCTCATAAACAGCGCCTCCCGCAGGATAAGAAAGTGCGGGCGCATGGATTGAGTGCGGGCGGGTGGAGTGAGACCTCAGTCCAGTGTTAACGGGGAGGGGGGGCTGTGTGCGAGGAGTTGCGTGCGAGCAGCCCTGCGCAGCCCTGGCGGAGGAGAAGCCCCCAGCTGCGCGCTCGCTGACGACTCGCACGCGTCCGTACGGTTGACTGCGTCCCTCCCCCGCTGCGGCTGCTCCTGGTCCCGGCCCTGCACCCCGTGGCGAACTAGGGCCACTGCTAGGGGCCTAGCTCCCGGTCAGGTGAGCTGATGGTGAACCATCACCGGCGCGCTTGCATGCGCTTGCACGTTGTGCCCGTGCGCCCCTCTGCGCGCACCAGCACGCGCTCCCCCTGAATGCAGCGCACACAGTCAATGCGCAGCCAATGTGTGCGTGGCAGCAGCCCTACGGGTGCACGCAGGGCGGGGAGCGGGAGTGAAAGCGGGGGTGGCGCTGCCCGCCTGGCCCCCCTCAATCACGCGCACCAATGCGCCCTGGACGTGCGCTGCCAGCAGAACCGCACGCATCACTGGCCTGATCCCGCACCCCCACACCCTGCCACAAGTCCTCACTCGCCCGACCCTCGCGTCACACCCTGCCACCAAGTCCTCACTCGCCCGACCCGATCGCGCAACACCCCAAACACCTGCGCAGCCGCCGCAGCATGACCAATGGCGGCAACACCAAGGCGGGGGATGGCGGCAGCCCCCCCAGGGACGACGGCGAGCGCCGCGCGTCCACGCGGCTGGCGGCCAAGCGGCAGACCAAGCAGCGGGCGAGGGAGGAGGGCAAGCAGCGGTATGCTGCAGCGGCCGCTGCGGTGGCGCAGGCGGCAGCAGCAGCAGCAGGGGCAGCTGTGGGGGTGGGGGATGGAGGCAGGCGCAGTACGGACAGCAGCCAGGGGCAGCAGCCGCAGTTGCAGCAGCCTCCGAACGCGGTGTTTGTGATCGCCGGCAGCAAGCCCCAGCACCAGCCCCAACAGCAGCAGCAGGGGCAGGAGCAGCCCCAGCCCCAGCCCCAACAGCAGCAGCATCAAGGGCAGCAGCAGCCGCCCTCTGCAGCGGTGGGCACGGCGGTGGCCATCGCCACCGGCCTGAGTGAAAGCCTCGCTGCTGTGGCAGCTGCGCCTGCTGCGGCGGCGGCGCGCGTGCGCAGGCCCAGCTATGAGCTGGAGTGCGGGCTGTGGGGGCTGCTGCCTGAGGAGGTGCGTGCAAATGCGGGTGTGGGTGCTGGGTGGCAGGCGTGCGGGCGCGCAAGCAATGCACGCACAACAATGCACGCATCTCCCTCCGGCTGCCTCGCGCCTCAATCCGCCACGCCTCCCCACCCCCCCACCCCAACCCCCACCCAGCTGCTGGAGATCATCCTCAGGCAGTGCGAGGCCCAGCAGCTGGGCATGCTGGAGTCCAGCTGCTGCTTCTTCCACGGCAACAGGACGCTGGAACGGATCGCACGGTCGAAGCTCAAGGCCATCCCACGCGCGCGCGGCCTGAAGCCCAACAAAGAGTGAGAGGCGTGCCGTGTGGGGGGGTGAGGAGGGCAGAGGCTGCCACTCACACTGGCAGACATGACCGGAGCCTGAATCTTGTAGTGCCGCCCCCCTCCTTACCCCGCGTATGTGGCCAGGCTGAGCAGAGCCGAGTGTCCCACCCTCCCTCTCCCTCCCCCACACTCCCTGCCCTCCTCCCAGGATCGGCGAGACAGTGTCCATGCTGCTGCACTATGTGAACTGCCAGTCTGTGGCTGCAGCGCAGGTGCGCATGTGTGCACTCCTGGCTGCTGTGGCCGTTTGCGCAGGCCGGCAGGTGATCAGGCTTGCGCAAAGCAGGAGTGGGCTGTGTTGGTGGGCGAGGCTGAGCTGTCCCAGCAAGGCGCAGCATGCTCCCAAGCCTTGCGCCCTCCCTGACCAGGGCAGCCAGGTAGACAAAAGAGGGCTGTATTGCGCGTTGCTTCACCCATTGGAGCAAGAGCAAGCCCCCCACCCCTGCCAAATCCGCACAGGCCACCGCCATCTCCTGTGGCGCCTACCACACAGCCACACTGATGCTGCCCCGGCGGCCCGGCATGCAGGAGGCGCAGCAGCAGCAGCAGCAGATGCGGCACTCGATGCACATGTTTGGCAGAGGTGCGCTGGGGGCTCATGTGCACTGGGGTGCTGCGGCAAGGGTGAGAGAGCTGGTGCTGCAGCACCCCAAGCTAGGTCGAGAGCATGGCATTGCTGCGACCGCTTGCTCGCCTGCCCTTGAACACCACAGTCCTTGAGGTGCCCTTGCCTGCCACATGTGTGCTCCCATCACTGCCCTCACACGCAGGCTTCCACGGCCAGCTGGGCACAGGCGACCACAGCAGCCTGAAGTTCCCCACCTCAGTGTCCCTGGGCTTCAAGCCGTGCCTGGTGCGTCTTTCTTACTCAGCATCAGCAGCTGGTGCGTCTTTCTTACTCAGCATCAGCAGCTGCCCCCACGCCCTCCGGGCCCGCACCTCCACCCACTGCACGGCTTGCTTTAGGAAGGGCGCGACCCTAGCCACAGTCAAGCATAAGCCCCCCCACCAGGAGATGGCACCATCCATCTGGATTGCCCCTAGCAGCACTCACAGTCAGCACGCCACAGTGCCTGGCAGCCACCTGCACAGCCTCGCCACCTCTCCTCCTCCACCAGCTGTTAAACAAGCAACAAGATAGAGCCAGCCCCCCCCCACACACACACATGCGTGTGGCACAGGACCCGCCAGACGCGGAGGAGGAGACGATGCCCGCTGTGGTGGCATGCGGCGCGCACCACAGCACTGCCATCTCGCGCAAGGGCGAGCTGTACAGCTGGGGCCTGGGCTGCAACGGCGAGCTGGGCCTGGGCAGGTGGGGGGCTGCTTTGTGGTACTTCCTGGCAGATTGACTCTAGCACACGCCTGCACCTCCCATTCTCCCCCTCCGAGATTCCTGCCCATCTTTTGTGCTCGCAGGTGGGGCCCCATTGAGCTCACCACGCCGCGCCAGTGCTCTGCACCTCAGGTCAGTGCCTCCCTGCCGTGCTGATGCCTTGCCGGTTTTGAGTGGCTACCAGGTGTGTTGATTCCTTCCCTGTCATCTTCAATAATGGTGCAGTAAGATGATGGCCTTGTCACACTCTTGCAGGCTCAGTGTGCACCCATCCTTGCACCCAAACACGTGCTCTCAACGTCCCTCCCTCACCCTACCACGTATGCTGTCGTACACCCACACCCACACATGCACACACACTCACGCATGCACACGCACACACACACACACGCATGCACACGCTTGCCATCTAGGTGCGCATCGTGTCAGTTGCGTGCGGCGCGCACCACACGCTGGCCATTGCGGAGAACGGCTCGCTGTGGAGCTGCGGCATGAACCGCATGGGGCAGCTGGGCGTGGGAACCATGGTGGACGGTAGCCGCCTGCAGGGGGTGCTGAGCATCGGGTGCGTCCCGGTGGGGTGGGGGGTGGTGTGATGGGAGGTGGGGGTGCTAATGGTAGCAATATGAGATCTGAGCAGGCGCTTGGTGCTGCGTTGCAGTACGCTGTCTGTCTTGCACCTTGGCCAAGCAGAATGATGAAGGTGCTCATACACGCACACCTACACACGCATATACGCAAACACACATGCAAACACACACCAGGGGCTACCGCATCGTGTCCGTGGCAGCCGGGGCGGCCCACTCCATGGCACTGGCCTCAGATGGCTCGCTCTTCACCTGGGGGGATGGCAGCATGGGGCAGCTGGGCCACAGCCAGCTGCAGCAAGTGGCGGGCCAGGTTCCCGTGGCGCCAGTCACCATGCACACGCCAGTCAAGATCACCCGCCTAGACCCCTCCGCACTCGCGCCAGAGAACCGGTGTGTGCGGCCACTGAGCGCTTGCAGCTGCAGCTGCAGACCACTGGGGTGCAGTGGGACAGCTCCATCCTTGCTGGGTGCCCTCCCTGCCTTGTGAATGCCCCCCGGCCCCTGCCAGTACCCTCCCTTGCCACAGAAGCACACGCAACCTGCTCATCCGTTGTGCACCTCTTCTCTGTGATGTGTAGCATCACGGCCATCGCAGCTGGCAGCAACTTCAGCATGGCGCTCACGGTGGGGGGCAGCATCCTGGCCTTTGGGGCAAACACGCACGGCCAGCTCGGGACAGGGGACCAGGTGAGCCATGCGCTGAGGCGCTGCCTCTGGGCCATCCACCAGTAGCGGGGCAGGCTGCAGCCGTGGTCAGAGCATGGCAGCTTGGAGCAGGTGTAGGCCTCATAAGCTGCCTTTATCCAGCACGCACCTGCGCCTACTGCTCCTGCTGCCGGTCGGGCTGTGCGGCAGATTGACCAGGGTTCAAGGGCTCTCCATTAGCACCACCGCCCATGTTCACCATTTTTCCGCTTAGCTTGCAGCGCTCTTCCGTGGGCAGTCGCCACTTCCTCGCAGTGTCATACCACCGCCCATGTTCACCTGCCGCAACCTGCTGCAGATTGACCGCTGGAAGCCAACGCGCGTGAGCTTGGGGCTGCCTGGAGAGGAGAGGCAGTGCCTGAGGGTGGTGCAGCTTGCGTGCGGCACATCCTTCACTATGGCGCTCGTGTGCTGCCATGGGTCGCTGGAAGTGCGCACCACAGGTGCGTGCATGCAGGGGGTGGGCAGCCAGTGCTCATATGCTTTCTGTGGGGCTGGGAGTTGCATGCTGCCCCGTGGGCACACGCTTTCCACGCATCCTGATCTTTGCTGCTCTAGCTAGGTTGCGCCAGCACCCGGCGATGTTGCTCCACAACCAGACTCCTCTGCAAGCCCCAGCCTTGGGAATGCTCTGAGCCTGGTTGCCCCCCAATTGCAGGCTCCAACACCTATGGCCAGCTGGGGCATGGCGACCGCATTGCGCGCTATGTGTTCAAGCCAACCATGAAGATCCCGGATGTGGTGGCCGTCCAGGTGTGGATTTGCGAGAGTGTGATGGCCATGTGCAATAGCCATTAGCATCGTCAGCCCCCCAGTGACTACAACAGCCACCCAGAGACCTGGTAGGCTGGGCCCACAGGCTGAACATCACCAAGGCGCATACAGAGGGGGAGCACCCCTGTGTTCCCTCCCTGATCTCCCTGAGCTGCTCCAACCTTCCTCCTCTCTTGCCATTCAACAGGCTGGCGATGAGCATGCGGCCGCCATCACCTCCATGGGCGACCTGTACATGTGGGGGCGCGGCGACTCGGGGCAGCTGGGCATGAACGACAACCGCGCCAAGTGGAAGCCCACGCTGCTGAGGGAGTTTGTGATTGTGCACCCAGGTGAATGGATTTATAAGTTTTGTGCGCTTTGGACTTGGGTGTGGACAAATGCAGGCATGGCGGGCTGCTGTGCTCATGGGAGATCAGCTCTGATCATACTGCTATACAACTGCAGGCACGCAGCTCTCCTCATAATTGGCATGGCTGCTGCCCTCACACAATGCCCACCGCACGCTGTGGCACACGTGCAGACAAGACGCTGCGGCGCAATAAGCGCAGCCTGCCGTACGTGCGGCGGATGGAGGCAGTGGGGTCAAGCGCAAGCAGCGCCATGATGCCCCGCATCCCATTCCTGTGAGCTTAAATCAATGTTCTTTTTTGGGTGGGGGGGTCATAGGGGGGCATGGTGCGTTCGGGATTGTGCGCTTCACAAGCGTGTTCCGTGTGATGCAGGGTTGGGTGTCGGGGTGCGTGCTGGCATGCTGGCAGGCAAATAAGAGGTGCGTGCGGTGACTGTGGGCAGCGGGTGCACTGGTTGCTTGGCGGATGGGAGAGTCAGGAGGAATCACCCCAGCCGGCACTGGCAGGCCCAAGGAGTCCGGAGCAGAAGATGATAATGGATGCTCATTCTTGGCAAGCTGTTTCTCTCAGAGCTGTGCTTCGGTGTGTACATGCGGGCGTTGCGAATGCGCCCCGTGTCTTATATGATATTATTTATAGCTTTGGCCCTTGCTGCTGCTGTGTACCTGGCTCCAAATGAGTCCAATACAAAGGTAGGACTGCTTGTCAACCCTTTTGCAGCGGCTTACCATGTCCATGGTTTTGGTGTTGTAGCCCTCTGATGCCCTGTCGGCTACCCTCTAGTGCAGTTCTTACCTCTCTTCTTCCCTTCCTCTTCACTTCGTCCCTCCTTGTGTACGTGCGTGTGTTGGCTCCTTGTGTGGCTAACAGTGTGGTGGCTAAACTTGAGCTATGAGCTTGCCAATGCAGGCGAGGTGTGCTCCAACTACCAGGCACCTGTTGGATGATGCCCTTGACTATATTTTGTTGTGCCAGCCAGTGTTCATTGGCTTGTACATACCAACCTTTGCAGTCTTTGGAGGCGGGCCAACATGTACAGCACCTTTGGCTGGCCCGCTCCCCTTCTTCTTCTTTCCTCCTTCTTCAATTAATTATACGTCCGTACATGCACCGCTTGCCTCCTGCTGGCTTTGTGCAGCAATGTCCCGCGAGCACACTGCTTACACATGTAAGCATCGGCAACTGGGCATAAGCCGATCAGTACATGTGCACAAGTCGATAGAGAGGTGCCCTCATCATCACTCATCATTTCAAGTTCCAATGAAGGTGCGCCAAGTCCAGCCTGCAGCACAAGGGAGCAACCCCACAGTCCTCAAAGGAAGCAGAGTGCAAGGATTGTACGCCGCCCAGCCCCCATCTACAGCAGGGCGCAGCCCCCTTGTACAGCAGGGCAGGCCATTAAGTGATGGTACAGGAGTCGCAGCCCACAGGTTACAAGTACATCACCCCCCTAAGCTTCAGCCACGCATGTACCAAGCTGAGGTGCATGAGCGCAGGATGGCAAAATCTCCCTGCTCGAACTGCTTCAGGAACGCTGGGGCGTGCGCGCCCGTGAGCGGCAGCGGAGCCACTAGTGGGGCCCACGCCTTGCTCTGCTGCTGCTGCTGCTGCTGCTGCTGCTGCTGCTGCTGCT
>LFIK01003000.1_pt1 | contig 13720 bp, 13 predicted proteins | sample 643401 | NCBI WGS metagenome assembly LFIK01 (sample SAMN03777447, study PRJNA286221) | soda lake metagenome | biome: soda lake; feature: Kulunda steppe; material: water; isolation source: sample T5-Br brine of Lake Tanatar-5 | place: Russia: Kulunda steppe | collected 2010-07 | reverse complement strand
CCGCCATGATGGTGTCCGCGCTCACCAGTGGTGAAATCAATGGCTTCTGTGTGGGTGAACCCTACAATGCCCTCGCTACGCGCGCCGGGGTCGGGCGGATTGCCCTGACCGGCCATGATATCTGGCCACAGGCACCAGAAAAGGTTTTTGGTGTTACGGCGGATTGGGCACAAGCCAACCCGGACACACATCATCGGCTCTTACGGGCGCTGCTAAGAGCCTGCCAGTGGCTGGACGAGCCGGAAAACCGCCAGGATCTGGCAGCCATACTGTGCCACCCAGATTACGTCGGCCTCTCTGAAGCCTCGCTGGCCGATGCGGTGACGCAAATGTCACAATGCCTTGACCCTGAACTCCCGTGCACGCACAAGCATTTCTATCGTCACGGCGGCACGCTACCGTCTCCAGAGCGTGCACGCTGGATTACGGACCAGATGTTGCGCTGGGGTCAGGTTGATAATCCTATCAATACCACTACATTGCGCTCGATATTCCGAAACGACCTCTACGATGAGGTCGCCGGTTCACTCGACCTGCCGCTTAGTCACCAACAGGCCATCCAGACCGGCCCAGGCAATCCGATGACGCGGTAATGCTCGAACACGGCTGTGATGATACGAATTGATGCAGCTGCGCACTTGTGTGGTGCAACATATACCTATTTTGAAGTATCACACCGCCCCGATTTTTCTTAATCCACTGTTTTTTAAGACTATTTACAAATTGGCACAGGTAGTGCTTAGTTAATTAGCGTACCTATTTAGAAATATTCCAGAGGTCAACGGCGACCCGGATTGGAAAACACATATGGCAATGGCGCCAAGCTCCCCACACCGAGGTGTGACGGAGTTTGGCGTTTTTTTTTGCACGGAGAAAATGAACATGACACTGACATCACCACTGAAAACACTGGCACAGACGCTGGGTGGCCGCCCAGTCACCATGGCATCGGTACTGACTCTCGGGTTGGCAGCAGCCAGCGCCCAGGCTGACACGGAAACCGGGTGGGCAGAAAAGCCGGACCTGACACTGGGTTTCATCAAACTCACAGACATGGCCCCGCTGGCCATTGCGTATGAACGCGGCTACTTCGAAGACGAAGGGTTGTTCGTGCAACTGGAAGCACAGTCCAACTGGCGAGTATTGCTGGACCGCGTGGTCTCAGGCGAACTGGACGGCGCTCATATGCTGGCCGGTCAACCTATTGCTGCATACGCTGGCTATGGCAACCAGGCCAACATCATCACGCCCTTCTCCATGGACCTGAACGGTAACGCCACCACGCTGTCCAACGAAGTGTGGGACATCATTCGCCCGCACCTGCCGGAAAACGATGACGGCAACCCGGTGCACCCGATCACCGCTGACTATCTGGAGCCGGCACTGGAACAGTTCGCCGATGACGGCCGCTCATTCAATATGGGCATGGTGTTCCCGGTATCCACTCACAACTATGAGCTGCGCTACTGGCTAGCTGCGGGCGGCATTCACCCGGGTTATTATTCACCCCAGACCGGCGACACCTCCGGTCAGATCGATGCCGACGTTTACCTCTCGGTGACCCCTCCTCCCCAGATGCCATCCACCATGGACTCCGGCACCATCGACGGTTACAACGTGGGTGAACCCTGGAACCAGCAGGCCGTCTTCATGGGCATAGGGGTGCCGGTGGTGACCAACCACGACATCTGGAACTACAACCCAGAGAAAGTGTTCGGCATGCGTGAAGACTTTGCCGAGGACAACCCCAACACCACCATCCGCATGGTCAAGGCCATGATTCGCGCCGCCTACTGGCTGGATGAGAACAACAACGCCAACCGGGAAGAAGCGGCCCGGATTCTGTCCGAGCCCTACTATGTGGGTGCCGATTACGAGGTCATTGCCAATTCCATGACCGGAACGTTCGAATACGAGTCAGGGGATATCCGCGAAGTGCCTGACTTCAACGTATTTTTTCGCGAGAACGCCACTTACCCCTACTACTCCGACGCCATCTGGTTTCTGACCCAGATGCGGCGCTGGGGCCAGTTGGAAGAGCACAAGCCCGATGAGTGGTACATGGACATGGCGCGCAAGGTGTATCGCCCTGACATTTATGAGCAGGCCGCTCGTGACCTGATTGCCGAAGGCATCATGTCAGCCGACGACTTCCCGGACTTTGACCAGGAAGACGGTTTCAAACCGGCCACTGATGCCTTTATTGACGGTATCACCTTCGATGCCCGCTACCCCAATGATTACCTGGAGCAGTTTTCCATTGGTCTCCAGGGTGAAGAACAACCTTAACCTGCAGTAACACCAGCGCGGGTGGCCCTTGCCACCCGCCAAGCACGGAGTAACGATCATGACCAACATGACCAACGCCTTTACCTGGATCAAACCAAACCGATGGCCTTTGCTGAACCGAGTGTCCTGGCAGCACGTCGACTGGAAAGCCATCAATGGCCAGGACCTGGCGGCAAGGGTGCTAATGCCCGTCGTCGGCCTGCTGGTATTTGTCGCAGTCTGGCATTTTGGTGCTCAGCAGATACACACCGCATTGGGCACCTTCCCCGGCCCGGCGCAGGTCAGTGAGCAGGCGACTAACCTGTGGCAAACACACCTGGCCGAGAACCAACGCGAACGCGAATTCTACGTCACGCAGGAAGAACGCAATGCCAGCATGCTGGAACAGGACCCGAACGCGCCAATCAGCACTCGTTCGTACAATCGCAGGTCGACTTTTATCGATCAGGCGACGACCAGCCTGTATACCGTACTCGGTGGTTTCATCCTGGCGTCACTCATTGCCATTCCTCTGGGCATCATGATCGGGTTGAACCAGGCGCTTTATCGAGCGTTCAACCCGATCATTCAAATTTTCAAGCCGGTATCACCACTGGCGTGGTTGCCGCTGGTCACCCTGGTGGTGAGCGCAGTCTATGTCAGCAATGACCCCATGTTTTCCCGGTCGTTCATTATCTCGATGATCACTGTCACGCTATGTGCCTTGTGGCCAACCCTGGTCAACACCGCCGTCGGGGTGACCAGTGTCAGCAAAGACTTGAACAACGTGAGCCAGGTGCTGCGTTTGGGGTGGTTCAAACACGTCTGGACGATTGTGCTGCCATCGGCCATTCCGATGATTTTTACCGGTCTGCGCGTGTCGCTGGGCATTGCCTGGATGGTATTGATTGCCGCTGAAATGCTGGCGCAGAGCAATGGTCTGGGCAAATTTGTCTGGGACGAGTTCCAGAATGGGTCGTCCAATTCCCTGAGCCGTATCTGCGTCGCAGTTCTGGCCATTGGCCTGATCGGGTTCGTGCTCGATCGGATCATGCTGATGCTGCAGAAATGGGTCACCTGGGACAAGAACGCCATTATCCGATAAACCATTACCGCATTAATCGCCAACAATTTTGCCATTGCACAACAGGAGATCGCTATGACCCGTGCACATCTTGAATTATCCAAAGTGGGCATTGAATTTCCCACCCCCAAGGGACCGTTTTGCGCGGTTCAAGACATCGACCTGAAAATCGAAAAAGGCGAATTTGTGTCGCTGATTGGCCATTCTGGCTGTGGAAAATCCACGGTCATGAACATTGTGGCTGGTCTGAACAAGGCCACCGAGGGCGGGGTTCTGCTGAACAGTAAAGAGGTATCGGAGCCCGGTCCGGAACGGGCTGTGGTGTTTCAGAACCATTCTCTACTGCCCTGGCTGAGCGTTTACCAAAACGTCGAACTGGCGGTAAAACAGGTCTTCGGTCGAACCAAAACTCGGTCCGAAATGCGGGAGTGGATCAATCACAACCTGGAACTGGTGCAAATGACCCACGCCAGAGAGAACCGGCCCAGTGAAATATCCGGCGGCATGAAACAGCGGGTTGGCATCGCCCGGGCGCTTGCCATGCAGCCAGAGGTCATGCTGATGGATGAGCCTTTTGGGGCCCTGGACGCGCTGACTCGAGCTCACCTGCAGGATTCTCTGATGGAGATTCAGGCGTCACTCGGCAATACCGTGATCATGATCACGCATGACGTGGACGAAGCGGTACTGTTGTCTGACCGCATTGTCATGATGACCAATGGGCCAGCCGCCACCATCGGCGAGGTGCTGGATATCCACCTGCCCCGCCCTCGCAACCGACTGGCGCTGGCGGATCAGCCGGAGTACAACCAATACCGGTCTGCAGTGCTCAAGTTCCTGTATGAAAAGCATCAGAAGGTGGAGCCGATGAAGACGCGCAAAGCTCCTGAGAAAGTGCAATCGCCGCGCCCCAGCCGAGTCGCCTAACGCTCGTTCTGCTGTGCCTCTACGGAATTGGCGTACTGCGCCAGGATATAGGGGCGCAGCTCCGAGGGCTGGCTATCCACCCGGGCGCGCAGAGCTTCCGGAACCCAGGCAGGGCCATTTTCCTGGGGGCATTCATGCAGCCAACGATGGGCAGTTTCATGAGTTTCAAACAGCCGGTAGATGCGGTGAATCTGCTGATTAATGGCGACAGCGACCTCGGTATCGTTCTGATAATCACCCTGCAAAGGCTCACCGAATGACAGATGCACCCGCCCTTTCCAACCAGTCATGCCCTTGGCAATGGACTGAACATCTTCGTGCTCACCCTTTTGATAGCCCCCTCGTTCCAACTGGTAATAGCGCTCCCGGGCCTTCATCTGGTCACAGGGATCCAGTTCATAGGAGATCGCCACCGGCACCACATTCAACTGGCGAATATAGTCCGCGTATGCCTGGGTTTTGGGCCGGTTGAGTGAAAACATCCCAACCACGGCCGGGTTGGTTTTATCAATTCCGTCTTTTGCCCGACCTTCGCGCTGGGCGATCCACACATTGGCGTTCTCCGCCACCAGCGAGTGATATATGTAGGCAGACAGTTTTTTTGCCGCCATCAATTTATCGCGCCGCCCTTTAAACGAGCGTCGCACGATAAAGCTCTTGTTGATGCGCATCAGATCCGACACGAATGGCTTGGACAACAGGTTGTCACCAATGGCGATGCGCACTGTCTGGAAGCCGTGTTGATACAGCGCCCAGTTGACCAGAGCCGGATCCATCACAATATCACGATGGTTGCTGACAAACAGATATGCCTTGCCGGGGTCCAGACTGGACAGCCCTGAAACTGTGAAGTCCGAGGTGGAGCGTTGTTCCAGTCGGGTCATGTACTTTTCCATCCGGCGCTGAAAATCATCAATCGTTCTAACGCGACCGAACTTCATGCGCAAATATAGCCCGATTAATGGCCGCAGCATCCATCCCCAGCGATGCGCCGCCGTTGGAAAAAGAAAGCTGGCCGCCGTTTGACGCAACTCGCGGTCCGACAACAATCGACGCATCACCACTGGGACTTCTGCGTCATTGAACGGACGGATATCCTCAAACTCGGACATGGGTACTCCAACACCTTAACAACCGCGCCATTATAGTTAACGTACCATGAATTGCATCCTGACAAGCGCATGCTGTCGCTATTTTGACTATGCTTTTGGGGTTAGTGCGCTGTCTGCGGTTAGCGGTTGACAGTCGATTTTTTCCACCAGGCAGAATCATGGAGTAGAGCATGCCCAAGTCCAAATCAAATTTTCGAACCGAGCACGACAGCCTGGGCGCCGTTGAAGTGCCCTCGGAGGCTCTCTATGGGGCACAGACGCAACGTGCAGTGAATAATTTCCAATACAGCGGGCTTACGATGCCAACCGCCTGGCTGCAGACACTGGCACGACTGAAGCTGGCGGCAGCAACCGTTAACGGTGAACTGGGGGAAATTTCACCGGACAAGGCAGTCGCCATTGCATCAGCCGCAGAAAAGATTGTGGCCGGTGAATACCAGGATCAGTTTCCGGTGGATATTTTCCAGACCGGTTCTGGCACCAGCAGCAACATGAACATGAATGAAGTCCTGGCAACACTCGCCACCCAGACCAGTGGTCTCGATGTGCATGCCAATAACGATGTCAATCGAGGCCAGAGTAGCAACGACATCGTCCCCAGCGCTAACCAGTTGAACGCCGCCATGCAGGTGCGAGATACCCTGATGCCGGCCTTGGCTTCACTGCAAAATGCCTTGCACAGCCTGTCTCAACGCCACGGCGACTTACTCAAAACTGGCCGCACGCATCTGATGGACGCCATGCCGCTGTCGGTGGCACAGGAGATCAGCGGCTGGCAGGGGGTAATTGCAGACCTGGAAGCGGACTTTCAACAGCTTTTGCCTCGCCTCTGTCGCATCACATTGGGCGGCACGGCTGTCGGTACTGGCGTTAATGCCCACCCGGAATTTGCGGACCGGGTCGCTGCCCGTCTGGCGGAGCAAACCGGATTACCGATTACCCGCACACACAATCATTTTTCTGCCCAGAGTGGTCAATCCGACCAGCAGGCGCTGTCAGGCACCCTGAAAAACCTGGCGACCTGGTTGATCAAGATCAGTAATGATCTGCGCTGGATGAATTCGGGGCCACTGGCTGGATTGGCGGAAGTCCAACTTCCAGCGCTGCAACCCGGCTCTTCGATCATGCCGGGTAAGGTCAACCCGGTGGTACCGGAGGCTGTTATTCAGGCGGCGTTTCAGGTCATCGGCAATGACAGCACGATCACCCTGGGGGCGCAGAACGGACAGTTCCAGTTGAACACCTCACTGCCGCTGATTGGCTACAATATTCAGCAGAGCATTGATCTGATGGCCAACGCCATGACCTCTTTGGGCCGAGACGGGTTGCAGCGGCTCAGCTTCAACGCCGAGGCGTTAGCTGGACCGTTGGCCCGCAACCCGATTCTGGCCACTGCATTGAACAACGAGATCGGGTATGATCTGGCTGGAAAAATTGCCAAAGAAGCTTATGCCAGCGGGCGCTCTGTCCTTGATGTCGCAAAGGAACTGACTGATCTGGACCACGACACATTGCAAAAACTGCTCGACCCCGGCACCCTGACTTGAGTTAGAAGGCCTGCGTAATGACCAGGCACACGGCAAACCAGTGTCCTGACTGGCCATTTTTACGACGGTAGGTGCCCGTGGTGCTTTGCCTTTGCAACTAGTTTGCACCCCAGCACTGGTCAAACTCGATAGCGATGGCCAAAATTGTTTTCACCGTCCCTGATGCGATTGTGTTTCCGGAGTAATGTTACATGCCGCACCCAACCCGCCCATCCATTGTTACGCCCGGTTTCCGCGCCGTGCGAGTCATGATGTGGCTGGTATCTATTGCAGCGATCACTCAACTCACGATGGCGTGTTCAAACCAGAACAGTTCTGACCGGGTGGCAACCGAAGACCTGCACATGAGTTTGACTGCGATGCGCCATAATGACCACCTGATGGTGCAGGTGACGCTGTTTCCGAGCCATGATCGTGAGCAGAGAATAGACCTCAATGGTGGCGATAAACTGCTGGCCTCGTTGAACGGCGAAACCCATGAACTGGAAGCACAATGGAACGGGGTCTATTCCACCCAGATCCCCTACCAGGAAGGAGTGCTGACAGTCGACCTTAAGCGGTCAGGGAATCAGGCATCAGCCACCGGCACCCAACTTAATCTACCAGTTTCCCCGGAGTTCCAGAGTCCACGGCCCAATGCCATGTTCCATACCCAGTCGGATGACCACATTCGACTGAGTTGGACCGGTATTGCCACCGAAAACGGTGAATACGAGTTGCGTTGCACGCAACGCAATCACGGCACTAATCAGTTCAATGGCACCTTTTCTGCGGTCGACCGGCAATCGGTCAACCTGCCCATGGAGGAATTGCTGGATAACGTCGCTGACCTGCATCGCCGTGGTTTCTGTGAAGCCCAATTCACGCTCCGCGGGATTTCCACGACAGGTTCTATTGCCCCAGAATTTGCCGATGGCGAACTGATGTTTGAGAGCCATGTCAGTCGCAATGCCATTATTCGCCACAACGCCCTGTTTTAAACCGCCGCCCTGCACAACCATCGCGCTTGCGCACTATTACTGTGCAATCCCCACGCAGACACACACTCATTACGCCCTTATTGTTGGCCGCATTCTTGCTTCACAAGCAATCAAAGCAGTCTTATAGGTCATTCATGAAGTCCGATTTATCAGTTCGCGTATGGAGACCAACTCAACAAGGCATAGCCACCAAATGAGTCAGCAACTGGACGACACGTTGGCTTCTGCAGTGCCCGGCTTTCAGCCCATCATTGACGTCGCCCGAAACCGGATTGTCGGGTACGAAGCACTGGCACGACGTCGGCACCCGGAATCCGGAGCGTTGGACAGCCTTGGACACCTGTTTTACGGCGGACAGATTCCTTCTCGTGATCTGCTGACATTGGACCGGCATATCCGACAACAGGCCATCGCACGTATGCCGGAACTGTCAGAGGGGTTCCTGTCGCTGAACATCAGTCCGGACTGGATTAATCAACTGACCGCCTGGGCATCAACACCGCTCCTCTCCATGCTGTCCAGCGCCGGGGTCGACCCAGCGAATGTCGTGCTCGAAATCACCGAACAAAAGGGCAGCATTGAAGCCCTGAAACGGGTAGTAAAGCGCTATCGCGAAGAAGGATACCGGGTGGCAATCGACGATTTTGGGGCGGGTAGCTCGCACATGCACCGCATCATGGAATTGGAACCCGACATCCTGAAACTGGATATGCAGTTGTTCAAAAATGCCGCCAACGGCGGCCAACATCATGATCTGGTGCACAGTGTTTCCAGACTGGCTGAAAAAACCGGCTGCCAACTGGTGTGTGAAGGTGTAGAGACCGAACAGGAATTTCATTTTGGTCTGAGCCTCGGCGCCGCCTGGATGCAAGGATTCCTGTTTTCAGCGGCTCAGGCTGACTTTCAGCAAGCCACCGCTTACCAGCGTTCCATCAGCAGTCTCCGCCAACAATTTCTCCAGCAGCGACTGGCCAGTGAAAAAGCTTACAATCGCTTCGCGCAGGACGTCCTCACTGTGCTTCGAAACCTCAAGCAACAGTGCCTGAATGCCGACGATCTGAACCAGGTCAAACTGCCGGCCAACACCCCGGTCCTCAAATTTTATCTCTGTGATGGCAGCGGTACTCAGATATCACCCAACTACGAACAGCACTCTGGGCACCTAGTGATTAACCCTGAACCACAAGGCGTCAACTGGTGCTGGCGACCGCATTTTTATCGATTATTAGCGGTCAAGCAGACTATGGAGACAGAATTTACCGCTTCAAACCAGTATCGTGATGTGAGTTCTCGGCAATTGTGTCGCTCCTACGTCACTCGCCTTAATTCAACACAATACCTGTTGGTCGACGTGAGGCAACCGGACCATGATCCAGGCGTTGCAGGGGTGAATACGAACTAGCCCGAAATTGCGTTCAACCGGCATGGTCGGTATCCTCAGACCGCTCGACATCTTTTCCACGGCACCCAAGCGCTCCCAGGAGGATACGCCCCATGCAGGTCTACATCTGGCACAACCCCCGATGCAGCAAATCCCGTGAAACCCTGAAGTTGATCCAGGATCGCGGCATCGAGCCCAATATTCGTCGCTATCTGGATGATCCACCGACCAAGAAAGAAATCATCAGTGCGCTGAATCGGTTGCAGGTGACAGCAGACAAGCTGGTTCGACGTCAGGAATCAATTTTCAAAGAACTGACCTTGGACAATGCCGGCACGTCTGAGGACATGTTGATCGCCGCCATGGTCGAGCACCCCAAATTGATCGAACGTCCAGTGGTGATAACGGACAAAGGGGCGGTCATTGGACGACCGCCCGAGAATGTATTGGAGATCCTCTGACGTGGATACCCCCTACATTCTCGTGTTGTATTACAGTCGGGGCGGCAAGACCGCCGCCATGGCAGAGGTCCTGGCCGAGGGCGTCGCATCAGTGAGTGGTATGGATTCGCGCTTGCGCACCGTGTCGGCATTGGACGATGCATCTTCGTCGGAAGACTACCCCACCTGCACCATCGACGACATGGTACAAAGCGCCGGCCTGGCCATGGGCAGCCCGACCCGCTTTGGTACCATGGCGGCACCGCTGAAACACTGGTGGGAACAAACCACACCACAATGGCTGAATGGCGACCTGGTGAACAAACCGGCCTGTGTATTCACCTCTACCAGTACCCTTCATGGCGGTCAGGAGGCCACGCTTTTGTCGATGATGGTGCCCCTGCTTCACCACGGCATGGTGTTGATTGGTACGCCTTATACGGAATCCACTTTGCACACCACCGAGTCAGGCGGTACGCCCTATGGACCCTCACACTGGGACAAGGATCGGCGTGCCCTGTCCAACGATGAAAAACACTTGCTACGCGCGCAGGGAAAACGCCTGGCCACGTTGGGAATGACACTGCGGGAGCACTCATGATGATGTATTTAACCCCGGCAGAACGCTGGGGTCGGGCAACCTGGGCAAGCTATTGGGCAGTCATGTTGGCGTTTGCGTTGAACACGGCGATGACAGCCCCCGCCGACCTGCCCATTATCGACACCATTCTGGCCGGTATGACTCTATGGCTGGTGCAGACCCTGCTGTTGTGGGCTTTCTTTCCAGCGATGAAACGCCGACACCCCAGACGCCTGAGTTGGTTTGGCTATATTCTGCTGATTTACCTGCCGTTCTGCATGGTCGGTGCTTTTCAACCACCTCACCTGACCGGGGTGTTGATGGTGCTCACAATCATCGCACTGTTCATCACCAATGCCTATTGGGTGCGCGCCCTCAAGCGCCAGCAGGCCAGTGCCTGAGTGGCACGAGCATCATTCCGCCAGCAGGCGGATCTCCCCATACCAGGCCTCAATAGGTTCTCCGGTATCATCACAATCGGTCATGATGGCAAAAGCATTGATGCGGTCCAGATCCCGATCGTGAAAGGTTTTGAAATCTTCCTTCAGATTCCGCCTTTCAGTAACCCACTGACCGCTCTCTTCCGGGGGGCCTGACTGCATGGCAATCATGTGGGCACGTGATTGATAGGCATTGGGCCAGTCTTCGCCTGCCGCCTTCTCACTGGCCCAGACATAATTCAATGCCCGAGTACTCCATATACGCACGCGACGCTCATCGACTGCGTAGATCCTGGCTGGATAGTCATCACCGGCACGAGTGGTTTCGTCAATGCCACTGAAGGTGTCATCAACGCGCCATTCCCACTCTACGATGGGCGTCTGGGTCAGATCCACGTCGTCCTGCAGAAACAGGCCCGAAGCAGTGCCGTTCTCGCACACAGCATGAACAGAGGGCCGACCGTCCACTTCCACCAGTTCATAGTTGGTTTCTCCCTCAAATGAGTGCGCTTCCCAGTTAATGATATCTTCTGGCGTGAACACAATGGTGTCGGCAACACCGGCAGAAGCCGCCAGGGCGATCGCTACTGCCAGGCCATGGCGAAGGGTTGTGGCAATTCGTGCTGCGTACATATCAGGTCCTCTGTCGGATTGGCTATAGCAACGGCAACTCAGACAGACATCAGGTGCCTTAGTTCAACGGCTGATACCGCTGGTCTTGCCGGCAGACTCACTAACCTTTTGCTGATTCCCTTTTTCCGGGTCTGTCGTCGCGTCGCCGATCAGGTACTGGGCACTCTGCTCGCTAAAGGCATCAGAGGCCATTTCCGCCATAATCCAACGCTTGAATCGACGCATGGCCTGAGTTGGAACCCGGTCTTCCTGGTGTACCAGGTAAAATGATTTCGACAGTTCCAAAGGAATTTCCAATGGTGCCACCAGCTCCCCGGTCTGAATTTCTTCGCTGACCAGACTGACATCGGCCAGCGCCACCCCCAGCCCTCTGGCCGCCGCCTGCACCGTCAGCAGGCCACTAGACAGATACATGCCCTTACGACGTTCACGATATTCAATGCCGGCGGCGGCAAACCAGGATGGCCACTCATCGGGCCGTTTGATGACGTGCAGCAACGTATGGCGAGAGATGTCTTCCGGAGACTCAATCGGGTATTTTTTCAGCAGATCAGGCTTACACACCGGAATCAACGCTGACTGCTTGAGAAACTCGCATTCCACGCCTTCCCACTGTCCATCACCAAAATAGACCGCCATGTCGGTTTCACTGTGGGCAAAATCGATCAGGCCAGTAGATGCGGTCAGCTCCAGCTCTATATTGGGGTGTTCCTCATTAAATCGGCTCATGCGTGGCAACAACCAGCGCGTGAGAAAGGTGGGAGCAACCGCCAAATGCAACTCACCACTTCCGTGGTCCGCCGTCACTTTATCTGTGGCTTTCTCCACCATCCGCAATGCTTTGCTGATGCGTCGAGCATACTCGCGACCCGCCGAGGTAAGTTCAATTTTACGGGTACCCCGGATAAACAGCTTCACTTCCAGGAACTCTTCCAATGACTTGATCTGGTGGCTGACCGCAGAGGGTGTCACATACAACTCTTCGGACGCCTTCAAAAAGCTGTTGTGCCGAGACGCTGCTTCGAAGCTTCTCAACGTGTGTAGTGGTGGCAGGCGTTTAATACCGAAATCTCCATGATTGAATCAAATTCATTTATAAGCTGAAAAACCATCGTTTGTGACAAATCCCATAGCGACCTATTATGAGCCCCGTTAAAGGTGATCGCACAAGGCAATCACCATACGTCACGTAATCGACAGGAGTATCATGAGCAAGCACACTGTAGTCCACTATCTGGGTGACCCGGAAGCACATCGTCGTGAGGCTGAAGCACAGCGTCTCGAAGCTGAAGCTTTTTTACGGGATGTCGCCTTACCTTACCAGTGGCTGAGCAGCAAGCTGGTCAACCTGTTCAATGCGGTTAAGTCAATCAAAGTCGACAGCCCCATTGGCGGAAGCAACACGACCACGCGCGACGCTTGATCAAACGATCATAGCACCCAGGCCGCATCTCAGGCGGTCTTGGGTCAGCCACCGCTTTCAGTCAACATTCCTGAACCGCATTCACACCGGCATTACTCGCAACTGTTCCTTCAACGCCAGCATCTCATCCCGTAACGCCGCCGCCCGTTCAAAGTCCATGCTTTTTGCCGCCTTATGCATGTCGTCTTCGACCTGCTTGATACGTTTGGTGACCTGAGCCGGCGAGGTATACTGAGTCGCGTCTTCGGCGACCTGATCGACCCGGCGTACCCGATCTTTTTTGCCCGTCTGTTTCTTCGATTTGCCGGGGATCACCGTGCCTTCCATAATATCCTGAACGTTTTTGTCCAGCGCCGTGGGTGTGATGTTGCGCTCCAGGTTGTAAGCAATCTGTTTGGCGCGCCGACGGTCCGTCTCATCAATGGCTTTACGCATCGACGGCGTTATGCGATCGCCATACAATATGGCCTTCCCCCGGAGATTACGGGCGGCTCGACCAATGGTCTGAATCAATGAGCGCTCAGAGCGCAGGAAGCCTTCCTTGTCAGCATCCAGGATGGCAACCAACGCCACTTCGGGAATATCCAGCCCTTCCCGCAACAGGTTTATCCCTACCAACACGTCAAATTCACCAAGCCGCAAATCCCGGATGATCTCGATGCGCTCCACGGTGTCGATGTCGCTGTGCAGATAACGCACTCGCACGCCGTGATCCATCAGAAAATCAGTCAAGTCCTCCGCCATCCGTTTGGTGAGCGTTGTGACCAGTATACGGTCACCTTGCGGCACCCGATCATGGATTTCCTGCAATAGGTCATCAACCTGAGTCCCTTGTGGGCGCACCTCAATTTGAGGATCAACCAGGCCGGTCGGCCTGACCACCTGCTCTACCACCTGTCCGGCAT